>Ga0194110_10004840_pt1 | contig 16140 bp, 12 predicted proteins | sample TA2Kig1200mmetaG_FD_146192 | JGI IMG/M metagenome (GOLD analysis project Ga0194110, IMG submission 146192) | Freshwater microbial communities from Lake Tanganyika, Tanzania - TA2015032 Kigoma Deep Cast 1200m | ecosystem: Environmental > Aquatic > Freshwater > Lake | place: Tanzania: Lake... | reverse complement strand
CATTGAATTCTTTGCCGACTTCTTCTAAGGTTCGAGCTCTTCCATCCTCCAACCCAAATCGCAGCATGATAACTCTTCTTTCCCTATCGGTCAACTCAGAGAGCACTTTGTTTAGCTGTGCTTTGAGTAGTTCCCTTGAAGCTTCGTCAGCAGGTGGTAGGGTAGCGCGGTCCTCGATGAAATCGCCCAGATGACTGTCTTCTTCCTCACCAATCGGCATTTCCAAAGATATGGGCATCTGGGACAACTTCATGATCTCTCTTACTTTATCGGATGTGATTTCCATCCCTTGGCCAATTTCCTCATAGCTCGGCTCGCGTCCGTATTCCTGAGCCAGTCGCCGATTGACTTTTAAAAGCCGGTTTATGGTTTCTACCATATGCACCGGAATGCGGATAGTGCGTGCCTGGTCAGCAATCGCCCTGGTGATCGCTTGTCGTATCCACCAGGTGGCGTAAGTACTGAATTTGAACCCCTTTCTGTATTCGAATTTTTCTACAGCTCGAACTAAACCTATATTACCTTCCTGTATGAGATCAAGCAGAGGCATCCCGTGACCTACATATTTCTTGGCCACACTTACTACCAGTCGAAGATTGGCTTCCGTAAGGTGCCTTTCTGACTTTCTTGCTGTTCTCTTTATCTTGCCAAAGTGAGTTTTTAGTTGCGGGCTTATCGATTGAAGCTGGGAAAGAAACTTGGAATCAACCGGCTCAGTTATCAATGACTCTGCTTCCTTCCATGTAGCTTTCTCTCCTATGATCATGGTTACTTCGTGGGGCAATAGCCGGCTTCTTATCGAGAGTTCAATGATGGCCTGTTCAGTCTCGGAAATGCTCACGACCATGACGTTGGCCACGCTTTTTACCAATTCAGGATCGATTATGCCATCGATAGCTGACCTAAGCTTGGGATCGCTGAGCCTTTTGACAAAGCTTCTTGTTGTGGGAAGCTTAAGCTCCCTAGCGAGGGCGTCTAGTAGTTGTTTGGCTGATACCAGGTGATGTAGCAGGTAAATGACTATGCGCCTTGGTGATGGATATGTGTCGTGTCTCTGGTGATAGCTTTCTTCAATTCCTTCCAGATATTTGGCCTCTTCTATTTTACTTGCTAGTGCCTTCTCATCCCTTGCGGTGAGTAAGGATACTTTGCCTATCTCATGTAAGTACATTCGAACGGGGTCATCTATGGCCTCATGCTCACTGGTCTCAATATCTAGGGCAAGCGCTGTCTTCGTATCCAGCTTTGCAGCCCATTCCTCGTCAAACTCATCAAGTTTGTAGTCGTCCCAAGGCGACGGAATTTTGGCAACCACGTCTTCTATTTCTTCTTCATCGAAGTGGACCCACGCAGCATCTGAGAGTTTAAGCGATTCGACGTTGTGTTTGAAACTGTCTGAGTCTTGTTTGCGCTGATTTTCATTATCCGGGATTGTGGGGATGTCGCTATCTTTTTCGATGGGAGCCAATGACTATTCCTCCTTGGCGCTAGCAGTTGGGTTATGTCCTCGCTTGATGAAGATATTTCGCAAGTGTTTGCTTTCCTCTATGCCTTGTTCTTGCAGCTTGGTAAGCTCAGCTGTCGGGCCACCGCTTTCCGCTTCCATGGTCAGAAGCTCTGCCTTTGTGGTTTCCAGGTTTCTCAACCATTTTTCCTGTAGTCTTAGTATGCAATCATCCATCGTCTGCTGTTTTAAATTGTCGCTTTCGTCGATTGATGGGGGGAATTTCTTAGCCAGCAAGCTCTCTAAATAGTTATGCAGGCTGCTATCAAGGTTCTCCTTAATTGTATCGCAACCGCCGTTTTCTTTCAGCTTTAGGAGCAATTCTCTGTTCTCAGTACGTTCAAAGTATTCAGGTACCAGCTCGGTAGCTCGTGAGCGGAGTTCGGGGTATTTTAGCAACAATGCCATGCAATACTCTTCGAGTGCGAATTTGCCAGCTAGGAACGACGCGATTTTTGCTGTTGCGTCAGGGCTCTCTTTCCCCTTAAGAGTTTCTCTCTTTCTTTGTTGAGTACGGTACTTGTCTAGTGCGTATGCTATATCCTTATCGTCTATTTTAAGTAATCTTGCTAGCTTTCGGCGGTAATGGGTTAGCTGGATTGGGTCTATTATCCGTGAGAAAAACGGCAACAGGTTTTCTACAACCAAGGATTTGTTCTTTGGGTTGTCTAGTTCAACTCTAGAGGTTTCTGTATCAATTGCAAAATCAATGAACGATTTCGCATCTTTGATTAGTCTATCCCATTCAGTAGCGTTACTCCTGATTATCTCATCCGGGTCTTTGCCTGCCGAAAAAACGGCAACTCTTATATTTGCATCGATGATGGGTATTTGCTTGAAGTTTGATTGCCCAGCAAGTTGGGCGAATACCGGGATTTCCTTTTTGTCCATTGCTTGTTCGAAGACCTGTTCACTTCTGAGAGTGGCTTGCTTGCCTGCGGTGTCGGCATCAAGTGCCAGCACAATATTTTTGGTTAGCCTCTTAAGGATGCTTAGTTGCCTCTCGGTTAGGGATGTTCCCATGGAGGCAACTGTGTTTTTCCATCCGTACTGATGCGACGTAAGAACATCCATATAACCTTCAACGATGATTACTTGGTCGTTTTGCTTGATGACGGCTTTAGCTTTGTCAATCCCGTACAGTATACTGCCTTTATCGAAAGTGGGTGTCTGAGGGGAATTGATGTATTTTGGCAGCGATTCATCCAATATCCTGGCGCCTAGTCCTACTACTCGTCCTTGTATGTCTCTGATAGGGAACATGAGGCGGTTGCGGAAGCGGTCATAAACTCCTCCTTCCCCCCGTTCTACCAATAGACCTGCGGCCAATAGCTCTTCTTTCTTGTAACCTTTGCCGGTGAGGTATTGCAAGGCGTTGTCCCAAGCGTCCAAACTGAAGCCTAGCTGGAAGTCAATGATAGTTTGTGTGGACAATCCTCGTTTTGCTAGATAGCTTCTGGCTGTTTCTCCTGCCGAGGCATTGAGCAGCATGTGATGGTAGTATGCCGCTGCTGCCTCGTTTAGTTGAAACAGTCTATCCTTCTGTTCGTCTTTAGCCTTGTCCTGCAGTTGAGGCCTCGAGGGCAAGGCTATGCCAGCCTTATCAGCCAAGAAGCGTAGAGCTTGTCCGAAGTCTAGCCCCTCTTTTCTCATAACGAAAGCGAAAATGTCGCCGCCGGTGCCACAGGCACCAAAGCAGTGCCAACTATGCCTGTCTGGGAATACATAGAAAGATGGCTCCTTCTCAGAGTGGAAGGGACACAATGCTTTGTAATTTCGCCCTGTTTTCTTCAAGGCGACGTATTCGGAGACCACCTGGACAATGTCTAATCTTTGCTTTATCTCGTCAATTGTACTCATCGGATTAGTCTAGATAATCTAATATAGGTAGTAGTGGCAAGTTATTAAATATTATTACTATTATGCTGAGTATTCTTTTGCCATCCTCGTTGCGTAGTGGTCTGTCATTCCTGCTATATAGTCAGTCACCTTTCTTCCGATGCTGTCATTCCTAAGAGTGTATTCTTTTGGCATTTTCCCCTCGTGCTTTTTAAGATGAGAATATAGAAAGCGAATTGTTTCCTTTGCGCTATCTGTATCCTCTGTATTCAGGCTGGGGTTATACACTTTTTCGAAAAGAAAGTCGCGCAAGGTATTGGTCGCCTCTAAGATGTTGGAGCTCATACTTATCGTCGATTTACTCGCCTGGCTATGGTTAAGAGTATAAAGCGATTGTCTGACGATGTCATACACTAAAGTGTTGATTCTTTCTGAAGAGGAATGACCGAGTGTTTTCACCACCGACTTGGGGAGTTTGTCTTCGGTTATGACGTTGGCTCTTATAGCGTCGCGAATGTCATGATTTACATAGGCGACTATGTCGGCTATCTTGACCACTTGACCTTCAATCGTTCCGACGTCATTCCAACCTTCTCCTAAAACTTCTATCCCACCTTTTGAATGTTTAAGTATCCCATCGCGTACTTCCCAGGTGAGATTTAGCCCCTGTCCGTCTTTTTCTAGAAGGTCTATTATTCTCAAGCTCTGTTCGTTGTGTCTGAAACCGTCCGGGTTGAGCTCGTTCAAGATATCTTCTCCGATGTGGCCGAAGGGAGTATGGCCTAGGTCATGTCCTAAAGCGATTGTCTCGGTCAAGTCCTCGTTCAAACTTAAGGCTCTGGATATAGTGCGAGCAATTTGGGCGACTTCCAGAGTATGTGTAAGGCGTGTAACGTAGTGGTCACCAAGAGGTGCAATAAAGACCTGTGTCTTATGTTTGAGGCGTCGGAAGGCATTGGAGTGGATGATGCGGTCTCGGTCTCGTTGGAAGTCGGTTCTTATCTGGCAAGGCTCCTCCCATTTTAACCTGCCACGGCTGTATCTGTTTTTGGATGCGTGCGGAGAGAGCCTTTCCTCAGCCTCTTCAATTCGCTGCCGAATATCAAGGTTAACCACCATAGAATTTTAGCCTAGTTACAGCTAATCTAGCTGAGCTTCTAGTTTATCTTGCCTTTGCTTCAGCGGCAGCAATTATCTGTCTGGTCGTGTCGATCATGTCGGGCGTGACTGAGACGGAAGTAATGCCCCATTTCACGAGGCTTTCTGTGAGTTCTGGATAGACTGATGGTCCTTGTCCGCAGATAGAGCAGGTAATACCCTTTTCCTTTGACACTCTGACTACCTTTTCTATGGCTTGAAGGACTGCTTCGTTTCTTTCGTCGAATTGTTCAGCTAGCTTGGGATTGTCCCTGTCTATTCCCAGAATGAGTTGAGTTAAATCGTTGGAGCCGATGGAAACTCCATCAATACCTGTATCAATGAATTTCTCAATAAGGAAAACATTAGATGGCACCTCGACCATCATCCATAGTTTGAAGTTGGGGAATTGGTATAGTCCTTCAGCTACGAGGAACCTTTTGATTCGAGCCATCTCATCTACAAAACGGACGAAGGGAATCATGACATATAGATTGTTGTATTGTTGACAGACGTTCTTGATGGCTTCTACTTCTAACCTTAAGACCTCGGTCTCTCTGGTGTACCTAGAGCAACCTCGATAGCCTAACATCGGGTTTTCTTCCGGTTCTTCGTACCTCTCACCGCCTTGCAGGTTCCTGTACTCGTTGGTTTTGAAGTCGGTGGTTCGGTAGACAACAGGGCGCGGTTGAAATGCCCTAGCAAAGGTGCTGATACCTCTGGTCAGGCCAGCTACGAATTGTGCTCCTCTGCCTTCGTGTAGCATGTATCGCGGATGGTATTTTATGGTATCGGTAATCATGAACTCAGCCCTGAGCAGTCCTACCCCATCTACATCGCGTTTTGCAACTTCCTCAGCCATTTCTGGGTTTGCTAAATTCACATATAGCTTGGTGTGTGTCTTGATTCGTTCACTGGGGACTACAGCGGGTGCTGTTTTTTTCTCTATGGCTATTCTCCCTTGGTATACTTTTCCTGTGGAGCCGTCAACTGTGATCTCTTGCTTGTCTTTTAAAACCTTGGTGGCTACTTCAGTGCCGACAACGCACGGGATGCCTAGCTCACGGCTAACGATGGCTGCATGAGCAGTGCGACCACCGCGGTCAGTTACTATAGCTACTGCTCGTTTCATCGCAGGCACGAAATCCGGAGTTGTCATCTCTGCTACAAGCACATCGCCGGTTTCTACCTTGTCTATTTGTGAGGCTTCAGGGATGATTCTTACTGTACCTGTTGCTATGCCTGGGCTGGCTGCTATGCCAGTGAAGAGGGGTTTTGCTTCTATGTTGAGGCGGGTCTCTGTTATCTCCTTATCTTTAATGGTGGTAACCGGTCTCGTTTGAACAATGTATAGATGTGCATCTTGTTTAGCCCATTCTATATCCTGTGGCGATTTGTATAGGTTTTCGATCGTTTTGCCGATCTTGGCGAGTGCAATTATATCTTGGTCAGATAGCTTCTGTTTTTCCTGCACTGAAATAGGGACTGGTATCTTGACGTTTGTATGGAGGGCATCCGGTTCCCTTTTGGAGTCTCTGACTAGCTGCCACTCTTGTTTTCTTATTTTCTTGTCTATGATCTTGATTGTTTCCTTGTCCAGCATGTAGAGGTCTGGGGTTACGTCGCCTGACACGATGGCCTCGCCGAGTCCGTAAATTGCTTCGATGATGATTTTTGTTTTGTCGCTGCTTACCGGCTCTACTGTGAAGAGCACACCTGAAGCTTCTGACTGTATCATCCTTTGCACTGGTACAGCGATTCCAACACGAAAGTGGGAAAACTTATTCTGCTCCCTATAAAATATGGCCCTCGGCTCAAAGAGTGATGCCCAGCAATTCTGTACAGCGGCTATAACTTCCGCTTCCCCTTCTATGTTAAGGAAGGTGCTCTGCTGGCCAGCGAAGGATGCTTCGGGCAAGTCTTCGGCTGTAGCCGATGAGCGCACTGCTACTAGCCCTTCACCTAGCTTGCGATAAGCCTTCTTGATCTCGGTGACTGTATCTTCCGGGATAGGCGCTTTGGAGATGATATCCTTGATGCCGCTGGCAGCGTCCTGAAGTTGCCTTGTGTTGTTCACATCTAACTTTGCGAGAAGACGGCGTACCTCAGGTATAACCCCGCTTGCTTCTAGAAACCTGAAATAGGCATCGGCGGTTACGACGAAGCCAGGTGGTACTGGTATCTGAGCGTGAACCATTTCACCAAGGTTAGCCCCCTTTCCGCCTACGAGCGCGATATCGTCTTTGGTTATCTCATCAAACCAGGCGATTGTTTTTATCTGTCGTTTCATTATTCTCCTTAATAATGGGAGTTGCCTGTGGGACTATTATACCATTCCCCAAAATGGTTTTTGAAGCAATTGGCGTTTGTGGTGAGCTATAATAGATTGGCTCAGTGTATGAGTCAAATACTGCGACTGTGGAATGTTCATGCGCGCCCGGTGGCTTTAGATATTAAAAAGGAATGTTATGATGTCTCCATCCCGGACGATGTAATTTTTGCCTTCCAGTCTTAACAAACCTTGCCTTTTAGCTTCTGCTATGCTGCCGTATCTGTTCAAGTCATAGAAGTTAATGACCTCGGCTCGAATGAAGCCCTTTTCGATATCAGTGTGTATTTTGCCTGCTGCTTGGAGTGCTGTTGTACCACTGGGAATTGTCCATGCCTTTAACTCTGAGGAGACAGTGGTGAAGAAGGATATCAGTCCGAGCAACTGGTATGAGAGTCGTACGATTCGGTCAAGAGCTGGTTCTGCCAAACCAAGCTCCCTACGGAACTCTTCGGCTTCGCCATCGTTGAGTTGCGAAAGTTCCATCTCTAGCTTGCCGCAAAGTACCGCTACTTCGAAGTCTGTGTAACGGCAGGTGGAACGCAATTCAGTTTCAATGGATGCAACTCGTGGTAGCTGTCCCTCACTGATGTTGATGACTACTAGCATTGGTTTGGCTGTAAGGAATTGGTAATTGGCCAAACCTCTGATTTCCTCAGGGGAAAGACCTTGTTGCCATATGGGGATTTCGCTATCCAACCCAGCCTTTATCTTCCGGAGTAGGGCCTGTTCTTTAATAAGGCTATCTCTTTCTCCTAGCTTAGCACTTTTAAGCGATGGCTCAAGACGTTCAGATCTCCTTTCGATTATTATCAGGTCTGATAGTGCTAACTCCAAGTCCATTATGGCAATGTCCCGCTTTGGGTCGATGCTACCTTCAACATGAGGGATATTCTCGTCCTCGAAGGCACGTATCACGTGTAATAGGGCATTAGCGTTGCTTAAGTAATTTAGGAATTGGCCGCTTACACTGCTACCCTTCTTGGTACTTCTGGCCGCGAGAGCTATATCAACATATCTTATCTCTGCAAACGTTGTTTTTCGTGGTTTAAATATCGTCTCCAGCGCTTGTAACCTTGGTTCCTTGACTTTCGCTGCTCCTACATTAGGCTCGAGTGCGCTTGGAGCGTAAGCTGCTATCTGTGATTTGCCCTTAGTTAAGGCGTTGAAGATTGTCGTTTTGCCACTTTTTGGGAGACCGATGATGCAGATTTCCAAAGTTAGCTCCTGCTGCTTAATATAAGTCAGGAGCGATGAAAATGCAAGGTAGCTTTGTTTGTTGCTATCTACGTTGATATGATATAATGTGACGACTTTTCGATATTAAGGTGAAGGATGATGCCGAGCTATGAGCTAGTATTTATTCTCAGTCCTGATGTGACTGATGAGGAAGTCCCTAACGCAATAAATAGGGTGAGCGATATCATCAAAAAAGTCGGTGGTAGTGTGAATGAGATTGCCCAGTGGGGCCGTAAGAAAATGGCTTACCCGATCAAAAAGTTTGCTGAGGGTAACTATATGTTGGCGAAGCTGGAGCTCAAGCCCGCATCAATTCGAGAATTAGAAACAAGTCTGCGATTGTCTGGAGAGGTTCTGAGGCACTTGCTGATTAGACTTGATGAGTAATATGGGAGGTTTGGCTGATGGCGAGTATGAATAAAGTGTTGCTCATTGGTAATGTCGGCGCTGACCCCGAGATGAGATTCACACCAAGCGGCATACCCGTCACGTCATTTTCTGTAGCTACTAACAGGTTGTTCACTTCTCCTGACGGTGAGCGGAAGCAGGAAACAACCTGGTTTAGGGTTGTAACTTTCAGGAAGCAAGCCGAGAGTTGTAGTCAGTTCTTGACCAAGGGGCAGCGGGTGTATGTCGAAGGCAGTTTGCGTACTCGTGTGTGGGAGGGCCAGGATGGGCAAAAGCGTACAAGTGTCGAGGTATTAGCGGACAGGGTGCTCTTTCTTGACAGGCAAGCTGTAGCTGCTTTGCCCAGTGAAGATCTCCCTAGTGAGGGCGCTGATGAGTCAGTGGCCCCCGAGGACCTGCCCTTTTAGTGGTACTGCGATGCAAAAAGGAGGCAAAAAACGATAATGGCTCAAGGCGAGGCATACCCCAAAGTCAGCAGAGAAAGGCCACGCCGTTTTACCTTCAAGCCCAAAGTGTGTTCTTTGTGTGCGGAAAAGAGTGATATAGATTATAAAGATGTGGTGAAGTTGCGGCGTTACGTTTCTGATAGGGGTAGAATTCAACCGCGGCGTCGTACCGGTGCTTGCGCTAAACACCAAAGGCAGCTGGCGCTTGCTATTAAACGAGCTCGTTTCTTAGCGTTGTTACCTTCTTCTCCTGAGCACGTTTATAATCTTGGCGAATTTTCTAAAGAAGCTTGATGTACCCATAATTGTTAAGGATTAAACATCGTGCCTAAACGGACATACCAGCCAAAAAAAATTAAGAGGAAACGAACGCATGGTTTTAGGGCCAGAGCGGCAACACGCGGTGGTCGAGGGGTGCTAAAATCACGGCGGCTCAAGGGCAGATGGCGGCTGACGCCAGTATAGTGATATGACGAGGCTGCGGGCTTTAAGGAAAAGAGCCCAGTTTGCAGCAGTGTATAAGTCGGGCAGTGGTTGGGGAAACAGGCTTGTTTCAGTAAAAACATTGCCTAATGGGCTTAACGTTAATAGGTATGGATTTTCCGTGAGTAAAAGCTTAGGTAAGGCAGTTGTACGTAATCGTGTTCGGCGACTATTGAGAGAGGTAATTCGCCAGAAGCCCTTGAAAAATGGATGGGACATAATATTGACTCCTCGAGCAAGCGTGGTTGCTGTCAATTACCAACAGCTCAATGAATCTGTAGGCAGGCTGCTGATGCAAGCCGGACTGCTAAACAATTTAGAATGAAGCTATTAGCGGTGAGGCTAATTAAGTTATATCAGGGTACAATATCGCAGGTTACACCTCCTGCATGTCGTTTCACGCCGACGTGCTCCCATTACGGACTCGAGGCGATTGAAAAGTATGGCTTGCTCAGAGGGGGGTGGCTAACGCTCAAACGGATAGGACGTTGCCATCCTTGGTCTTCTGGTGGCTATGATCCTGTGCCATAAGGCTGTTAGATTCAGATTACCGAAAGCTAGTTGAAATGAAAGTGAAATCTCTCAGAATACCACTCTTAATACTTCTGGTTAGTGTGCTTTGTCTGGTTTCCTTCGGCTGTGCCCAAACTGAGCGGCAAGGTTGGTCGGGATTTGCGGGATACGATGGCATCCTGTATTTTGGTTCCATGAATGGTGAGGTGTTTGCTATAAATCCAGCGGCACGTAGCCAAGAGCAGCCCTTTCCCGGCGAGGGTGAGTGGCGATTTGATAAGGTGAAGTCGGGAATGCCTACTGGCTCATTGTGTGGTCCGGTTGGCTGTATGCCTTCAGCAGCGGCGGTGGTTTTATACAGCACGCCCGCAGTTTCCGAAGCTCTTGTCTATGTGGCTACCTATGCTGGAGAGAGCGGCAAGGTAATGGCTATAAGCAGGTTAGAGCCAGGCTATGCCGAGGGCGCTCCCATGAGGTCAAAGGGGGAGTGGGTTTACCCCGGCGAAACCAAATACATAGGCTCTGTAGTTGGTGACCTGGTTCTAGACGGAGATACCCTATTTGTCGCCAGCTCCAATGGCAGGCTATACGCAATCGATGCTGCCTATGGGGAGAAGAAATGGGAATTCGATACAGGTGGGAAGATTTGGACTACCCCAGCGGTCGAAAATGGTGTTGTATATGTCAGTAACTACGCAAAGCAGCTTTATGCCATCAAAGACGGGAAGGAATTGTGGCATAAGGACTATCCTGCTGCTATCGCCTCATCTCTTGCAATTTCTGAAAACAGCATATTCTTCGGCACTTTTGACCAGAATTTGTATGCAGTGAGCAAAATCGACGGCTCAGAGACGTGGAAATTTAGGGGTGGGGACTGGTTCTGGGCAAAGCCCACGGTGAAGGACAATGTAGTGTATGCTGGTTGCCTTGACCAAAAAATTTATGCTCTGGATGCCAGTTCTGGTAAAGAGATGTGGCAGTTTACAGGGAATGGTCGTATAGTTGCTTCACCTATTTCATGGGGCGATTTCGTGGTGGCTATCTCTGAGGCGGGTGAAATTTATGTGTTGGAAAGTCAAACTGGGGCTTTGCAGCGAAAAACAAACATTGGCTATGCGGCGATGGCTCCCTTGTATTTAGCGGGCGACCTTGTCTTTGTCCATGGCAGGGATAGGACTATCTACTGCGTCGATGTACAAAAAGGCGAGATAGCATGGAAATTCCCTTATGTTGCTAAGTAAGGTCTATTATGGCTGATATTTGGAATACGGTTGTACTTGATCCGATACTTAATAGCCTGGTTGCACTGTGCACTATGTTGGCTAACAACTTCGGATTGGCAATCATTGTTCTCACGGTTGTTGTTCGGCTGGTGATGATACCTCTCACGATCCGACAGACTCAGTCAACAAAGGCAATGCAATCACTGCAACCGAAGATGCAGGAACTGCAAAAAAGATATGCTAGGGATCAGAAGAAGCTTCAGCAAGAGATGATGAAGCTGTATAAAGAAGCTGGCATAAATCCCTTGGGTTGTATTTGGCCTATGCTTATCCAGTTGCCCATCTGGATCGCTCTTTATCAGTCTATAATGCAGGCTTTGGGAGCCACTCCGGAGAACTTGTTAGACCTGTCTCGGCATCTCTATTCCTGGCCTGTGGTTATGCAGGCGGTACCTCTAAATGAGCATTTTCTCTGGCTCAGGTTGTCGAAGCCAGATCCCAATATGATCCTGGCTATATTGGTAGGTGGGACGATGTGGGTGCAACAAAAGATGGTGACACCACCGCCCACTGACCCCAGGCAACAGTCGATGACGAGCATGACTACACTGATGATGCCTCTTATGTTTGGTATGCTCACGCTATCTTTCCCGAGCGGGTTGGCGCTTTATTGGGTGGTCTCCAATATTATCGGAATCATAATTCAATACTTCGTTGGTGGGGGTTGGGGCTATTTCGCTGCTCCGAAGTTGGTTCCAACTCAACCAGTTAAAAAGCTTCCAGAGGCTGAGCAGCGATCGAAGGCAATACAGAAAGCATCTGAACAATCTGAAGTGTTGAAAAAGGCGTCTGGTGAGAGGAGGGGACTTTTCCGGAGATGATGGAGATAGAAGTCAGTGCAAAAACAGTTGGTGACGCAATTCAAGCCGCATTGAAGCAGTTGGGTGCAGATGAGGACGAGGTAGAGATTGAGGTCTTAAAAAAGGGTAGGGCTGGAGTCCTCGGTATGGGGTCAGAAGAGGCCAAAGTGAAAGTCAGGTTGTTAGATCATGCCCCAGAGGTTAGCGATGTTGCCAGGGTAGCTAAAGAAGTGCTCGAAAAGCTAATGGAAGCAATGGGCATAGATGGCGAAGTTGAGGCGGTGCAGCAGTCGACAAATGGCTCACCAGTAAGTTTGAATGTCGAAGGTGATGACCTAGGAGTCCTCATCGGTCGCCGGGGTCAGACTTTAGCTTCTCTTCAATATATCGTGAGACTCGTAGTGGCCGAAAAGTTGAAGAGATGGGTGCCACTGAGCGTTGACGTTGCGGGGTATAAGCGACGCAGATATGAATCTTTGCGAAACTTGGCTTTGCGCTTGGCAGACCAAGTAAGAAGGAGTCAACGCCTGATTACTCTAGAGCCTATGCCATCAGATGAACGGAGGATCATCCATCTGGCTCTGTCTAACCAACCGGACATTGCTACTCAGAGCATGGGTGAGGGTACCACGCGCAAAGTAGCAATTTTGTTGAAGAAGCGCTAGGTATGTTCCGCCCGGTTAGCAGCAAGGTAAACTTTCCGCAGTTAGAGCGTGCCATTCTTGACTTCTGGAAAACGAATCAGATTTTTGAGAAGAGCCTAGACATTCGTAGGGGCTCACCACAGTTTACGCTCTACGAAGGCCCGCCCACGGCAAACGGTAATCCTGGAATCCATCACGTTTTGTCCCGCGTTTTCAAAGATATTATTCCTCGATATAAAACAATGAAGGGCTTTTATGCACCTCGGAGGGCGGGATGGGATACACATGGTTTACCAGTGGAACTTGAAGTTGAGAAGATGCTTGGATTCTCAAGTAAAGCTCAGATTGAGGATTACGGTGTGTCCAGGTTCAATGCACTTTGCCGAGAAAGCGTCTTTAAATATCTGAAAGAATGGGTAGCCATGACTGACCGTATCGGGTTCTGGTTGGACATGGACCATCCCTATATAACATTGGAAAATAGCTATATTGAGTCTTGCTGGTGGGTGTTGAAACAGATGTGGGATAAAGGACTTATCTACCAGGGCTACAAGGTCACTCCTCATTGTCCTAGATGTGGCACCTCTCTTAGCTCTCACGAAGTGGCGTTGGGATACGAAGATGATGCCATGGACCCGTCTGTCTACATAAAGTTCAAGGTGGCTAAGTCTTTGTACTCTAGCCCTGGTTTTTTGGAGAAGCTGAGAAGGAGTTACTGGGATAAAGAAGCTGACCTTGCGAAGCGACTCCTGGAGATTACCGGGGATAAGCCTGTGTACTTATTGGCTTGGACGACAACGCCGTGGACTTTGCCTGGTAATACGGCGCTGGCTGTAGCTCCTGATGTTGAGTATGCTGTAGTGGAGCTTGATAATGAATATGTGATACTAGCAGTTGCTCGCCTTGAACAGTCTGGACTTGGCACTGCTCCTGTTGTGGCAAGATTCCGTGGTAGTGATTTAGTTGAGCTGCGTTATGAGCCGTTGTTTAACCCATTTGATTTTGGGGTTAGCGTAACCAGGATGGATGCAAGAGAGAAAGATGGAAAACCTTCGTCTAATATTAAGTGGAGGCAGATTGGAGGTTTTAATTATCCTGTTATTGGTGGTGATTTCGTCTCCATGGACGATGGAACGGGTATTGTGCATATAGCTCCTGCCTATGGAGAAGTTGACTACGCGGCGGGTGTTGAAAATGGCCTAGACTTTGTTCATCCAGTTGATCTGCAGGGCAACATCACGGGAAATTATCCCTTCTCCGGGAAGTTTGTGAAAGATGCTGATTCTCTTGTTCTGAATGATCTCGGGTCACGCGGACTTTTGTTCAAGCGTGAGGAGATCGTTCATACCTATCCTTTTTGCTGGCGGTGTGAAGCGCCCCTTCTCTACTACGCAAAGCGAACGTGGTATATCAAAACTTCGGCAAAGAAGGACGAGCTTATCGCAGGCAATGCTGAGATTAACTGGTACCCTGAGCATATCAAACATGGGCGGTTTGGAGACTGGTTGGCGAATAACATCGATTGGGCATTTTCCAGGGAGCGATATTGGGGCACCCCCCTAAATGTTTGGAAATGTTCTAAATGCGATACTTGTGAGTGTTTAGGTGGGGTAGAGGAACTGAAGGGCAGACCCAAGGTAACTGGCCTGAATGAGCCTCTAGACTTGCATCGTCCTTTTGTTGATGATATCACATTTGCCTGTTCCAAGTGTGGGGGGGAGATGAGGCGGGAACCCGAAGTGATCGATTGCTGGTTTGACTCTGGAGCCATGCCTGTGGCGCAATGGCATTACCCCTTTGAAAATCAGGATGTTTTTGACAAAAGTTTTCCAGCGGACTACATCTGTGAAGCTGTTGACCAGACACGTGGATGGTTCTATAGCTTGCACGCTATATCTACTTTACTTTTCGGGAGGCCTTGCTTCCGGAATGTTATATGTTTGGGGCACATCCTTGATGCCGAGGGTGAAAAGATGAGCAAGGCTAGGGGTAATGTGGTAGCTCCCGAGTCAGTGCTGGATAGGTATGGCGCTGATGCTACACGGTGGTATCTGTTCACATCTTCTCCACCTGGAAATGTGCGCCGCTTTTCCAGCGATATGGTAGGCGAGGTGCAACGAAGTTTCTTGCTGACACTGTGGAATGTCTATAGTTTCTTTGTGATGTATGCCAACATTGACCACTTTGACCCAAGGGCAAAGGTGGCCCCATCATTATCCGATTTGGATACCTGGATCTTATCCCGGCTTAATCAGTTGACTGCCGAGATAGACAAGTATTTGGATGTGTATGACCCTACGACTGCTGGACGAAGGATCGAAGTTTTTGTTGACGAGTTATCTAATTGGTATGTGAGGCGTAGTCGCCGGCGCTTCTGGAAGAGCCAAAACGATGATGACAAAATGGCAGCTTATACTACTTTGTACAATTGCCTGGTTACATTAGCAAAGCTGTTAGCTCCATTTGTGCCCTTTGTAGCTGATGAGATATATCGCAATTTGGTTTGTTCTGTGTATCCCGAGGCTATCGAAAGCGTCCATCTGACCGATTTTCCGGTAGCTGACCTGTCTAAGGTGGATGAAAAGCTGGTTCATGCAACATGGTTGGCGATGACTGTATGTAGCCTGGGCCGAGCAGCCAGGGCTAAAGCAGGCGTGAAGGTTAGGCAACCACTATCCAGAGTGCTAGTCAGGGTCCGGTCGGCATCCGAGCGAGAGGGACTGGGAAAACTGATCTCCCAGATATTGGATGAATTGAATGTCAAAGAAGTCGAGTTCGCAGAGATTAAGAATGTTGATGAGTCAAAATACGCAGTAGCCGAAGAGGACGACGTCTGTGTGGCAGTAGATACCGTGCTAACGCCGGAACTTGAGGCTGAGGGAATTGCTCGTGAGGTGGTAAGGCGACTGCAGACTATGCGGCGTTCTGCTGGGTTTAACATCGCTGACCATATTGTAACTTCGTATCAGGGTAATGATTTTATCCGACGTATAATGGATGGGTATGCGGATTATATTAAGCAGGAGACGTTATCTCGCCAAATAGTCCAAGCCACGCCACCTGATGGAAGTTACACTGAGAAGCATCGTATCTCAGGTTGTGAAGTGATGTTTGGCATCAAGAAGGACGCTGCCTAAATCTATTCTCTTATCTGCTGGGTGGTGGACTTTCAATTAGGCGTACGAATGCGGTTCTTGTTTCATTACCTCTCACGAATGTTATCGTGACTTCCTCGCCTATCTTGGAGTTATGTAGTGCTTGGAGCAAGTCGCCAGTATTTGCTACATCTTTGTTCTGAAAGCGGATGATGATGTCGTTTGACTTTAGGCCTGCTTTCTCTGCTGGGCTGTTTGGGGCTACGTAGGCGATGGCTGCCCCTTTATCCACGGGGAGCCGATAAATGGTGGCTAAATAGGGGGTAACGGTGGCCAGCGTAACTCCTAAATATGGTCTGGTTACATATCCACTGCTGATCAACTGTGTAATGATGGGCAAGGCTGCCTTTACGCTTATGG
>Ga0194110_10004832_pt1 | contig 16165 bp, 9 predicted proteins | sample TA2Kig1200mmetaG_FD_146192 | JGI IMG/M metagenome (GOLD analysis project Ga0194110, IMG submission 146192) | Freshwater microbial communities from Lake Tanganyika, Tanzania - TA2015032 Kigoma Deep Cast 1200m | ecosystem: Environmental > Aquatic > Freshwater > Lake | place: Tanzania: Lake... | reverse complement strand
TGTTTTTTTCCATACTCATAATGTCACTGTCTACCCCCTGCTCTTCCAGAATATACTTTAATCCGTCTTTCGTAACATAGGAATAGGATCTCCCGCTTTCCCCCATTGACATCCGCAAGGTCTTTTTAGAGATTTTTGCGATGAGATACACTACCGGATAAAACAGGAGTGAAGAGTACCAGATAAAGTATGAAATCTTTATCGCCAGAATCTCCGAATGCCGCTGGAAGATGTTTCTGGATATGATCATCATCAGCAGGGTGGGAATCATCACAAGCATGGAAATCATTTCGCCCCGCGATGACCCGAAAAGAGAGAGGCACAGGGCCGTCATCAGTGTCGTACCGGTTACAATAAACAGATTGGTTCCGGTCAGAGTCGTGGCCAAGAACCATTCAGGCGACTCAAGAAGTTTCACGGCAAGTCCAGCTGATCTCAAACCCGCCTTCGCCTTGCTTCTTATACGGTTTATATCAGATGATATAAAGGCGATCTCTCCACCTGAATACAGGCTTTCGAGACATAGACACAAAAGGATTAAGATAACCGTAATGTAATTATCCATGGTCCTCCCCTTAAATTTTCTCGACCTTTAGTATCAGGATTCTGGTACGGCTCATCTTTTCCACATGAAATGTATAATCACCAAAACGGACACTTTCCCCTTTTGACGGTAATTTCCCAAAAAGATCGAAAACAAAACCCCCAACAGTGTCGAAATCCTCCGATGGAAGGTTGCAGCCGATCAGTCTGTTGAAATCATCGATCAACATTTTCCCGGACACTAATAAGGTTCTTTCGTTGATCCTCTGCCAGAGGATGGACTTCATGCCATATTCTCCATATATGTCTTCAAACAGACCATGAAGAATATCTTCCAGGGTAACAAGTCCTGAAACGCCCCCATATTCATCCACGACAATCGCGATCTGTATCCTTCTGGCCTGAAAGTCCCGGAGAACCAATGCGGCGCTTCTTTCTTCAGGAACAAAATATGCTTTCCGCAGAAGTTCCTCCAGACGTATGGTCCTGTCCGGCTCCGATACATGTTGCAGGAGATCTTTCGCATACAGGATGCCCAGAATGTCATCCCGGTCTGTCCCATAAATGGGTATCCTGCCATGACGTGCCGCGATGATTTCTTTCAGCACGTCTTCAATTTTTAGTGAAACGGGGAGACAAAACATATCTACTCGTGGAACCATAACCTCAGAAACCGGTGTATCACCGAGTTCAAATACGCGATGGATAAGACTGCGCTGGGATGCTTCGAGGGCTCCCTCTTGCTCCCCCGTATCAACAAAGGTTCTGAATTCATCCTCAGTCAGGACCGTTTTCTCTCTTGCATGGCCGAGCGGCAGACGCGATGCGACCCGGTCCGATACGACTTCGAGAATCCAGACGACAGGACGTTCAATATAGGACACCATGCTGATGAAAGGGGCGACGATGAACGAAAGACGAATGGGATAAGTCACGCCGAAAGTTTTAGGAACCGCTTCTCCGAAAATCAAAAGCATCATAGTCGTTACAGCAATGGATACCCACAGACCGCCGCCACCCAGCCAATGAATGAACAGGGAAGCCGACAAAACAGACAGTGCGATATTCACCGCCTCGTTCCCGACAATAAGGGTGATGAGCAAGCGATTCGGATAACTCAACAAATTATGAATGTAGGATAAAAAAGGAATCCTTTCTTCCTTCATTTTGTGGAGATGAAGAGGGGTGAGGGAAAAAAGTGCAGCTTCAGAACAGGAAAAAAATCCCGAAAGGAGAAGGAGAAAAACGAGCAATACAATTTTAAAGGTAATGAAATAATCCAATATTATACAAATGACTCGTGAGATAGTTTTCGGTTTTCACCACAACGGCGTACCGTGGAATTTGATATTGCTTGCTAATTTATCAGATTTTAGAGAGAAAAGACAAATTATTAATATACATGACACTCTCAGATTTATTTGACTCACATCCTTTTTTCCTATATTTATAACGCACTGATTAAGGACAATCTTTGCATAATTCAAACAGTCATTGCGGTGAGCCGTAAGCCCCGAGCGAAGCGTCGGGGAAAGCGACGCAATCTCATAACTCCTGATATTAACGAGATCGCCACGTCGTTTCACTCCTCGCGATGACCCGCAGGAAATTATGCAAAGGTTTTAAGGGTGGATAATCCGATTCCCAAATTTTACCGCATAAGGAGTTTTGGCCATGTACAACGTACTGCTCATAGGAAATGGTGCCCGAGAACATGCCCTTGCCGAAGCGATCATGAAATCAGCACATCGTCCCCGGCTCTTCTCATTCATGAGAGCAAACAACCCCGGTATCGCGTCAATCTCGGAGAAAGTGCTTATTGGAACTTACGACGACTTAGCCGCAATCAACGCTTTCGCCAGGGAATGCCGCATCGATTTTGCGATCATCGGACCGGAGGATCCCCTGAACAACGGAGTGGTTGATTCCCTGAAAGGAATCGGCATCCCTTCCGTGGGGCCCACGAAAAGCCTGGCCCGCCTCGAAACCTCCAAGTCCTTTACGAGAAACCTGCTCAAAAAATACGGCATACCGGGAAACCCGAAATTTGAGGTATTCACCTCCATGAAAGGAATTGAAAAATTTCTTGATGAACTTGATGGCATCGTGGTGAAGCCCGACGGACTGACGGGCGGGAAAGGAGTCATGGTTCAGGGGGACCACTTCGAAACCAAAGAAGAGGCATTGGCATACTGTGAAAAGGTGTTGAGAGAACATCCGTGCGTGATCATTGACGAGAAGCTGGAAGGTGAGGAGTATTCCCTGCAATGTCTCTGCGACGGCAAGACGGTCGTTGCCACGCCCCCCGTACAGGATCATAAGAGGCGCTTCGTCGACGACAAAGGTCCGAATACCGGAGGGATGGGTTCATACTCCTGCGAAGATCACTCCCTGCCTTTCATGGACCAAAGAGACGTTGCCGAGGGACTCATGATCACCCAGAAGGTTGCCGAGGCGATCTACAAAGAGACGGGTGAGTACTACAAAGGGATCATGTACGGCGGATTCATCGTCACAAAATCAGGGGTCAAGCTTTTAGAGTACAATGCCCGCTTCGGTGACCCCGAGGCGATGAACACCCTGCCCCTTCTGAAAACGGATTTTGTCGATGTCTGCAGGGCGGTCATTGAAGGCTCTCTCGACAGGATGAACATCGAATGCGAGAAAAAGGCATCGGTGTGCAAGTACATCGTACCGAAAGGCTACGGTCTCCCGAAAGACCATCCCTACGCGCAATCGCCGTCAGCAAAAATTGAGGTGGGCGACGTGGGGGATGCACGCCTGTACTACGCGTCCGTTGACAAAAGGGAGGATGGCCTCTACATGAGCGCGTCCCGGGCAATCGGTGTGGTAGGCATCGCCGACAATTTGGATGAAGCGGAAAAAATCGCCGAGAAGGCGGTATCCGCAATTAAAGGACATGTGGATCACAGGCCGGACATCGGAACGAAACCGCTTATCGAACAGAGAATCCGCCACATGCAGCAGGTAAGAAAATAAAACTAGGGACAGCGCCCTATTTTTACCACTAAAAAATAGGGCGCTGTCCCCTATTTTTTGCTATGGGACTTAACGACATCAAAAGGGTATTGATCAGCGTCACCGATAAAAAGGGGATTGTTGAATTCGCGAAGGAGCTCAAGAACTTTAAGGTCGAGATCCTCTCCACGGGAGGGACCGCCGCACAGCTTAAATCCTCCGGCATTGAGGTGACCGACGTATCCGACTACACCGGCTTCCCGGAAATGATGGACGGAAGACTCAAGACCCTCCATCCGAAGATTCACGGAGGTCTCCTGGCGCTGCGGTACAACGACACGCACAAGAAAGCCGCCGCCGAACACGGCATTAAGATGATCGACATGTTGGTCATCAACCTCTACCGGTTCGAGGATACGGTCGCAAAGGAAGACTGCGCGTTAGACGAAGCCATCGAGAACATCGACATCGGCGGACCGGCCATGATCAGGGCGGCAGCGAAAAACTATTGCTTTGTGAGTGTTGTCACCGATCCGGACGATTATCCGGAAATCCTCAGGGAGATGAAACTCACGGGGGGTAAAATCTCCGAAACCACCAATTTCACCCTCGCAAAGAAAGCCTTTCAGCTCACCGCCAGATATGACGCGGCCATCTCGAATTACCTGGGGGGCATAAGCCCGGAAGGACTGAAAAAGGCATTTCCCGACACCCTTACTGTCCAATTCATGAAGGCTCACGAACTTAGGTACGGAGAAAACCCCCACCAGCGCGCAGCATTTTACAGAGAAGCGGGCAAACCCGCATCAGCGATCACCTCTGCCCGTCAACTCCAGGGAAAGGAGATGTCCTACAATAACATCATGGACAGCGACGCCGCCTGGCGCATCGTCTCCGATTTTGAACTCCCCGCCGCCGTCATCGTCAAACACGCCAATCCCTGCGGCGTGGCAATCTCCGACAGCGACATCGCCACGGCGTACAAAAGGGCAATGGAAACGGACCCCGTATCCGCCTTCGGCGGCATCGTCGCGATAAACCGGCCCGTGGATAAATACACCGCGGAAGAATTGTCCAGGACGTTTCTCGAAGTCATCATGGCACCTGCCTTCGACGAAGAAGCGAGAGCGGTCTTGAGCGCCAAGAAGAACGTGAGACTTCTGGAAATCCCCCCGACAGGAACCCGGTTTACCGGATACGATCTCCGGAGGGTCGCGGGCGGTCTCCTGGTTCAGGAGAGCGACATCGACGATTTCGATATCAGGAAGGCCCGGGTTGCCACGAAACGCAGCCCCACGGAGGAAGAATACGAGGCTTTAGATTTCGCGTGGCGGGTGGTGAAACACGTCAAATCAAATGCCATCGTGTACGCCACAAAGGACAGACTGGTTGCCGTGGGAGCAGGACAGATGAGCCGGGTCGACTCGGTGAAAATCGCCACAATGAAGGCCAGTCTCGCCACAAAGGGATGTGTGATGGCGTCCGATGCCTTCTTTCCCTTCCGTGACGGTATCGACATGGCCGCGGAGGCGGGGATCACGGCCGTCATTCAACCCGGCGGCTCCCTCAGAGACGAGGAAGTGATAAAGGCGGCGGATGAACACGGTATGGCAATGATCCTCACGGGAATCCGGCACTTCAAACATTAACGGGCAGTCATTATGGGAAAGTAATCCCAAGACGTCATTGCGAGGGCGCAGCCCGCGTCAATCTCGTCAAACAGAGAAATATAGAGATCGCCACGGCCTTTCAGGCCTCGCGATGACAATTCGAGGATTTCTCTAATAACCCCAATATGAAGTGCGGGGTCGGTTGCTCGCAATGACAATAACACTTCGGAGATAAGCTTATATGAAGAAACAAGTTACGCCCCTCATCAGCGTGGTCATGGGGAGTGATTCCGATTTCCCCGTCATGAGCGAGACCATCAAGATACTGGAGGACTTCAAACTTCCCCACGAGGTCTTCATAACCTCCGCGCACCGCTCGCCGGAAAGAACCTCCTCTTTCGCGAAAAAGGCATCGGAGAGGGGAATCAAAGTGATTATCGTCGGAGCAGGCGCTGCCGCCCACCTGGCGGGCGTGATCGCCTCACAGTCGCTCCTGCCCGTTATCGGGGTTCCCATTGATGCCACTGCACTGGGCGGAATCGATGCCCTCCTCTCCATCGCCCAGATGCCCGGCGGGGTTCCCGTGGCCACAATGGCCGTGGGCAAGGCAGGGGCAAAAAACGCGGCACTGCTCGCCATCAGGATTCTCTCCGTCGAAGACGGGAATCTGCGGAAAAAACTGGACCGGTTCGTTCGGGACATGGCCCGCGACGTCGAAAAGAAACAGGAAGACCTTCTATGCCGGAAGTCCTGAAGATCGATCCCCGTAATCCCGATGAGCTCATGATTGCAAGAGCCGTCGAGATCCTCACCGAGGGGGGTGTAATCGCGTACCCCACGGAAACATTTTACGGACTGGGCGCTGACGGAGAGAATGAAGAAGCCATCAAAAAGATCTTCCTGATCAAGAAGAGAGACCGGAAGAACCCGATCCCCGTCATCATCGGCGATGAGAACAGCCTGAGATATTTAGTCGCTGATATTCCCGAGATCGGTCATGCTCTCATAAAAAATTTCTGGCCCGGGCCGCTCACCCTTGTATTCAGGGCGTCTCAGAATGTATCACCCCTGCTCACCGCCGGTACGGGCAAAATCGGCATCCGCATCTCCAGTCACCCCATCGCCACTCTCCTGGCAAGACGCCTCTCCCATCCTCTTACCGCCACGAGCGCAAACATCTCCGACGCAGAGGAATGCACAACCGCAGAGGAAGTTCTTCACCATCTCGGAGACAGGATCGATGCGGTGATCGATGGGGGTGAAACCCCGGGAGGCAAGGGTTCAACAATTATTGACATAACTAAAACACCGCCGGTATTTCTCCGCAAGGGAGCCATATCCGTCTCAAAGATCAAAAATACTCTCAAAAAAATATAACCCACTCACACTTTGAAAGCTTTGCATAATGTCGCATTGTCAATGCGGTGAGCCGCAAGCCCCGAGCGAAGCGTCGGGGAATGCGAAGCAATCTCATAACTCTTTGATAGATCGCCACGGCGCTTACGCGCCTGGTGACCTAAGGGTAATTATGCAAAGATTTCACTTTCTCAAGGCAGGAAGAGATTCCCTTCATTCAAGAAGGTAAATTTTCAGTTGATTATGCAGATAATATGTGTAGTATATTGCATTCATAAACGTTCTCTACAATATCCGCCTCCGGATTATTGATCATTAAGCACCAGTGGCTTGTTTTTTACATGAGCGGCATTTTCCGTCATGCGCGATTCAACATTTTGAGAGCTTTGAAAATCCACTCAAATTGTCATTGTGAGGAGCGAAGCGACGTGACAATCTTATTATTTATCAATAGTTTATAAGATTTCTCCCTTCGGTCGAAATGACAAAGGGGGATTTTTTCAAAGCTCTCATTTTTTGCACGGTGCACGTATTATCCGCAGGAAAGGTTCTCATATGAAGAAAAGAGCTCTTACCTCTCTTTGTTCCGCATTTTTCTTATTATTCATTTCTTTTGCACCCGCTGCGTTCTGTCAGGAGCAGGCCGCAACGCTCCAGGAAGGCATCGAACAGTACAGGGAGGGGAATTACGAGGAGGCGATCGAGGCCTTACAGAAAGTACGGGAAAAGGAACCCACATCTTCTGTAGCCGCTTTTTTCCTGGGTCTCGCCTACAAACAGACGATGGAATACTCGATCGCAATCAGTCACCTCCAGGAAGCCGTCACATTGACACCCAGAATCAAAGAAGCATTAGTGGAAATCATTGACACCCTGTATCAGTTAGACAGGATCCATGAAGCGAAAAAATGGATCAGGGTAGCCGAAGAAGAGAGGATATACCCGGCACGAGTATTGTTTCTGAAGGGTTTAATTCTCTCCAAAGAAAATAAAAATATGGAAGCCATCGAGGCCTTCGAGAAGGCTAAAAAACTTGATCCGACCATAGACCAGGCTGCGGAATTTCAGATCGCCATGAGTTACATGAAGGAGCGAAAACTGGATAAGGCAAAAGAACGGTTGCAAATCGTGGTGACCCGTGACCCCCTGTCCGACCTGGCCACTTTTGCCAGGCAGTATCAGGATCTGGTCGAAAAAAGGATGTACCTGGAGAGACCCCTCCGTTTAACGGTCAGCATCTTCGGCGGCTACGACACGAACATCGTTTCCAAGCCAACGAACGATATTATCGCCGGCGACATCACTGATGAAAAAGGCCGGGTTTTGCAAACTTCCGTCCGCGTGGATTACGTTCCGACGATAGACGGCCCCTGGCTCTTCAACGCGAGCTACTCCATCGCCTCAAACGTCAACCAGAAACATACCCATTCCCACGATTCCCTCGCGCAGACCTTTTCCGTGTCACCGGGCTATAACTTCGGCCGGTTCGCCGTGAATTTCCTCGCCAACTATACCAATGTTCTTTTGCGGACGGACCCGGATACCTCACCCGACCCCGATTCCAATCCCGGGTACAAACGATACATCGATGACTTCACCTATGGGCCGAGCATCAAATTCCTTGTCACCCAGAACAACATCCTGGAAATCTTCGCCGGCTACGACAAGAAAGAATACTACAACCAGAAAAAGACCTCAGCCAGAACTGACCGTTTCTGGGAAAACAACAGGGACGCGGAAGGACCGAAAACCTATATAAGCTGGATCTGGTTATTCAAAGAAAATTCGTTCCTCAACCTGCGCTACGACTACACCAGAGAACACGCCGACGGGATGTACTGGGACAATAAAGGTCACCGCTTTACCGCCAACTTCAGCATGCCCCTTCTCTCCGAAGAGACGGCGAAGCGCACAGGCCCTGTAACCCTGCAGGTGACAGGCGGGTACTTCCGCCAGATTTTCAACTATGAACAGCCGTATCAGGACGTTGACGGCTCAACAAAATCCACAAAGAGAAAAGATAAAACCTATACCGGCTCCGTCGGACTGGCCTGGGAATTTTACAAAAACACCAGTTTCATTGCTCAGTACACGAACACAGAATGTGACGCGAACATACCGGCAAACGATTACACCCGTAATTTATATACGGCCGGATTCGAATTTAGATTTTAGTGGTGACTATGACTGACCCTGAAGCCGTTTTAAAAGAGATACCCCTCTTCCAGTCCTTTCGGGTTGAGGATCAAAGACACGTTTCCTCTCTCCTGAGGACTCAGTCTCTGAAAAAAGGGGATATCCTCTTCCGGAAGGGAGACGAGGGAACCGCCTTCTACATGATTATCAGGGGCGGTATCAAGATAGTCCGCACATCCAGAGATGGTAAGGAAATTATTCTGGCGCTCCTCTCCAACGGTGATTTTTTCGGTGAAATGGCGCTGCTGGACGGGTTGCCCCGTTCTGCTGATGCGGTGGCCATCGAACCGACACAGTTATACATCCTCAATCGGAAAGACTTCCTGTCTTTTATGATGCACAACGAAAATGTGCTGCAATCGATCATTGCCTCTCTCTCCTTGCGATTACGCAGAACCGACGACTTTCTGGAAGATGCCTGTTTTATGAATATCTCTTCCCGGCTAGCGAAAAAGTTAGTTGAGCTGGCCGAAACACGCGGATATAAGGAAGGAGATACGGCGCACATTGAGTTGCACCTGACGCAGAAACAACTTGCCGGCATGATCGGCGCCACACGGGAAAGTATTAACAAGGCGCTACGGGTACTGCGCGAGAAAGGCCTGGCAAGTGTATCGGAAGATACGATTCGTATTCATGATTTGAAACGCCTCAAGAGGCGTATCCGCTGAGACTAATTACGCTCAGGTCATCGCGAGCGCACGCGGGGCGGTCTCTATATATGTGAAATTTTTTTAAAACGGTGTGAAATATTTCACATCATACCCATTGAATTTTAAATGTGTATCTGGTACGTAATTAAACATATTAGTTCTCTTTTTCCCGCTGAGGCTGTCATGCGTCACCAGGGAACCTTATCGTGTTGTTACTCTATATACATGATCCTTTCTCCCATTCCTGTAACGTATTGACCATGAAACTATATTTGTACGTATAAATATTTGCATAATTACCTTCAGGTCATCGCGAGGAGTGTAGCGACGTGGCGATCTCATTAAATATCAACTGGTTACGAGATTGCTTCGCATTGCTTGCAGTGACCATTCATGTTTCTTAGAAACATAACGGCAGCCGACAGGAGGTGCACCGTATGAAGAAAACTTCATTGATCATCGGTCTTCTGGCCCTTTTTATATTACTTCCCCTAACAGTCAACGCCGCACCGGTAGGGAAATTCACCAATATAGAAGGCAAGGTTGACGTCACCAAACCCGGCAAGAAAGCCGTTCTGGCAAAACTGGGGGATCAGGTTGAAGTGGGGGATATCATCCGCACGAAGATCAAATCAAAGTGCGAATTGACCTTAATTGATGGCAATGTTCTCCGTCTGGCCGAAAACACCCGTATGCGCATCAGCGAATATATGATTCGCAAGGATGAGCAGCGCGGCACCATGAGCCTCTTCCGGGGAAAGATGCAGAGCATCGTCAAGGCCACAGGGGTTATCAAGGGCTCCCGCTATGAAGTCCATACTCCCATGGCCGTCTGCGGGGTGAGAGGCACCAACTTCTTCACGTTTCACCAGGCCGGCGTCTCAGGAGCCATTTTTAAAGAGGGAACAGGATATGGCTACAGCATTAACCGGCCAGAGGTAGTGGTCACCATCACACCAGGGCAGGCCATGGTGGTCACCAGCGCCACTGCACCCCCTGTGGTCAGACCGGCCACGGCTGTGGAAATCGAGAAACACCTGAAGGATACAACACCCACGGAAAAACCCAAGGGTGAAGGGGAACCGCCACCTCCGCCTCCCCCGCCCACCGGGGAACCGCCACCTCCGCCTCCGCCACCACCACCGGAGCCGCCACCTCCACCTCCGCCGCCGCCACCACCACAGCCACCTCCGCCGCCGCCTCAACCCTATGTGCCGCCGACGCCGACACCGACGCCGACAACATCAATGACCACCTTTTCCACAGCCGTCAGTTTGCAGACTGACCTTACGGGAACCCTCAGCGGTTCGATCAACGATGTAACTAACGCCGGCACTTTGAGCCTGTCGGCTTCAGGAACGGCGCAACCCGACGCACTCCTGTTTGATGGTACATTAAGCGATGGCAGCACCTACAACGCCTTTCTCGCCGGCATACCCGGCTCCTGGTACGGGCTCTTCAGCGGCCTCTCCAACAAGGCAGGAAGCATCTCTTTTCTCACGGGCAGCCTCGATGACTATAACTATGCAGGAAGCGGCGGCCTCTCTGCAACCGGGAGTATTGTCAGAGACACGGGTTATTCTTCGAGTGCAACGTTTGCTCCTCTGGAGATCCCTGTACCGGCTTTTACAGACATCCACATGGGATCATCTTATTCCTTCTTCGTTATTCCTTATTCTCCCGATTTTCCACTTGTCCAAGGCTATGAAACAACGACGGGCGGCCTCATTGGCATCTGGGGATTTGCCGCAAGCGGCGGATACTTTTCTACGGATGGTACAACAACCTGGAATACCAAGTTCGGCGCATTCTGTGCAGACACGCCCTATGCCTTCCTAGGGGATGTTACTATATCCGATGTTCAAGGACATGTCAGAATTACTGGAACCGATTCCATCTACTACATGGATGACCGGTATTTTGGTCTTTTGAGCCTCCAGCACCGGGGAGTCTACAGCAATCCGAATGAAGACAATATCTATCGATATGAGTCAGTTGCTTCAGGAACTTACAAACTCGCCCCGCTAGCCTACTATGGATTTTGGGGGGGGCCGGCAACCCTATACACAGTGGGTGAGGTGGACACCAATATAGTTGGTGGTGTCGCATCAGGTTATGAAACTGGCATTCTCGGAGGACTTTCTCCCTTCTGGTCGGCAAATCCAGATTTCACAGTCATCGGGCCCTACAATAAAAACTTCAGCACACTCCCACCCTCCATATGGTCTTCCCAAATATATGGCAGCGATGTCGGGGAAACAGGCAACGCCTTCGTCGGGTTCACTACGGGCTTCTGGCGAGATGGCATCCTTGATGGATACGGTGTTGCTGTCTATAAAGGAGCAGACGGAAAATCGGGAATCCTGACAGGGAACCTGACGGGCAGTTACTATGAAGGGATCGGTCCTGCTGTTGGATACGACGGCATGTGGACTCTCAGCATCCCCATCGACTCGAATGATCAACCGATACCGTTAACCCGGACAGAAAAAGTTTCAACGCCTAACGATAAGGCATGGGAGTTCGGTATGAACTACGCCGTCCTTCGTCTTGCCGGTGAGTTCAAAGGAGCGGAGGGCAGCTTCATCATGGGTTCGGGCATGATGAACACGGGTTTCCTGTATACGACGGACAACGAAGGCCAGATGCTCCCCCTACGCTGGGGAATCTACCGTATGCTTTTCAACGGCGAATCTCCTTTCGGATCTGACTATCTGAGTGTCGGCAATATTTACGGAAACAAGCCCGAATCCGTTTCGGGATGGACGGCTAAGGTTGGCGGCATCGGTCCCTTCACACTTGTCCAGACACCATTTTTCTACCTGGGAGATATCTTGAATGGCACCTGGGACGCCAGTGGAAACATCAGGGGCACCATCATATCGGGAATCTATCAGACGCTTGAACGTCGTGGTACTTTCAGCGGACCCTTCTACGGCCTTGACGGTGCCATTAATGAGATTGGTTATGGTGAAAGCTGGGTCGGTGCCGGTGTCGGCACCTACCAGGCCCAGACGGTAGAGGCCACCAACGTCTTCGGTGGCATCTGGGGGTCAATATACGGTAACGGTGACATTGAACCCTGTTTCTTCAGAGAAAACTCCGGCTTTATGACGCACGCCGCATCGGAAGGCGCACTCATCGCAGGCTACGCAAAACCCTGGGCGGCTACGGCGCAGTTTCAAGTTCTGGGAATGGTGCAGTATGACAACGTTGGGTCCTGGGCATCATCCCGCTATTTGTTCAACACGCCCGTTTACGCCACTGATCCGGCACGGAATGCTACTATTGTTCCGCCTGTCACAAGCGGATACTTCGAGGGTGTTGCTGCCGGCATCTGGCGGCAGACCTTGGGAGTACGTCCCTACTATGACAGCAATCTGGGCTACGTTGTATATCCTGAAGATGAAGAAGACTCCTTCCCCGTCCCCGTGTCTGGAAGCATGAACGGCGCCATCCGTGCCCTTGCGGTTACTCCAGAAAGTAGTGCACGGACATTGAAAATCCTCAAGAGCGACGATGTCTCAGGATTCTACTATCCCGGTATCGGCATGTGGTACGCCACGGGCACGATCGGGCCTGATGCCTCTATAACCCCAATCACAGTCTCGTCGACGGACAATGTCCAGATTCAGTCGTCAACCCAAGATTATATCCGTTTAAGCGGATCATTCGATGATAACACATTATCCAAAATCGTCGGTGGTTATGGAGTGTATGGCGGATCCTTCACGACCTCCTATTTCGTGATCAACGGAAATACCAGCCCTAACTGGGGGATTTACAACCTCATGATCCCGCCTCCGGATGGCCTTTCCTACAACTTCTATGAAGGCAAACTAACAGCCGGTCCGTGGAACTGGTCGGCCATTATCGGCGGTGAAGGGCAGTTTGGATATGGAGGATCCCAGGCAAAGGGTTATTGGTTAGCAACAGTCAAGGGAAGCTGGTCCGAAACCGGTGAAATCATAGGCACCCTCGGCGTCAAGAATGGTGATAACAGCACCTTCGGTCTCTTCGTAACACCCACCCTGATGGGAAACATCGGCAGCCCCTTCTACGGCATCGAGGAAAACCCAAACACCTCCGGCGGCTGGATTGGTCAGAGCATCGGGACATACAGCGGAGAAGAACTAAAATACGTTAGTAAATCGTATGCAACTATTACCAGCCAGGGTAGTTCTCAGGGTGGCATGCAGTTCCTCATGGGTGAAACAACGTCCCTGTGGACAGGGACTAATATTCCTGTGCTCGTTATGGGTACGTACAGCAACAGTAACAACACCGGCTACAGCCTCTTCTATACTCAGGGTGAGGGTATAGAAGAGGATATATACAGTTATGACTACAAGAGGGGTCAATATACCACGTATGACGAATCACCCGTGCTTATCGCGGCTGGATTGGCGGTATCGCGAAAAATAACATCCTTGAAGGCAAGTTCCTGGCATTGTACATTGACCCTTCTGGGAACGCCGGATACCTTCGGGCGGATCTGAGCGGGCAGGGCTACTCTGAGATCGGCATATTCGAGATGACGGGGTTGATGAACAGAGAGCAGGTGAAGTCAGCTACTGATATAGAAATCCCAGCAGATCAACTCAATATAGGCAATTACCACTCAAGCGATATGAATTGGGGCTATGGCGGTTTCCATGGTGCTTTCGAAGGCGAAGAGCCCGGCACGATCACGGGCTATCCGCCCAACGCAGGTAATCTTTCCATTGTCAATAACAGTACCGGAGAGGCCCAGAATTGGGGTATCTTCGGATTTGATGGATACGGCGGGTACACTACTCCTACGTCATCAACCTGGAAGGTCAAGGTGGGTGGAACGGGCAGCATTGGCGCATATTACGACGGTGAAGGTTTCTCTGACGACCCCGGTTACTGGATTGCGGATATCACGGGTACCGAGTGGGGTGACAACAAGTTTAAGGGCACCCTGAGCGGTAGATTCATCACCCAGACAAGGATTGGGCACCCTGATTTAATTCCCGGCACGGGCATGAATGGCGATCTCCTGGGTGTTTATACAGAAACATCCGGGAGTGAAGGCACCTGGGATGCATTAGCCTTAGGCACGTGGAAAGCGGCACCTGTAGCTTTCACCGGGAAGACTGCAGAGGAAACGTATGCGTATGGTATTACCGGTCTCATGGGCGGTATTCATCCTAAGGTGCAGGGATCTGACACCATAACCGTGACTCTCGCCATGGGCAAGTACAGCATGGCACCCTCACCCACCGATTACTGGACGGTCATAGCAGGCGGAAAAATGTCAGAAGTAACTACAAGTGGCACAAATATCACAAATATAGACAAGCCCATTTACTGGTTGGCCAGCATAGGTGGTAATTATAATAATAGTTATGATGGCTATGGTGGTTACGGTGGATGGAGCGACGGAGACATAAATGCCGCACTATCGGGAGAATATTTCTCCTCGTCAGGCAGGGGCGAAATCACTACTTCATCTTTTTCTGGAAAATATTACGAAGGCATCAGGATGTGGCAGGCGGAAAACATCCAGATCACCTTGAACCAAACCGACGATTTTTATGTCTATGGTTACCTGGGACACGATAACGATACTGGAGGTGGACGTATAAAAGGTATCATAGGCAGTACAAATCCTGTAATTTTTAATTCTTGGGAATGTGATGAGGAATGTAACTGGGTAGGTTTTAATGCTATGGGCACAGCTTCATCTTTGGAAACCATTAATGGCAAGATTGGCGGTAAGGGTACCGATTCATATGGATATCCCTTTTATTACCTCGGTAGCATCCAAAATGGAATAGGTTTATATGGTGGATTTCTCCATCCGTTCGTTGCCGGCGATTTTGAAGGCGATATGTATCCGGAAGTCTTTTATGAATCCATAGGTTTCTGGAAGGGATCGGGATACATGTACTTTTGTCCTGATGAACAATGTAGCGACCTCGCATATGTAAGTGAGGTATCGACGAAACCTTATTACTTCGACGGAAGCAAGATCGTTCAGGACAGGGAAATGAATTTCCTTATGGGTGGAGGGAACTCACTCTTCTCTGGTGATCCTGTTGATGTTGTAATGATTGGTGAATACTTACACACAACCTCAGATCCCAGCTTATTCCCAACTTCTCAGAGGGGCTATATCTGGCATACCATAGTAACCAGCAAGAACTTTGATTTAGGTGACGATACGACTTATGACGGCGGAAAATACAAAGGATTCCTCGGCGGCACCATCATACCTAATGGCGACGGTACAGATGCCATGGAGGGCATGTTCTATACCCTTGGTATGATCGACGGTTACGGAGGCTACTTAAAAGGAAGCATGACAGGGACAGGCTATCAGGAAATTCGGATGTTCGAGATGGATGGCACAATAACAGGCATTGAAATGGGTTATGGCGGCTCTGGTAGTTTTACATTCACCGGTACCGGTACCGAAGAAGATCCCATTATTATTCCTATACGTCACACGGCCCCTGGAACCTTTGATACCGAAGGTGGAGGCAATATTTACGTCAATCATACCGTCTCCATCAACGATCAACCTGTTTCCCGGTATGAATCCGCCAATATAGAGGGAATTACAGACTGGGGTATCTGGCAGACATTGACGGTCGGCACATATACAGCCCCGACAGCAAATGCATGGTCACTTCCCCTTGAGATGAACGATCTGGAGAACGGTAAAATCAGGGAAATGGAGATTGCCGGTACGCAATGGTCTGAAGGCAAAATTGCCGCTATTCCACAGGTAGTGCTAGTAAACAATGTGATGGTAACCCAGGGTGTCCACGGCTATTGGGCAGATATCACTACGGCTGC
>Ga0194110_10004828_pt1 | contig 16169 bp, 10 predicted proteins | sample TA2Kig1200mmetaG_FD_146192 | JGI IMG/M metagenome (GOLD analysis project Ga0194110, IMG submission 146192) | Freshwater microbial communities from Lake Tanganyika, Tanzania - TA2015032 Kigoma Deep Cast 1200m | ecosystem: Environmental > Aquatic > Freshwater > Lake | place: Tanzania: Lake... | reverse complement strand
CGACCGCCTGTACCGCGACCTGCTGCGCCGCGGCAGCGACACCCTCGGCTTCCTCGGCACGTGGCAGGGCAACCGCTACTGGTACGCCGAGGACCGCACCGCCGCCGTCGCCTACCGCCTCGTCGGTGACGTCGCCCTCGCCATCGGGGATCCGCTCGCCGCGCCGGGGGAGCGTCCCGCCGCCCTCGCCGGCTTCACCGACTACTGCCTCGAGCAGGGCTGGACGCCGGCCTTCTACAGCGTCCACGCCGAGACCATGGACGATCTCCGGACCCGCGGCTGGCGCGAGGTGCCGGTGGGCGTCGAGACGGTCATGGACCTGCCGGGCCTGGAGTTCGCCGGCAAGGCGTGGCAGAAGGTGCGGCAGCCGTTGACCCGCGCGGAGCGTGACGGCTTCACCTCGATCTGGACGCGCTGGCCGGATCTCACGGTCTCGCAGGCCTCGCAGGTCGTGGCCATCGACGAGGAATGGGTCGCCGATCGGGCCCTCCCCGAGATGGGGTTCACCCTGGGCTCGCTCGAGGAGCTGCGCGACCCCGAGGTGCGCCTGCAGCTCGCGGTCGGCCCGGACGGGCGCATTGAGGCCGTGACGAGCTGGATGCCGAGCTGGGAGCACGGACGCATCACCGGCTGGACCCTCGACTTCATGCGGCGGCGCGCGGACGGTCAGAACGGCATGATGGAGTTCCTCATCGCCAAGGCCGCGTTGCAACTGCAGTCCGAGGGGGCGACCGTGCTCAGCCTGTCGGGTGCGCCCCTCGCGGACGACCCGGGCGAGGAGCCGGGCGCGGATGCCTCGCCGCTGCGGGCCGTGCTGCGCTGGCTCGCCGAGGTGCTCGAGCCGGCCTACGGCTTCGCCTCGCTGTTCCGCTTCAAGGGCAAGTTCCGTCCCCGCTACCGCCCCCTGTCGCTGGCGTACCGGGATCCGCTGGAGCTGCCCGCCATCGGGGCGGCCGTGGGCCGCGCCTATCTGCCGGACGCCTCCCGCCGCGAGCTCGTCGCCCTCGCCCGGACGGCGTGGGAGGGACGCAAGTGAGGAAGTTCTTCCTGTCGATCGAGCTCATCGACAGCCCCCTGCTCGCCGTCGTGGCGGCGATCGCCGTGGCCGGCGCGCTGGCGGTCGTCCTCTGGCCGCGCCGGCGCGTGGTGCTGACCCTGGTGATCGGCGTGATCGCCGGCGCCGTGATGTACGTCGTGGCGCTCATCCTGAACGCCCTCGAGACGATGCAGGGCCCCCTGCCCGTCGGGGCGGCGAAGTGGTCGGCGCTGGCGGTGTTCGGCATCGCGATCGGGGTCGTCGGCATCTGCCGGCGCCCGTGGGGGCGTCGCCTCGTCGGCGTGGTCACGGTGCTCGCCTCGCTGCTGGCCGGCGCCCTCGGGGTGAACGCGGCGTACGGAGTGACCCACACGCCGGCCGCGGTCCTCGGCATCCAGGCCCTCGACGCCGCCGACCTGCCGACCACGGACGCCACCAAGGGCGACCCCGCGACCCTCTCTCAGCGGTGGCAGCCTCCGGCGGACATGCCGACGCAGGGGTCGGTGAGCGCCCTGAGCGGGAGCGCGCAGATCCCGACGGGGCAGTTCGCCGCTCGCGACGCCTCGCTCTATCTGCCGCCCGCCGCGCTCGTCGCCGACCCTCCGGCCCTCCCGCTCCTCGTCTTCATGATGGGCCAGCCGGGGTCGCCCGACCCGACGAGCCTGGCGAAGGCCCTCGACGCCTATGCCGCGCAGAACCGCGGCCTCGCGCCGATCGCGGTCGTCGTCGACCAGCTGGCGGCGTCCACGAGCGACCCCGCCTGCGCGGACTCCGCGATGTACGGCGCGGTCAGCACCTACATCAACGAGCTGCTGCCGCAGTGGGCGAAGACCCACCTCAACGTCACCCCGGACAACCGTTACTGGACGATCGGCGGGTTCTCGAACGGCGGCTCGTGCGCGGCGTTCTACGGCGCGGGCCACCCGGACGTGTGGGGCAACATCCTCGACGTGTCGGGCAACGAGTATCCCGGATCCGAGCACGTCAGCGAGACCGTCGCCGACGTCTACGGCGGCAACGCGACCGCGTTCGAGGCGGCCAAGCCCGCCTCGCTCATGGCCGCCGCGCCAGCCGGCACGTTCGACGGGCACACCGCCGTGTTCACCTGGGGCGCGGACGACACGACCTACGGCCCCGGGCAGGCGTCGAACGCGCAGGCCGCGCAGAAGGCCGGGTTCACGACCCTCACCTACACCGTGCCCGGCGCCGGACACACGGGTCAGGCGCTGGACGCCGGACTGGCGTGGGGGATCCCTCGCCTCGCTCCCGCGCTCGGGCTCGCGGCGCCGTCCACCTGATCCGACGCGCCCATGCGGCTGAGCGCCGCCGGGCGGTGCGGTCCGTCCCTGACGACGACGGGGCCCGGCCGACGCGATGTCGACCGGGCCCCGGGGTCCCTGACGACGACGGGGCCCGGCCGACGCGATGTCGACCGGGCCCCGGGGTCCGCTGTCGCGGGTCAGCGCGCGAGCGCCGCCTTCATGATCTCGGCGTGCTCGGAGGCGTGCACCTTCGGCGAGCCGGTCGCCGTCGACGCCGCCGCGGCGCGGGAGATGCACCGGATGGCGCGTCCGCCCAGCTGCTGCGCGACCTCGAGGGCGATGAACGGCCAGGCGCCCTGATTCTCGGGCTCGTCCTGAACCCACACCAGCTCGGCGTTCGGGTAGTTCTCGAGCACGCGGGTCAGCTGCTCGATCGGCGCGGGGTAGTACTGCTCGAGACGGACCAGCGCGACGGCCGGGTTGGGGTTCTTCTCGAGCTCCGCACGCAGGTCCCAGTGGATCTTGCCGGCGTGCAGCAGCACGCGGGTGACGGCGCCGCGGTCGCCGCCGCGGTCGTCGTCGAGCACCGGCTCGAACCGACCCTCGAGGAAGTCCTCGACGGGGCTCGTCGCGCCGCGCAGGCGGAGCATCGCCTTGGGCGTGAACACGACGAGCGGGCGGCGCGGGCGCTGGTAGGCCTGACGGCGCAGCAGGTGGAAGTACGACGCCGGGGTCGAGGGACGCGCGACGATCATGTTGTCCTGCGCGCACATCTGCAGGTAGCGCTCGATGCGCGCCGACGAGTGGTCCGGTCCCTGGCCCTCGTAGCCGTGAGGCAGGAGGAGGACGACGCTGGACTGCTGCGCCCACTTCTGGTCCGCGGACGAGATGAACTCGTCGATGACGGACTGCGCGCCGTTGGCGAAGTCGCCGAACTGCGCCTCCCACAGCACCAGCGCGTCGGAGCGCTCCACCGAGTAGCCGTACTCAAAGGCCATCGCGGCGTACTCGCTGAGCAGCGAGTCGTACACCCAGAAGCGGCCCTGGTTCTCGCTGAGGTTCGTCAGCGGCAGCCACTCCTGGCCGTTCGAGCGGTCGTGGAGCACCGAGTGACGCTGCACGAACGTCCCGCGACGGGAGTCCTGACCGGCCAGGCGCACCGGGGTGCCCTCCATCAGCACGGAACCGAAGGCGAGGAGCTCGCCGAAGGCCCAGTCGATGTTGCCGTTGCGGCTCATGTCGTAGCGCTTGTCGAGCAGCTGCTGCAGCTTGTTGTGGACGGTGAAGCCGTCGGGCTTGTTCACGAACGCGTCGCCGATGTGCTGGACGACCTCGCGCGAGACGCCCGTGGTCTCGGGCTCGCCCGTCGGCACCTCGTCGGCCGCGTCGGTCGAGACGACCGGGTTGGTCCCGGTCTCGGCCTCGTGCGTGTCCGCGAAGGCGACCTCGAGACGGTTCTGGAAGTCCTGCTTCGCCTGCTCGTACTCGTCCTCGGTGATGTCGCCACGTCCGACGAGCGACTCCGTGTAAAGACGACGGACCGACCGCTTGGCCTCGATGAGGTTCGTCATCAGCGGCTGCGTCATCGAGGGGTCGTCGCCCTCGTTGTGGCCGCGGCGGCGGTAGCAGACGAGGTCGATCACGACGTCGCGGTGGAACTCCTCGCGGTACAGGAACGCGAGCTCCGCGGCGCGGACGACGGCCTCGGGGTCGTCGCCGTTCACGTGGAGGATGGGGGCCTGGACCGTCTTGGCGACGTCCGTGGCGTACACCGAGGTGCGCGCATCGGTCGGCGTGGTGGTGAAGCCCACCTGGTTGTTGACCACGACGTGGATCGTGCCGCCGGTGCGGTAGCCGCGCAGCTGCGACATCTGCAGCGTCTCGACCACGACGCCCTGACCCGCGAACGCGGCGTCGCCGTGGACGAGGATCGGCAGCCACGAGAACGTGCCGATCGGCTTGCGGTCCTGCTTGGCGCGGACGATGCCCTCGAGCACGCCGTCGACGGTCTCGAGGTGCGACGGGTTGGCCGCCAGGTACACGGGGAGCTCGTCACCGGCGTCGCCGACGAAGGTGCCCTCGGTGCCGAGGTGGTACTTCACGTCGCCCGAGCCGCGCTTGCTGCCGATGGCGACCGCGCCCTCGAACTCGCGGAAGACCTGACCGTACGTCTTGCCGGCGATGTTGGTGAGGACGTTCAGGCGACCGCGGTGCGCCATGCCGATGGCGGCACCGTCGAGACCGACGGAGGCGGCGCCCTGGAGGATCTGGTCGAGCAGCGGGATGAGCGACTCACCGCCCTCGAGGCTGAAGCGCTTCTGGCCGACGTACTTGGTCTGCAGGAACGTCTCGAACGCCTCGGCCTGGTTCAGCTTCGACAGGATGCGCAGCTGCTCGTCGTGGCCGGGCTTGGTGTACTTGACCTCGACCTGCCGCTGGAACCACTGACGCTGGGCCGGGTCCTGGATGTGCATGTACTCGATGCCGATGGTGCGGCAGTACGAGTCGCGCAGCACGCCGAGGATGTCGCGCAGCTTCGCCACGCGCTTGGCACCGAGGCCGCCGGTCACGAACTCGCGGTCGAGGTCCCAGAAGGTCAGGCCGTGCGACTCGATCTCGAGGTCGGGGTGGGTGCGCTGCACGTACTCGAGCGGGTCGATGTCGGCCATGAGGTGGCCGCGGACCCGGTACGAGTTGATGAGCTCCTGGACGCGGGCGCTCTTGTCGATGCGCTCGGACAGGTCGACGCTGATGTCGGCCGCCCAGTGGATGGGCGCGTAGGGGATGCGCAGGGCCGCGAAGATGTCGTCGTAGAAGCCGCGCTGGCCGATCAGTAGCTCGTGCACCTTCTTGAGGAACTCGCCGGAGCCGGCGCCCTGGATCACGCGGTGGTCGTAGGTGCTGGTGAGGGTGATCGTCTTGCCGATCGCCATCTCGTTGAGCGTCTTCTCGCTCGCGCCCTGGAACTCGGCGGGGTACTCGAGCGCGCCGGCGCCGACGATGCAGCCCTGGCCGCGCATGAGGCGCGGGACCGAGTGGACCGTGCCGATGCCGCCCGGGTTGGTGAGCGAGACGGTGGTGCCCTGGAAGTCGGCCGCGGTCAGCTTATTGTTGCGGGCGCGGCGCACGAGGTCCTCGTACGACGCGAGGAACTCGCTGAAGGTGAGGGTGTCGGCGCGCTTGATGCTGGGCACCATGAGCGCGCGGGTGCCGTCGGGCTTGGGCAGGTCGATCGCGATACCCAGGTTCACGTGCGCGGGGGCGACGACGGCCGGCTTGCCGTCGATCTCCGCGTAATACACGTTCTGGCTCGGGAACTCCTTGAGCGCCTGGATCAGCGCCCACCCGATAAGGTGCGTGAAGCTCACCTTGCCGCCGCGCGTGCGGGACATGTGGTTGTTGATGACGATGCGGTTGTCGATCATCAGCTTCGCGGGCACGGTGCGCACGCTCGTGGCGGTGGGGACCGTCAGCGACTCGTCCATGTTGGAAGCGAGCGCCTTCGGCATTCCCTTGAGGACGGTGACCCGGTCCTCCTCGGTGCTCTCGCTCGCGGCGGACGGCGCCGACGCGGGCGCCTGCGCGGGGATCGGCTGCGGAGCGGCGGGCTTCGCGGTGGTGCGCGCCACCGGCGCCTGGCCCACCACGGGGATCGGTGCCGTCACCGGCTTCGGCTCGGTGGGAGCTTTCGCGGACGGCGGGGCGGCGGCGGTTCCGTCGACGACCGGGTGGTACGCCTCCAGAATCGGCCACCAGGCCTTGTCCACGGAGTGCTTGTCGGCCTTGAACTGTTCGTAGAGCTCGTCTACGAGCCACTCGTTCGCGCCGAACTCGCCCTCGCTCGAAGTACCGACGCCCGTCACCTGGCTCGACACAGTCGATCGCCTGCTTTCCTCGATGAAGATTCCTGTGGATGCGCGCATCCGTCGGCAGGAAGTCGTCGACGTTGCGCGCGATACTTCAGCCTAGCCGAGGTTCCCGCCCGCCTTCCGGGTCTTTACATTCCCCTGATGTGGTGAGGTGGATGCCATGGAGTTCTACGGCGCGTCACCCGAGGTCGATCTCACGTATTCCGACGTCTTCCTGGTGCCCCGGCACTCGGACGTGCGCAGCCGTCTGGACGTGGATCTCGCTCCCGGAGACGGCAGCGGGGCCACCATCCCGCTCGTCTCCTCGAACATGAACTCGGTGACCGGGACGCGGCTCGCCGCGACGCTGGCGCGCCGAGGCGGACTGGGCGTCCTGCCGCAGGACATGCCGCTGCAGGAGCTGGACGCCGCCATCCGCTGGGTGAAGTCGCAGCCGGTGCCGTGGGACAGCCCCCTGGTCCTGCCGCCGCACGCCACCGCCGCGGAGGCGGCGAAGGTGCTGCCGCCGACGGAAGGTCACGGCATCCTCGTGGCCGATCCGGGTGCGGAGACGCTGTCGCTGGACGACGTCGTCGGCATCGTGCCTGCGACCCGGCTCGCCACCGCCCTCCCGGACGCGCAGCTCGGGGACCTCGTCCGCGCACGGCCGGTCTCGATCGACGCGGACGACGTCACCGACGCCCGTCACGCCTTCGACCTTCTCGTCGCCGCCGAGACGGACCTCGTCTGCGTGGTCCGGCACGGGCGCGTCGTCGGCATGCTCTCGCGGCGCAGCGCGCTGCGGACGACTCTGTACCGCCCCGCCGTCGACGCCGACGGCCGCCTCGTCGTGGCCGCCGCGGTCGGCGTGAACGGCGACGTCGCCGAGAAGGCCCGCGCGCTCGCCGCGGCGGGCGTGGACGTCCTCGTCGTCGACACGGCGCACGGTCACCAGGAGCAGATGCTGCGCGCCCTGCGCGAGGTGGCCGCGCTCGATCTCGGCATCCCGATCGCCGCCGGGAACATCGTGACCGCCGAGGGCGTGCGCGACCTCACCGACGCCGGCGCGTCCATCCTCAAGGTGGGCGTCGGCCCCGGCGCCATGTGCACCACGCGCATGATGACGGCGGTCGGCCGTCCGCAGTTCTCGGCCGTGCTCGAGACCGCCGACGCCGCGCACGCCGTGGGCGCCCACGTCTGGGCCGACGGCGGGGTCCGCTACCCGCGCGACGTCGCGCTGGCCCTGGCGGCCGGCGCCGCCTCCGTCATGATCGGCTCGTGGTTCGCCGGAACGATCGAGGCGCCGGGGGAGCTGCAGGCGGATGCGGACGGCCGCATCTACAAGGAGTCGTGGGGCATGGCCTCCACCAAGGCGGTGCAGGGGCGCTTCGGACGCCTCGACCCGTACGAGCGGGCCCGCAAGGAGCTGTTCGCGGAGGGCATCTCGTCGTCGCGCATCTACCTCGACCCGCAGCGGCCCGGCCTGGAGGATCTGCTCGACATGATCACCTCCGGCGTGCGCTCCTCCTTCACCTATGCGGGGGCGGCGAGCGTGGCCGAGTTCCACGAGCGCGCCCGGGTGGGACTGCAGTCGGCCGCCGGGTACGAGGAGGGCAAGGCGCTGCCCGTCAGCTGGTGACGGCCTCGCCCGGGCGGAGGGATGCCGCCGGGCTCAGGGACGCGGGGCGATCGCGGCCGCGGCCTCGAGGGTGATCCACGCCCCGAGCTGAACGGACAGGTCGAGGTCGTCGCCCCCGGGCCGCGCCGGGCGCCGCGGGTCGGCGGAGAACAGACCGTCCACCGCCGTCGCCCAGATCGCGTCGGCGTTGCGCTCGACCAGTCGGCGCGCCGTCGCGCCCTCCGGTCCGCTCACTCGCACGGCGGCCTCGGCGAGGTAGCGCGCGAGGATGCCGGCGAACAGTCCGCCGTCCCCGCCGCCCGCCGCGGGGAACAGCCCGTCCTGCGGGGCGCACCAGGCGTCGACGGCGCGCACCAGCGCCCGTGCCCGGTCCTCGTGCGCGGCGCCGACGGGATTCGCCCGGGCCAGTGCGAGCTCGAGTCCGATGACCGCGCCCTGGTTGTAGGTCCACAGGTCCGGACGCACGCGCCCGTCCTCGCGGCCGTCCCTGACGAGTCCCGTGTCGTCGTCGTGGAGGACGGATGCCATCCAGTCGGCGAACCGCTTCGCGGCATCCCTCCGCCCGTGCGCGACGAGCACGAGTCCGCCGGGCGCGTTGGCCGGGGCGTTGAAGAGCGTGCTGCCGACCCGCCATGGCAGGACCCCGGTCCGGGGATCGACGGCCCGGGCCAGTCGACGGGCGATGCGACGCCGCGGCCACCGGTGCCCGCCGGCGGCGTCGAGGGCGAGACCCATCCACGCGATGTCGTCGTAGTAGGGGGTGATCCAGGTCAGTCCCGTGCGCAGGCCCACACCGCGGACGACCGCGGCGAGGACGGCGCGGCGCCGGCGGTCGGGCGCACGTCGCTCCGTGTCGGCGAGGACGTGGACGAGGTGCGCGTGCCACCAGTAGTGCCACGTCCGCGACCCGGGGGAGGCGTGCGCCCAGGCCACGGGTCCGAAGCGGTGCAGGTACCGTGACAGCACGGCCCGCTCGGCGAGAGCGGCCCGCGCGGGCGCCGGGACGGTGGCATCCATGGATCCATCCTGACGGGCGGGACCGATGTCGGGCCCCTGCCCTAGAATTGCCCTCACGATGGACGACCCTCCCAGTTGTAGACCCAGGCCCCGACGACCCGCCTCCGCGCCGAGCGGAGGTGATGCCTGATGGATTACGTCATGCTGGGCGTGGGGCTGCTTCTCACCGTCGGAACAGGTCTGTTCGTCGCGAGCGAGTTCGCGCTGGTCAACCTGGACCGCGCCGACCTCGAGTCCCGTCGGGCCGCCGGCGAGTCCCGTCTGTCCTTGACGATCGACGCGCTGCGCATCACGTCGACGCACCTGTCGAGCGCGCAGCTGGGCATCACGCTGACGACCCTGCTCACCGGTTACACGATGGAGCCGGCGATCTCGAACCTCCTGCGTCCGGTGTTCCTCGCCGCCGGGCTGCCCGAGGGGCTCGTCGTGCCGCTCGCGGCGTTCATCGGCATCGCGTTCGCGACGGTGCTGTCGATGATCCTCGGCGAGCTCGTCCCGAAGAACTTCGCGCTCGCGATCCCGCGGCAGACGGCCAAGCTCGTCATGCCCTTCCAGGTCGCCTTCACGACGGTGTTCCGCCCCGCGATCATGGTCCTGAACGGCAGCGCCAACGGCGTGCTGCGGGCCATGGGGGTGGAGCCGAAGGAGGAGCTGTCCGGCGCGCGCACGGCGGAGGAGCTGTCGAGCCTCGTGCGGCGCTCCGCCAGCGCCGGCATGCTCGAGAAGGACACCGCGTCGCTGCTGGACCGCAGCCTCACCTTCGCGCGTCTCAGCGCGGCCGACGTGATGACCCCGCGTCCGAGCGTGCATGCGCTCGCCGCAGGCGACCCGGCCGACGACGTCGTGCAGCTCGCCCGGCGCACGGGGCACAGCCGCTTCCCGGTGTACGGCGAGTCCATGGACGACATCGTCGGCGTCGTGCACCTGAAGGCCGCGATCGGCGTGCCGCGCGAGCGCCGCGGCGAGGTGCCCGCCGCGGCCCTCGCCACCGAGCCGCTGCGCGTACCCGAGACCGTGCACCTCGACGCGCTCGTGGAGGAGCTCCGGTCCCGCGGCTATCAGATGGCGATCGTCGTCGACGAGTATGGCGGGACGGCCGGCGTGGTCACGCTCGAGGACCTCGTGGAGGAGATCGTCGGCGAGGTGCTCGACGAGCACGACCGGTCGCGGGCGGGCGTGGTGCGGTCGGCGCAGTCGCTCACCTTCCCCGGCGACCTGCGGCCCGACGAGGCGTTGGACCGCGCGGGCGTGGTCGTGCCCGAGGGGGAGGTCTACGACACCGTCGGAGGATTCGTCATGGCGCAGCTCGAGCGGATCCCCGCCGTCGGGGACCGCGTGGACATCGACGGCGGGACGCTGACGGTCCACCGCATGGACGGGCGCCGCGTCGACCGCGTGCAGTTCACGCCGACGCCCGTGGAGGAGGACGTGGACGACCTCGTCCGCGCGGCGAAGGGCGGTGACCAGCGATGAGCGACTGGGCCGGACTCGCATGGCTCGTGGTGCTGCTCGTCGCCAACGCCTTCTTCGTCGGCGCCGAGTTCGCCGTCATCTCCGCGCGGAGGTCGCAGGTCGAGCCTCTCGCCGACCGCGGCTCCCGTTCCGCCAAGACGGCGCTCTACGCGATGGAGCACGCGACGCTCATGCTGGCCACGTGCCAGCTCGGCATCACGATCTGCTCGCTGCTGATCCTGAACGTGTCGGAGCCCGCGATCCACCACCTGCTCGCGGTGCCGATGGAGCTGACCGGGCTGCCGGCAGCCGCCGTGGACGTCGCGGCGTTCGTCGTCGCGCTCCTCATCGTGTCGTACCTGCACGTGGTGTTCGGCGAGATGGTGCCGAAGAACCTCGCGTTCTCGCTGCCCGACCGGGCGGTGCTCATGCTGGCGCCGCCGCTGGTCGCAGTGTCGAAGGCGTTCTACCCCGTCATCGTCGCGCTCAACTGGATCGCCAACCACGTCGTCCGGCTCTTCCGGGTCGAGCCGAAGGACGAGGCCGCCTCCACCTTCACGCTCGACGAGGTCGCGACCATCGTCAACCAGTCGCGCCTGGAGGGCGTGCTCGACGACAGCGCCGGCACGGTCACCGCGGTCGTGGAGTTCACCGAGAAGAAGGCCGCAGACATCGCCGTGCCGATGGCCGACCTCGTGACGCTGCCGGCGACGACCAACGTGGACGAGATCGAGCGCGCCGTCGCTCGGCACGGCTACTCGCGCTACGTGATCGTCGACGAGAGCGGCGCCCCGACCGGGTACGTCCACCTCAAGGACGTCCTGCGCGTGGCCGACGACGCGGACACCCCGGCGGACCTGGCGCGGCCCATTCCGGCCAAGCGCATCCACCACATGGTCCCCGTGCTCGAGACCACCGACCTCGAGGACGCCCTCGGGCTCATGCGTCGCGCCGGCCGGCACCTCGCGCAGGTGCGCGACGAGCGCGGCGACGTCACCGCGGTGCTGTTCCTCGAGGACGTCATCGAGGAGCTCGTCGGCGAGGTGCAGGACGCCACCGCCCGCCGCCGCTACGCCTGACCGTCCCGACACCGGATGCCGCGGGTCTCTGCCCCGCGGCATCCGGTGTCCTCGGCGTGCGCCCGCGGGGGTTCGTGAGAAACGCCCGCTGCACCCGGAAACGCCGGGTGCGGGCGTTTCTCGGTGCAGCGGGCGTTTCTCGGCGTCGGAGCGCCCGCCGGTCAGCGGGCGGCGCGAGTGTACTGCGCCGGCCACGGCACGTCGGCGCCGAGGGCGGCGGCGGCGCGCAGGCCGAAGTGAGGGTCGCGCAGCCACTCGCGGCCGGACATGACGGCGTCGGCCCGCTCGTCGGCGACCACCTTCTCGGCGAGGGCCGGGTCGTCGATCATGCCGACGGCGCTGACGAGCAGACCGGTCTCGCGGCGGACGGTCGCCGCGTACTCGACCTGGTAGCCCGGGCCCGTGGTGATGCGCTGATGGGGCACGAGCCCGCCGCTCGACACGTCGATCAGGTCGGCCCCCGCGTCCGCGACGAGGCGGGCGGCGGCGACGGTGTCGGCGACGTCCCAGCCGCCCTCCGCGGCGTCGGTGGCGGAGAAGCGCACGAACACCGCGGCATCCGGAGCGGCCGCGCGCACGGCCTCCGTCACCCGCACGAGCAGGCGTACGCGGTTCTCGAACGACCCGCCGTACTCGTCGTCGCGGAGGTTGGTCAGCGGGGAGAGGAACTGGTGCAGCAGGTAGCCGTGGGCGGCGTGCAGCTCGAGCACCTCGAAACCGGCCGCCACGGCGCGGCGGGCCGCCTCCGTGAAGTCGCGCACCACCTTCTCGATGCCCTCCGCGTCGAGGGCGACCGGCTCGGCGAAGCGGTCGTAGGCGACGGCGGAGGGGGCGACCGTCTGCCACCCGCCGTCGGCCGGCGCGACGGTCCCGCGCCCGCCAGTCAGGGGAGAGGTGGTCGAGGCCTTGCGTCCCGCGTGGCCGAGCTGCACGCCCGCGACCGCGCCGCGCGCACGGACGGCGGCGATGACGGGCCGCCACGCCTCGAGCTGGGCGTCGTTCCACAGGCCGACGTCCTCGGGGGAGATGCGGCCCTCGGGGGAGACCGCGGTGGCCTCGGCGACGACGAGTCCTGCCCCGCCGGCGGCGAACTGGGCCAGGTGCACGTGGTGCCAGTCATTGGGGACCCCGTCGACGGCGCTGTACTGGCACATCGGCGAGACCCACAGGCGGTTGCGCATCTCGATACCGCGGATCGCGAGGGGCGTGAAGAGGCTGCTCACGGGGGACCCTTTCTCCTAGGGTGGCGCCATGACGGCGACGGACTGGACCGCACGCGAGACGGCGCGCGCACTTCGGAGGCCAACGGCCCGCGATGACAAGTATTCCCGCGGGGTGGTGGGCATGCGCACCGGATCGGCACGCTACCCGGGGGCCGCCGTCCTGGGTGTCGAGGCCGCGTGGCGCGCGGGCACGGGGATGGTCCGCTACCTCGGCCCGCAGCGCGCGCAGGACCTCGTGATGCAGCGTCGACCCGAGACCGTCACGGCCGACGGGCGCGTGCAGGCCTGGGTGATCGGATCCGGGATGGATGCCGCCTCCCGCTCCGCCGATGAGACTGCGGCGCTGCGCGCGGTGCTCTCGGGGGAGCTGCCGGTCGTCGTCGACGCCGGTGCGCTGGACCTCGTGCCCGGGTCCGGGGCGCCCGTGATCGTGACCCCTCACGCGCGCGAGCTGGACCGGCTGCGCGAGGCCCTGGACCTGGATCCGGTGGCGGCCGACGCCGACGACGACGGCCGGGCCGCGGCCGCCCGGGAGACGGCCATCGCCATCGACGGGGTCGTGCTGCTGAAGGGGGCGGCGACGCTCGTCGCCACCCCGGACGGCGTCGTCCGGCGGGTCACCAGCGGCACGCCGTGGCTCGCGACCGCCGGGACCGGGGACGTCCTCGGCGGCGCGCTCGGCGCGGTCCTCGCCGGTGCGGTCGCGGCCGGGCGCACGGCCCTCGACGATCTCGCCGACGCGGCGGCGGCCGCTGCGTGGCTGCACGGCACGGCCGGGTCGACGGCGGCCGCGCGGCACGGGGCCGCCGGCGGTCCGATCACCGCGCTGGACGTCGCCGAGGGACTGAGCGCCGCCGTCGCGGCCGCGCTCGCCGTCTGACGTCCCGCCCTCGCTGCCCGCTCGACCTCCGCCCCCGTCGCCGCGCGCTCGCCGTCTGACGTCCCGCCCTCGCTGCCCGCTCGACCTCCGCCCCCGTCGCCGCGCCACGCCGCTTGCGCCGATGAACGCGATTCGCACTCATAAACGCGCGCACCCCGCGTTTCCCAGCGCAGATCGCGCTCATCGAGGGGGAAGAGGCGCGAGCCGGCGGCATCCCTCGTTCAGGAGACCGGGATGAGGCGACCCCTAGGATGTGACGGTGCCGTGGGCTGTCGTTCTCTGGATCGCGTTCGTCGTCGTGCACGTGGTCGTGGGCGTCCTGGGCTATCAGCAGCCGAACGCGCCCATGGGAGACGTGTACCTCGTCTACGAACCGTGGTCGCGCTGCGCCCTCTTCGGTGCGGCCGATCCCGCCGCCTGCACCCTCTCCGGCTCGTGGGAGCTGCCCGGCGTGACGCAGGGCTGGATCTACCCGCAGCTGGCGCTCATCCCCATGGCCGTCGCCTGGGCGTTCGCGTGGGCCGTGTCCTACACCCCCGCGTGGGCCATCACCGTCTCGCTGGCCAACGCCGGCGCCTTCGCCCTGCTCCTCGGACGCGGCCGGTCGCGCGGCCGCGTCACCGCCGCGGCGTTCTGGCTCGCCGCCATCCTCCTGATGGGCCCGGTGGGGATCTATCGCATCGACGGCTTCACCGTCCCCCTCGCCATCGCGGGCAGCCTGTGGCTCGTCCGGCGGCCCTTTGTGGCCTCCGTGCTGCTCTCCGCCGCGGTGTGGATGAAGGTGTGGCCCGCCGCCATCCTCGCCGCCGGTCTCGTCGCTGCCCGTCGCCGTCTGTCCCTCGTCTGGGGCGCGGTCGCCGTCTCGGGCGGGACGATCCTGCTCGTCGCCCTGCTGGGAGGAGCGAGCCACGTGTTCGGCTTCGTCGGCGATCAGACGAGCCGCGGCATCCAGATGGAGGCGCCCGTCGCCGGGGTCTACATGATCCTCGCCGCCCTCGACGTGCCCGAGGCCTGGGTCTACTACGACCCGGACGTGCTGACCTTCCAGGTGACCGGGCCGCAGGTCGACCCGCTCATCGTCTTCATGACGCCGCTGCTCCTCGCCGCCATCGCCGGTGCCGCGGCGGTCGGCGCGGTCAAGATGTGGCGCGGGGCGACGTTCGCGACGCTGTTCCCGCCGCTGTCGCTCGTGCTCGTCACCGCGTTCATCGTCCTCAACAAGGTGGGATCGCCGCAGTACTACGTGTGGATCTTCGCCCCCATCGTCGTCGGCCTCGTCCTGGACCGGCGCCGGTGGTTCGGGCCCGCGCTGCTCACCCTCGCGATCGCCGGCGTCACGCAGCTGGTCTACCCGCTCTGGTACGACGGCCTCATGGCGACCCGGCCGTACCTCGGCCCGGTTCTGCTGCTCGAGCTGCGCAACGTCCTCGCGATCTGGTTGTTCGTGTGGGCGGTGGTGCGGCTGGTCCGCGTCCCGGTAGGTCGTGTCGCGCGCCCGCGCGGCGTGCGCGAGCTGCTGACCGGCGAGCGGGTGCCCGCGGCATCGAGCGTGTGAGGACGACGGATGCCACCCCGGTGGCATCCATCCCCGTCCGACGCCGGCGGCTCGCACGCGGGAGACGCCTGCCGCTCGTCGGCGCGCGCCGGTAGCCTCGACGCATGCTCATCGCCTTCTCGGTCGCCCCCTCGGGCGTCGGTCCCGCCTCCGCTGAGACCCCCGACGGCTCGGTGCACGATGCCGTCGCCGCGGCCGTCGCCGTCGTGCGCGCGTCCGGACTGCCGCACCGCACGTCGTCGATGTTCACCGAGATCGAGGGGGAGTGGGACGAGGTCATGGACGTCGTCAAGCGCGCCACCGACGCGGTCCTGCCGTACGGCTCGCGGGTCTCTCTCGTGCTCAAGGCCGACATCCGCCCGGGGCGCACCGGCGAGATCGACGGCAAGATCGAGCGCCTCGAGCGCGCTCTCGACGCCCGGTCCTGACGTCCGGCGCACCGCGCCGCGCGTTCCGCTCCGCGGGTCCGGATCGATCTGCGCACGTGAGGGCATCGCCGTTCCGAATCGATTCGACACGAGCGTCGCGCGGGGCATAGCATCGGAGGCATGACCTCCTCGACGACCTCGAGGGGGGCGGCGACGAGGGCGCTCCTCTCCCTCGCCATCGGCAGCTTCGGCATCGGCATGACAGAGTTCGTGGTGATGGGCCTGCTGCCCAACATCGCCCGCGACCTCACCCCGGCCGCCTGGGCCGCCTCGCCCGACGAGGCGATCGCGCAGGCCGGCTGGCTCATCTCGCTCTACGCCCTCGGCGTGGTCGTCGGCGCCCCCACGATCGCCGGCTCCGTCGCCCGCTTCCCGCGGCACCGGGTGATGATCGTGCTCGCCGCCGCCCTGACGTTCTTCACCCTGCTGACGGTGGTGGCCCCGACGTTCGAGCTGGTGGCGGCATCCCGGTTCCTCGCCGGCCTCCCTCACGGCGCGTACTTCGGCATCGGTGCCCTCGTCGCCGCCGACGCGCTCGGCCCAGGCAACCGCGCGAAGGGCGTGGCGTTCGTGCTCACGGGCCTGACGATCGCGAACGTCGTCGGCGTCCCGATCGGCACCTTCCTCGGCCAGCAGGTCGGGTGGCGCGCGGCGTTCGCCGTGGTCACCGGCATCTTCCTCCTCGCGACCGTCTGCATCGCCCTCTTCGTCCCGCACCACCCGGGTGTGCCGGGCCGCCGCCTGCGCGAC
>Ga0194110_10004816_pt1 | contig 16195 bp, 9 predicted proteins | sample TA2Kig1200mmetaG_FD_146192 | JGI IMG/M metagenome (GOLD analysis project Ga0194110, IMG submission 146192) | Freshwater microbial communities from Lake Tanganyika, Tanzania - TA2015032 Kigoma Deep Cast 1200m | ecosystem: Environmental > Aquatic > Freshwater > Lake | place: Tanzania: Lake... | reverse complement strand
GTTGACGAACAGCACGAGGAGCGTGTCGGAGCGGCCGTTGTCGCCCTTCCGCTTGTCGGCGCCGATGAGCAGGACCGTGACCAGGTCCGCACCATCGAACGGGGGCTGCTGGGTGACCGTGCGGGTCAGAGCGGAGAGGTCGAGCCGGCCGCTCGGGTCGCGGAAGGCGTCCACCAGCGGGCGCAACTCGCCCACGAGCAGCACCGGAAGCGCTACAGCGAGGGCACAACTGACGGCGTCGGCGATTCGCGGCATGGCCCTCCTAGCGGTCCTGATCGCGAGCCAGGCGTTGAGTGTCGTTGTAGGGGCGGACCCATGTGTCCGCCCGGTCGGCGGTCCGGGGCGGACACATGGGTCCGCCCCTACAACGGCAGGACGTCACCATGCGTACAGAGCCCGGCGCTACTGGGTGGCCGGCGGCAGCTCTCCGGCGGCGGCCGCGGCCTCCTGCGGATCGTAGTCCTTGCCGAGGAGGACCTTCAGGTCCGCGGTCGGCGCAGGCTGGGCAGTCGTGGGATCGCCCACGGGCTCGAGCTTCCCGCAGCCCAGGACGTTGGCGATCACGCCCGCATCCGCCTGGCGGCCGTGGACGAAGTAGATCGTGGTCTCCTCCTGGTCGCCCTCGGTGGCACTCCCGACGGAGGTCACAGGGAAGCCCTTCATCCCAAGGTGCTCCGCGGCGTCGTGGGCGCGACCGGTGACGCCCGAGGCGTTGAGCACCTCCACCGTGCCTAGCTCCGTCGGCAGCCCATCGAGGTAGCGCTCCATGTCCGCCTTCAGCTTGTCGAACTGGTCCTCGATCGGGATGGCGTAGTAGACCGCCTCCCAACTGTCGTCGATGGGCACCGTCCCCGTCCAGAGCTGGTCCGGGTCCACCTCCTTCATCACGCGCAGGAGGTCGTAGACCGTGTCCCAGGACATGTCGGTGCTCATGTACTCGCGCATCTCGCCGGCCGCGGCGAGGAGCTTGTCCACGTTCGTGATGCGCAAGTGCTGCTGCGCCATGGCCTTGAGGAACTGCTGCTGACGGCCGGAACGGGCCCAGTCGCTGTCGCCGCCGCGATTCATCGTGCTCTTGCGATAGCGGACGAAGCCGAGGGCGCCGGCGCCGTCGAGCTTCTGGAAGCCGGGCTTGAGGTGGAGGTGGAGGTAGCCGTTGTAGTCGATGTGAGTGCGCAGGACCGTCACGCCCTCATCGTAGTTCATGCCCCGGCCTTCGCCCTCGATGTCGGGCACGTCCACGTAGACCCCGCCGAGCCTGTCCACCAGCTTCACGAAGCCGTTGAAGTAGACCAGCACGAAGTAGTGGATCGGCTCGCCCATGAACTCCTGCACGCACTGCTGGGTGAGCTCCACATCCCCGAAGGCATACGAGTGGTTGATCTTGTCCATGCCGTGGCCGGGGATGTCCACCTTGAGGTCCCGGGGGATGCCCAGGACGGCCGCGCGCTTCGTGGCGGGGTTGATCGACAGGACGAGCAGCGTGTCGGAACGTCCCTTGTCACCCGGGCGCTTGTCAGCGCCCATGAGCAAGACGCGAATCCGGTGGCGGCCCTCGAAGGGGGGGCGGAAGACGCCGGTCACGCGCTGGAACGTCGAACTCTCCTGACCGGTGACGCCCGTGGCCTCAAACAGGATGTCGTGAATGCCCAGCGCGCCGATGCCGATCACGGCGACGACCAGGATGTAGATCAGGCGGTCGAGGATCTTCGCCGTCCGGCGATCCTCGTCGTGCCTTCTCGCCAGAATGGGTCCCGTTACGTGCTTCACGAGTTGCTTGCCTCGACGTACAGGCCTTCCCGGCCAATGTAGTCAACGACGGCGTCCGGCGTGAGGTAGCGGATCGGGCGACCCTCGCGGACCCGCTGCCGGATGTCGGTCGCGGAGATCTCCAGCCCGAGGAGCGGCACCATCTCCACGCACGCCGCCCGCTCTTCTCCTATGACGCTCGCCAGGCCCGTCAGTTCGCTTCCGGGCCGGGGCACCGCGATGCACCGAGCCTCCGCGAGCACCGCATCCGGCAGGTGCCAGGTGTCGATCTCCAGGAGCGCGTCGGCGCCGATGATGAAGAACAGCTCGGTGTCGGCGCCATGGATCGCGCGCAGCTGCCGGAGCGTGTCGATCGTGTAGCTTGGGCCTGGGCGGTCGATCTCGAGGCGGGAGACCTCGAACCACGGGTTCGACGCGGTGGCCAGCTCGCACATGCGGTAGCGGTGCTCGGGCGGCGCCATCGCCCGCTCATCCTTGTGCGGCGCGTGGCCGCAGGGGATGAACAGCACGCGGTCGAGCCCATGGCGCGCCCGCACCTCTTCCGCCGCGAACAGGTGCCCGTGGTGCACCGGGTCCAGTGAGCCGCCCAGGATGCCGATGCGCAACGGCCCGTCTCCCAACTGAACGCTCCCGACGCGGTAGGTTTGCCAGCCCAAAGTGTAGCACAAAGGCCTGTCAGGAGCAAGCCGACGCAACCGCCCGGGGAATGGGACGGAGGCATTCCCCGGTGCGTCTGGAAAACGCCTCCGTCCCATTCCCCGGAGGGAGGAGCAGCCGATGGTCAAGCTGATTGCACGCCTTCAGGTCAAGCCGGGACAGGAAGAGTTCGTCGCCGAGGCGCTGAAGGAGCTGGCAGGACCCAGCCGCGCCGAGGCCGGGTGCATCCGCTATGAGCCCTGCCGCGCCAAGGAGGATCCCGCGGCACTCCTCGTGCTCGAGGAGTGGGAGAGCCAGGAGGCGCTCGACGCGCACATGGCAACACCGCACTTCCAGGCGTTCGTCGGGAAGATCGGGGAGGCCCTCGCCGGGCCGCCGAGTCTGGAGTTCATCGAGCCGCTGTAGGCCTCAGCGTGGTCCCTGGAGTTCGTAGCGCAGCAGGAGGGCTGCCGGCCTGGCAGAGGCAGTGAGGGGCAGGCCGTCCGTCATCAGGGCCTGGCCCGTGAACTCCTGCGGAGTGGGGTCATCAAGGTCGGTGATCGTGTAGCGGGCGTGCGGGTTCAGGCCATGGAGGCGGAGGGTGATCGCGTCCTCCGGGCAGTCGGCGCGGCGGAAGGCCTGAACGACTCCCGCGTCGAGATCGGGACGATGAAGCTGCCAGGCCAGCCAGACGTCGTTGGCGAGGCTGTAGGGGGTCAGCGGGTAGAAGTCGCCCATCAGGTACTGCTGGACGAGGTGGCACTCGTCGATCATCCGCTTGAGGAAGGCGTAGTCGAGGTTGGGGTCGCGGGCGTCCCAGCCGATGCGGGAAGCCGGGAAGATGCAGCTGCGGAACCAGTAGAGGTCGCTCGTGCTCATGCCGGAGCCGAAGTAGGGCATCCACGGCGCAAGACCCATCGTCTGGGCCTGCTGCGCCACGGGGTCGTTCCAGTAGTCCGATCGCAGGAGCGGAACCGAACGGCGGAGCGTCTCCAGGTCGTTGCGTCGCCCCCCACTGGCGCAGGTGTCGATCCACAACCCCGGATGCCGCCGCAGGAGTTCGTCCCACAGGGCCAGATAGCCCGTCACATGCTTGATCTCGGTGATCCCCTGACGGTCCTCCGCGTCGTTGCCGCGCCAGTAAGGCAGGGGGTCGATGTTGAAGTCCTGGCGGTACACATCGACCCCCTGCGAGGCAATCAGGCTGTCCATGCGGTCCAGAACCCACTGCCAGGCCGCGGGATCGCCGAGGTTCAGCAGTCCGCCGCCCGCGCCGCCGAGTACCCACTCCGGGTGGTTCTGCGCCATCCATGACCCAGCGGCCACGCGCTCGGGCTCGAACCAGAGGACAAACTGCATCCCGTGGGCGTGAGCGCGGTCGGAGACCTCGCGCACGCCGCGCGGGAAGCGCTCGGGGTCGGGCTCCCACGTGCCAACGTTCCACCACCCGCCCTGATCGGGGTACCAGCCCGCGTCGAGGAACCAGAAGTCGAGCTTCACCCCCTCCCGCGCGAAGCCGTCGATGACCGCCAGCTCCTCGTCGGCGCGGGGCTGCAGGTTGCCGAAGCACGCGCCGTAGTGCTGCGGGACCGGCTTCCCGCCCGGGCGCGGGAGGTTGTGGGCGATCATCCACTGCCGCCAGAGGTTCTGCGCGCGGACCGCGTCGCCGCCCTGCCAGAACTGCAGCGCGACGAGGGGCGTCCGCACCTCCTCACCGGGATGCAGGCGGAAGTGGGTGAGTTCCTGCCCGGCGGTGACGCGCACGGCCTCGGAACCATCGCGCGTGAACTGCGCCGCCCACTGGCCGGGCCAGCCCAGCGCGATGATCTCCCCCTCGCTGCCGGAGTCCAGGCTGAAGTAGCACAGGTCGCTGTTCGTCGGTCGGCCCCCGGCGGCGGAGAGGCGGAACTGAGCATCGGGCGCCAGCGGCGTGGTGAGGGGCTCGTAGTCGTTGGGCTGGCAGGGGCTGCCGACATTGTGGTGGAGGACGAATCCGTCGGTGGGGCGGCCGAAGCGCGTGTCGAGGGCCTGGATGTCCTGCAGGATCGGTGCGTCCGCGCTGCCGGTGTTCCGGAAGTGCAGCGTCCACTCAACGACCGGGAAGTCGGCGTACTCGACGATGGCGCAGCGGAGTTCGAGGCCGGTCGCGGGGTCGGTGTAGGTCTGGGTGCGGCGGCGGGATCCGCGGGAGTCCGGCCGGAAATCCGGGACACGATCCCAATTCGCAGACGGCGCGAATTGGGTCATGTCCCGGATTTCCTCAGTGAAGCGCCAGCCCGCGAGCAGCTCGTCGGAGTGGCGGCCGTCGTAGACGAACGGGAACGGCGGAGCGACGGCCGTGCGCGGGCGAGGTTGGGGAGTGAGGAGCGGGAGGTCGCAGAGGCGCACTTCGGTACCATCCATGAGGGTCACGCGCGCCTCCGCCCAGTCCGCATGGTCGCACGCAATGCCATCCCCCGCGTCGCCCGCCTCGATGGTGAACTCCCGTGCGCCGGCGAGGTCCACCTCGACGGGCACGCCGGGCTCTCCACAGTGCATCACCTCGCTGCGGAAGGCCTCGGCGGAGCCGACCTTGGCGCTGAACACGATGCTGCCGCCGCCGGCGTTCGTGTCCACGCCGACCGTGGCCCGGAACGTGCGGCCGGGCGACGGCAACTGAACGACGACCTTGCTGACGGCATGGCACAAGAGGCCGTGAGCGAACTTCGTGTCGGCGATCTGCAGCGGACGCCCGTCGGGGCGGCCGTTGATGAGGACGCGGTCGTGGTTGGCGAGGACCAACAGGCCTGGTTGGGGCTCGGGCGTCGGGATAGAGGCGCGGCGCGCCCGGCGGAAGTGCTCGTCAGACCAACGGCGTGCGCGGGCGAGTTCCTGAGGCGTCCGAGCCGCGCCCCAGGCCGGGAGATGAAGGGAGAGGAGCAGGAGCCCGGCGAGGCAGCAAAGGGTCAGGTCGTGGAGCATGGGTCGCTCTCCGGCTTCGGGACGTGTATGGCGAGAAACGTCCTGGCCACAGCAGCCGGCGGGACGCCCGCGCTCCCAGGTGGACGGCTACGGCATTGCGGACGAGGGCGGAGTCTGGAGGCGCCACCGCCAACAATGGACAGTCCTCGTTTCCTGCCCCAGCGGGCAGGAAACGGGACAGTCCCGAACGGCCCACCGCGGCCGGCAAGGGTGCCGGCGCTCCCAGGGGACGGCACGCTATCCTTGCGGCTCGATGGCCAGGACCTTGCCGTCGCAGTGGAAGCCCTGGATCGAGGTGTAGTCGAAGTGGTTGTCCTCGGCGGTCCCGTTGGCATAGTCGGTCAGCAGGTAGTTCGAGCGGCCGAAGAGGGCCAGCGAGGTGTGGTCCAGCGGCTCGACGGGCACCCAGCCGAGGGTGTCGATGTAGACCGACGCCCAACCATGGCTGCCGGCGTTGTCCGTGAACTCGCCCTCGCCGTTTAGCACCACACCGTGCGCGACGCGCGCCGGGATCCCGGCGGCCCGGCAGAGCGCCGTGAAGGCCATGCACTGCTGATGGCAGACCCCCTCGCCGCCGGCGAGGATGTCATCCAGAGTGCGGTTCTTCGTGTCCGCGTACTTCATGTTCGTGTGCATCCAGTCCAGCAGGTTCCGGACTGTGCGCGCCATGGTGAGGCTCGCGGAGAAGCCGGCGATGCGCGCGCAGAGCGGCGAGGCGGGGTCGATGGGGTCCCCGTGACGGAAGGGCCCGAGACAGCTCCTCGCCTCGTCGGGTACGCCGAAGGTGGTCGCGCGGTCCAAGGCGGCGTGCCCGAGCGCGAAGCCGCGGATCGTCACCGTGGCATTGATCTCGAACGGCTCGCCGGGCTTCTGGACCACGTCGATGAAGTCGCGCGGCCCGACACTCACGCGCTCGTATGAGACGGCGTTCGTGACGACGAACTCGAAGGTCTGGCGGGGATCGCCCCAGCGCGGCATGAGCAGGCGCGCCGGCTTCTGGTCCGGGCCGCCCTGGCCGAGGTCCACCTTCGTCCAGTGCAGCTCGTAGCGGCGCTGGCCGGTGAGGTCCAGCAGGCGCTGGCGCGTGCCCTGAATGGCGCCGACCGAGCTGCCCAGCGTGTCCGGCGGCAGCGCGGCGATCTGGTCGAGCGTCGCCCTGGCCGCGGCCCAGTCGCCGGCGCCCATGTACGACTCGGCGAGCTGCTCCAGCGACCAGCCGCCCGCCCCGTTGCGCTTCACATTCTCCCGGGCAACCGCGAGGGAGTCCTCCCACTCGCCGGAGTGGTGCAGCGCCCATGCGAGGCTGCGCCAGGCGTACTCGTCGCCCGGCCCGTACTTCAGCGCCTGGCGGATCGCCGCGGCCATGGCCGGGTAGTCGCCCTTCTGCTTCGCTTCCTCGCACTTCGCCATGGCCTCGCGGTAGGCGTCCTCGAGGGTCTGAGCGGGGACGCTGACGGCAAGTGCGGCCAGGAGCAGGACACACGGCACGAAGCGGTAGCGTGACACGATAGGGTCCCCCGTGAGATGAGCGAAGACAAGCCTAGCGTAGCCCTCGTATCTCGACGTTCGAGAAGCGGACGGTGGCCTCGGGGCCGCCGGTCTTGACGGCGTAGAAGGCGATGTGCGTCGGGCCCCACGGCGTGCCCCAGCCTTCGGCCAGCTCGACGCCGGCGAGGAACTGCTTGTCGTTGATGAAGCCGTCGGCCTTCCGATCACGAACGCGGACGAGGAAGGTGTTGTGCGCCAGGGGCGGAGCAGCGGTGCGGTCCTGGAGCAGGCCGGCGGCCATCTTCTCGGAGTGCACGCCGGTGTACAGCCCGAAGGCGCTGTAGCCGGGCCACCACCCGGCGATGTAGGTGAGGGCCATGCCCGCGCCGACGTCGTCCCGAGTGGAGTCGAGGTCGAACTCGCCGCGCAGCTCGTAGTCGCCCCGAATCCTCGCCTCGCACGTGATCCACCACCCGAGGTCGGCCGGCATTGTGATGCTGACCGAGCCATCATCGGCAACCTTCCAGAGGCCGCCGGAGAGGCCGAAGCCCGCGAAGTCCTCCGGCGGCTGGAGGCTGACCCACTCGGTCCCCTCGAGCGCGTTCTCGACGCGGAGGGTCTCGGCGCGGTTGCGCAGGTAGGGGCGGACCTGGGGGTCCTGGTTCCGGGCCAGAAGCTCATTGAAGGCGGCCGCGGCCGCCTTGATGTCGTCGTCGTCGCAGAGCTTGATGGCCTTCCGCACGTCGGCACCGAGGGGGCCCGTGGCGGCCCGGGCCTCGCTGATGGCCAAGGGGGCCTCGCACTCGAACTCCTTGCGGAACGCCTCCAGGTCGATCCGATCCCCAAGCTCCCCGGCGAGGCGCAGCACTTCGTCGTACTGGCGGGCCTGGGAGGCGGCTCCGAGCCAGAGGGTCCTGAGGGCCTCGGGCGACCGCCCGGTGCCCGGAGGCCGGGCCAGCAGCGCCTCGAAGTACCGGACCACGTTCGCATATGCGCCCTCGTCTCGCCAGACCTCCGGGTACGACTCATGGATGGAAGCGTCGTGGAGGGCCTTCCAGAAGTAGGCCGGCACCCTCGTGTCGAAGCGGCCGGTGTTGAGGCACTCCAGGCCGAAGGCGACCATCTCCTCGTAGCTCCCGCCCCAACGCGGGCGCAGGCTCCAGGCATAGGAGCTGTAGGCCGGGGCGTAGTCGAACTGCGCCTTCACCGCGCGGTCGAACCACCCACGGGTCGAGGTCGCTTCCGCGCCCTGATCCTCGCCGGCCCCCATCACCACGGTAATCATGCGGCTGGGGGCCTCTGGGTACTCGGGATGCAGCTTCCACGCTTGCACGAGGTGCTGCCGGGCGATCTTCAGGTGCTTCTCAAAGCCCTCCCACTGCTCGGGGGTGACCTCGTAGCCAGCCTTGTCGGTGCGCGCCCGCCAGGCGAGGTTGATGTTGCGCTCCCCGGCGGCGATGTGGGCCAGCCAGGGGTCCGCGCCCGGCGTGTCCAGAAGCGCCGCCACCAACTCATCGGGCTTGCAGGCGTTGTCGTCGAGGACGGTCGGCTGGAGGTCGGCCCAGAAGGCGCGCTGCATCCCGCCGGTGACGGCCGGTTCGCCGGCTGCCTGGGCCAGCCACTCGGCGCTCAGCTTCTCCCACTGCGCGGTCTCCTGTTGCTTGTCCCCTTCCGCGTGGCGGCAGAACTCAGCGAGGCGCTCGGGCGCCCACCACGCGCGCGCCTTCGGATAGCGGCTCGTGCGGTATCCCTCCACGGCTTGCCGCAGCCACTTCTCGCCCTCGACGGCGTCGCCGTTCATGCGATAGGCCACCGACACCACGTACTGCACCAGCGGATCGGTGCAGCCGGTCGTCTGCAGCGGCTTGGCCGCGTCGAGGAGCTTCTGACGGCCCGCATCATCGACCGTGCCGCCGAGCATCGGCCAGTAGGCCCACAGCAGCTTGAGAGCCGCGCCGTCCCACGCCAGGTCGCGCGTCCCGACCTCCTTGTAGGCGTCGAGCGTCGTGGCCTTGTGGAACTGCGTCAACTGCTCCTGGAAGTCCGACTCCAACGTCTGCGCAGCGGCAACGGCAGTCAGGAGGACCAGCAACGTCAGTGCGACCATCGCGCGCGTGACCATTGCAGACCTCCGCACCCCGAGGCTGGAATTCAGGGACACGATCCCAATTCGCAGACGACGCGAATTGGGTCATGTGAGACAGTGGCACGACGCCAACGCCAACAAGGGACAGTCCTCGTTTCCTGCCCTTGGGGGGCAGGAAACGGGACAGTCCCGAACAGCGCGCTGCGTCTTGCAGCTACCTCATGTCCCTGAATTCCAGCGGATGTCCACGGCGATTCCGCTGGGTTGGTTGTCGTAGCGCAGAAGGAGCGTTGCGTCGCCGCGCTGCACCGATACGTCCACCGGGTCGCCGGTCGCAGAGGTTGCGCGGATGTCGGCCGCCGACCTCCCCGCGGTCGCGATCCGGCAGGAGCCCTTGATGCCCTGTGCGTCGGAGACGATCAGGCGGGTCCGCGAGGGCTGCTCGCTGCTCCACTCGACGCACGAGGAGCAATGGAGGATCGTCGGGCGGTCGGCAGGTGGCACCGCCCTCAGGACCGCGACGCTGTCCGGAGGGAGGGCGACATCGCTGACGACGGGCAGGTCGGGCTTGAGCACGTCAACATAGCGGTCGGGAAGCGAGAGCGCGCCGCCGAACGTCTTCGCGATCACGTACGCCCCGCGGCGGAGCTTCAGGTAGGGCTTCTCCGTGTACTGCCGGCCGGCGGCTTCGGTGAGGCGCTCGGCGAGCGCGCGGAGCTGGCGGTCACCCGTTTGGGAGGCGGTGAAGTGCCGGCCCGAGAGGCCGCAGTGGAGCACCCGCCCCTGGCCGACGCGCTTCTCCTGCAGCAGCGCGTCCTTGCCGTCGGACAGGAGCACCTCGGCGCCGGAGGCGTCATAGGTGACGAAGGACTGGTTCACCGGCACGGTCCAGAGGTCGCGTGCGCCGGGCCAGCTCCCCCCGCGGAAGGACCGCACGCGGTCCGGCGGGGCCGCGCAGACGAGGATGCGGTACTGATTGCCGATGTCGATGCGCAACGTCGCACGCGAACCGCGGTCGAACGGGAGGCGGTAGACGACGAACCACCGCGCGTCGGCGAAGCGCGCGGGCGGCTGGGCGTCGGTGAGCAGCGAGCCGGCATCGTGGTAGATGAGTTCGGCCTCACGAGGCGAGCCCGGGGCAACGGACTCCTTCACGGGCTTCCCGTCGCGCATTCCCTCGATCTCGAAGCCGGAGATCAGCGGGCCCCAACCGTCCTCCGGGAGCGTATCCTCGAGCTTCACGTAGGCGGCGTCAGAGTCCCGCAGGAACGGCGTGAGGTCGATCTCCTCGATCCTGCGGTTCTCCAGCATCCGGCCGCGGTAGTCCGTCTCCGCAACGACTTTCCACGGGGCCCCCGAGCCCTGTGAGATGCGCCGGCCCTTCGTCTCGAAGCCGAGGAGAGACAGCAGGTGCTCGGTCGGGCCGTGGAAACCGGCCTGACGCCACCACTCGTTCGCGTCGCAGTAGGCGTCATCCCCGCCGCAGACCAGCAGCGAGCCGCCGTCACGCACCCACTGCGCGAGGGCCTCGTTCGTCGCCGCGGATTGTGGCTTCATCGCGTCGTAGGACACGAGAACGGTGTGGTAGGGAGCCAGGTAGTCGGGATCGGTCACGCGGTCCAGGTGCGCGATCTGTACGGGAACCCCGCGCATCAGGAGCGGCAAGCAGAGGCCGTAGACGTCGTCCATGTCACTCGCGCCCGGCGCGCCGCGCTGGAACATCGCGGAGTCGGCGAGGAACGTCGCGATGCCCTGGGTGCCGCAGTCCCACTCGATGTGCCTCACCCCCGGCCCCTCTCCTGAAGGGAGAGGGGAGAAAGGCGGCCTCACCCCCGGCCCCTCTCCTGAAGGGAGAGGGGAGAGAGGCGGCCTCACCCCCGGCCCCTCTCCTGAAGGGAGAGGGGAGCAAGTCGCCATGTCGGTGAGGACGCGGATGACGCTGGTGATCTCGGTGGCGAAGTCGTCGGGCACGCGGCCGAAGATGCGAGTGGGCCAGGGCATCACCTCGAAGCGCGTGACCTCGGGGAACATGAGCGACGCGGCGAGCGTGCGCTCGTAGTTGTCGTGGTAGTCCGCCATCGTGCGGTCCGGGTTGTCTTCGAGCGGGTCCATCAGGAACCAGACCGGCACGTTGAGCCCCCGTGCGAGGTTCCAGGAGGAGCTGTACTCCAGGAAGCCATTCTCGAAGGTCCGCTCCGCCGTGCGGCCCTGATGCGTCACGGCGGAGCGCGCGGTGCCGGTCCACACCTGGGCGACCATCTCGTCCACCAGGCCGGTGCGCAGCATCGCGCAGTGGGCGAAGGTGATGCCCCAGGCGGTGTAGTTGAGAGGGCTGTGGGCGAGGAGGAACCGCTTCGCCTGGGGGTCAGCCTCGCGCGCGGCCTGGTAGATGTCGGTGAGGAGCTGCTGCTCAAGGCCGGCCTTCAGGCGCTCGGACTTCAGGCGCGCGTCCACGGAGGAGGTCTGGTCCTGCCAGGGCTCGCCATAGGCCTGCTGCCACTCGGCCCTGAAGGCCGGGCTGTAGCCCGCGCGGTTGAAGAACTCCGGCTCCTCGGGGCAGGCGGCGCGGGAGCCGTGGCGGATCGCGTCGGCGAAGTAGCGCGCCATGATCTGTCGGCGCTGGGCGGTCGGCACGAGGTAGTAGCTGCCCGGCCCGCACGTCAGCGCCGTCCCGGCAGCATCCATCTGCGGCTCACCCGGGTTCTTCTCCACATACGCCGGACCGTCGCGGAAGCCGCCCATGCAGTGCGGCTCATAGCCGAAGTCGCGCCACGAGCGCAGGTCCTGCTCCGCGTTGCCGGCGACGATGACGATGTCCACCTTCAGGTCATTGTCCTCGCGGTAGCCGGTCGGCGTCTGGAAGCTCGTGTTCTTCGGGCGAGTGAGGCGCGTGCTCTTCGCAGCGTCGGCGGCGGTGATCCCGAGAGCCTGTTCGAGAGCGTCCGGTAGGCCGTTCGCGTCTGAATCGGCCGGCTTGCCACGTGGCAGTTCCACCGGGACATACTCCTTGGTTTGCGGTTGGGGCAGGGCGCCCGCCGGGACGCCCTCGCCGCGGAAGAGCCCTGCCGAACGCAGCCACACGGTGCCCGCCGACCAGATCTGCAGGGATACGTCCGCGCGGCTCGCCCCATCGGGCACGGCCACCGTCCCGCTGACGAGCAGCCACTCCTGCGCGCCGGTTGGAATCGGCGGGCCCTGCTGTCTAAGGAAGCCGGTCTCGCCGAAGAAGCGGACGAACAGCCGGTCGCGATCGGTCGCCTTGTCATCGCTGCGAATCCACGCGGCGACGGTGAGCTTCTCGCCGGGCTTCGCCGGGACGGCCTGGCTTGTTGCGCCGGCCCAGTCCTCGCCGCTCCCCTGCAGGCGCAGCGCGAACTCCTTCCCATCGGCAGACTGGAGCCAGTCCACGCGCCGCTCGTCGCGCTGGTTCAGCCCCCAACGCGAGGGGCCATAGACGCCCTCGGAGAGGTCGGGGTTGGCGACGAGGTTGGGAGAGGGCGCGCCCTCCTGGCCGATGGCCGGGAGTGTCAGCAAGGCGGCGAGGAGCAGGATCCGCATGGGGGTCACCGTCGGCGGGCGGGAATGCCCGCCACACCGCGACTCCTTCCGTGTAGTGGGGCGGCCATTCGTGGCCGCCGCCGTTGGCGAACGTCGGCGGGCAAGAATGCCCGCCCCACTGCGACTCCTTCCGTGTAGTGGGGCGGCCATTCATGGCCGCCGCTGTTGCGTTGAGCGAACATCAGCGTTGGCGGGCAAGAATGCCCGCCCCACTGCGACTCCTTCCGTGTAGTGGGGCGGCCATTCGTGGCCGCCGCCGTTGCGCGGAGTGAGCGTGAACGTCGGCGGGCAGGAATGCCCGCCCCACTGCGACTCCTTCTGTGTAGTGGGGCGGCCATTCGTGGCCGCCGCCGTTGCGCGGAGTGAGCGTGAACGTCGGCGGGCAAGAATGCCCGCCCCACTGCGACTCCTTCTGTGTAGTGGGGCGGCCATTCGTGGCCGCCGCCGTTGCGCGGAGTGGCGAACGTCGGCGGGCAGGAATGCCCGCCCCACTGCGACTCCTTCTGTGTAGTGGGGCGGCCATTCGTGGCCGCCGCCGTTGCGCGGAGTGAGCGTGAACGTCGGCGGGCAGGAATGCCCGCCCCACAACCGGGCGGGGGTGGTGTGCGAGGTCAGGGCCCGTCGCCGGAGCCCCGTCCCCACCACGGCCAGTCGGTGGGCTCCTCGACGAGGCCCCTGACGCGCGGGTTCTCGAGGATGTAGTGGGCTAACGCCTCATACTCCCGTCGGCTGTGGATGATCTGGCTGTAGGTTTCGTCCTGCCAGAGCGCCCCTCGGCGGCCGATCACGCGGTTGATCCGGTACGCCATGAACCCCTTCAGAGCGCCGGTAATGCGGTGGAGCCGTTCGGTCTTCCCATCTCGCACAAGCGGCTTGAGGATGACGTGCACGTGCTCCGGCATGACCGTGTAGTCGTAGAGCCAGTAGCGGGCGTTGTCGTGAAACCGCAGGGCGCTGACCACGATGGGGGCGATGTCGGGGCGCGTGAGATCGACCAGCGAGCGGCGCAACAGCGAGAAGCGCAGAAAGTACGTTGCTCCGGGCTCCTCATGGTGAGGGAGACGTCGCTGGCGCTTAGCGAACTCGCTGATCTCTGTCTGCGTACCCACTTCCACACCCCCTTAGTCGTGGGGCGGCCATTCATGGCCGCCGCTGTTGCGTTGAGCGAACATCAGCGTTGGCGGGCAGGAATGCCCGCCCCACTGCTGCTTCACGTCTGTTGGCGGGCAAGAATGCCCGCCCCACTGCTGCTTCACGTCCGTTGGCGGGCAAGAATGCCCGCCCCACTGCTGCTTCACGTACGTTGGCGGGCAAGAACGCCCGCCCCACTGCTGGTTGCTGTCGGTCGACGGGCAAGAGTGTTCGGCCCCTCCCTACCACGTGATGCTCTTGAACTGCGGCAGGTGCGGCTGGTGCTTCTTCAGCATCGCCTTGACCATCTGCTTGATCTCGCCGAGAGAGAGGACGGCCGCGGTGAGCGGATCGTAGCAGATCGCCTGGTAGACCAGCTCCGGGTCGCCGGTGATCGCGGCCTCGACGGCGAGTTCCTCGGAGGCGACGGAGATCGCGGTGAGCGGCTGGCACTGCGGCGGGAGGTCGCCGACGTGCACCGCGTTCAGCGCGCGGCGGCTGGCGAAGACGGGCACCTCGACGCAGCAGTTCGGCGGGAGGTTGGTGATGATCTGCGTGTTGGGCACGTTACCGTTGAACTCGAACGGCTCGCCGCCCTGCCAGGCGTTGATGATCGAGGCCGCGTACTCATGGCCGCGCGCGAGGTGCAGCGGCGCGGGGTTGTCGAGCCAGGCCTGGATGTCCTTGCGCCAGCTCTTCTCGCGGGCGAGGTAGCCGTTCAGGATGTCCGCGTAGACGCCCGGGTTCCAGCCCGTGCCGTGGGTGCAGTGCTTCTCGATGAGATCCGGGCGCTTGCGGAACCACCAGTTGTACTCGGAGTTGTGGCCGCTGGACTCGGTGACGTAGTAGCCGAGCGCGAGGAACATCTCGTTGCGCACGTGCTCCTCGTTGTAGACCTTCTTGTTGCGCTTCACGACCTCGCGCAGCTTCGGGTACGCGTCCTCCCCGTTCCAGAGGAACTTGACGAACCACGAGAGGTGGTTGATGCCGGCGCAGGTGTAGTTCACCTCGGTCATCGGCGCGCCGATCCAGTGAGCCATCATGTACACGGTGCCCTGTACACTGTGGCACAGGCCGCTCGACACGATACTGCTCTCGCGCTGCATCGCCCGGCAGAGCATCGCCATCGGATTCGTGTAGTTCAGCAGCAAGGCCTTGGGGCAGACCTCCTCCATGTCCTTGCAGATGCTCACCATGATGGGGATCGTGCGGAGCGCGCGGAAGATGCCCGAGGGCCCGCGCGTGTCGCCGACGTTGATGTCCACCCCGAACTTCTTCGGGATTTCGATGTCGTGCCGCCAAACCTGCACGCTCCCCGCGAGAATCGTGATGATGACGGCATCGGCGCCCTTGAGGGCCTTGCGGCGATCCGTAGTGGCGGTGACCTTCGCGGGGTAGCCGCCCTCCTTCACGATGCGCTCCACAGCGCGCTTGATGTAGTCCAGCTTCTCCGCGTCTACATCCATGAGCGCGAGTTCGGCGTCTTCGAGCAAGGGGAAGGTCAGGATGTCCTTCACGAGGGTGCGGGTGAAACCGAAACTGCCTGCTCCGATGAACGCGATCTTGGCCATCGAGTCGTTGTCTCCTTACGCCTTGAGGACTATGGTTGGGTTGGTTGCGGGCTAGACGGCGGGGGGTTCGACGGGAGCGGTGTTCGCACCTTGCGAGGGCTTCGGCGCCACGGCGGCGAACGGGGGGGCCGAGGAAAGGTGGGCACATGATGAGGGCACTGATGGCCATCCCTGCAAGCATGATGCTGGCGGCAATCGCCGCTACCCTGGGGGCGCAGACGAACCCGATGACACCGATCGTCTTCGAGAGCCAGTACGCGAAGCTGCTCATTGGCGCCGACGCGAAGGGCGTCTGCCTGATCGACAAGGACACGGGGCAGGACTACGCCCAACACACCCCTGAGGCCGCGTTCGCGACGGCGACCGTTGGGGGCAAGGAGCATGCGGCGACGTCCGCGGTGGGTTCCGATGACCGCGTCACCTTCGCCTTCGGCGACCTGGGCCCGCGGGCCGTCATCGGTGTGCGGCCGCGGGAGCGGTACTTCTATCTCAAGGTGCTCGAGGCGAGCGAGGACGTCGAGGCGCTGACGTTCTGCCATGTCCCGCTGACGGTGAAGGGGACGCTGGAGGAGCCCTTCGCCGCGTGCATGTTGGCGTTGGACCTGCAGACGAACGTCACGGAGGCCCCGGGGCCCAACCGGCTGGTGCGGGCGATGTGTGTGAAGCGATTCGGCCTGGTCGGCGCGGAGGCGGCATTGGTCGCGTGCCCGACGGGCGAGATGCGGAACGTGCTGAAGGAAGCGGTTGCGGCTGCGCCCGACCTGCCGCACTCGCCGGTCGGCGGGCCGTGGGCGATGGACGGGCCGCTGAACCGGACCTCGTACCTCTTCAACTTCGGCGGGCTCAACGAGCAGACGGCTGACGAGTGGATCGCGCGGGCGAAGGCCGTGGGCTTCAACCAGATCCAGATTCACGGGGGCGGCCCGTTCCGGTTCGGGGACTGTGCGCTCGATCCGAACACGTACCCGAACGGACTCGCGAGCGTGAAGGCGAT
>Ga0194110_10004802_pt1 | contig 16218 bp, 15 predicted proteins | sample TA2Kig1200mmetaG_FD_146192 | JGI IMG/M metagenome (GOLD analysis project Ga0194110, IMG submission 146192) | Freshwater microbial communities from Lake Tanganyika, Tanzania - TA2015032 Kigoma Deep Cast 1200m | ecosystem: Environmental > Aquatic > Freshwater > Lake | place: Tanzania: Lake... | reverse complement strand
AACTTAACGAAGAAAGAAGAAAAGAGCTAATAAAAGTTTTAAAATCAATGTCTGAAAAAGCAAAAATTTCTATTAGAAATATTAGACGTGATGCTATTGAAGATTTAAAAAAAAATCAAAAAAGCCAGGGCTTAAGTGAGGATGATGTAAAAAAGAATACAAATAATATTCAAAAAATAACAGATTTGAAAATTTCAGAAATAGAAAAAAAATTAACTGATAAAGAAAATGAAATTTTAAAAATATGAAGCAACCGATCCATGTAGCCATCATAATGGATGGTAATGGTAGATATGGTATTAAAAAATTTAATAATAGAAACAAAGGTCACTACAAAGGTTTAATAAATACTTTTAAAATAATTGAATATTGTATTAAAATTAAAATTAATTTTTTAACTCTTTATACATTCTCAAACGAAAATTGGTTACGTCCTAAAAAAGAAGTTGATAATTTATTTAAATTGTTTCGCTATTTTTATGTTAAAAAATTTCATCTTCTTAACAAACAGAATGTCATAATAAAATTTATTGGATCTCGAAGTAATCTTCCTAAAGATATTAAAAAAATAATTCAAGTTGTAGAGAAAAAAACAAAAAATAATAAAGGAACGCTGGTTTGTTTTGCACTTAACTATGGTGCAAGACAAGAAATTATTAAAGCCTTTAATAAAAAATATCTAATCAAATCAAAAATTGATGAAAAATTGTTTTCAAGCTTATTGTACACTAAAGAAATTCCTGATCCTGATTTACTTATTAGAACAGGAGGATATCAACGTTTAAGTAATTTTTTATTGTGGCAATTGTCGTATTCAGAGCTATTTTTTTTAAAAAAAACTTGGCCAGAGTTTAAAACAAGAGACTTAGATAAAATTCTTGATCAATATTATTTAATCAGAAGAAATTTTGGAGGCATTTCTGAATAATTTTCAAAAAAGATTTATAATATCTCTTTTTTCTTTTCCTTTAATTTATTTATTAATCTACAAAAAATTTTTTTTTAGTATTATTATTTACATTGTTTTTTTAATATCTTTTTACGAATGGTATAAAATAAATAAAAAAAAAAATGTTTTATTTATAGTAGGTATATTTTTTTTACTTTTAGCAGCGTATTCAACAATCATTTTTTATTTTAAAAATAGTCATAATTTCTTCTTTTTGTGGGTTTTGTTAATCGTTTGGCTAAGTGATATTGGTGGCTATATTTTTGGAAAGTTATTTGGTGGAAAAAAGCTAACTAAAGTTAGTCCTAATAAAACTTGGTCAGGAGCTCTTGGTTCAATAGTTTTAAGTCAATTTGCAGGAGTAGTTTTCTTTTTTAACTCAACACTAGAGATAAATTTGAAACTATTCTTAATTCAATTTTTGTTATCTCTTGTTGCGCAAGTTGGAGATTTGATAATGTCCTACTGTAAAAGATTAAATAAAGTTAAAGATAGCTCCAAATTATTACCTGGCCATGGTGGTATTTTAGATCGAATTGACGGTTTGATATGGGTCATGGTTGTAGCCAATATTATATTATAAAATGAAAAAAAAAGTTTGTATTTTAGGCTCTACTGGTGAAATTGGAAAATTATGTCTTGAAGTTATTTCTAAAAAGACAAATTTATTTAAAGTAATAGTTTTAAGCGGAAATAATAATTATAAATTACTAATCCAACAAATAAAAAAATTTTCTCCAAAATATATTTATTTAACAAATTCTATTTCAGAAAAAAAAATTTTATCTATTTGTAAAAAAAAAAAAATTACAATTGTTAAAGATTTAAAATATTTTACGTTTAAAATTGATATTACTGTTAATGCCATATCTGGAATTAACGGTCTTAAACCAACCTTGGATATTATTAAAAATACAAAAGAATTAGGAATAGTTAATAAAGAAAGTATTATATGTGGATGGAATTTAATTAATAAAGAACTAAAAAAATATAATTGTAAATTTTATCCTCTTGACTCTGAGCACTTTGCTTTAAGGAAACTTCTAAATAATCAAAATAGAGATGAAATTTCCAGAATACATATACCAGCTTCTGGCGGGCCTTTTTTTAAAAAAAAAATAAATTTAAATAAAGCAAAAGTTAATCAAGTAATCAATCACCCTATTTGGAGTATGGGAAAAAAAAACTCAATTGACTCTGCAAACCTTATTAATAAAGTTTTAGAAATTATAGAAGCCTCATTAATTTTTAATATTTCAATTAAAAAATTTTTTATATTTATTCACCCAGAATCCTTTGTGCATGCGGCTGTAACTTTTAAAAATGAAACAAGTATAATGAGTTATTATAAACCAGACATGAGAGTAGTCCTAAAAAACTTTTTTTTTAAAAATAATTTTAAACTTTATGATAAAAAAAAATATTTTTTAAATAATTTAAAGAAAATAGGCTTTAATTTTTATAAACTTGAAAATAAATATAATTATTTAGGCAAAATTCTTAACTTTGCTTATTTATATAAACAAAATGCTTATATTGCGATTAACCTAATTAATGAAATATTAGTGAATAAATTTATTAATAAAAAAATCAAATTTCCCGAGATTGTTAATAAAATAATTATAAATTTGAATAGAAAAAATATAAAAAAACAAATAAAGTATAGAAAACTCAACAATTTAAACAATATCTTAGAATTTCATAGTTTTATTAAATCAAACTTAAAATGAAAAAAATTTTTTTTTTTTTAATCTTATTTTTTCCATCAATTTCTTTTTCTAAAATTGATCAAATTAAAGTTCAGGGAAATATAAGAGTTTCAGAGAGTTTAATTACATCTTTTGTCGAAAAAAAAGATTTAATTGATGCAAAATATCTGGATGATTTAACAAAAAAACTTTATGCAACTGAACTTTTTTCAGATGTAAAAATTTCTTATTTAAATAATGTTTTGAATATAGTTGTAAGTGAAAATGCTGCAGTAAATTTTTTTTTTATTAAGGGTGTTGAAGGTTCAGATTTAGATGAAATTAATAAACTTATAACAATAAAAGAGGGATCGATATTTACTCCTTTAAAGTTAAAGCAAGATATTGAAAATATAAAAAAGTATTTAAAACAAACCGGATATCATTTTGCAGTTATTGAACCTGAGGTAATTAAAATTCAAAATAATCAAATTAATTTAATCTTAAATATAGATAAAAAATACATATCCAAAGTAAAAAGCATTTATTTTATAGGTAATAAATATTTTAAAAGTAGTGATTTAATTGATGTAGTGTCTACTTCAGAATATGGATGGTGGAAACTTTTCTCATCAAATTATTTTAGTGAAGAAAGGTTAGAGTATGACTCGCAGTTATTAAAAAATTTTTATAGATCTAGGGGATTTTATGATATTACAATTGAATCTTCATTTGCAATTCAAGAAAATAATGATTTTAACATAATTTTTTCAATAAATTCTGGAAAAAAATATACTTTTGGTACTTTAAATCTTACAGATGAAAGCAAAGAACTTACCACAGATAATTTAGCTAGTATAAAAAACATTGTAACTAAAGAAATATTTAAAAAAGATTATTCTAATTTAAAAGTATCATTAATAGAAAAAAAAATTAAAGATTTTTTTGACTCTAAAAAAATTCCAAATTTAAATGTAACTACATCAGAAAAAAAAGTTGATAGTGAAAAAATTGATTTAGTTATAAATATTAACAAACTTGATAATTTTTTTATTAATAAGATTATTGTAAGTGGTAATACCATTACTAAAGAAGCAACAATTAGAGACAGACTGAAATTTTCTGAAGGTGATTTATATAACTCTAATGAAGTTAATAAATCGATAGACAATTTAAAAGCAGCGCGTTTTTTTTCAAAAGTTGATCTAGAAACAAAAGACGACAAGTCAAATAAACTTAAAGATATTGATATAAAAGTTAAAGAACAACCGACAGGCAGTATTTCTGCTGGAGCAGGATATGGAACTCAAGGTGGAGTTATTGAAGGCTCTATCAATGAGGCTAATTTTTTAGGAGAGGGTATCAATTTAAACTTTACAGGAAGATTATCAACTCAACAAATTTCTGGAGTATTTGGATATTCTACACCAAATTTTTTAAATAGTAATAGAAATGCAAATATTTCACTCTTTTCTGAAAAAGATGAATTTAAAAATACTGGTTTTGAAAATAAAAAAATTGGTACAGTAAATTCTACTAATTATGAAATTTATGAAGACGTGTTTATTAGACCAAATTTTGCAATCCAACATGATAGCATTAGCGCAGGCGGATCATCATCTGCTTTATTTAGATCAAGAGCTGGTGATTATTTAACTACATCACTGGGGTATGGTTTAACTTTGGATAAAAGGAATTCTAAGTTCAAAACAACTGAAGGATTTATTACTTATTTTGATCAAAACCTAGCAACTTTACTTAGTGATGTGCCAACTTTGCAAACAGGAGCTGGCATAACCCTCTTTAGTGAACTTTTTAATCCTGAATTTATTGGATCTGCAAAACTAAAGTTGGATAGTGGGGTAGGAATAGCTGATAAGGATATAAAACTCTCGGATAGAATTTTTGCAACTTCAAGAGACTTACGCGGTTTTCAAAATAGAGGAGTAGGCCCTGTAGATGGTGGTGATCATGTAGGGGGAAATTATTTAGCTACCTTAAGCTTAAAAAGTACCTTTCCAAATCCTTTACCAGAAATAGTGAGACCAACTACTTTTTTATTTTTAGATTCTGGTAACGTTTGGGGAGTAGATTACTCCGATAGAGTCAATGATAGTAATAAAATTAGATCATCTCTTGGTGTTGGAATAGATATTGTTTCGCCTTTAGGTCCACTAAGTTTTTCATTTTCTAATGTAATTTCAAAAGCTCCAACAGATAAAGTTCAAAATTTTACCTTTAATATTGGATCAACATTTTAGTTTTTGTGTCTTTTTTTAAAAAGGAAATAAATTTTTTAAATCTAAAAGAAATTTCAGATATATGTGCGATTAATCTTGATAGCAAATATAAAAATAAAAAAATTTTTAATACAAAAAATTTACATGAAGCAACAGAAAATGATTTAACTTTTTTTTCAGACTCCAAATATATTAATCAAGCAAAAAAAACTAAAGCTAAAGCATGTATTACAAGTTATAATTTAAGCGAAGCATTACCAAGTACGACTATTCCTCTGATATCAAATATTCCTTTAATTAATTTTTATAAAATTGTTAATAAATTTTATCCAGATGCCTCCTTAGACGATGAAAATATATTTAATAAAAAAAATAAAAATATTTATGCAGGTAAAAATTGTTTAATTGATTATAGATCAAAAGTTGGCGATAAAACAAAAATTGGAAATAATGTTATTATTAAAAAAAATGTAAGTATAGGAAAAAGTTGTATAATTGGTTCAAATGTAATTATAGAAAACGCTCTTATAGGTGACAATGTTTTAATAAAGTCTGGAACTTTAATAGGACAGATTGGTTTTGGTTTTAAATTTATAAATGGAGAAAGATTGCGATTTCCTCATCTTGGAAGAGTTGTCATAGAAAACTCAGTTCAAATAGGATCCTATTGTACAATTGATCGAGGTTCCTTAGGGGATACTGTTATTGGAGAATTTTCCTCTTTAGATAATCAGATCCAAATTGCACATAATGTTAAGATTGGAAATTACTGTATGATTGCAGCTCAATGTGGAATTGCAGGAAGCACAATAGTTGGAAATAATGTTTTAATTGGAGGACAATCTGGAATATCTGGACATTTAAAAATAGGCAATAACGTTAAGATTGGTGGAAAAAGTGGTGTCACATCTAATCTTGAAGATGGCGCAAGTGTAATGGGTTATCCAGCAGTTAGTATTAGAGAATTTGCTAAAATGAGAAATAGTTATGAAAAAAAAAGAAATTAATTTATCAGAAATAGAAAAACTCATACCTCACAGAAAACCACTTCTACTTATTGATAGTTTGGTTGATATAGTTCCTATGATTTCAGCTACCGGAATAATGAATATTAAAAAAAGTGATTTCTTTTTCCAGGGGCACTTTCCAGATCAAGCGGTAATGCCTGGAGTTTTAATAGTTGAAGCTTTTGGTCAAACTGCTGCCGCTCTTACAGCATACAGTGTTGATCCTGAAATTGTAAAAAATAAACTTGTATATTTGATGACCGTAAAGGAGGCAAAGTTTAGAAAACCCGTGTTTCCTCCAAACAAATTAGAATTGAAAGTAAAAGCTGTAAAAGCATTAGGTAAGGTTTGGAAATATGAGGGAACAGCCATGATTAAAAATGATGTTATGGCAGAAGCTGTATGGATGGCAACTATAGTAGATAAAAATGATTCATAGTTCATCAATTATTCATAAAAAAACAAATATTAATAAAGATGTTGAGATTGGAGCTTTTTCTGAAATTGGAGAAGATGTTATAATTGAAAAAAATACCAAAATTCATTCACACGTAGTAGTTAAAGGAGATACTTATATTGGTGAAGGTTGTAATATTTTTTCTTTTGCAAGTATAGGAAACATTCCTCAAGATCTAAAATATAGAGGTGAAAAAACAAAACTTATTATTGGAAAAAATAATACCATAAGAGAACATGTAACTATTAATCCAGGAACAGAGGGCGGTGGTGGAGTTACAAAAATAGGCAATAATTGTTTGTTTATGGTGTCCTCACATGTTGCTCATGATTGTAAAATTGGAAATAATGTTATTGTTGCAAATAATGTTGCTTTAGCAGGTCATGTTATAATTGATGATAATGTAATAATAGGAGGAAACTCAGCTGTTCAACAGTATACAAGAATTGGTAAAAACGCGATGATTGGTGGCATGACAGGTGTTGAAAAGGACGTAATACCCTATGGACTTGCAATTGGTAATAGATGCTATTTAGAGGGCATAAATTTAATAGGAATGCGGAGATCTGGAATTTCAAATGAGGAAATAAATATACTAAATGATGTTGTTAAAAATATTTTCTCAAAAAAAAATATAAAAGAGGGAATAGAGGAGTCAAAAAAATATAGTAAATTTAAGAGTGTATCTGAGGTTTTAAGTTTTTTAGAACAAAGTGAAAAAAGACCAATTTGTAGACCAAAAGTATAATGGTTGGATTAATTGTAGGAGAAGGAAATCTACCAAGGTTTGTAATTACTAATCTTAAAAAACAAAAGAAAGAGTTTTTAATATTAGATTTAACTAAAAACAAAAAATATAAAAAATATAAAAATAGTTATCCATTTGACATAACTCAGCTAGCTAAAGCCATATCTTTTTTAAAAAAAAAAAATTGTAAAAGAATTTTATTAGTTGGAAAAGTAATAAGACCAAATTTATCTAAAATACTCTTTAATCCTAAGCTGCTGTTATATTTACCGCGTTTGTTAAAAGTCTTTAAAAAAGGGGACAGTCATTTGCTTTCTGAGATAATAAAAATTTTTAAAGAAAATAATATTACCGTTTTATCTAGTATGTATTATTCACCCGAACTTATTTTAAGTAAAAGTTTAAGCACTAAAAGTTCAAATAAAGACAAGGAAGAAAGTATTAATGAAAAAAAAGGTTTAAAAATTTTAAAGAACTTAAGTCAATTTGATTTTGGACAGACAATTATTTTAAACAATGGTTATGTAGTAGCCATAGAAGGCCCAGAGGGAACAAATGAAACAATTAAAAGAGCAGGAAACATTGCTAAGAAATATAATTTTAGAAATAAATCAATAATGATTAAAGTTCCAAAACAAAAGCAGGACTTAAGAGTCGACATGCCTGTAATTGGACTTCAAACTATTAGATTATGTATAAATAATAATATAGGTGGAATTATTGTAAAAAAAAATCAAACAATAATTCTAGAAAAAAATAAAATTGTAAAGTTAATAAATAAAAATAATTTTTTATTAAAAACTATTTGAAAAAAATATTTATAATCACCGGAGAAGCTTCTGGAGATAAGATAGCCTCTATAGTTGTATCTAAACTACAAGATTATAATAAAAATATAATATTTAAAGCTGTTGGAGGATCAAATTTAAAAAAGCAAAATGTAGATTGTATTTTTGACATAGGTGAAATTGCATTTATGGGGATTGTTGATGTTGTAAAAAATTTTTTATTTATTAAAAGAAAATTTGATTTAACGGTTAAAGAAATATTAAAATTTAATCCTGACATTATTCTTTCAGTAGATTCTCCAGATTTTAGTTTTAGAATTTTAAAAAAAATAAAAAACATTAATCCTAAAATAAAAACTTTTCATATAGTTGCTCCTCAAGTATGGGCATGGAGAGAGAATAGAAAAAAATCTTTAAATCAATTTATCGATCATTTATTTTTGCTTTTCCCATTTGAAAAGAAATATTTTGATGGATTTATAGATAGTACATTTATTGGACATCCTTTTTTTTTAAAAAAGTTAAGTATAAATTATGAAACTAATAATTTGAATTATATATCTATTTGTCCAGGTTCAAGATTGTCAGAAATAAAAACTTTTATGCCTTTATTTATAAGCTTAGTACAAAAATTAAAATCTAAGTTTAATTATAAATTTCATATACCTACAACTTCTGAAAAAATTAAGTTAATTGAAAATTTTTTTGTATTAAATCAGATCAATGATTTTAAAATTACAACTCATGAAGATGAAAAAAATTACTATTTTAGACATTCAGTTTTGTGTATTGCAAAATCTGGAACTATAGCGCTTGATATAATGAAAAATTTATCACCCTTGATAGTGATTTATAAAACTTCTTGGTTAAATTATTTTTTAATAAAACCATTAGTTAAAGTTAAATTTGGAAATATAATAAATATTATTAAAGATAAAATGATAGTTCCTGAGCTTATCCAGTCAGATTGTAATTTGGATAAATTATACAATTTAACTTTAAATTTTTTAGAAAATGATAAACTTAGATTAGACAATATCAAAAACTATATTGAAGTAATCAATCAAAACTTAATTTTGAGTGATGGATTAGATAAATTAATTCAAAAACTAGAAATTTAGACTATCTCTTTGAAATATCTATAAAATCTCTTTTATCTTTCCCAATATAAAGTTGTCTAGGTCTGTTTAGTTTGTTTTCAGGGTCAGAATACATTTCACCCCAATGAGCAATCCATCCTACTGTTCTTGCTACTGCAAATAAAACAGCAAACATTTCTGTTGGAAAGCCCATGGCATTAAGAGTAATGCCTGAGTAAAAATCTATATTTGGATAAAGTTTTTTACTTACAAAATAATCGTCATTTAAGGCAATTTTTTCAAGTTCAAGCGCAATTTTTAGTAGATCATCATTTTTCTTACCAGACACTTCCAAAACTTCATGGCAGGCTTTTTGCATAATCTTAGCTCTTGGATCATAGCTTTTATAAACTCTATGACCAAAACCCATGAGTCTAAAATTATCTTTTGGGTCTTTTGCTCTTTTTATAAATTCAGGAATGTTTTTAACATTGCCTATTGTTTTTAGCATTTTTAATGCCGCTTCATTTGCACCTCCATGTAATGGTCCCCACAACGAAGAAAATCCTGATGAAATAGATGCAAAAGGATTAACAGCTGATGATGCAGAAAGTCTTACTGTAGATGTTGATGCGTTTTGTTCATGATCGGCATGTAATATAAAAATCTTTTCAAGCGCATGCGAAATTGTTTGATTAATTTTATATTTAAAGGCTGGGACTGAAAAACACATGTTAAGAAAATTTTCGATATAATCTAATTCGTTATCTGGGTAGACAAAGGGCTGACCTATTGAATATTTGTAAGCCATAGCTGCAAGTGTTGGAACCTTTGCAATCATTCTACGTTGAGAAATTTCTCTTTCATTTGCATCATTCACATTCGCTGAGTCAGCATAAAATGCTGATAAAGCACCAACCACCGATAGCATAATTGCCATTGGGTGCGCACCACGTCTAAATCCATTGTAGAAAGACCGTATCTGCTCGTGCACCATCGTATGATTTTTAATTGCTCCAGAAAATTCTTGGAACTGTTGTCTATTTGGCAGTTCTCCCTTAATTAAAAGGTAAGCAGTTTCTATAAAATTACTTTTATCAGCTAATTGCTCGATAGGATAACCTCGATAAAGTAAAATTCCCTTGTCTCCATCTATAAAGCAAATATCAGATTTACAGCTAGCAGTAGAAGTAAAACCAGGATCAAATGTAAAGTAGCCTGTATTTTTATAAAGTTCTGTTATGTCAATGACATTAGGACCAACAGTACCCTTTCTAATAGGTAAATCGAATTTTTTATCACCAATATGTAAAGTGCATTTATCTGGCATATTTTTTAATTTTATAAAATTTTTTTAAGTCTATTAACACACTCAGTTTTACCAAGCGACTCTAAAATATTATGAATTGATGGTCCAAACTCTGATCCTGTCATCAAAATTCTTAATGGTTTTCCAATATCTTTAAAATTTATTTTATTATCTTCTGTAATTTTTTTTAAAAAATTATCATAACTTTCTTTATCATAATTGTTTTTTTCAATGAAACTTAAAACTTTAACAAGAATTTCTTTAATTTTTGAATCAATTTTTTTGTTAAAATCTATATTTGGTTTAAAAGAGTGAATATAAGATGAGTTATTATATATGTCCTCTAATGTTTTTGCTTTATTTTTTAGAAAAGAAATAGATTTTTCAATAGTTTTTTTTAAGTCATTTGAAATTTCGAGTTTAAAGTTTTTAGCATAATCAAAGAGATTTTTTGAGATTTCATCATCAGACAAATGTTTAATGTAATATTCGTTTAAAGATTTAATTCTTTGCATATCTAATTTTGATGGTGATCTTCCAATTTGTTTTATATTAAATAGATCAATACTTTCCTTTAAAGAAAAAATTTCTTTATCTTTATGTGACCACCCTAATCTTAAAAGATAATTTCTTAAAGATTCAGGTAAAATTCCAATTTTTTTATAGTCATCAACAGTAGATGCATAATCTCTTTTTGAAAGTTTTTTCCCCTCTTCAGAATGAATAAGAGGAATATGTGCATAAAAAGGAATTTTCCATTTGAGTGATTCAAATATTTGAATTTGTTTGAAAGTATTAATTTTATGATCATCACCTCTTATTACGTGGGTTACCTTCATATCGTAATCATCAACTGCTGCAGAAAGATTGTAGGTCGGTTTTTTATCTTTTCTCAAAATGATAAAATCTTCAACCGCTAAACTATTAACTTCAGTTTTTCCCTGAACTAGATCATCAAAAGATAATTTTCCTTCAAGTTTAGACTTAAAGCGTATGACATGGGTATCTGATGGATTTCCATCTTTTCTATCTCGCCATTTTCTATTGTAAATATATGGTATTTTCTTTTCTAAAGCTTTTTTCCTCTCTTCTTCTAATTCATCTTCGGTGCAATAACACCTATACGCGTGACCTTTGTTTAGTAATTCATTTGCTACATCAATGTGCCTATTCAATGATTTTGATTGAATAAATGGTTCTCCATCCCAACCTATATTTAACCACTTAAGCGTTGATTTTATTTGAATTAAAAACTCTTCTTTTGATCTCTCATAATCAGTATCTTCAATTCTTAAATAAAATTTACCATTTTGATTTTTTGAAAATAAAAAATTAAATAATGCCGTCCTTGCACCACCAATATGAAGATTGCCAGTAGGAGATGGTGCGAACCTAGTAATTACCATATGCTCGGTTTACTAGATAAATATAATTTTTAATAGATAAATTAGTTGAATTTTCTATATAGGGATACAAGAATTCCTTGAATTTTTACTCTTTCTTGACTGTAAATTTGAGTTTCAAATTCAGGATTAGCAGACTCCAATGCAATAGTATTGCTTTTTTTTCTAAGTTTTTTTAGCGTTGCTTCATGATCATCAATTAAAGCAACTACAATTTGACCATTATCTGCACTATTTGTTTTTTTAATTATAACATAGTCTCCAGTATGAATTCCCTCATCAATCATAGAGTCTCCATTTACCTTAAGAGCAAAATATTCTCCTGATGATAAAAAACTTTTTGAAACAGGAACTTTTTCACTTTGATTTTCAATTGCTTCGATGGGATTTCCAGCAGCAATCTTTCCTATTACTGGAATAAATTGTTCTGTTTTATTAACATTGTCATCTTCATCAAGACCTCCTCTAATAACTTTTGGAGAAAAACTATTGTATAAATCTTTTGTTGCAGCGTTTTCAGGAAGTTTAACAACTTCTAATGCTCTAGCCTTATGGGGCAATCTCTTTATAAATCCTCTTTCTTCTAAAGCAGAAATCAGTCTATGAATTCCAGATTTTGATTTAAGATTTAATGCAGATCGCATCTCATCATAAGACGGAGATATACCTGTTTGTTTCAACTTTTCGTTGACAAACAAAAGCAAATTTTTTTGTTTTTTTGTGAGCATAGAACAAAACCTAAACAAGTACGTTCTATTAAAGTTCTTTAACTTATCAATATTAATAAATTATTGAAATATATGTATATTTTATAAAAAATCTCTTAATTTTTGGCCTATATCTCGAGATTTAATTAAAGATTCGCCGATCAAGAAACTTTTAATGCCAGATTTTTTGTAAATTTTTTCCATAGATTTTTTACTATCAATGCCACTTTCAGCGATCACCAGCGTTTTATTTAGGTTAATTTTTTTTGATAAATTGATTGATGTATTTATATTTGTTTTAAAAGTTTTTAGGTTTCTATTATTTATTCCAATTATACAGCTTTTGTATTTAAATGCTCTTTGAAGCTCAGTTTCATTATGGACTTCTAATATGACATCCAGCTTACACTCTTTTGCAGCATTATATAAATCATGAAGCAATATATCATTTACAGAATTTAAAAGTATTAAAATACAATCAGCACCAAGGTATTTTGCCTCGTATACTTGGTAAATATCAATAAAAAAATCTTTAGCTAAAATTGGAATATTAAATTTATTTCTAATATCAGTTATAAATTTTTTACTTCCAAGAAAAAATTTTTTTTCAGTAATAACAGATAAACAACACGCACCATTATCTATATATTCTTTTGCAATATCTAAATGATTAAATTTTTTTCTAAAAATCCCTTTGGATGGACTTGCTTTTTTTATTTCAGCAATAATTGCAAAAGATTGTTGAATAGTTTGTTTAATTTTGTTTTTAAAATCAGATTCTTTAAATTTTTTTTTTTTAAAAAAATCTAAACCTTGAACTTTTTTTTCTTCTAATAATTGATATTTTTTATTTAAAATAATTTTATTTAATATATCCATTAAGACAAAATTTTCTGTAAATGATTATAAACTTTACCAGATTTAATAAAATTTTTAACTTCAATAAAAGCTTCCTGTAAATTTTCGTGCTTTTCAGCAACTATTAAACCCGCTGCAGCGTTTAGTGAAACAATTTCAGAAAATGCATTTTCATTACCTTTAAAAATATCAAGTAACATTCTTGCATTATAGTTAGCATCACTACCTACAATGTCATTTACCGAATATTTCTTTTTAATAATTTTTTTTGGATCAATTATAAATTTTTTAATTTTTCCTTTATACAATTCAATAATAGAAGTTTTATTGAATATTGAAATTTCATCTAATCCTTCATTGCTATGAAAAACCCAGGCTCGCTTATAATGTAGTTTTTTAAGAACTGAGATATAAATATTTAAATACTTTTTATCATAAACACCTATTATTTGCCTCTTAGTGAATGTAGGATTTATTAAAGGACCAACTAAATTAAATATAGTTCGAAACGGTAAATTTTTTCTTATATTTGCTACATTTTTCATTGCTGGATGAAAATTTGGAGCAAACAAAAAAACGAAGTTTTTATTATCAATATCTTTAATTAATTCATCTGTTGTTTTATGAATATTATATCCAAGAGCCTCCAATACATCCGCCGAACCACATTTAGATGTAATAGATTTATTTCCATGCTTGACAACTTTTATGCCTAAAGCTGAAAGAACTAGTGCTGAAGCGGTTGATATATTTAATGTGTGCTTTCCATCTCCACCAGTGCCACAGGTATCAATAGTGTCGCTACTTATTAATAGTTTATTACACTTAGATCTTAAGAAGTTTACAACTGATAAAAGGGATTCCTCATTAAACCCCTTATTGCTAAGCAATGTTAAAAGTGCTGCTGCAGTATGTTCATTAAACTTTGCATCTATTATTCCTGAGAAGATGAAATCTAAGTCAGACTGAAGAATTTTCTTATTTTCAAAGAACTTATTAATAATATTTTGAATTTGCATATTTTAAAATGTCAAAAAATTTTTAAAAATTTTTATTCCATAATCCGTTTTAATACTTTCCGGATGAAATTGAATACCAAATAACGGATATTTTTTGTGCTGAATGGCCATAATAAAATTTTTTGAAGTTTTTGCAGTAATCAAAAAGTCCTCAGGTAAAGTTTTATTTTTAATAATTAAACTGTGATAGCGAACAGCTAAAAAACCATTTGAAATTTTTTTGAATATATTTTTTTTATCATGGTAAATTTTGCTTAATTTCCCGTGCATAATTTCAGGTGATCTTACAACTAAAGCTCCAAAAGCATATCCAATGATTTGATGTCCAAGACAAATTCCAAGAATAGGTAATTTTTTATAAAAATTAACTATAATACTTTTACAAATACCAGAATTTTTTGGATGGCTTGGTCCAGGTGAAATAACTATGCCATCGTAGTTTTTTTTTTCTACATCTCTTATTGAGATTTTATCATTTCTAAATACTTCAACTTTTTTTTTTAAGGAAGATAATGAGTGATAGATATTATAGGTAAAACTGTCATAGTTATCTATTAAAAGAATTTTTTTCATTTATCGAGCTGACTCTAGCAACGCTTTAGCTTTGTTAACAGTTTCTTGATACTCTTTTGTTGGAATACTATCTGCTACAATTCCAGCACCAGATTGAATGTAAATTTTTTTATTTTTAATCAAAGCTGTTCGAAGTGCAATACAAGTGTCCATTTCGCCATTTGCTGTAAAATAACCAATACCACCTGCATATAATTTTCTTTTTGCTAACTCGAGCTGATCAATAATCTCCATCGCACGTATTTTGGGAGCACCAGAAACAGTTCCTGCAGGAAAACCTGATAAAAGAGTATCAATTAAAGAATATTTTTTGTTATGTTTACCTTCAACATTGGAGACAATGTGCATTACATGAGAATATTTTTCAATTTTAAATTTTTCAGTAACTTTTACAGATCCAATGGTAGATACTTTACCAACATCATTTCTTCCTAAATCTAATAACATTAAGTGTTCTGATATTTCCTTTTTATCATTAAGCAATTCTTTAGCGTTTTTCTTATCTTGAAGAAGATTTTTTCCTCTAGGCCTAGTTCCAGCAATAGGTCTTATTACTACTTTTTTATTTTTAACTCTTACCAAAATTTCAGGACTACTTCCCGCAATGTTAAAATCTTTAAAATTAAAATAATACATAAAAGGAGATGGATTTAGCTCACGTAATTTTTTATAAAAATCTATTGGTTTCTTATTTAGCTCTGTCTCAAATCGTTGACTCAGCACCACCTGGAATATCTCTCCATCTTTAATAAGTTTTTTTGCTTTTATTATTGAATTTATAAAACTTTTTTTACTAACATTGCTCTTGATAGATATTGTTTTATTTTTTGCAGGTATTTTTATTTTAGTTTTAAACCTGCTTACTTGATTTATAAGAGTATTAATCTCGTTAATACTTTTTTTAAAAGTATTTTTTAATTTTTGAGGTTTAAAATAAAAATTTTTTATAAAAAATAATTTATTTGTTACATTGTCATAGATAATTATAAAATTAGGTCTAAATAATCGAAGATCAGGTATTGTAATGTCCTCACTGCAAGAATTTGGTATTTTTTCATAATATCTAATAATATCGTAGCCAAAATATCCTACCATTATTGAGGACATACTTGGCAGATGTTTAGATGTTTTATATCTAAATTTATTAATAATTTTTTTTAAAAAAAATAATTTATTCTTTTTGAGTATGGATTTTATTTGTTTATTGTAGATTTCCACATCTTTATTAAAATCTACAGTTTGATCGCTATTAAAGCCAAATATTGTAAATCTTCCTCTAAATTTTATTTTTTCAATCGACTCAAAGATGAAACTGTTTTTTTTTTTTGAAACTATATTAATGATATTTTCTACGTAAGTTAAGTTAGCATTATTTAAAATACTATAAACCTGT
>Ga0194110_10004799_pt1 | contig 16228 bp, 9 predicted proteins | sample TA2Kig1200mmetaG_FD_146192 | JGI IMG/M metagenome (GOLD analysis project Ga0194110, IMG submission 146192) | Freshwater microbial communities from Lake Tanganyika, Tanzania - TA2015032 Kigoma Deep Cast 1200m | ecosystem: Environmental > Aquatic > Freshwater > Lake | place: Tanzania: Lake... | reverse complement strand
CCAGGTCCACCTCGCGTCCCCCGAAGATCGCCTTCAGCTCATCCAGCATGTCCGGCCAGTCCCAAAGGCTCCAGGGCGCGTCGGGCGCGAACGTCGCCAGAACGTCAACGTCGCTGTCCGGGCCAAAGTCGTCCCGCAACACGGAGCCGAAAAGGGCCAGCTCCGTCACCTTCCACTTTCGGCAGAAGGCGGCCACCTCCTCCATCGGCACGTCTATCTTCACCTTGGCCACGCCCCGTCTCCTTCCGTCAGCATCTGACCTCATCATATGCTACGCGATTCGTTCTGGCTTTTCAAACTCCTGCCCCGGGCAGGACGCACGTCATCTCTTCGTCACCAGGTCGCCAAATGGCGCCAGGAGTTGGTACTTGTTCTGCCACGTGGTGTACATTATGCCGATTGCTCCGGGGGTGTTGTCAAGGGCCGCGAGCCAGCCCTTGGGGTTGTCGAGGGTGTCGGCGTCGTAGTAGGCGCCGGCCAGGGTCTTGAAGCCGAGCTTCGAGAAGTGGGCCAGGCTAGGCTCGCGCTTCTCGTAGTGCCAGCAGACGATGACCAGCTCCTTCGGCACGTGCTGCCAGGAGCGGGCGAAGTCGCCCTCGACGAGATAATAATCGCCGTGGGCGTTGTGGTTGGGGTCGAGCATGTCGGACCAGCAGAGCACCTCGGCCTTGGGGCTCGCCTCGCGGATCATCTGGAACTGGCGGGTAATGCAGTCGCCGAGGATTTCGCCCATCGTCATCTTGCGGCTCCTGCACGCCACGCACGAGCCGCCGGCGCGCACCTCGTCCATGCTCAACAGCCACTTGCTGGGGGCGAGGTGCTTCTGGACGAGTCGCACCTGCTCCCTCCATATCTCGTAGAGCTTCGGCTCGCTCATGCACACGCTCACCTGCCCGCGGTTGATGGCGACGCCGTGGTAGTAGCTCACGCGGAGCCGCTCGCCCTCGGCGATGCGCGAGCCGGACAGGAGCTTGATCGGCTGGCCGTCGTGGTCGAACCGAAAGCTCAGCTTCGGGTCGGCGATGGCCGCGAAGTCCTTCCCCTCCTCGTAGGCCGTGCCCGACTTCTCGCCGCGAACGGCAATGGGCGTGCCGGGGCGGCGGAGAACGTTGACCAGGCCAACTTCCTCGACCCTCAAGTCGTCCACCCAGAACTTGCCGCTGCGCCCGCCCCAGGCGCCGACGTAGACCCGCACCTCGTCGTACCCGAGGCTGTTGAAGCCGAGGACGACCTCGCGCCAGTCGCTCGTCGCGGGCACCTGGGGCTCGAAGGGGGCCAGGGCTCGGCCCTTCTCGGTGAGCACCTGCACGCGGAGCGCGCGGGTTGGCTCCAGACCCTCGGTCTTCACCCACACGCTCACGCGGTAGCAGCGATGGGGCTTGACCGCGACCTCCTGCATCGCGCGGGCGTGGCCGTGCTTCTCGCCGCCGAAGCCCTCGAAGCGGAGCGACGCCTTGCCGCCGTGGAAGACCGCGGTGTCCACGAAGCTCACCTCGCCCGGCTTGTCGTGGAAGCGATAGCCCTTGACCTGGTGCCCCTTGAACTCCTCGAAGCCGGGGTTCGCCACCTCCGCCGGCGGGTCCGGCACGAGGCGCGCCTCGCCGCCCTTGGCCACGAACAGCGCGTCGCGCACGGTGATGCCCGCGGCCAGGTTCTTGTCGTGGGCCAGCACGCTCCCGCCGTAGCCGGCCGAGAACAGGATGGGGATGATCTCGATCCTGTGCTGCTGGCAGAGGGCCTTCACCTGCTCGACCCGCCCGAAGAAGTGCGGCGGCTCAAGGTCCAGCCGGTCCCACCCAGTCGCCAGCACCATGCCGTTCAGCCCGTGCTCGGAGGCGGTCCGCACGATGCCGCGGATATCCTCAACGTCCTGGTCCTTGTGCAGCCCGCGGCTCACGTAGACCCAGCGGCAGGGATAGACCGCCGCTCCAGCGAAGGCGCTCCACGCGGCCAGGCCCACGAGAACCACCAAGCAGGCTCGTTCCATAGCGCGGCCTCCGGACTACCTCCCGCTCGGCCTCACCACCGTCTGGCCCTTGCCGTCGCACTCCGGGCACGTCTTCTTCTCGGAGTAGCTCTCGCTCTTGCCGCCCACGTCGCGCCACTTCTTCACGAAGGTGTAGCCCTTCCCCTTGCACTCGGGACATGTCTGCCAGAAGGCCAACTGGAGGCCACGCAGGAGCGCCTCGACGAACTGCTCGCGCGTCACCCCCGTCCCGTCGAGCTGGCGGGCCGACCAGCGTGTCTCCCTGCCCACCCCCGACCTCAGCAGGAGCACCACGGCCTCCGCCCGCGCCTCCCGGTTCCCAGTGTACGACGCCAGCACCACCGTCTCGTCCGCCAGGCGGCACAGGAGGTCCCGCTGCTCCGTCACCCGCACCACGGTGGCGAGCTGCCAGAGCCTATCATTCTTCCCCTTGAACCGCGGGTCCACCCCCGCCATCGGCTCGTCGAGGTGCTGGAAGCTCCCCATCGTCAGCACGATGCGGTCCTTGTGCTTCTGGTAGGCCTCTTCGAGCCATTCCGGGCTGCGCGGCTGGCCGTTGTAGAGGATTTTCGGCCACTGAAACGGCTCTGCCGCGACAGCGGGGAGAGCGGCCAGGTAGAGGAAAGTGAACCGGAGCATCGCCCGCGAACTCCTCTCTCCGCCACATGTTAACCGCATCGCCGCCGAAAGCAAGTGGGAAATGCACATGGCTCAGCTTGCATTCACAGCCACGTTCCGGCATCCTGTTCGTAGTGCGGCCTTCAGGCCGTATCCGGGCAGCGCCGCCGTCCCGGCGGCACATGGCCAGCGGGACGCTGGCGCTACAAGACGGGCTGAAGCCCGCACTACGGGCTTTTTCGGTCTCTTGGACGCTTTACGGAAGCGAAAGGAGTGCCCACGTGGCCACCTTCTACGCGCTGGTTCTGCTGGGAGCGATGGCAGGGGCGGTGGCCGCGGCCGAGGCCGCGGCGCCCGACGCCGAGCTGGTGAGGAACCCCGACTTCCAGGCGGCGGGCCATGGCGGGCTGCCCGCCGAGTGGAAGCCCCTCGTCCCCGCCTGGGCGAAGGCGAGCTGCTCCGCCCAACGCGCCGATGGCGGCGGCCTGCGCGTCGAGGCCCCAGGCCGCCCATTCGCCGTCGGCGGCCTCACTCAGGAGCTCCGAGGCGTGAAGGGCGGCCAGGCCTACGCCGTCGAGGCGACATGCCAACTCCGCCAGATTCCCTCCCCGCTCCGCTCCCTCCTCGTGCGGCTGATGTGGACGGCCAAGGGCTCGCCCGTCCATCCCGCGGGGCTCTACATCCGCGGGCCGGTCGTCGAGGGCGCCGAGGGGACGTTCCGCGATGTCTTCGTCGCGCCCAAGGAGGCCGACGGCGCCGTGCTGTCCCTCGAGCTCAAGTGGCCCCAGGGCGGCTCCGTCCTCTGGCGCCGGGCCAGCGTGCAGCCCACCGACCCACCCGCGCCCCGAAAGGTCAAAATCGGCACCGTCTACCTCCGCCCCAAGAACAGCACCCCCGAGGCCAATCTGAAGGCCTGGTGCGAGCAGGTGGACGCCGCGGGCAAGCTTGGGCTCGACGCCGTGTGCCTGTGCGAGGCGATCACGATGGTGGGGACGCCGAGGAACGCGGCCGAGGTGGCGGAGCCCATCCCCGGCCCCTCCACGAAGGCCCTGGGCGACGCCGCCCGCCGCAACCGCACCTGGGTCGTCGCAGGCCTGATGGAGGAAGAAGGCGACCTCCTCTACAACACCGCCGTCCTCCTCGACCGCCAGGGGCGCCTCGCCGGCAAGTACCGAAAGGTCCACCTCCCCCGCGAGGAGTGGCTCAAGGGCGTCGCGCCCGGCGGCGAATACCCCGTCTTCAAGACCGACTTCGGCACCGTGGCCATCCAGGTCTGCTACGACTGGTTCTTCCCCGAGGCGGCCGCGGCGTTCGCCCTGCGGGGCGCCGAAATCCTCTTCGCCCCAACCTGGGGCACCACCTTCCCCGACGCCGACGGGCGCGTCGAGGGCGAGAACGTCTTCCGCGTCCGCGCGCGCGACAACGGCATCTACCTCGTCCCATCCGTCTACGACGGCTCCAGCATGGTCATTGACCCGATGGGACGAATCCTCGTCTCGAACAAAGGCCAGAGCGGCGTCTTCTCGTGCGAGGTGGACCTCAGCCTCCGCGAGCCCCTCTGGTGGGTGGGCCACTGGCGCTCGATCGGCCCCCGCGACCGCATGCCCGGCACCTATGGCCCCCTGACGGTCGGGCCCTGACCCCGCGCGCCGCGTCGCGCCGGCAGCCACGGAACGCGCCGCTCCCTGTCTTCACCACCGCGCAGGAGCGCGAAAGCGGCCCCTTGACGGTTGCGGGCGCCAACGATGGATTGCGAAGTTGTTCAACTCCGGGATCATCGTCCCTTGCCCCGGGGACCGGCTGAGCGGGCAGGTGGGAGGCGCGCATGCTCCGCGGCGCTCCGTCGGCAGGGGCGGAGCCGGTGGCGGGCCGAGCGTCGTGCAAGGGGGCGTAGGGCCGCACGATGGATTGCGGAGTTGTTCAACTCCGGGATCATCGTCCCCTGCCCCGGGGGCCGGCTGAGCGGGCAGGTGGGAGGCGCGCATGCTCCGCGGCGCTCCGTCGGCAGGGGCGGAGCCGTGGCGGGGCGAGCTCCCTGCGAGGGAGCACAGGGCAGCATGATGGATTGCGGAGTTGTTCAACTCCGGGATCATCGTCCCCTGCCCCGGGGCCCGGCTGAGCGGGCAGGTGGGAGGCGCGCATGCTCCGCGGCGCTCCGTCGGCAGGGGCGGAGCCGGTGGTGGGGCGAGCTCCCTGCGAGGGAGCACAGGGCAGCACGATGGATTGCGGAGTTGTTCAACTCCGGGATCATCGTCCCCTGCTCCGGGGATCGGCGGAAGAGGCAGGACGGAGGCGCGCGCCTCTCCGGCGCTGGCTCGGCAGGGGCGGAGCCGTGGCGGGGCGGGCTCCCTGCGAGGGAGCACAGGGCCGCACGATGGATTGCGGAGTTGTTCAACTCCGGGACACTCGTTTTTCCCAGTGGGTCTTGACGATTTCGAGAAGCCGCGCGTGGTGGGGTGTGCTCCCCGCGGGGAGAAGCGTGTACAGGAGGCCACGCCCAGCGCGCGCGACGGACACGTAACCGCGGCGAATCAGCTTGTCGAGGTGTCGGCTCAGCGCTGTGGCTGACATCCTCAAGTCGTTGCTGAGGGCCTTGCCGTGCACCCGGCCTCCCCGCGCGAGCCGACGGAGGATCTGGAGGCGGCGGGGGCTGGTGAACGCCGTGGCGGCCTGGAAGACGACCCGATGTGCCTCGGGGGGCGCGGTCTGGGTGCGCGCAGCGGCCGGAGCGCTCACCGGGTTCGCCGGATCCGCAGCGAGGGCCGTCCGCAGCCAGGCTGCAATCGCGCCGCTGAGAGTGTGCTCGCCGTAGGGCGAGTCAGCCCGGCAGAAGCAGCGCGCGCCAGACCGTCGGCGCCTGATGAGCCCTGCGGCGGAGAGCCTTGCGAGATGGGCGGAGACGAGGTCCCGCGATACCCGCAGGTCGCGGGCGAGTTGAGACGGCGTGAGCTCGCCGCAGGACATGAGGCGTTCGACCAGGCGTAGCCTCGTGAAGCATGCCACGGCGCGAAGGACACGGACAATCACCTCTTCCATCGGTTGTCCCCCAAGAATGAGTTGCGGAGTTGAACAACTGCGCAAGACTTCTGCGGTCCGCAGTTCCCCCCCGTGCGCGGCGGCTACTTGCCCACCGCCAGGGGGCCAGGGGCGCTGCTTGGGGGCCTCACCTGATGCCCGGCAAGCCAATGGGCGTGGGTGGCAATGAGCGACGGGCGGAGCTGGGACTGACGTAGTGGGTTACAGGAAATTACAGTTCCATGCGCCAAGCGACGCAATTGGCCCTTGTAATCTGCTGGGAAAAATGGTTAGATCAGGGTTTGCCGTGACTGCCGGTCCAGTGAGCGCGGAGACGTCCGTCATGCCCCATTTGCCTGCCCCCGGGAGGATGGTGTGTCTTGCGGTGTTCGTGGGCCTTGCGGCGGCCCTTGCGCCCGCACTGGCGGGCGAGCTGAGCCAGGACGAGCAGGCGATGCTCGTCCTCAACAGCGCACGCAAGGCGTACAACGAGCAGAACTACCCGTTCGCCATCGAGCGCTTCCGCGAGTTCCTCCAGCGCTTCGGGGGCCACCGCGAGGCGACCTCGGCACGCTATGGGATGGCTCTCGCCCTGCTGGAGGGGCCGGCCCGGGACTTCCAGAACGCCGCGAACGAGCTTGGGCAGGTGGCCGGGCAGGCGCAGTTCCCCGACCTGCCCTACGCGCAGCACTACCTGGGCGTGGCGCGGCGCGGGATGGGCTACCGGTTTCTCGCGGAGGCTGAGGCGAAGCCGAACGAGGCGCCGAACTTCCGCAACCAGGCGCGCCAGCAGTTCGATGAGGCGGCCAAGAGCTTCGCGGCGGCGGCGGCGAGCTTCCTGGCCCGCGTGAAGGCGCCCGCTGCGGCCGACGCCCCGCCCCCGCCCGAGCTCGACTGGGCGGCGCGCTCGCGCTGCGACCAGTGCGAGATGATGCTGCGGACTGACAGGTTCAAGGAGGCGAACGAGCTTGCCGAGGCGTTCATCGCCGATGCGGCGGTGGGCAAAACCCGCTATCGGCCTTTGGCTCTCTATCACCTGGGCTACGCGAAGTTCGCGCTGCGCGACTACGCGGCGGCGGGCCGCGCCCTCTCCCAGCTCGCGCCCTTCCAGCAGGAGTTCGGCATCCACGCCCGCTACCTGCTGGCCCGCAGCCATCACATGAGCGAGGAGCGTCCCGAGGCGGCGACGCAATATAGGGCCGTGGTCGCCGCCTACGACGAGCACAAGAAGGCGGCCCAGGCCGCCCTCCAGAACCCCGCGGCGCTCAGGCCCGACCAGCGCGAGTTCCTCCAGGCCCTCGTGAGCGCCCCGCCGCCCGAGCACGTGCTGCGCGCGCTCTTCTACCTCTCGCTCATCCAGGCGGAGGACGGCCGGTTCGCGGAGGCCCTGGCCGGCTTCAACGCGCTGCTGACGCAGTTCCCCAAGCTGCCCTTCATCCCCGAGGTGCAGCTCCGCGTGGGCTTCTGCCAGATGCAACTGCGCACCTGGCCCGAGGCGGTGAAGAACCTCCAGCCCCTCTGCGAGCACCCGAGCCTGGCCGACCAGGCGCTCTGGTGGTTCGGGCGCTGCCAGGTGGGGAGCGCCGACCCCGCCAACCCCCAGGCATACGACCAGGCGGTGAAGGCGGGCATCGAGACCATGCGCCGCGCCGCCGAGCGCGCCAACCAGTTCGCCCAGCACGACCCCGCCGCACGGGTCCGACGCGGCGACATCCTGCTGGAGATGGCCGACACGCAGCAGCTCGCCAAGATGTTCCGCGAGGCGGCCCAGACCTATGAGCAGGTGCTGAACGAGAAGCTCAATCCCGACAGGGCGGAGGAGGCCATGCAGCGCCGCGTGACCGCCCTCCACCTCGCCGGCATGTACCGCGAGTCGGACGATGCGGCCAAGAAGTTCGAGCAGCAATTCCCGAAGGGCACGCTCCTGCCCGCGGTGCTGTTCAGGATGGCCGAGAATGCGTTCATGGCCGCCTCGGCGGCCGCGGCCGAGGCCGGCCGCGCCAGCCGCGAGGAGCTCACCAAGCAGTTCACCGAGGCCATCGCCCGCTACCAGCGCCTCCTCAAGCAGTTCCCGGAGTTCCAGCACGCCAACCTTGCGAAGCACGGCATGGCCGCCGCGCACTACCGCCTGGGCCAGTTCCCCGAGGCCATCGCCGTCCTCAGCAGCATCCCGGAGATGGAGCGGACGGGCGACCTTGCGATAGTGTCGTACGTGCTTGCCGACTGCCTTATCCGCACGCTGCCGCCTGAGGCTGAGGACGCCCTCGGTGCGGCGAAGCTGATGGAGCAGGCGGAGCGCGCGGCGAAGCTCCTCGAGGGCTTCGTGGCCGGCAACCCGAAGAGCCCGCAGGCGCCCGACGCCATCCTGAAGCTCGGCTACTGCCAGCAGCGGATCGGCACGATGCTCGTCGAGCCGGCCGAGCGCCAGAAGCTCCTCCAGGCCGCCCGGCAGGTCTACGAGAGCTTCATGCAGCAGTACCAGCAGGACCCCGGCATACCGTCCGTGGCCTTCGAGCGGGCCAAGTGCATCGCCCTGATGGGCGACCCGGGCGGGGCGATGAACGAGCTCGGGCGCTTCCGGGGCGACCCGTTCCGCAACCACCCTGTGGCGCCGCTGGCCATCGTCCGCCTGTCGAGCCTCATGCGGTCGCAGAACCGCGCGGCGGAGGCCGAGAAGCTGATGCAGGAGTGCCGCGGCCAGCACGAGGAGCGGCTGAAGCAGGACCCGTCCCGCGCGGAGTGGGTGCCGCTCCTGCGCTACGAGCACGCCCTGACGCTCAAGGAGTCGGGCAAGCTGCCCGAGGCCCGCGCCCTCTTCGAGGGCGTGGCCAAGGAGTACGGCGGGCGGCCCGAGGCGGCGAACGCCCAGTGGCGCGCCGCCCAGTGCCGCCGCGAGGAGCTGGTGGCCGCCCTCGCCGCCGCGAAGGCCGCAGTCGCCAAGCCGGGCGCCAAGCCCGAGGAGATCAACAACGCCCGCTCCGCCATCGAGGGGAGCTACAAGGGCATAGCCCAGGCGGTCGAGTTCCTCAACGCGCAGTCGGCCGAGCTTGCGAAGGGTGCGGCCGGCTCCGAGGCCCACCTCCGCGCGCTCTACGAGCTTGCCTGGTGCCACCGCGTGCTGGCGGAGGCCGAGGTGGAGGCTGCGCGGATGAAGCTCCAGCGCGCCGCCGTCGAGAAGGCCCTCGCCAAGCTCGGCAAGGAGGCCGCGCCAATCAACCCCGCCGACCTCCGCGCGCCCGAGGTCCCGCTCGCCGCCGTCCCCGTCCAGCCCGCCGAGAAGCTGGCCCAGGACGCCTACGGCAAGCTCATCGCGGCGGGGCCAGAGACGCCGCTGGGCATCCAGGCCCGCCTCGAGCTCTCCGAACTGCTCTGCCAGAGGGGGAACCACGACGGCGCCCTCGAGCTCCTCGCCACGAACCTGGAGAAGAACCCGTCGCTGGAGCTCGCGGAGCGGACGCGGCTGCGGCTGGCCGTGGTGCTGCTTGCGAAGGGCGACGCGAAGTCGGCCATGGGCCAGCTTCAGGCCGTGGCGAAGAACCAGGCCACGCCGTTCCAGGGCGAGCTCCGCTACCTCACCGGCGAGGCGTTCATCCTGACGAAGGACTGGGGCAAGGCGGTCGAGCAGCTCCTCGTGTTCCGCGACCGGGGCGAGTTCCACAACATCCCCGGCATCTCGGACCGCGCGCTGCTGCGCCTCGGCCACGCCTTCGCCCAGGCCGGGCAGTGGGACCAGGCGCGGGCCAGCTACGAACAACTCGTCGGCCGCTTCGGCGGCAACAGCCCGTGGCACGACGAGGGCCGCTTCGAGCTCGCCTGGGCGCTCCAGACCATGAAGCAGTTCGACCCCGCGGTCCAGCACTACGGCGAGGTCGTCCGCCGCACCGTCTCGGTCCACGGCGCCAAGGCCCAGCTCCAGATCGGCCTGTGCCGCCTGGAGCAGAAGAACTTCCCCGAGGCGGCCAGGGCGCTCCTGGCCGTGCCATTCACCTACGACTACCCGGAGCTCAACGGCCCGGCGCTCTGCCAGGCAGCTCAGGCATACATGGGCCTCAACCAGCCGGCCGAGGCCGGCAAGCTCTGGCAGCGCGTGGTCAAGGAGCACCCCGACACCGAGTGGGCCAAGGCGGCCCAGCAGGGCCTGGCCGCCCTCCAGCCGCCCCAGCCCCCGCCCAAGAAACAGTAGGAGAGTCCTGATGCACCTGCCAATCGCGGATTGCGGATTGCGGATTGCGGATTCCAGAAATCCGAAATCCGAAATCCGAAATCCGAAATGCACTTGGGCAATCGCCCTCGCCCTCCTCCTCATCCCTGCTGCGGCCTTGGCCTACATCGAGGCCCCCATGAGCCTCGGCAAGGTCATCACCGACTCCTCCAACATCCTCCTCGTCCGCGTGGAGAGCGTGGACAAGGAGAAGAACCTGGTCGTCTACCGCAAGGTGCGCGACATCAAGGGCACGCACGCGGGCGAGCTGATCAAGCACAACATCGGCCGCGGCGGCTTCCACCCCCGCGAGTGGCAGAACATCATGGCCTGGGCGGAGGTCGGACAGCACGCCGTCTTCTTCCACAACGGCGGCGCAGGCGAGATGTGCATCAACAACTACTGGTACCAGATCTACGCCGGCGAGTGGTGGGGCATGAGCCACGCCGAGCCCTTCCTCCTCCGCTCCTACGCCGGCAAGCCGGAGAGGCTCGTCTCATACGTCACCGCCATGCTCGCCGGCCAGGAGGTCATCGTCCCCTGCATGGTGGACGACAAGCCGTCGCTCCACCTCCGCAACGGCAAAATCCAGAGGATGAAGGCCAGCCTGAAAATCCAGGACTACAACCCCCAGCGCGACTTCGTCGGCTGGGGCGGCGAGGAGTTCGGGCCTGTCCAGGGCATGCCGGGCTTCACCCACTACTCCTCCCTCGCCCGCACCGACCCCGGCGCGGCCGGCATCGCGGCCGCCGACTTCGACGGCGACGGCAAGACGGACTTCTGCCTCTACGGCACGGGGCGCGTGGTGCTCCTCCAGAACGGCGGGGCGTCCCTCAACGAGGTCGCTCTCCCGGGCGGCGAGGGCGCGCGCGCCGCGGCCTGGGCCGACTTCAACACCGACGGCAAGCCCGACCTCCTCCTCGCCACCCCCAGCGGCCCCAGGCTCTTCCGAAACGAGGGCGAGGCCAAGTTCTCCGACGTCACCGCCGGCCTCCCGCGCCAGGACTACTACAACACCCTCGCCGCCGCCTGGATTGACTACGACGGAGACAAGCGTCCCGACGTGCTCCTTGCCGACGGCTTCCGCGGCCTCCGCCTCCTCCGCAACATCTCCCACCAGGCCCCCAAGGCCGACGCCCCGAAGGTCAGCAAGTGGTTCTACTGCGGCCCGTTCGACAACACGGGCAAGAAGGGCTTCGACGCCGTCTACCCCCCCGAACGCGGCGTTGACCTCAAGCACGAATACCACGGCAAGAACAACCAGAAGGTCGCCTGGAAGGAGGGCAACTTCACCGACGGCCAGGTGAACAACCTCGCCCTCTTCACCCCGGAGTCCAACGCCGACGCCGCCGTCTACGTCTACCGCGACTTCGACCTCCCCGGGGCGATGGACCTCCCGGTTTCCCTCGGCAGCGACGACGGGCTCGCCGTCTGGCTCAACGGGGCGAAGGTCCACGCCGAAAACGTTGACCGCGCCTGCGCCCCCGACCAAGCCAAAATCGTCCTCAAGATGCAGCCCGGCAAGAACAAGCTCCTCATGAAAATCTGCCAGGGCATGGGCGAGTGGGCCTTCTACTTCGCCGGAGCAGAGAACCTCGCCCCGCCCGTCCCGCCACTCTTCGAGGATGTCTCCGACAAGGTCGGCCTCGGCGCCCACGGCATCGCCGGCAAGCTCAAGGGCGACCACCTCGCGGTGGCCGACATCAACTGCGATGGGCGCCCCGACTTCCTCTACAGCGCCGAGAGCGGCGTGCCCGTCTTCAACCTGCCCAACGGCTTCGCCGACGCCCGAATCTTCGCCGCCATCTCCTACGAGGCAGGCAAGGGCGCGCCCGCCTTCGGCGACTTCGACCGCGACGGCGCGCCCGACCTCTTCGTCCCGCAGCCGGGCGGCGGGAAGCTCCTCAAGAACAACGGCAAGGGGCGCTTCACCGACGTCACCGCCAAGGCCGGCGACCTCGCCCTCCCACTCGGCAACGTCACCTGCGCCACCTGGACCGACTTCAACAACACCGGCCGCCTCGACCTCTTCCTCGGCTGCCTGCGCGGCCCCAACCGCTTCCTCAAGAACAACGGCAACGGCGCCTTCACCGACGCCACCGACTCCCTCGGCCTCGCCTACCGCATCTTCAACACCCGCGCCGTGGCCGCCTTCGACCTCAACCGCGACAAGGTGCCCGACGTCATCTTCAACAACGAGGGCCAGGAATCCGGCGTCTTCCTCGGAAACCCAGCCCGCCTCACCCCCGCGGCCGCAACCGTTGCACAGGGCAAGTGAGAAGACAAGGCGATGGAAAAGGCAAAAGGCAAAAGGCAAAAGGCAAAAGGCAAAAGGGAAGAGGCAGGCTCCCTCTTCCTTCCTTTTGCCTTTTGCCTTTCTACTTTTGCCTTTTGCCTTTCCTCCTCTTCCCGTGCCGATTGGCTCACCCACCGCGCCAACCCAGAGCGCACCGGCTGCATTGACGGCCTGCCCGGCCCCAAGGCCGGCAAGGTGCTCTGGGTCTTCAAGGCCCAGGAGCACTTCATCGCCTCACCCGTCGCCGAGGGACGCACGCTCCTCGTCTCCAGCCTCGGCGGCCTCAACACCGGCCTCTTCCGCGCCCTCTCCCTCGACCCCAACCCGCCCGAGCGGGTGCTCTGGACGAAGCGCGCGCCCTTCCTCAAGCTCCCAATGGTCTGCTCGCCCGCCGTGGCCGACGGCCTCATCGTGTTCGGCGATGGCATGCACCAGACCGATGGCGCCATCCTCTACGCCCTCAAGGCCGACACCGCCCGCCCCTTCTGGCAGCTCCCGCTCCCAGGCAAACTCGTCCACCTCGAATGCCCGCCCGCCATTGACAAGGGGCGCGTCTTCATCGGCGGCGGCGAGGCCGGCGTCATTGCCGCCGACATCAAGCGCGCCACACTCGAAGGCAAGGAGCTCGACTTCCCCGCCATCCAGGAAATCATCGCCCAGCGCTGGAAGGAGCTCTCCGCACGCTACGAAGAAGAACGCAAGAAGGACCCCCAGTTCGCCATCCCCCCGAGCGAGGACGCCCTTCCCAAGCCCGCCCCCAAGGTCCTCTGGCGCCAGGGCGAGGCCAAGTGGCACGTTGACGCCCCAATCGCCGTCGCCGCCGACCGCGTCATCATCGCCTCCGCCTACATCGAGGAGGACAAGGTTGGCAAGCGCGCCATCATCTGCGTGAACGCCGCCGACGGCGCGCCCGTCTGGGAGCAGCCCCTCAAGGTCAACCCCTGGGCCGGACCAACCGTCGCCGCCGGCAACACAGTCATCGTCGGGTGCAGCTCCATCCGCTACGACATCAAGCTCATCCCCAAGGCCCAGGGCGAGGTCGTCGCTCTCGACCTCGGCAACGGCCAGGTCAGGTGGCGACGCGACACGCCAGGCGGCGTCCTCGCCTCCATCGCCGTCAAGGACAACCTCGCCGTCTTCACCTGCACCGACGGCCGCGTGCGGGCCTGGGACGTCCAGTCCGGCCAGCAGCGCTGGGAGTTCCTCGCCCCCAACCCCTTCTTCGCCGGGCCAGCCCTCGCGGGCGGAACCGCCTACGTCGCCGACCTCAAGGCCGTCCTCTACGCCCTCAACCTCGCCGACGGCAAGGTGCAATGGACCCTCGACGTCGCGGCCGACCCAGCCGTCCAGGCACCCGGCGCCGTCTACGGCTCCCCCATCGTCTACGGCGGCGACCTCTACCTCGCCACCTGCAACATCGAGGCCACTGGCGCCACCCAGCAGCCCTGCGCCGTCGTCTGCATCTCCGACAGGTCGGCTGCCGCGGCCGCCGCCCCAACCTTCACCGTCAACAAGGCCCGCCGACGCATCGAAATCCCGTGCAGGATCGCCCCCCGTAAGCTCCCAAACCTCCAGGAAATCTACCCACTCGAAGTCGTCGCCACATACCCCGCGCCCCAGGGCCAGAAGGCGCACGAAACCGTCGTCGTCTTCGACGTCAGGCCCAGCGACGTCGCCAAGGCCCTCGAGGCCTTCGGCCTCAAGCCCGGCTCCCCCGCCCGCGGCGACGAAGAGCCGCCGCGCGGCCCCGAGGTCAAGGTCGCCCTCGCCCTCCCTGGCGTCGTCGAGGGCAAGCCGCGCCTCCTCCCCATGGAACGCACGATGGTGGACCGCCGCACCGGCAAGGCCCTCCCCCCCCTCAAATGGCACTTCACAGGCTCCGTCATGCGCCAGCCCGACCCCGACAAGCCCCTCAAGACCTACGGCGCAGACCTCGGCGGAACCCTCATCACCCTCTTCCCCGTCACCGACGAAACCGTCCTCCAGACCAACCTCACCATGAAAGACTCCACCCTCCTCCGCATGGAGGTAAACAAAAACGTCCTCCCCGACGAAGGCACCCCCGTCACCCTCATCATCGAGGCTCAATGAACATGCGCCGACGCGTGGCCAACTTGGCGGATGATTGGATGATTGGATGGGTGGATGGGTGTCAGAAACCTCTCTCTTCCCATTCATCCATTCATCCATTCATCCATTCATCCCCCTTGCTGTTCGCCCTGACCCTTTGCCTTTCCTCCTTTGCCGCCGCCCCCGAAACCCAGCCCATCCCGCGCCACGACGCCCTGGCCGCCGCCGGCGGCGCCTCCTTCGCCCCGCTCCCCCCCTCCGCCACCGCCCCGAAGCCCGCCGCCCGCTCCCTCGTCCCCCTCGCCGTCAAGCCCTGGCTCCCCCCCGCCGGCGCCCTCACGGCACCGCGCCTCCTCCCAGCCGACCGACAGGGTCGCCTCCCCCTCCGCCCCGTCGCCGACCGCCCCGCCGTCGCCACCGTCCCCGGGCCTGTCCGCTTCCTCCCCACCAGCGCCGGCGCCTGGGCCGTCGCCCCCGACTCCGCCGACCTCGTAGCCGTGAAGCTCGGCCCACACGCCGCCCCTGGCCCCGCCACGCGCATCGTCGTCCTCACGCCCGCCAAGCCGGTCCCGGGCCACCGCTGGCTCCCCAGCGACATCCAACTCGCCCTGCGCCTCCGCGTCGTCCACGACAGCCCGCCCGTCGAGCGTGCCGCCGACCCCCTCGCCGTCAGGCCCCCCCGCATGGCCCTCATCCCGCCCGCCGTCGGCCGCAGCCCCGACACCGCGACCGAGCCGCTCCTCTCCCCAGCCTTCCTCCCCAGGCCCGACCGCCCGACCTTTGCGGCCGACCCCACCTGGGACCTCTCCCACCAGTTGGCCATCGCGCGCAATGTCGAGCTCGCCCGCCCCGCCAGCCCATTCGTCCGCCTCGCCATCCCCGACCCCTACGAGACCGTCGCCCTCGTCCGCCTCCGCCGCCCGTTGCCCGACTCCGACCCCCCCTCCCTCGCCCCCGGCCTCCCGCCACGCCCAACCTTCCCCGTCAAGCCATAGCGACGGAACCCCCGCCAGCCGGAAACCGCTCGCGGCCCACCTCTGACGCCACGGCCGCCACGCCCGCCGCTCCCCCCAGGCCGCGGCAGACATACTGGTTCAACTCTGCGACACTGCTGGTTGACCCACTATGGGCGCTTTGGCGATCCGGACGCCTCCGGAGCGGCCCCGCCATACTGTATCAACTCTGCGACACAGGTGTTTGACCCACTATGGGCGCTTTGGCGATCCGGACGCATCCCTGGCCGTTTTGCTCATACTGTATCACCTGCGCGCGACCGCTTGACCCAGTATGAGCGCTTTGGCTGTCCGGGCGGCTCCACGGCCTTTCCCGCCATTCTCGCTCAGCCTCCCCGCCGACGCGGCGGCGTGAACAAGTATGCGGTGGCCAGGGCTTCGGCGTGGGGACGGGCGCCTCGCCGAGCGGGTCGGCGGAAGGGAATAAGCGCAAAAAGCAGATCCGACACCCCCACCCCGCAGTGTCCACCCGGCCCATTCCCCTGCCCGCGCGCGGAGCGTGCGGAGCCGGGGGCAAACCGGTCGCGCCGATGGCGTCCGTAGCGACGGGCGGCTCGCCCGTCGTGTCCCCGTAGCCCGCCTCTCCGAGGCGGAACTTCCTGATCGGCCCTGAAGCGGGAAGGGGGCCGGATATGGGGCGCAGCGTCGCGCCAAATAGGCTCCTCTTCTCGGATGCATAGGGTACGGCTCGGGCGTGTCGGAGGCCGATGGTACGACAGCTCGCGCCCCGCTCCACGCGAGCCAAGCGCAGGTCAATTGGAGATGTGAGGCCAACCCCCCCGCAAATGAAGACCTACGCTGAGGCCCCCATGTCCCCGATTGGGAAGTCCCGCATGAACTCCTGCTGCGCAAGCTGGAAGTCGCCGGGCGGCTCGTGGCCGATGCACTGGGCCACCTTGGCCACCAGGTCGCCCATTCCGAAATTGTTTGGGAACGTCCCAAGTTCTTGAGCCTCCCTGGGCGACGCTCTCCGCGCCGCGGGAACGCAAAGGCAAACTCGCCTCTGGGGGACCAGTCCCCCAGACCCC
>Ga0194110_10004779_pt1 | contig 16275 bp, 9 predicted proteins | sample TA2Kig1200mmetaG_FD_146192 | JGI IMG/M metagenome (GOLD analysis project Ga0194110, IMG submission 146192) | Freshwater microbial communities from Lake Tanganyika, Tanzania - TA2015032 Kigoma Deep Cast 1200m | ecosystem: Environmental > Aquatic > Freshwater > Lake | place: Tanzania: Lake... | reverse complement strand
CATGCCGCCGGTGGTGACCGCCGACCTGGGGTAGCTCTGTCCGATCAGCCAGCGCGCGAGGTCGAGCTGATGCACGCCGTCGTTGATGATGTCGCCGCCCGAGTAGTCCCAGAACCAGTGCCACGCATAGTGGAAGCGGTTCGGGTTGAACGGGCGCTTGGGCGCGGGCCCGAGCCACGTGTCGTAGTCCACGCCCTCGGGCGCGGGGCCATCGGGCTGCTTCCCGATCGTGCCGCGCTCTTTCATGTTCAGCACCCGCACGTAGTGCACGTCTCCCAGTTGCCCCGAGCGGATGTGCTCCGCCGCCGCGATGGCATAGTCGGCGCTGCGCGTCTGCGTGCCGAGCTGCACGATGCGCTCGTACTTCCGCGCGGCCTGCACCATCTTGCGGCCTTCCCAGATGTTGTGCGACGCCGGCTTCTCGACGTACACGTCCTTCCCCGCCTGGCAGGCCATGATCGTCGGCAGCGCATGCCAGTGATCCGGCGTCGCGATGACGAGGGCATCCACGTCCTTGTCGTCGAGCATCGTGCGGAAGTCCATCGTCGTCTTCGGCGCGGCGCCCTGCGCCTTCTCGATGGCCTTTACTGCATCCCCGAACCGCCGCGAGTCCACATCGCACACGTAGGCGATCTCGCAGTCCTTGCGCTGCACCAGGCAGTCCGCCAGGAACCGCCCGCGTCCGCCGACGCCCATCAGCCCCAAGACGAACCGCTCGTTGGAGCCCTGCGCGCGAGGGGAGGCCAAGGGGACGGCCAGGCTTGCGGCAGCGACGGCCGAAGTCTTCAGGAACGTACGTCGGTCGGTTCGCGCATCATTCACGGTGACTCCTCCTTCCGCTACAGCAGTCGGCTTCCGGTTCGCGCTACGCCGCAACCGCACCTCTTGGCCGCCGGGCCCGCGGCTGCCGTCCTGGCCGTTCCCGTCTCGGGGCGGGTTCGAACTCCCCGCGCGAACGCACAAACTGACCACAGCCATAGCCGACGCCGTTACTTCCGGCCCCCCGGGCGCGTCTTCATGGTGGGAGAGGCCATGGCTACACCACTGCCTTCCGTTGTGGACCTGGTCCAACGAGCACGGCGCGGCGACCGCTCGGCCTTCGGAGAGCTGGTCGATCGCTACCGTGACATGGTCTATGGGCTGGCCTATCACCTCACCGGTGATTTCGAGGACGCGCGCGACCTGACACAGGAGGCCTTCGTGAGGGCCTACGAGCGGCTGGCCCAGCTCCGCGAGCCCGGCCGCTTCCCCAACTGGCTGCGCACGATCACCACCAACACCCATCGGTCGAGCGCCCGCCGCCGTCGCCCCCCTGCGGACGCTTCGGCCCCTCGCGTTGCGCGCGACCCGAGCGACCTCGCGCTCGCAGTGAACGACGCCCTGGCGGGCCTGCGCGAGCCCGACCGCCTGGCGCTGACGCTGCACTACATCGACGGCTACACCCACGCGGAGATCGGCGAGTTCGTGGGGCACAGCGCCGACGTGGTGAAGACCCGTCTGGCGCGCGCCCGCGCCCGGCTCCGGACGGAGGTGACGCAGACGGTGGGAGATGCCTTCTCACGCGAACGTCTACCGGCGGGCTTCCGCCACGGGGTCATCAGCGGGGTCGAGGGGCTGGTGCGGGACCTCCGGGAGGTGCTGCCTTCAGACCTCGACCCGATCACGGATCGCCTCAGCCGGAGGCGCAACGCGCTGTGGCGCGAGGTCATGGCCGCCCGTCCGGACGCGGCCGAGCCGCTGCGCGAGCATGGGCAGGCCCCCGTGTTCCCCGTGAGCGAGTTCCCCGAGCGCGAGCAGAAGCTGGCCGTGGAGGCCATCCACCTTACGCAGCTCCTCCACCTCCTCGGGGAAGTCAGCCCGCCACCGTGGGTCCCGGACCTCGATTGCCTGTGGGTCCGCCTGACGTGGGAGCCCACCGACCGCCCGTTGGCCGTGTGGCTGGCGAACGTGCCTGGCACGTCCGGGCGCATCCACATGCGGCAGTTCGCGGTCGGCAACGCACCGGCGGCGCCGGTACCTGAGCGGCGGAGGGAGGTCCGTGACGTGAGCCAACTCCTGGCCTCGATCTCGGGCGACGTCATGGACGTTGCCCGGGCGGCTACGGAGGTGCACGGCGCCTTGGCCGCCGCCCTGCCCGCCGACGCCGAGCCGCTGGAGACCGAACTCACGGCACAGGCGGCCGACCGTTTCCGGGCCGCCGAGGCCGGGCTCACAGACGAGCAGCGCCAGCGCATGGGGCGGCCCGAGTCGGTCTCCGTACGTGAGCTGTCCGCCGACGTTCGTGAGAACCTGCGTCAGGCGGCCGCCCTGCTCTGGGCCCGGGATCTCTGCGCCGCGATCGCCCAGCCCCCTCCGTGGTCCGTCGATCCGCTGTCGTCGCGGCTGGAGTTCGGCCTCTACCCGCACCTGCCGGGCCTCGGGGACGCCGGCGGGCGCGAGTACGTGAGGCTCTGGCCCAGCGAGGGGCATCACACCCTCCAGACCGGGATCTACGCCTGAGCGCGCGACAGGGCCACTACTGCCGGCCAACGACAGCTGTTGTCGTCCGTGCCCCCAGATCAGCAGCACCGGAGGCCCTCCGGCGCATACCGCCGAACCTGCCGGCGAAGGCAGGTGGGTATTATGATCGCTCTCTGCTTCGCGTGTCTGCTCTCAGCCGGGCGGGCAAGTGCTGACCTGACGCTTGCTGCGGCGGGAGCACCCGGAGCCACCGTCGTCATCCCTCCGGACCCCTCGCCCGGCCACCAGTTCGCCGCGCAGGAACTCGTGGATCACTTGCGTCTGAGCACGGGGGGTGAACTGCCCGTGGTCGAGGAGGGGCAGCCTGTCACGGGCATCCCGATCTTCGTCGGTGACACGCAGGCGGCGAGGGAGAGGCCATCGCTCGCCAATCTGCCCGCCGACAGCTTCGAGGTCTACATCGGCGGGGACCGGATCGTGCTCCGCGGACACAATCCCCTGGCGAACCTCTATGCCGTGTACGACTTCCTGGAGCGCGAGGTCGGCGTGCACTGGCTTACGCCGGCAGAGAACGGCACGATCGCCCCGAAGCATGAGACACTGACCGTCCGCGAGACGACCCGCACGGAGAGCCCCGCCTTTCGGTTGCGCATGTTCTTCGTGCGCAACGACGAGACGGCGCGCTGGGCCTTGCGCAATCGGATCAACGGGCTGTTTCCCGCGGAGTGGGCCGACAAGGTCGATGGCGACCTCGCGTACTTCCCGCCCGGGATCGGCCGGGGCATCCACTCCTTCGCGGACCTCATGCCGCCCAAGGACTACTTCGAGGCGCACCCCGAGTACTTCCCGCTGATCGCCGGCAAGCGCCAGCCGATCTCGATCGGCAACGGGCAGCTCTGCACCACGAACCCGGACGTGATCCGCTTTGTCGCCGACAAGGTGGACCGCTACTTCGACGAACATCCGGAGGCGCGCGTCATCTCGGTCGCGCCGGACGACGGGTACGGATGGTGTGAGTGCGAGAGCTGCCGCAAGGTCGATGACGAGCTGGGCGCGGGACGCAAGTGGTCGGAGAACGACAGCCGGCCCGTCACGACCGACCGGTTGATGCTCTTCCTGAACCAGGTGGCGGAGCGCGGGCTGGCCGAGCACCCGGACAAGACGATCATCACGCTGTCGTATGTCAACTACCTGCCGCCGCCGCTGTCGGTGAGGGTCGATCCGCACGTCATGCCGCTGATCTGCCACTACGCGCCGGCCTGCTACGCGCACCAGATGAGCGACCCCGCGTGCGAGGCGAACGCGCGCTTCCTGGAGAGCCTGCGAGGCTGGGTGCCGCAGTGCCCGAACGCGGGCGTGTATGCGTACACCGACAAGAGCATGTGGTACTGGTTCTGGCGGCCCGTGTTCCGGCTGATGCCCCATGACATCCGCTTCCTGCACGAGACGGGCATCCGCAACTACCTCGCGCAGTCGGGCGCGACCAACTGGGAGTACATGGGCCCGCTGTACTGGGTCACCGCGAAGATGCTGTGGGACCCGAGCCGAGACATCGACGCGCTGATCGCGGAATGGTGCCGCACGCTCTACGGACCCGCGGGCGAGGCGATGTTGGCGCACTACAACGAAATCGAGCAAGCGGTCCTCGCGACGGGGAAGCACTACCGCGACAGCCCCAACCCGGAGGCCGCCGGGCTGTATGACATGGACCACATCGCCCAGGCCAACGCCGCGCTCGCGCAAGCCGCGAAGCTCGCCCGGGCCGACGAGGCCACCCATGCGCGCGTGCAGGCGGTGATGGAGCGCTGGGCGATTTCGCGCGCGTGCTATGGCTACGTCGCCGCCTACCGCCGCTACGAGGAGACCGGAGACCTCGCGGACCTGAAGATGGCGATCTCGGATGCCGGTGCTCTCGCGCAGCGCGTCGGCGACGACTGGACTCCCCATTCCTGCCCGACGCTGGCGGACCTCGAACGCGAACCCACCTCGGGCGGCATGCGCTGGTCGGGCTTCGGCAGGGAGGAGGAGAAGGGCGGGAAGACCTGCCGCAACACCGACGAGACCGGCCTGGGCGACGGCGCCGCGGGTTGGGCCACCGTGCACCTCCTGGTGCCGGACAAGGCGAAGGCCACGCGCCTGAGAATGCTCGTCTGGGGCCAGTCCTCACCGGTGTCGCCCACCATCTGCAGCAAGGGGCACGGTGCGGGCCGAACGTCGGGAGGGGAGTGGAACGGGATCGGCACGTTCACACCGTCGGGAAAGGAGGAGTGGCAGGAGGCGGTGTTCGAGATTCCCCCGGCGCTCTACGAGGCCGGCGTCGGCAGGCAGATCGTGGGCTTCGGCGGAGGCGACTCGCAGATCTGGATTGCGGAGACGCGGATCGAGCCTGCCGAGTAGGAGCGCGATTCACCGCGCCCGCCTCTCGGCCACAGCGCACACCAGCATCCAGTGCACGAGGGCCTGGATGACGCCCGAGGTCGGGCAGGCTCCCGGGAAAAGAGGGACACCATACTCATTTGGCGGGACCTCGGCCAAATGAGTATGGTGTCCCTCTTTTCCCGCGAGAGCAACATCGCCCTCAGGGATGTGAGTGTCGATCGCGATCTCCGCGTAGTCGCCGACCCACGTCTGCGTCGGGTGAGTGCGGATGATCTTCGCGGGGTCGCTCGGAGGTGCGATGGCGATGATCCGCGCGCCGCGCTCCTTCGCAGCAATCGCCACGTCCACGTACCGCTCCAGAACGCCATACTGATGGGTCATCACGAGCACGTCCCCCGGCTGAAGGCGGTCCGTCTCGTTCTCCGCAAGAGGCAGAAGGAGGTCGTGCCTGCCGCGGCGGCCGACCGCCGACTCATAGGGCATCAGGTGGCCGGCGAGGTACTCGTACGCTCTATGGCCCTCACGAAGGGCCTCGGCGATGAGCGCGGCGGCGGCGCGCAGCTGCGGCGTCTCGTGCGCGATAACGGCGTCGAGGTTGGCGTCGAGGGCGGCAAGGTAGTCGGCAGCGAGGCTCATTGATCCAGTCTCCCACAGCGGCGTGCGGCTCAGTAGCCAACGTCGAGACGGACGACCCCCTGCAGCCCAACCAGGCGCACGCATTCCTGCGCGGCGTCGAAGTCACGCCAGGGCTTCCCGTTCACGAGGACGGTTCCCATGCGCGCCCGGGTGGGGTGCCGCAGGCGCAAGAGCACGGCGTCCGGCCTACTGCGCTCGGGCAGCTGCACCGTCGCAGTGATCTTGCCGTGGTCTACGTCTGAGACGATCTCGTAGTCTACCGGCCCGAAGTGCGTGGGGGCGTTGCGTACGGCGATTCGCTCGCCTTGCGCAAGCCATGCACGCGGCGTCGCGCGCGCGAGCCACAGCCGATCGCCCTCCTCCATGACCAGCATCATCCGGAAGCGCTCGAGGAAGGCCGACTCCTCGAAGAGCTTGTCCGGCGGCCCGCCCGTGGTGTGCTCGCGGAAGGTGTACTCGCCGGGCATGATGTCCACGGCGTACTGGTTCAGCCACGAGCGCAGGAAGCAGGGGACGTCGTCCGCCGCCAGGTGGATGTTCGCGTGGCGCTCCAGCCCGCACTGGTACTGCCAACTGGCATGGGAGAACCAGTCCCTCTCGGGGTCGTAGCCGACCGTTCGGTCCCAGAGCTTGTGGTTCTCCAGCAGGAGACGGTCCTCCAGGACATCGAGGTGTCCCTGCACGCGGGGGTCTTCGGGTGGGAGGAGCCCGGCGGGGCTGATGAGCGGAGCAGCGGACTGCACGGTGTCCCAGTAGATCGCCCCGACATGGCCCTGGCAGCGTCGCCAACCCCACGCGCCCGACGCGAACCCACGGACGTACGGAGCGAAGGGGATGAACGAGTGGTACGTGCCGTCGCGAACCGGCACTACGGGCGTGAGCGCAATCGACCGGTCGAGGGCGGCCAGCAGGTCCTTGCGGTAGGCCTCGGCCTCCGCGAGCAGTCGCGCGCCGGCCGCCGGGTCCACATCCGCCAGCAGCTCCGCCGTGAGCTTCACCGCCAGCCAGTAGTATGCTTCGGTCTCGTAGAACTGCATGTGCATGCACAGGCTGTCGGGGGTGACGACATGCGCGGGCTGCAGGCCCTTGCTCCACAGACGCTCTCCCCCGGGCACGATCGCGGTCAGAAGCTGCCGCTGTCGGAGGATCCACTCGGCATTCGCCCTGATGCGCGGCGCAGCCGTCTCCAACCAGGCCCTGTCGCCCGTGAGCCGGTAATGCTCGGCCAAGGCGAAGACGATCGCTCCGGGGCCCATGGAATGCACGCCATCCATGTGGCCGCCCGCGCCCTCCGGGCCTTCCGCAAGGGTCAGGCAGCCGATCCCGTCGGAGAAGTGCCCCAGCGGTCGGTCCGGGCGCGATAGCGGGTGGTGCCCGCCTTGGCCCGGCACCACGCTCGGCTGCAGCGGCAGGCTGAGCCACTGGTCCAGGCCGTCCGCCGCTTCCTCGTGCATGCCCTGGAGGTCCAGCGCGCGGAGGATCAGGTACGTCTCGGAGGCCAGCACGCCGAAGGGATAGTCGTTGAAGCGCCACCGGCCGCCCGCGTCCTGCACGGACCGGCGCAGGATGTGCCAGGCGCCCAGTCGCCACTGGTCGGTGAGCCGTTCGCTCGGCACCTCCACCTGCATGGCCGGCTCGACCTCCGGCTCCGGGGGCGGCGGCAGGTCGGTGCCGCGCATCGCCTCCATCGCACCCTCCCAGGTCTGCTCGGCGTGTGCGCGAGTGCGCTGGCGCACGGTCGTGAGGCCCTTGGCGCGCAGCTCACGAAGGAACTCCCGCGCGCCGACCGCCTGCGAGGCCATCGCAAACGGCGGCTCCGAGGGAGACGGCTCGGGTTCCGGCGAGTAGAACCACCACACGTCCGGAGTGCCCGCCCCGTCCGCGTGCGGGTTGCCCGCGTGGATGCTGCCCACAACCTCCTCGGTCAGCGCCCACCTCCGCGCCCCGCCGACCTCCTCCACCGACAGATCGACAACGGTCGTGTCGCAGACATGGTTGCGGTCGTGGGCGCTCACGACCAGGGAGACGAAGTCGCCCACATCCACCGACACCTCGCCCACGTCCTCCGCGGTGATGGCCTGCGAGCCGCCCGTGCCGATCTGCCCGTGTGCCAGTACCTGACGCCCCTGCCGGCCCTGCTGCACAACGGACCAGTCCACTCCATTGCCGCCCGTGCTGTCGCCCATCGCCACGCGGGCCTGGATGCGCACGCGGCCCCGCAGCGGACTGCGCCAGCCGACCGCCACGTCGCGGTCCGGTAGGGGGTGCATCGCCACGGAGCGGGCGGGAATGGTGAGCGTGCCGGCGGCGCCGGTCTCGGCCGTGGGATTGGCGCCGAACCAGGGGATCACGTTGTTCGCCCAGCCGCGCACGAGCGGGACGCCAGGCATCTCCTCCATCCGAGTGGTCAGGAGGTCGCCCGGCACTTGCCCGGCCGTGGGCGGCGTCACGGGAGGCGCCGCCTGCTGCACTGCCGTCGCACGGACGAAGAACCCATACTCCGGAGCCAGGATCGGGCCGTGCTCCAGGTCCGCAGCGAGGAAGGAGAAGCTGCCCGACCTCGTCCATACGGTCACGATCGTCCGCGCCACGTCCTCCCGCTGCGCCGAGTAAGGCCAGACGCGCCGCCACGCCGAGGTGCCCTGATAGAGCAGGCTGAAGCGCACGCCGCGCCGCGCCCCCTCCTTCGCGGCCGAGCGCCAGGCAGTAGGGCCGGTCAGCGTCGTGCCGGTGTCACCGGCAAGGGGCTGAACATCGGCGATGACCCCGTCGTAGGCTTCGACACGCCCATCGTACCGCAGGGGAGCGCGGGAGGGTTCGTAGCCCCATTCGACCTCCACGTCCATGGCCTTCCACGTATCCGCCGTCAAGGCCCGGATCGTCGGAGTGGCGCACGCGGCTGCCCGGCCGTTGCGCAGGGCCACGACCACACCCCACGTGTCCACCGGGACGGCGTAGGCCCATGTCCGCCCATCCGCCGAGACCTCGGGTCTGCCAAGCTCCCTGACGGTTCGCGGATTCCACCACGTGTGGGCCGTCTCGTCCGTCGCGTCGAAGCAGGTCACGACCAGCTCGTCCGCCGATGGCCTGTTCCGGGCGCCCGTCTCCCACGACAGCTCGATCCGCCGGACCGGCCTGACCTCCTCCCACAGCAGCCCACACAGCACGCGCTCGAAGGCCGGCGCCGGTACGTCCACCGGCCGGTCGAAGGGCAGGTCGGCGTACTGCATCAACAGCAACCAGCTCTCGGGTGGGTTCTCGGTCGCCGGCCGGTCGGCTCGGTATGGGTACGCGCTGGGGGCAATGTCCGCCGGCCGGCCAACCTGCGCCGCGAGGTCGGCCGCGTGCGCACCGACCGCCGCGAAGGCGAGCAGGACACCAACAACCGCGCAGGCTCTAGTGACCATCAGGTGCACGCAAGGGCCTCCGTCGGCGGCTCAGTAGCCGGCCTCGCGTGTGGCGGCGAGGGCGGCGTCGTTGAAGGCCTTCGCGCCCGGGCGCTTGATGCTCATCCACACGTGCGGCGGCTTGCCACGCCTCTCCATCGCCTCGATGTAGGCTGCGGTGACGGCCCACAGGATGGCGGTGTTCAGGACGCCGGAGGTGGGCGCGATCGCTTCACCCCCAACCACCACGGCGGCATCTGCGTCGGTCACGTAGTTGTCGATGGCGAGGTCACACGTGCCGGACAACGAGCCGTCGCCCGGGCGGACCGGACAGATGCCAACGACCAAGGCACCCGTTGCGCGCGCGGCCTGGGCGAGGGCGAGGTCTGTCGCGTTGGCGGGCTCGTCCGCCACGATGAGGAGGGCGTCCGCCGCGCTGACCATTGCCGTCTGATCCGAACCGATATGCGAGATCCCCATGAGTCCGCCTGCGCGACCGAGCGCTTCGGCGGCGTACTCGCCGCGCAGGTCGTAGATCAGCAACCGGCCGCCGGCTGCGACACGTTCCGCGAGGAGGTCGCCTGCCCGGTCGATCGTCGGGAGGCCCTTGCGCACGCGGGCGAGGTCCCGACGGATGCGGCGGAGGTATCGCTGCATGGCGCCACCGTCCTGGGCGAGGGCGCCGAGAGTCGGTGCACCCCCAAGGGCAATCGTCAGCATTCGAGTGAACAGGCGGCGGTTCATCGTCATTGCTTCGGGCGCACCAGCACCCGCAGGCGCTTCAGTTCGTAGGTTGCGGCGTTCTTGGTGAAGGTCCAGTCGCGGGTCTCGCCCTCGCTGTTGCCGATTCCGAGGTCGGCGCTCGCGCCGGCCTTCCAGTTGTTGATCGCGAAGAGGGTCTGCTTCGCGTCGTGGTTGTGGACCTGCATCGAGCCGTAGCCGTCGATAGGGTCGGAGAACTGGTCGCCGAAGTCCCACAGGCTGGCCGAGGCATTCGGCACAGTGGCAGCATTCGGCGGGCCGTAGTTGTTCGGCCAGAACTCGATGTTGCCTCCCGTCAGATCGGTGCCCGTGACGATCCCCGTCACGTTCGAGAGGACATTCATGTGCGTCACGCTGGTCTGGAAGCGCGCCTGGGAGGCGACGGTCGGGATGCCGATCTTCGCCAGGTCGCCGGTGAAGGGGTCCATCGAGACATACACGTACTTCGCGGGCTCCCCGGCCTTCCTCAGGTCGAGGAAGTAGGCGATGCGGTCGAAGGGGCCCTTGAGGCTGCCGGAGTTGTCCATGTCGTACTTGATGTTCGGCCCGAGCTTCGAGAGGTCGAGGTCGCAGATCAGCCGGTACTCGTTGACCTCGGCGACTTTGAGCGCGAGGTAGTCGATCACCGGAACGTCGCCCGCGCGGAAGGTGAGCGTGCGCACGCCGCCCGCCTCCTCGGTCGAGCACTCCCACGCGGGCACAAGCTCGGCGAACGCCTTGTCGCCATACCGGAACGAGAACGGCAGCGCCAGCGCCGCCGGTGGCACCGCAAACGCGACCTCATACCACTGGTTCACGGCAACCTGCTCAGCAGGGCTGAAGAAGGGGATCATCGGCGGCCTCCAATCGGGAATGCACCAGTCCCATTTCCCCGCGCGGTGCGGAGGGACCTATCCGGTGAGGATGCCCGCGCCAGCAGCAGGAGAGGCCCAGGCTTGCGGCGAAGATGAGGTTGGGATGGTGTAGTCTATCACATGCCCGTACCTGAGGTGGTGGACCCGGCGTCAGTCCGTCGATCCTCGGGCGACACCATCCCCGGAGGCATCCGTTGCGCGCGGCAACCGCCCTGATCGGCTCGTCCATTGTCGCCCTGTCACTTGCGGCCACCTCGTGTAGCCGTCAGCGCGCCGTTGCCCCGCCCGCCGCGCGCACCGCGCTCACCTATGAGATCGTCAAGGAGCACGTGGACGATACCTTCATCAAGACCGAGGTGTACCTGAAGGTGGTAGTGTCAGGCAACGTCACGGAGGCGGGCTTACGCCAACTCCTCGACGAACTGTACTCGAAGGTGGCAGCAAGGACCGGCTTCCGGTACCATTCCCGGCCCAACAGCATTTTCGTCTATGCCTACGCCTCGAACGAACACGCCGCCTCCGGGCCATTCATGGGTGCGATCATGAAGTCGGCGTCCGAGACTCAGCCGTCGGTGATGATCGACGAGCAACAGATAGCCGAGTGGGGCAAGCCGCCTGAGACGAAGTTCGGCTTGTCTGAGGATCAGAGGCGGCGCATCTGGACGGAGACCATCAGGGCCGAGGATCGGGCAGCCAAGGAGGCGGAAGAGCGGTACCCCGAGCCCGACCCCCTCGGCCCAAGCTACTCCCAAGCGGCCGCATGGGAGCAACTGGACAAGCAGCTGGACGTAGAGGAGAGGCTGTCGAAGGAGTACAAGGCGGGGGTCGCCAGGAAGCACGGGATCACCGACGCCCAGCTGAGGGAGATAGGGATCGAGGGGTCTACCAAGTCCTGGCCCTTTCCACCTTCCGATGGCTGACGGCGGATGGTGCGGCAGGTGTCTGAGCGGCCTGTAGAGACCGAGCTTCCGTCGTCCCGATCCCAGTCCTCTATCGTGAGCGATGCCTGATGTTCAACCACCACCCGAGTCAGGCTGGCAGTGGTCGCACCAACAGGGGGCACCGGGCATGAGCAGGATGCAGTTCGCCGTAACGTTGGTCGTGGTGGCCGTGGCGGGTCTTATCGGGGGCGGGCTGTCTGACCGCCTCAGGGGGCAGCCCGCCTATGCACAGGAGAGGGGGCCTGCCACGAGGGCCATGGAGGCCCAGGAGTTCCGTCTTGTCGACCCCGACGGGAAGCTCCGCGCCACGCTGGGGCCTTGCCCCGACGGCGCGCCGGGGCTGGTCTTCTGGGACGCCGCCGGCAAGCAGCGCATCGTGCTCAGCCTCCGCGCCGATGGGGAGCCGGGGCTAGGGCTCGCAGCCGCCGATGGCCTGCCGCGCGCCTCTCTCACCGTTGCCCGCGACGGCAGCCCAGCAATGGGACTGTGGGACGGCGCCCTGAAGATGCGCGTGGTCCTGGAAGTGTCGCCCGATGACGCCCCGCACCTTGAGTTGCGCGACGGTACCGGGACCCCCCGGGCGAAGCTCCTTCTTCTGCCTGACGGCAGTCCGCGCATCACTCTCGTCGGGGCTGCTGACAGGAGCACGGCGGTCATGGGCTTCGGGCCCCAGGGCGGCCCCCAGCTAGCCTTCGCCGACGCGGGTAACGAAGTTCGTGCCGGCCTCGGCCTTGACGCGGACGGTAGACCAAACCTCATGCTGATGGACGCCCAGGGCGGCGCTCGGGCCATGTTCAGCCTCCTCCGAAACGACCGTCCAAGCCTCACCCTCAGGGACGGCACCGGTGCGCAGCTGGCCGAGCTGGCGGTCTGCCCAGACGCGGGTCCGCGTCTGGCCCTTGGCGACGGTGCGAGCCACTTCCGTGCCACGCTCGCCCTTGGGGCCGACGGGCGTCCGGCTCTTTCGTTCCTCGACGGCACCGGTGCGCCGCGCGTGGGGTTGGGCCTCCGCCCGGACAACGGCCCGAGCCTGACCCTCTTCGACGCCGAGGGCAGGAGCCGCGTCGGGCTCAGCCTACTCGTCCACGGTGCTCCGCAGTTCGCGCTGGCGGACGGTGCGGGTAGGACTCGCGTCTACATCGGCGAGGACGACGGTAGGTGGGACATGGGTCTGGCGGACCAAGCTGGGGCCAAGATCTGGGGTTCACCGTGACCGGGCACTGCGACCACCACGTCGGGCCCCCCGGAGACCCCCTGGGGGGCCTCCTGCCAGGACAGATTGGGGTCGCCTGAGGGCTCTAGGGTGACCTCAGCCGTCACGCGACTGACGGAAGGGAGATGAGCCCTGTGCCTGACGAAGTCCTGCCCATCGTCCAACAGGTCATCGAGTTGGCCAAGGCGCTCGCCGAGAAGCACCCCGCGGGTGCCTTCCCACTGCCAGCTGAGCTGGCCAACCCGCAGGACGTCATCGTCACGTGGGTCCACGCGATGTGCCGCAAGGAGCCACGTCGCCGCGGGCGGGTCCCCACGGTGCGCCTGGGCTGTCGGATCGACAAGCCAACTGGGGCTGCCGAGGGCCAGATCACCTCGGACCCCGTGGCCGTCCTGGGCTCTCTGATCCTATGGCCCGGGGCCACCCGCGAGCAGTTGGCCGCCTCCCAACGGTACGTGATGAACGCCATCAGACCCGGCAGTCGGGAGGAGGGCCGTGCCCAGGCCGCGTACAGGAGATCGGTGCAGCGCTGGCTGAGTAGAGCGTGGCAGCTTCAGCACGGCTACACGGTCAGGCCTGAGGGCGGCGGCTACCGCTACCGCCACGCGCCGCCGTCCGCCCCATAGAGGGTTCCGGGGACACAGGGAGTTCCGGGGAGTTCCGGGGACACCATACTCAACTCGGGCAGTTCGGGGGCTCCGTGATACGCCATAGAATGGTGCCCCCGGGACTGCCGTTCACGGCGCAACCAGCATCCGGAAGCTGCGCTTCGGGATGGGCATCGTGACGCGGCCGCCATCGAGGGGTAGGGGCACGTCTTGGCCGGTCACATGGACGGGGTCGGGCTTGCGGCGGGCCTTGTTGGTTGCGGGGTCGAGTTCCCAGCCGGGGTAGCGGAAGCTCGCCGCCTGCCAGGCGTCGAGGAGGCCATCGGCGGGCGGCGCGATACCGAGCTTCTCCCAGTTCGGCTGGAGCGTCACGTCGCGGTCCTCGTCGGTGTTGTTCATCACCACGAAGAGGGCTTTCCCCGGTCGGCGGTAGATGGTGCAGACGGTGTTCGGATCGTCGGGGCTGAGGGTCAGCAGCTCGCGGTTCGTCCAGTAGGGCAGGAACTCGACCGCATCGCCCCAGCCGAAGGCGTCCTGGACCGCCCACCAGTGGAAGTACGGAGCGGGGTTCGAGTAGGCGTTCCAGGGCAGGACGTCGTGCAGGGCGAGCAGGCCGAGCAGGTGCATGACCTCGGGCGGTTCCTCGCTCAGCATGAACCGGTTGCAGACCTCGTCGTTCCCCTCGCCGGCGCGGGTGAACTCGGGCAGGAAGATGGGCACGAAGCCGAAGTTGTGGCCCATGTACTGCGCGCGCATGCGGTCGAGCGTGAGGATGTTGCGGTAGCTGAAGCCCTCGGGCGGCAGGGCCAGCGTCAGGTGCTCCCCGTCGATCATGCCATGGCAGAACGCGAGCTGAGCCATGTTCAGGCAGCCGGATTCGTGGTTGAACAGGAGCTTGTCGGGCCAGCGTTCCTGCAGCGCGACGTAGAAGCGCCGCTGCACGCCGCGGTGCTCCAGGTAGCGCTGCTCCGGCTGCCAGACGCCGTACTCGTCGCGGTAGCCGCAGCCGTGGTCGGCGTTGTCGCACGACGGCGGCGGCGTGACATCGAAGTACACGCCGCCCCAACCCATGTCCTTGTACCGGCCCTCGTACAGGTCGCAGAAGGTGGTGACGAAGTAGTCGCCCCAGGAGCGCGGTCGCGGGCAGACGCCCATGGCGCTCATCGCGGGCGCGGCGGGATCGAAGGGCGGCGGCGCGTTGCTCAGGCTCGTGCGCCACTCCGCCGCGAAATCGGGGTAGTCGGGCATTCCGGGCCAGACGGAGCAGGGCTGTAGGTACAGGATCGGGCGGTTGCCCTTCGCTGCGCTCTCGTTGCAGATGCGCTCCCACTCGGGCTTCGGGATTGGGTAGCTCGTTCCCTGCGCCCAGCCCTCCAGGTAGAACGGGTTGAGCCGCGTGCCGGGGGTATCGTCCAGTGGCGTGATCCGCCACATCCGCCAGCCCTCGGGCTTCGGCCGGACCGGGGTGAGCTGCATCCCGAACTCGTACTCCGTGTTCGCTTCGAGGACGGTGGGCTTGTCGATCAGGTTCAGCCGGAGGATCACACGATCATCCTCGGGGATGACCTCGATCTGCCGGTTGCGGTCGGCGTTGCGCCAGTCCCGGGCCGAAGGAACGGTGAGCTGCAGCCCGCCCGTCTCGTTGCCGAGCCAGACCTGCGAGTTCGCCACCACGCGGTGGCGCCAGGCCTTCGTCAGTCCGACGCCATCAGAGCCGAGCCCCGTCTGCATCAGCGTGGCCGCGGCCTTCCAGAAAGGCACGTCGAGCGTCAGGCGCTCCACCTGAGGCTTGTCGGGCGCCCACAGCGTCAGCTTCGTCCACAGCAGGCCGTCGTACTCGAGGGCGCTCTCGATGGTCGCCTGCACCGGCTTGTTGGGACCACCTCCCGCGAGGTCCACGCGCGCCGGAGTCGTTCCGTTGAGGACGACCGATCCGCTTGCCAAGTCGAGAGGCGCGCCGCCCGCGACCGCCGTCAGCGTCACGGGACCGGCGAGCATGTCCACGCCGCAGGTGTGCAGCGCATCCGGCAGCGGGCCGTGACCGAAGGTGTAGCGTCGCAGACCCCAGCACTCGACGCGGACGCCCTCGGCTTCCCGCTCAACGACCAGCGGCGTCCAGGGCTTCGGTACTGCGTCGGTCAGCCCCACGGTCGAACCGAGCCACTTGGGCGGCGGGCTCACCGTCACCTGCGCCTCCGTGGTGGCCAAGAGCTTCCCGTTCTCGCTCAGCTCCGACACGACACGGTACTCTCCCACCGCCAGCGGCGGGTCACCGCCCCCAAACTCGACCGCAGCGTGTTGCGAGCCCTCGAACCGACAGGTCTGCTCCTGGTAGGGCCGGTCTTGGCCCTCTCGGTACAGCCGCACGCGCGCCGACAAGCCCCCCACTTCGTTGGGCTTGTGCGCGAGCGCGTTGACGTCTGCCCGGATCCTCTGGATGCCCGGCAGGCGAACGACGGTGAGTTCCTGCTGCTCGGGTTCGGCCTCCAGGCGGAACTCGTAGAGCGCCTGGACCTCGGGCGCGGTGAGCGCGCGGCGGAAGAGGCGGAACTCGTCGAGCACGGTGTCGGCGGCGTTGGCGCGGTTCGGATCGCCGACCGTGAAGCGCTCGCCGGGCGACCGCAGGATCGACCGCGTGCCGACGCGGGCGACGCTCTGCCGCTTGCCGTTGATGAACAGCGTCATCTCGTCGCCATTCCAGGCGCCGACGAGATGAACCCACTCACCTCGCTTGAAGACATCGGGGAACTGCTTCGCGTCCTGCCGGCAGACCGTCGGGTAGCCGCGCGAATCCCAGGCCAGGAAGTAGGTGCTGCGCGAGAAGAAGCGATAGAGCCACAGGAACTGCCCGCCGTCCTCAGGGGTCTGCGGCTGGCCCTCGGCCCAACTGAAGCAGAAGCGCATGGCGGCGTCTGCGTCGTCCCACGTCTCGGGCTTCACCCACACCGAGACCGTGCCTGCTTCGAGGTCCACGTTCCCGGCCGAGGCGTAACTCAGCCCCGTGTTGGGCGCGCACACGAGGATGCCCTGACCGCG
>Ga0194110_10004773_pt1 | contig 16287 bp, 13 predicted proteins | sample TA2Kig1200mmetaG_FD_146192 | JGI IMG/M metagenome (GOLD analysis project Ga0194110, IMG submission 146192) | Freshwater microbial communities from Lake Tanganyika, Tanzania - TA2015032 Kigoma Deep Cast 1200m | ecosystem: Environmental > Aquatic > Freshwater > Lake | place: Tanzania: Lake... | reverse complement strand
CAGCGGGGCGAGGAACTCCTCCAGGGCAGGCCGTACTGCGCCGCCCTCGTCCAGATAGGCCGGGCGATAGGCGCATTCGGGCAGCCAGATCGCGCGGGGAGGGCGGCCAAAGTGGCGACGGTAGCTCTCCACGCCGGTGCGAAGCTGAGCATAGATAGAGGAATCCCTGGCGAGGAGGGGGAGGTAAGCGTGCGTCGCCGCCGAGGTCACAACCTCCAGATAGCCCTCGTCCTGTAGCGCGCGAAAGCCGGCGACGAGATCGCCGGCGAAGCGATCCAGAAAGGTCTCCTTGACCCGTCTGTAGAAATCACGGTAAAAGGTCGCCAGGTACTCCTGGTGGGCGTTACCCTGCTCGCCAAAGCGCGGGATGTCTCTCTCCGCCGCCGCAATCTCATCATCGAGGTACACCACAAAGTGCTCACGCACATCCGCGTCGGCGAGCTGCTCTACCAGCACTGGCGTCAGGCCCACGGTGAGACGATAATCCACGCCGTCATCACGCAGATCGTACAGGGCATTGAGCAACGGCACATAGGTCTCCGCCGCCGCCTCGTGGAGCCACTCCTCGCCGTGCGGCCACTGTCCGGCCATGCGACAATAGGGCAGGTGGCTGTGCAGCACAAAGGTAAAGGCCCCGATGCCGCGCGTCTGCAGAGGCCGCCGAGGGCGCCGTGCAGGCGCCTGCGCCGCGGGCGGCGCGAGCAAGTCAAACTCCCCTTCCGTGACGCGCCGCAGCAGATCGCGGGTCCAGGCGAGCTCGCTTTCCAGATGAAGGCGCTCGCGCTCGTGGATGGCGCGGACTGTTGGTCTGGGATGACGCGCTGCGCGATCGTGGATCGCGGCCTCGGCCTGCGCCACGGCCCTCTCCAGGTGGTTCAGGCGCTCTTGGAGCGCCCGCAGCAGCTCAACCCTCGGCAACGCGTTCGCGAACAGAGCCGCTATCCCCTGGGACAGGCCGTAGCCGCCGCTCTCTGCCCAGGCCTCGCGCAGCGCCTGCGTAAGCTCGGCGCGCCCCTCTTCGGTAATGCCGTACACCGCACGCGCGGGACGGCCCCGCGCTGCCTGGCGGTCGATCCAGATGAGGCCGTCCTTTGCCAGGCGGCCCAGCTCACGGTAGAGCGAACCTCCGGCAAGCGATGTCCAGCCGGGAAGATCTCCGCCGGTCAACATCCGCTCGATCTCGTAGCCATACTGCTCTCCAGAGCTGAGAAGACCAAGTAGCAGGGTGCGCGCTTCAGGCATCTTACCACTCCGGGCAAATGTCGAACACAATATAGCCGCAGGGAACCACTACGCCAAGGGCCGTAGCGTGGGCGCTCATCAGTGGCAGCTTAGCACATGAGGCGCCAGCGCGTCAACACGCATGCGCGCGCGTGCCCGATCGCTCCTTGTGCGGGGCGCCTCCGCACCTGGTTGACATACCTCTGACCTTGTGGTATGATCCCACGCTGTGACCGGCCAAGCGAGTACCATCTGATGCTCCGTTGCTCGATCTTTTGCGTTCCACAACAAGGGGAGCGCAAGGCAAGCGTGCTCGGACTGCTGGGGTCGCCCTTCAGGTGAAAGGCAACCCACGATGGCGGTGTTCGAGCGTCGGGTTGAAGGCCCATCGCGGTAGATTGGGCTTGGCGATGCAGCCAGTGGCGGCCATCATCTACTCTACCTTTCGCTTCGCGCTGCGATCTGGGATGCCTGTCGGGCAGGCGGCTGTCGTCGGCAGCGATCGGCTCAGGCGAGGGGAACCACGACGACGAAGGAGAGTCGAACCATGTCCGGTCGTAGTCGCAGTGCCTTGCTCTTGGCGATCGTGCTTGCCGTCGCCACCGCCCTGACGGGCTGCGTGGCTCCGGCGACCCCTGCTCCATCCCCCACTGCCGAAGCCGTCGCGCCCGAGGAAAAGCCCGCCGAGGGCACCCCGTACAAAGTCGGTTTCCTCGCTGCCATCACCGGTGGTGCGGCGTTTCTGGGCGAGCCGGAACGCAATGCCGCGGTGATGATCCAAAAGCAACTCGACGCCCAAGGAGGCATTGTTGGTCCGGATGGTGTTCGCCATCGCGTGCAGTTGCTGATCCACGACACCGAGGGCAAGGGCGATGTGGCCATCCCAGTCGCCAAGAAGATCATCTCGGACGATGGCGTGGTCGCCTCTGTGGCCGGCACGACCAGCGGCGTCAGCATGGCCCTGGTGCCCGTCTTCCAGGAGGCCGAGGTGGTGATGGTCTCCATGGCCTCCAGCAGCGCCATTGTGGAGCCGGTCTCTGAGCGCAAGTGGATCTTTAAGACGGCTCAGAGCAACAAGCACACGGCGCCCTGGCAGGTTCGGTACGCCAAAGCCAAAGGCTACACCAAAGTCGCCAACTTTTACGTGCACGATGCCTATGGTGAGGACGGGGCTTCCGCCATTCGCGAGGCAGCCAAGGCTGAAGGGATCGAGATCGTCCTTGAGGAAACGTTCAACGCCGGCGACGCCGACATGACGGCCCAGCTCACCAAGCTCAAGGCCAGTGACGCGCAGGCGCTCCTGGTTACGGCGATCACCCCCGCGGCGCCCGTGCTGACCAAGCAGTTCCGCGAGATGGGCCTGGAGATCCCGCTCATCCACAACCATGGCATCGGCATGAAGCCCTTCATCACCCTCGCGGGCGTGGAGAACGCCGAAGGGGTCGTCTTCCCCATGGGTAAGCTGGTCGCGGCCGACCAGCTTCCGGACGGCGACCCGCAGAAGCAGGTCTTGCAGCAGTTCATCAGGGACTATGAGGCGAGCGCCGGCGGCCCAGCGAGCACCTTTGCCGGCCACGGCTGGGATGCGGTGATGCTCATCCTCAAGGGCCTCGAAAAGCTCCCCGACGGGTTGTCTCTGGAGGAGCAGCGCACACGGCTGCGAGACGAGATCGAGAATCTCAAGGGCTTTGCGGGCACAGGCGGGGTCTTCAACCTGTCGCCTGAGGATCACGTCGGGTTGAGCCCCGACGACGTCGTCATGGTGCGGATCACGAACGGCGAGTGGGAGTACTTTCCGCCCGAAAAGTGGTAGCGATGTGGGCCCATGCCGGATTATGACTTTAGTGACTATCTCCAGTTCCTGATCTCAGGGGCGAGCACCGGCAGCATCTATGTGCTGATCGCCTTGGGGCTGGTCTTTATCTACAATGTGACTGGCGTCATCAATCTGGCGCAGGGCGAGTTTGCCATGCTGGGCGCCATGCTCGGGGTTGTGTTCTACAAGGCGAACCTGCCCCTGGGCGTGAGCGCCCTGCTCGCTGTGATCTGCGTTGTGGGCATTGGGGCGCTCATCCAGCGCCTGACCATCCATCCCGCGCGCCGCGCCCCCGAGGTGAGCGTGATCATGATCACCATCGGCACGGCCATCGCGGTGCGCGGGCTGGCCCTCCTGGTCTGGGGAACGACGCCCCACTCCCTGCCCGACTTTTCCCCCGGCTCCCCAGTCAGGCTTTGGGGCGCCGTTCTCGGTCGGCAGCGCCTCTGGATCGTGGGAACGGCCGCGGTGGTCCTGCTCATTCTGTACCTCTTTTTCGAGTTCACTCTGCTGGGCAAGGCGGTGCGCGCCTGCGCCATCGATCGCCAGGCCGCAGAGCTGGTCGGCGTGGATACCCAGGGCATGGCGCTCTTGGCCTATGGGATCGGGGCCGGGATGAGCGCCATCGCCGGCATCGTGATCGCGCCGCTCACCCTCGTGAGCTACAACATGGGCTTGAGCCTGGGCCTGAAGGGCTTTGTCGTCTCGATCATGGGGGGCATGGTGAGCGCCCCGGCCGCGGTGGTGGGCGGTCTGCTATTGGGCATTCTCGAATCCCTTGCTTCGGGCTTGCTCTCTTCTGGTATCAAAGATGCTGTAGCTTTTGTCGTTCTCTTTGCTGTACTGTTGGGGCGCACTATGAACTTGGGCGAGCACCTGCGCTTCCGAGGGCGCTCATGACGGCGCTTTCCGGGCGCTGGTCGCGCCGCGGCCGCTGGACGGGCATCGCGACCCTCGTGACGGTTCTGGCGCTGCTGCCTCTCATCCTCCGCACCCCTTACGCCCTGAGCACGCTGGTGCTGATCGGCATCTACTCGATCGTGACCATCGGTTTGTGCCTGCTCATGGGCTATGCCGGGCAGGTGTCCCTCGGGCAGGCCGCGTTCTTTGGCCTGGGCGCCTATGGTTCGGCGATCCTGACCACGCACTTGCGCTGGTCGCCCTGGCTGGCGATGCCCGTGTCGGCGGTGTTCACGGCCATCGTGGCCTACCTCATCGGGGTGCCGATCTTCCGCCTGCATGGGCACTATCTGGCCATGGGGACCCTCGCCTTTGGTATCATCGTCACCATCTTTCTGTCCGAATGGAAGGAATACACGGGTGGGCCATCGGGCCTGCCCGGCATACCCCGTCTGACCTTGAGAGGCACCCCTATCAAGACGGATCTCGCGTACTATTACCTGGTGTGGGCCTTTGCCATCGTCGCCCTCATCATCGCTCTGAACGTCGTCGACTCACGTTTCGGTCGCGCTCTGCGAGCCATCCGCGACAGCGAGCCCGCCGCACAGAGCCTGGGCATCGAGATCAGCAGCTACAAGCTGCGCACCCTGGCGCTCAGCGCCGTGTATGCCAGCGTGGCCGGAAGTCTTCATGCGCACTATATGATCTTTGTCAGTCCCAATGCGTGTGACCTGGACCTCTCCATTCGGCTGGTGTTGATGGCCGCGGTGGGGGGATTGGCCAGCATCTGGGGCGCTCCGTTCGGCACGGCGCTGGTCATCCTGTTGACCCTGGTGCTCCGCGAGATCATCCCCCTCCTATCGGGCTATGGCTCGGGCGAACACCAGATCATCGCCTATGGCGCGCTGTTGGTCGTCATCATGATCTTTATGCCGCAAGGCCTGAGCGCGACGGTGAGTCGCACCTGGCGCAGGATGGGTGGCCTCGATGGGCTGCGCCGCAGGTTGCGGCGCGCCCCGTAGGAGAGGGCCATGGACGGGGAACCGCGCGTCATTATGGAGATCGACCGGGTGCGCAAGGAGTTCGGCGGCGTTCTGGCGCTGGATGACGTCTCCTTCCGCGTGCACGAGGGGCAGATACTCGCCCTCATCGGCCCGAATGGGGCCGGCAAGACGACGCTGCTGAACATTATCGCGGGGACGCTCGCGCCCACCAGCGGCCAGGTGCGCTTTCGCGACAAGCGGCTCAATGGCCGATCTACTCCCGAACGCGTGCGTATGGGGATCGCTCGCACCTTCCAGCAGGCGCACGTCTTCCCCGAGATGACGGTGCTCGAAAACGTCATGGTCGGCTGTCACCTGAGGGGCCAGTGTGAGCTGCGCGAGGCGGCGCTCCCCTTCGGCCGGGTGAGGCGCGAGGAAGAGGACATCTACCTGGATGCCGTGCGTTTTCTCAACCTGGTGGGCCTGGGCATGAAAGCCCAGGATGAAGCGGGCAGCCTGCCCTTTGGCCAACAGCGTCTCCTGGCCATCGCCCGCGCCCTGGCGACTGACCCCCGCATCCTGCTTCTCGATGAGCCCGGGGCCGGCCTGAACCGCCTGGAGAAAAGCGACCTCGTGGAACTCATCCGACGCATTCAGCATATGGGGCTGACAACTATCCTGGTCGAGCACGACATGGAGCTGGTCATGCAGGTGGCGGATTGGGTCGTCGTGCTGGACTATGGGCGGCGTCTCGCCCAGGGGGTGCCCAGCGATGTCCGCCGCAATGAGGCGGTGATCGCCGCCTACCTGGGGAAGGATCGCGACTGATGCTTCAGGTGCAGGGTGTCAGCGTGCACTATGGCCATATTCAGGCCGTGCGTGGCGTGTCGCTCGAGGTGCGGCCGGGCGAGTTGGTGACCATGCTGGGGCCGAACGGCGCAGGCAAGAGCAGTCTCCTCCGCACGCTGGCGGGCCTGCAATCTCCGTCAGAGGGAGAGATCCACTGGAACGGGAGACGTCTGGATGCGATGCGTGGCCATCAGGTGGCCCAGGCGGGCGTGGCGCTGGTGCCGGAGGGCCGCCATATCCTGCCCCCAATGACCGTGCAGGACAACCTGCTGCTCGGGAGCTATGTGCGTCATGCGGGCTCGGCCGCTTCCCTGCTGGGTCCCGTCGGCGCGGTGCTAAAGCGCGAGGAGATGCGGCAGCGTTTTGAGCACGTTTTCGCGCTTTTTCCCAGGCTCAAGGAGAGGCTCTCGCAGATGGCGGGTAGCCTGAGCGGCGGAGAGCAGCAGATGCTGGCCATTGGCCGCGCGCTCATGGCTTCGCCCACGCTGCTACTGCTGGACGAGCCCTCGGTCGGGCTGGCGCCCAACCTGGTGCGCGAGATCATGGGGCTCCTGCAGCGACTCCGTGACGAAGGGCTGACGATACTGCTCGTGGAGCAGGATGCGCATGCTGCGTTGCGTATCGCGGACAGAGGGTATGTGATGGAGACGGGGCGCATCGTGGCCGAGGGCGCAAGCCGCGAACTGCTGAACTCGGCGCGTCTGCGTCGCGCCTATCTCGGGATGGCCTAAACACTACAACCGCGCTTGGTTGGCACGTGACGGAGGGCGCCCGCCTCGCTATCATCCCGAAGCGCCGCGGCCTGAGGGGTCTCGACAGGGTACAGCGAGACCCCTCCTCGCGCCGCAGACGGCGCTCGTCGGGGTGACATAGACGGGAAGCACAATCGTAGTATTGGGCGGCGGTCTTGTCGAGAGCCAACGCCTCGCACTTTGCGTGCAATGAAGGAGCAGAACATGGTGTGGAACAGCGAGATGGAGTGCGCCCCGAGGGAAAAGCTGGAAGCGCTTCAGCTTGAGCGGCTCAAGGCAACCGTGGCGCGGGCATACGACAAGGTACCCTTCTACCGCGAGTCCTTCCGCAGTCGGGGCGTCAAGCCGCAGGATGTTCGCACCCTCGATGACCTGGCGAACCTGCCCTTCACGCGCAAGTCCGACTTTCGCGACAACTATCCCTTTGGCCTCTTGTCGGTGCCAATGGACGACGTCGTGCGGGTGCATGCCTCCAGCGGCACGACCGGCAAGCCCACCGTCGTGGCCTACACCGCGAAGGACGTCGAGTTGTGGGCTGAGGTGATGGCTCGCACCCTGGCTTGCGGCGAGGTCACTCGCAAGGACGTGGTGCACAATGCCTATGGCTATGGCCTTTTTACCGGCGGCCTGGGCATCCACTACGGAGCCGAGCGCATCGGCGCGACGGTCGTGCCCATGTCGGGCGGCAACACACGGCGGCAGATCATGCTGATGCAGGATTTCCACGCCACGGCGCTATGCTGCACACCCTCCTATGCAGTCTTTCTCGCCGAGGCGGCGCAGGAGGACGGCGTCGATCTCCGCGACACCGACCTGCGTGTGGGCTTTTTCGGCGCTGAGCCCTGGTCGGAGGGCATGCGCCGCGAGATCGAGATGCGCTTGGGCATCACCGCGCTGGATATCTATGGGCTCAGCGAGGTCATCGGCCCCGGCGTCTCGTCGGAATGCATGTACAAGCGTGGCCTGCACATCTTTGAGGACCACTTTGTGCCGGAGGTCATCAACCCCACGACCGGGGAGCGCCTGCCCTACGGTCAGATGGGTGAACTCGTTTTCACCTCGCTCACTAAGGAAGCCCTGCCCGTCCTCCGCTACCGCACCGGCGATATCACCAGCCTGGCGATCGAGCGCTGCGGGTGCGGCCGCACGATGGTGCGCATGTCCAAGATCAGCGGTCGCACGGACGACATGATCATCGTCCGCGGGGTGAACGTCTTCCCGTCTCAGGTGGAGTCGGTGATCTTGCAGGTCGAGGGCGTGCAGCCCCATTATGTGCTCATCGTGGACCGCGAGCGCGGCGCGATGGACACCCTCGAGATCTGGGTCGAGGTATCTGGGGAGATCTTTTCCGACAAGCTGGGCGCTTTGGCGGACCTCCAACGGCGGACCGAGCGCGAGATCCAGGAGACCCTCGGCATCGCCGCCAACGTCAAGCTGGTGGAACCCAATAGCATCGAGCGCAGCATGGGCAAGGCGAAGCGTGTGCTCGATCGCCGCGATGTGTATGGCATTTCTTAGGCAGGGCCGCGAAGAAGCAGGGAACAGAGCATGATCTGGAACAAAACGTACGAGACCATCTCCCGCTCCGACTTGGAGGCTCTGCAGCTCGAACGTCTCCAGAAGCAAGTGCAGCACGCCTACGAGCACGTCCCGTTCTACCGCCAGGCATTCCGCGCGCGGAGCATCGCGCCGGAGGATATCAAGTCCTTAGATGACCTGCGCATCCTGCCCTTTACGCGCAAGAGCGACTTTCGGGATAACTATCCCTTTGGCCTCTTCGCAGTGCCCAGGAAAGAGATCGTGCGGATACATGCCTCAAGCGGCACCACGGGCAAGCCCACGGTGGTCGGCTATACGGCCAACGACATGGACATGTGGCGCGAGGTCTGCGCCAGACAGCTCGTGGCCGCTGGGGTGAGCGACGAGGACACCATCCAGATCGCCATGGGCTACGGCCTGTTCACGGGGGGGCTCGGCTGGCACCAGGCGAGCGAACGCCTCGGTGCGACCGTGGTGCCCATGTCCTCGGGCAACACCAAGCGCCAGATCATGCTGATCCAGGACTTTCAGACGACGGTCTTTTGTTGTACGCCCTCGTATGCCATCTACGTCGCGGAACAGGCCGAGGAGATGGGCGTGGACCTGAGCGCGAGCACCCTGCGCGTCGGCATCCACGGCGCGGAGCCCTGGTCGGAGAGCATGCGGCGGGAGATCGCGCGGCGCCTGGGCCTCGATCCCATTGACACATACGGCCTTAGCGAGCTAGTGGGGCCCGGCGTGTCGGGGGAATGCACCGAGCATTGCGGCTTGCACCTCATGGAGGATCACTTTTTGTGTGAGATCGTCAACCCGCAGACCGACGAGGTCTTGCCGTACGGCCGCGAGGGAGAGCTGGTCGTCACGCCGCTCACCAAAGAGGCCCTGCCCATCATCCGCTACCGCACCGGCGATATCACCCGCATAGACCCCGCGCCCTGCGCCTGCGGGCGGACTCTGGCGCGCATGGCCAAGGTCAGCGGACGCACGGATGACATGCTCATCGTGCGTGGCGTGAACGTCTTCCCGTCGCAGATCGAGACGGTGCTCTTGCAGGTCGAGGGCGTGCTGCCGCACTATCTGATCCTCATTGACCGCGAGCACGGCGCGATGGACGACCTTGAGATCTGGGTCGAGGTCAACCAGCAGTTGTTCATGGACAACATCGGCGGCCTGCGAGCGCTGCAGGAACGCGCCGAGCACGAGATGCGAGAGACGCTGGGGATCGCCGCGCGCGTGCGCCTCGTGGAGCCGGGCCGGATCGAACGGAGCATGGGCAAGTCCAGGCGTGTTCTGGACCGACGCGACGTCTACAAGGACTGACACGCTCACCCGGCGGTGAGCACCCAAGAGAGGAGGACCCGATGAGAGTCACTCAGGTATCCGCTTTCCTTGAGAACCGGCCAGGGCGTCTGCTCTACCTGCTCAACGTCCTCGCCGAGGCCAAGATCAACCTCCTGGCGCACAACATCGTTGACGCCTCGGACTTTGGCATCATCCACCTGCTGGTTGATGACGCCGATCGCGCCGTCAAGGTGATCCAGGACGCCGGCGTCACCTGCGCGACGACCACCGTGCTGCAGGTGTCCGTCCCCGACGAGCCAGGCGCCTTTGTGAGCCAGGTCCTCAAGCCGCTGGCCGATATGGGGATCAACATCGAGTACAGCTACACCTACAATGCGCCCTGCGAGGGCGAGGCCCGGATCGTGCTCAAGGTGGATGATCTCGACGCGGGCGAAAAGGCCCTGGCCAACGCGTAAGAGGCGCCCTCTCGCTTCGCGGCACACGTAGGCCCGCCAGCTCGGCGGGCCTTCTGTCTTGCGCGTTGCCCGGCTCGAACGCGCTAGTCCCGCAGCACGATCTCCGTCAGGTACGCAAACACCTCGGGCGCCGTTGTCTCCCGTGCACAGACCGTCTACAATCCGCGAGCTGCGCTATCCCAGCGAGGCCTCAGACGGTATGGGGCGCAGCGATCCGAGCTAGGGGAGGGCTGATGTCGCACATCATCGATCCACACGTCCATGTCTGGGCCAACGACCCCGAGTTCCCGTGGGCGCCGGAGACGACCCAACCGCCCGCCCAGGATGCCACGCCCGAGATGCTTCTCGCGCTCATGGCCGCCCACGGCGTCGAGCGCACCGTGCTGGTCCAGGTGATCTATTACCGATGGGACAACCGCTACACGGCCAAGGCGCTCCGCGACTATCCCGACAAGTTCATAGGCGTCTGCCGCGTCAACCCTGAGGACCCCAACGCTCCGGACCATCTCAGCTACTGGACGGAGGAACAGGGGTTCCATGGGGTGCGGCTCAGTCCGGCGGTGGACGCCTCGGGCGACTGGTTCACCGGACCGCTGATGGCCCCCCTTTTCGCCCGGGCCGAGTCTCTCGGCGTGCCGCTTCTGGTCCTGACGCGTCCCTCGCGCCTGCCCGATCTCGCCCGGCATCTGGAGCGCCATCCCGACCTGGATGTGGTGGTGGACCACATGGCCGATCCGCCCCTCGATGCGCCGGAGGATCTCGAACGCCTTCTCTCTCTGGCGCGCTATCCCCGGGTGTACGTCAAGATCAGCCACACGTGGTCCATCTCCCGGCAAGCTTACCCGTGGCGCGACACGCACGATCTGGTGCGGCGCGTGTACGAGGCCTACGGGGCGCAGCGCATCATGTGGGGCACCGACTGGCCCGTCTGTCTGGCGCACGCCGAGTACGGCCAGACGCTCAGCGTCGTGCGGGACGAGATGCGCTTCTTCTGTGCGGAGGACCTCGAGTGGGTGCTCGGCAAGACGGCCCTCCAGCTCTGGCCCTTTGGCGTCTGATATGGGACCTTTGCCTGCCGCCACGGGAAGGAGTTCTACGTGTCGCACTATCTCTTTGAGAAGGACCGTTGACCATGGGTGACCGGATCGTCCGCGTAGAGGCGCTGCGGGTGGCCGCGCGCAAGGACTATGTGTCATCGGCGGGCCTGCGAGCGCCGACGCGAAGCACCCCCTCGACGACGCCGCGCGCTCTCGAGACCAACAGGGGGCGCCATCTGTGCGTCTACCCATCGGACGCTGAGACGCTGCTGATCAAGATCACCACGGGCGATGGCGCTGTGGGCTGGGGAGAGGCGCACTCGCCCCCCGTTCCGCGCGTCAGCGAGGCGCTGGTCAGCGATCTTCTGGCGCCGCAGCTCCTGGGCCAGGACCCCCTGGCAGTCGAGGCCCTGTGGGACCGCCTCTATCACTCGATGCGCCTGCGCGGGCATACGCGCGGGTTCATGATGGAGGCTCTGGCGGGCGTGGATGTGGCCCTGTGGGACCTTCGCGGCAAGATGTTAGGCCAGCCCGTGTACGCTCTGCTGGGAGGGCCGTTCGTCGAGCGCCGCGATGGGCGCCTCCGCGTGCCCTGTTACGCGTCCGGTGTCCCTGGGGCCACGCTGGACGAGCGTCTCTTGGCCGCGGAGCGGTTCATCGCGATGGGTTTCACCGCGCTCAAAGCCTCGATCGGCCGGGGCGCCCATGGCGAGGATCTTGAGCAGGTCGAGCAACTGGCCGCCGCGGTCCGGGGAAGGGCCGACCTGCTGGTTGACGCCCACGGGTGCTACGACGCGCGCACCGCGATCCCTGCTGCGCGAAGGATGGAGGCGGCTGGCGTGCGCTGGCTGGAGGATCCCCTGGCTCCGGAGGACGTCCAGGGCTATGCCGCGCTCTGTGCGACAGTGGACCTGCCCATCGCCAACGGCGAGACCGAGTGCACCCGCTGGCAGTTCCTCGAGAAGCTGCGACTGAGCGCAGCGGACATCATCCTGCCGGATGTCTGCCGCGCCGGGGGCATCTCGGAGGGCGTCAAGATCGCGCTGATCGCGGATCTCTTTGCCGTGCCCTGGTGCGCCCACGTGAGCGTCGGGTCCTGGGTGCATCTGGCTGCGGCGCTGCACCTCGCTGTGGCGACGCCGGGCTTTCTCATCTGCGAGTATCCCAACCCTTTGAGCGCCAATCCGCTGGGCGATGTGCTCTTGCAGGAGCCGATCGCCTACAGCGACGGGCACCTGGCGGTCCCCGAAGGGCCCGGGCTGGGGATCGCCTTCGACGAGCAGGCGCTGGCGGACTGCATCGTCGAGTAGCGACCGCTCAGGCAACACGGCTATCATTGCCGTGGGAGCGGGCGCAGTTGGGTTGCGGGATGCCGTCCGCCCCGCTACAATGGCTGCGTTGCGGGTCGAGTCCCCGCGAGTCCCGGCGAAGGAGGGTTTCGGAGCATGAGCATGACCTCAAGGGAACGTGTGCTGGCGGCGCTCCGGCGCGAGGAGCCGGATCGCGTGCCCTACTGCGAGTTGGCGGTGGACCGGGCCCTGGCCCAGCAGTTGATGGGCTGGGGCGGACCGCCTCACCAGCCAACCAGCCTGGAGCGCAACGTCTACAGCGTGGAAGAGGCCAAGGCGCTTGCGGCCCGTCTCCAGCTCGATAACATCAGCTATGTCCTCAGGGCGCCTGTCTATGCGCACAGGGTAGAGGGCAAGGACGGACGGCTGTTCTATGGCGAGGGGATGATTCGGTCCGAGGCCGACCTGGCCATGCTCGAGCTCCCCGACCCGTACGACGACGCGCTGTACGCCGAGGCCGAGGGCTTTGTGAGACAGAAGGGAGACTATGCCTGCGTCTTTGTAACGCGTATCGGCATCTTTCCCACACTGCTCAGCATGGGCATGGAGGCTTTCAGCATCGCGCTCTACGAGAACCGGTCCTTTGTGGAGACGGTGCTGGACCTGTACTGCGACTGGATGTACGTCGTGGCGGAACGAGTCTGCCAGCTCGGCTTTGACGTGTTCTTTTCCACAGATGATATGGCGTTCAAGACGGCGCCCTTCTTCTCGCCCCAGGTCTTTCGTGAGCTCGTCCTGCCGCGCTATCAGAAGGTCGCCCCCAAGATCACGCTGCCCTGGGCCATCCACACCGACGGGAACATCTTGCCCTTTCTCGACGATCTGATCAGCCTGGGCATTGCGGGATTGCATCCCATCGAGAAGGGGGCCATGGACATCCGCGCGATAAAGCGCGACTATGGCGATCGGCTCTGCCTCCTGGGGAACGTGGACCTGAACATCCTGGGCGCCGGGACGCCACAGGACGTGGACGACGAGGTGCGCGAGCTCATCCGTGACGTGGCGCCGGGCGGAGGCTATATCGTCACGAGCGGGAACAGCCTGGCCAGCTACGTGCTTCCAGAGAACGCCATCGCCCTGGGCGAGGCCGTGCAGCGATACGGACGGTACCCGATCCAGATTGCCGAGGGAGGTTGACGTTGAAGATCAACGAAGCCAAGGCGCTCTTTCGGGGGCCGATGGTCTCCGTGGCCACGCCGTTCACCTCCGATTACGCCCTCGACCTGGCGGCCCTGCAAGAGAACATCCGCTTCATGATGGACGGAGGCATGCGCACGGGACGCGGCGTGCTCCTGGTGGCGGCCGCGGGCGGCGAGTTCCCCATGCTGAGCATGGAGGAGCGCAAGAGCGTCATCCGCGCCAGCGTGGAAGCGGCCGATGGGCGGGTCCCCGTGGCGGCCAGCATGCAGTTCGTGGGCACGCGCGAGGCCGTTGAACTGGCGTCGTATGCGCGAGAGGTGGGCGCCCAGTTGGGGCAGCTCTCGGCGCCGTACTACTATCCCCCCACCGATGAGGACATCTACGGCTTCTTCTGCGATGTGGCGGAGGGGAGCGGCCTGCCCCTGATGATCTACAACAACTGGTGGAACGCCCGCAACATGAATGCGCGCATGGTGGCCCGCCTGGCGGAGATCCCCGGTGTTGTGGCGCTCAAATGGTCTGCGCCCTCGCCCTATGCCTTCACGGAGGGCATGTATCGCTTTGCGGACCGGCTGGCGATCATTGACAACGAGGGGCAGTACGTCTGGGCGCACATGATGGGCGCGGTCGGCTTTATCACCCACGTGAGCAACTTTTGGCCCGAGTATCCGCTGGCCATCTGGGACTTGCTGGAGGCGCGTAAGTATGGCGAGGTGATCCCCAAGCTGGCCGTCTTCCAGTGGCCCTGGATCGAATGGATGCTCAAGGCCTCGGAGGAGACGGAGGGCGAGGGACCGTTCATCAAGGCGGCGATGGAGGAGGTGGGTCTGGTGGTCGGTCCGCCGCGGCCTCCGGCGCGTCCGGTGAGTCAGGGGCTGCGAGAGGAACTGAGCAGGCTGCTCGATGCCGCACGGGTGCCCCGCGGTCGAGGCGCCGGCGCTATGCGGTAGGATCGTGCAATTGAGATTCGACATAACAGCAGGGAGGTCATGAAAGATGAAACCGGAGCTGATCGCTGACTATGGCTGTGTGGTTGGGGAGGGCTGCATCTGGCACCCCGACGAGAAGCGCGTCTATTGGCTGGATATCCCGCAGGGCCGCATCTTCCGCTACGACCCAGCGACTGGCCATCACGAGATGTGCTACGAGGGCGAGCCAGTGGGCGGGATGACGGTGCAGGCGGATGGCACGCTGCTCCTGTTCGGCGACAGGGCGTCGGTGAGGGTCTGGCGCGACGGGATCGTCAAGACGATTCGCGAGGATATCCCCGACGAGCGCGAGTCGCGGTTCAACGACGTGATCGCCGATACGCGGGGGCGCGTCTACTGCGGCACCATGCCGACGAAGGACCGGCTTGGCCGTCTTTATCGTCTCGATCTCGACGGCAGCGTGACCCGCCTACTGGAGGGGATCACGTGTTCCAACGGGTTGGGGTTCACACCCGACCGAAAGCAGGTCTACTATACCGACTCGATGAAGAGCGAGATCTATCTCTTTGACTATGACGAGGCCACGGGCGACCTCGCGAATCAGCGGGTTTTCGTGCGCGTGCCGGAGGGGGAGGGCATCCCCGACGGGATGACCGTGGACGCCGAGGGGTACATCTGGTCTGCCCGTTGGGACGGGAGCTGCCTGGTGCGCTACGCGCCGGACGGCTCGGAGGCCATGCGCGTGCCGTTCCCCGCGAAAAAGGTTTCCTGCGTGACCTTTGGCGGCGACGACTATACCGACATGTATGTCACCACCGCCGGCGGTGACAACAAGGCCGAGGAGGGCGAGGGCGCAGGCGCGCTGTACCGCATCAACCTCGGCATCCACGGGGTGCCCGAGTTCCGCTCGCGGGTCTGCCTCTAGCGGGCTCGCTATCGGCTGGCGCAAGGGGTCACGGATGCTCGATCCACCACCCCCGGACGAATAAGAGTATACTCAGTATGATGAGAAATATCAGTATATTGAGTATAATCTAGTAATAGTATACTGAGTATGTCGAGTATATTGTGCATGGAAGGTCCGCCCAGATACTAGCCATGGGGTCTGGCCAGGGCAGGCGATTCACTTGGGGAGGGCTCTGGTGTATGAGGGAGACACGGACGTGGGTTGTTGAGCCCGCACGGCAGATCGAGGTGCTGGACAGCGCCGATGTGATCGTGGCGGGCGGCGGCGTCTCGGGATGTGCTGCGGCGCTGGCCGCTGCGCGAACTGGGGCGCGCACGCTGCTTCTGGAACGCAACGGCACCCTCGGCGGCGTCGCTACGGCGGGCCTGATGGCCAACATCGGCAATCTGTTCATGGACCGCGACGGTCGCATGGTCATCTCGGGCATCCCGCGCGAGGTGATTGACCGGCTCGTGGCGCGTCGGGCCGCCAGCGCTGCCTGGGCCTCGCGCGAGGTGCCCGGCATCGTGATAGACTCTGAGCAGCTCAAGATCGTGCTCATCGAGGCGCTTCAGGAGGCGGGCGTGCAGGTGCTAACCCACGCGCTCGCCGCCCGCCCGCTGATGGATGGGCAGTGGGTCAGGGGCGTCTACGTCGAGAGCAAGGTCGGACGGCAGGTCGTCAGGGCCAAGGCCGTGGTGGATGCCACCGGCGAGGCTGATCTGGCCGCCCAGACCGGTTGCCCCATGCGCTGGACCGAGGGCTCCGCCAGCCTGGAGTTCAAGATGGGGCCCGTGGATCTCGATGCCCTGTATCAGCAATTTCGGCGGAACCCTTCCACCTTTCCGGTGGGCATGGACATGGTCAAGGGGTTCGCCGAGTTCGAACGGAACTGGGTCGAGAGGGGTATCTTTTTCTTCCCGCACGGCGGCGGCACCAGGTGGGACATCCTCCAGGACGCGGTCGCCTCGGGCGAGTTCAGCACGGAGCGCGGCATCCTCTGGCGGCTGGACGCCGCCGGGCTATACGGCCTGCGCGGACACGGCACGGTGATCGTGAACTCGAACTT
>Ga0194110_10004762_pt1 | contig 16302 bp, 10 predicted proteins | sample TA2Kig1200mmetaG_FD_146192 | JGI IMG/M metagenome (GOLD analysis project Ga0194110, IMG submission 146192) | Freshwater microbial communities from Lake Tanganyika, Tanzania - TA2015032 Kigoma Deep Cast 1200m | ecosystem: Environmental > Aquatic > Freshwater > Lake | place: Tanzania: Lake... | reverse complement strand
TCTTGAAGAAAGAGAGGACACCTGAGCAAGTAAGCAAAGAAACGAATGTTCCTCTTAGCACTATCTATTCTTACATCAAGAGGTTCCAAGATGGTGGTGAGAGCATCGAAAGTCTAGCTGACAAGCCCGGGTATTGGCCGAATTCGTGTAATTTTATACGCTAAGGAATCGACAACGCTGACCTGTAATCTGCCTTTTCTATCATTTTCCTTCTCAGGCAACCTACCTTGGTCTTTCTGCATTGGTTTTTTGTAACACTTCTCAAATCTTTAGATACATACTGCAGCAAACGGACGTTTGTTGCAGTGAAATGACTTGCCTTTATTTCGCACAGATTTCCTTTGTTAATGGTATGCAAAAATTAGATGCTGAAAACAAACTGCATACAATGATATAATAAATGAGTTAATGCATAATTTTAGTGTGAGTATACCGGTTTCATAACACAGGAGGTTTCCGCCATGAAAGTGGGATATGCAAGAGTATCAACACATGAGCAGAATCTGGAAGCTCAACTGGATGCGCTTCGTCTATCTGGATGCGATAAGATTGTCTCTGAGAAAGTTACAACCAGGAAAGCAACACGGCCAAAACTCAATGAAGCTCTATCTTGGTTAAGGGCCGGAGATGTGCTGGTATGCACTAAAATGGATAGACTGGCCCGGAATATACGAGAACTTTTGACCATTATGGACGATCTAACAGAGCGCAATGTCGATGTTGTGTTCATAGACCAGAACATCGATACAACCCAGGCTGGAGGAAGACTGATATTTCATATGTTTGCCGCCCTTGCTGAGTTCGAGAGAGACCTGATTCGTGAACGCACAATAGCGGGACTTGTAGCTGCACGCGCTAGAGGTCGGAAAGGCGGAAGAAAGAAAGCCTTGAATGGGACACGGCTAGAAACAGCATTCAAAATGTATGACAGCAAAGAATATACTGTCCGCCAGATATGCGAGAGTCTGGATATCAAGGAGAGAACTTTCTATGAATACCTAAAACAGCGGAGAGAAGCGAACCAGTAAAGATGGCTTTCGCGGGAAAGGACGTATCCATACAATGCAAAATCGTCAATATATAAGACAGCAACTCATTGAGCAAGCTACTCTCTCAAAGGAGGACCTAGAGGAAATATCCAAATGTCGGAGAGATTACAATCGTCTGGGCTTTGCTTATCAGATTGGGTTTGTCCGCTTCCAGAATCGTTTCCCAGCGCAAAGCCCCTTTGAAGTAATGGATGACCTGCTTCAGTTTATCTCGGTTCAACTAGGAATTGAGCCATCCGAGATTCATAAATATTCATCCCGTCAACCCACTATTTCTGAGCATCAAAGTATCATTCGTAATTATCTGAATCTCAAAGAACTTGTGGATTCGGATATTAAATCGGTCAAGCAGTATGTTTTTGAGCAATCATGCCGGCTTGAACAAACAGGAGCTTTGCATTCACTGTTGGAACAGTATCTGAGAGATCACAATATTCTGCAGCCTGCTGACTATGTTCTACAGCGGATGGTCGGAGAACAGAGAGAATTAGCGAAACAATATATCTACGAGAAAATAACCAGTTCACTGCCCAATGAAACTCAGGAAAAACTCGACAGCTTATTGGAAGTAGGAGAGAATTCCGTTTCGCCACTCCAGCAATTGAAAGCGGTGCCCAGAAATCCCTCTCCAGGTGCGCTGCTTGAACTAACCCATAAACTGGAGCAGATCGCCTCTACTGGCTTATTGGATATAGACCTCTCATGGTTGAATAATAACTACCAAAGAATACTGGCTAATTATGTCCAACAATCCTCTGCATATACTTTACGGGATAGGATTATTCCATTACATCGCTATGCTGCTATCACTTGCTTCCTCTGGCAAACCTATCGTGATACTATTGATCAGATCGTGGATATGTATGACAAACTTATCAACAAAGTCTACAATTGGGCGCAGGATGACCTGGACGAAGCCATCAAACGAAAACGTAAGTCTATTCAGAGGGTTCTCGCCATGTTTGCCACTATTGGTGAGGTTCTATTGGATAAAGATGCATCGGATGAATGTGTTCGGGACATCCTCTTCGGCAAGTTTTCACAGGAAGAGTTGGCAGAGCGGATTGAGCAATCTAAAGAATGGACTACAGGGAAAAGCAGTCACATCTTTTACGGCGTTATGGGACGTTTTAGCTATTTGCGTCAGTTCTCAAAAGACTTCCTGAAGTATCTTGAGTTTGAGTCTTGTCAGAGGGAATCATCCCAAACCAAGTTGACTTCATTGTTGGATTCTGTTGAAATGTTGAAAGAAATGAATCAGTCTGGAAAACGCAAGCTTCCACTAGAAGCATCTATCGCTTTTGTACCTAATAAGCTCAGACCATTTGTGGAAAACAAAAGCCATATCGCTCCGGAAGAACTGGATAAATGCGCATGGGAATGTGCTTTGCTAACGGTGTTGCGGGATGAAATAAAATCTGGCAACCTTTCTGTGGCTCACAGCAAAAGATTCAGGAACTTTGATGATTATTTCATCTCCACGGCCCAATGGCAGAAGACCCGGGAATCCTTCTTTGGCGTTGCTAAATTGCCACCTACCCCCCAAGAAGCCGCCGCTTATCTTACAAAACGGCTAAACCAGGCGTATGATTCCTTCCTTGAATCTCAGCCAAGCAATACATACGCCAAAGTGGAAGGGAATAGCTGGAAGCTATCTTCTGATCCCACCGAGAAACTGAGCCAACAGGATGAAGACAAACTGGACCAACTTAAAAGTTGGCTTAAGAAAAAGATGCGGTCCACACGACTGCCAGAATTGCTTATCGAAGTGGATAACGAACTGAACTATACGCAACATTTTATGCCCCTTGCTTCCAAAGAAATGCGTTCCGCCTCTGATATATGTGCCATACTCACAACCATTATGGCTAACGGCTGTAATGTGGGACCGTATAATATGTCCCGAATGGTGCGGGGAGTATCTTACGAGCAGATACAGAGAATCACTGATTGGCAATTGACGAGAGATAATCAGCAAAAAGCCCTGGCTTCCGTGGTCAATGCCATTGCAAATCTGGATACATCCCAAATATGGGGACAAGGTAAAACCAGCGCCAGTGATGGCCAACGCTTCGCTTTTCGACAGAAAGTGCTACAACAAACTCTCACCCCAAAATTTAACGATTACGCCCTTGAGTTTTACTCATTTCTGGCAGATAACTATGCGCTGTTTTATATTATACCTGTTGAATGCACTGACAGGGATGCCCCTTTTGTATTGGATGGTCTGCTTTACAACGAAAGCGACCTGGAGTTAGAAGAACACTATACCGACACGCATGGATACACAGAGATCAACTTCGCGGCATTCGCCATGCTTGGTAGGAGATTCTGTCCACGAATACGTTCCATACAAAACCAGCGGATCTATCGTATTGATGTAGAGAAGGATTATGGAATCCTTAAGCCGCTGATCCGACGACAGGATCGAATTATCAAAATGGATTGGATTACAGAGCAATGGGACCGCATGGGGCAGTTTTACGCATCTCTTCAGAGCGGACATACAACAGCCAGTATTGCCCTCAAACGTTTGAATTCCATGAGCCAAAAAAACGAATTTTATCGTGCCAACCGTGAGTTGGGACGTATCTTCAAAACGGAATTCATACTTCAGTATATGTCACAGCCACTGTTACGTCGTCGGGTTAGACGGGGATTGCTCAAGGTTGATGAGATTCATTCCCTTTCCAGGGATATAGTCTATGGAAAGCGGGGTCATATAACAGAGCGGGATTTCCACGAAATGATGAAGACATGTAGCTGCCTAGCTCTGATCCTGGCTTGTGTTATCTACTGGCAGGCGAAGGAGATTGGGAGGGTAGTTTCAGAGTGCAATCCAGAAGAAGAGGGAATAGATATCTCCTTACTGGAGCATGTCAGCCCTATCGAGTGGGACAATGTGTTACTCTATGGTGAATATGTGATTGATCCCAGTTTGATTCGGTAAAACCTTTCCTATACAACAAGAAATCGAAATGTGATGATGTTTGATAGGAGTTCCCGCTTTGCTATTGTCTAGATCATAGCAGATTATAGTTGCCTTAAATAAGGAGAATTAAAAAAGGCAGCCTGGAGAAGATTGTGTCATTCTCCTCCAGGAGCAGCTAGCCTTGTCTGCCCTCGGGACACACCGTGGCCGGTACGGGTCCAGCCGCTTTCCGCCAATCATTTATCATCTTGTGGATATTGAATGAGGATGATTTTCTTCATTAGGTTTTCAAGACTATCTCGAATGTTGGGATTTTTTTCGTTTAAGTAGATTTGCACAACCTGATCTAAAGGTATGTATTTTTCAAGAATGCTGTCATAAACATACAACAAGACAATCCCTCGAATTTTTTTGCTTCTGTCAGTCATAAAACGCAGGAAATACGGCATAAGTTCCTTACACTTATTTTCATTGTTGTTCATAATATCCAAGAGTGCCATGAATGCCATCTTGCGGACATTTCTGTTTGTATCGTTTATGTATTCCTTAAGAAGTTTTTCAGTTTCTCCTTTGCTTTGACCCGGAATACCATACATCCAGAACATTCTGAAGGCAAAGACACGAGTAGGAGAATGAGGTGATTTGAGTGCTTTGATGAAACCCTCCACTCCCTTTATGCCGATCTCCTGAATTTGTGAGCCAATCTTATCCCAGTCCTGCCAGCGTGGGGTAGACTGGTTATAGCGAGTAAGCATCTCAAATACTCGTTCCCCAAAATCTTCCTTTGGTGCTTCGGCTTTCAATACGTCCTCAACCACACCTATCATCTCCTCTTTCAATCTTTCTCGTGCATCGTGCAGACGGCGCTTTACTGTGCCTATGGGAACTTCCTGTATCTTGGCTACCTCATCTTGTGAGTAGCCATTAATATAAAAAAGTATAGTTGTCTCACGCTGTACCTTGCTAAGACGCCCGATGGCAGCCATAACCTGATCACGCAATTCCATCTGTTCTACATTGGCACAAGGTGTTAGTGGATCCTCTATTTGTCCGGATATCTCATCTACATCAACAAACTCATGATGTTTATGAAGCTGATTGATACATCTGTGAATCGTGATCGACCTGAGCCATGCACCTAATCTGTTTGGCTTGTTTAATCTACCAAGATGCTCAAAAGCTTCAATAAACACATCCTGCGTTACATCCTCAGCATCGTGGAAGTCTCGCAATCTCGCCAAAGCAACTGCAAACACTGCATCTTGGTAACGCTCTATAATGAGACCAAACATTTCTGGCCCGCCAGACAACGCTTCCATAACCAACGCTGTATCATCTTTCATCTTCCGATCCTCTTTTCACTGTTGTCATAATATATGTCAGATAACTTGCTTAAAAGGTTCGGTAAAATGTTAATATTTTTCTATGGATTTAACAAGAGACGATTTCAAACTACGGGTATTGCGAAACCGTTTCAAAGTGGGGGCAAATTCGTAATGCTCAGAATCACGAAGTCACAACATGGGGTTTTTTGTTTCCTTAGCGTATAAAATTACACGAATTCGGCCAATACCCGAAGTCATCGATAATATAGTTCAGATGTTTATAGATATGATCCATCGTATTGATGTCCGTGCAGAGAAACAAAGAGATGATGAACTTTTAAAGGACCTTATGCGTGTTGATGGTAAAAATCAGGTTCTCTTTCGTCTGGCAGAAGTCATCATGAATAATCCTGACGGCACAATCCGTGACGTGATATTCCCGGTTGTCAAACCAGAAACGTTTCATAATCTCATCGCAGAGAAAGAGGCAAGCGGTCCGCAATATCAACGCGTTTATCAGCGTATTATGAAGGAAAAATATACTCACCACTATCGCCGTATACTTCCGCTAGTTTTAGAGAATATCACCTTCCGCAGCGATAATCGTTTCCAACCGATAATTAAGGCACTATCAGTCATCAGGCATTATATAAGCACATCATACAAATACTTTCCTGTGGATGTCCCAATTAATGGCATTGTCACAGATAGCTGGACATATATGGTTATTGAAGATACTGACGGAGAAACAAAGATCAACCGCAAGTATTATGAAATCTGTGTGTTGCAACAATTGGAACGCGCCTTGAAGTGCAAGGATGTCTGGGTAGAAGGTTCTTATACGTGGCGTAATCCCAGTGAGGATTTGCCACAGGATTGGACGGATGAAGATAAAAGATCAAGCTACTATCAGAGATTGAACCAGCCAATGTCTGCACAGTGTTTTACCGAGAATATTCGCCAGGAAATGATTACAGCACTATCTGAATTTAATCGTAATATGCCGGGAGACCCTCATATCAAGATCCATCTACCAAAGAATTCTGACCGTGGACTTATTGGAGTTTCTAAGCTCAAAGCGCAACCGGACCCGCCCAACATTGCTTTGATAAAAGAAGCTATTGGAGAACGCTATGGGATGTTGGATCTTCTGGATATTTTTGCCGAAGCAGATAAACTGGTCGGTTTTACAAAGTTTTTCACACATTCAGGAACAAAGGAAGTTCGTTCACGAGAGGCGTTACGTCCACTGATCCTTTTGGATTTATTCGCTGAGGGAACCAACATGGGTATCAATCGAATAGCCAATGCAAATATCAGCCATTCATACAAAGAGCTTTTATATGTGCGAAAAACATACTTCTCATCGGAAGCTTTACGCAACGCCATCGGTGCGGTTGTAAATGAGATACTCCCCGCCGAGATCCACCCTGTGGGGAAAAGGAAATACCTGCGCTTCTGATGGCAAACGATTTGGCGCATGGGATCAGAATCTGATAACAGAATCTGATAACAGAGTGGCGGACAAAATATAAAGGTTACGGCGTAAAGGTATACTGGCATGTGGAGACCAACGCAGTTTCAATATACTCTCAACTGAAGAATTACTCCGCCTCTGAAGCAGCAGCTATGATACAAGGCTTAATCCGCCACGATACGGAAATGCGTGTAGAGAAAAACTTCGTTGATTCACATGGACAGAGTGAAGTGGCATTTGCTTTTTGCCGTTTGCTCAACGAGTTTAAGCTGATGCCAAGACTCAAACGTATCAAAGATGAAAGGCTCTATCTGCCGGATAAAGGTATGGTATCCGACTTTCCAAACCTTGTGGGAATTCTGACTCGCCCGATTCGCTGGGAATTGATAGAACAGCAGTATGACGAGATGGTGAAAGCCACCGTAGCCATGAGATATGGATATGCCACAGCAGAGGCGATCTTGAGACGCTACAGTTCAGAGAATAGAACACACCCGACATATAAAGCGCTTATAGAATTAGGTAAAGTAGAAAAGACCATATTCCTTTGTAACTACCTCTCTTCTCTTGAACTCAGGCAGGAGATACAGAATGGTCTGAATGTCATAGAAAACTGGAATGGGACAAATGATTTTATATTCTATGGTCGTCGCGGACGATTTGAGACCAATGACCCACAGGATATGGAAATCTCCATGTTATCGCTACATCTGCTTCAAAATTGTCTGATCCTTATCAACACACTCCTTCTTGAGCAAACGATTGGGCACCGTAGTATGTTGGAAAAACTGAGTCCTGAAGACATGCGAGCATTAACTCCGCTTTTCTATGGACACGTAAACCCTTATGGTCTATTTGAGCTGGACTTTGAGAAGGCTTCATTCCTGGAGGTGGCATAGAAATGGAAAGAACACCACCAAAAGAGATGGCAAAAAAACTGGTGAATCAACTCCGACCCCAAAGACCGGATTATCAGTATCTAAAGCAGGTGTTTCAGCATGTTAGAGCTATTCTGGATGTGGCGGCTTCCTGAACTGCTGACAGATCAGGAATTGACATCATTTTATGACACAGTATTTAGCTCCCGTGATCGCAAGCATGTCAAGCATGTAGTGATGATCAAGCTATTAATCTACACTGGTGTTCGTAATACTGAACTGGCAAGGATTCGATTAACGGATGTTGATTTAGATGGGCTGCGAATTCGCATTGAGCAAGGTAAGGGGAACAAAGACCGTTATGTTCTCATCCCATCTAGCTTCCGCGGAGAGTTGATGCAATATATTGAAAACCAGAAGGAAAAAATGGCAATGTATCTATTTGAGTCGAACCGCCTGAAACCATACTCGACACGCAGGATTCGTCAGCTTGTTAAAAATTATGCCAAGAGTTCTGGGATTACCAAGCGTGTTTATCCGCATCTTTTCCGGCATCAGATCATAACCTATCTGACAAAACAAGGAATTATCAGTCCAAAGATACAGTTGCTTTCAGGGCATTCTACGGAAAATAACCTAGCAATATACCGCGACTTGGCTCTATCAGACGTTGCAAACGAGTATGAGGAAGTGATGAAATCTTTTCCAATACGATAAATGAAGCCTATTGCATCATATCGCAGCTTCCCTTTCCATACCCCTATAAAAAGGACACGCTAGAAATAATAGTGGATGCTTATTGACGGCCTCACCCGGTAAAAGCCGCTGGCTCTGCCCATATCCTCTATTGAAAGGCCGATATAGCCAAAACCCAGCAAGTCCAGGCTCACCTCGAAGGGGCTCAGGTTAGTGGCGAAACCGCCCATGGCTTCGATGCTGTATATCCAGATGGTGATTGATTCTGAATAGGCCTTGCCAGTGATGAAACCGCCTTTAAATCCCAACGAGAGATATGGATAGAAAAGGTTGCCTATAAGAACCCTGTTATCAAGAAAAGTGTCATCAACGTAAGGTATCTCATGCGCTCTTGAAGAATAGCGATAGAGTATGCGATAGTCCGATACGAGTCCGAACGCGCTCTCTTCGTAATCAAAGCTGGTAAGCTCGGAGAAAATGCCGAATGCTGCGACCCTCAACTCGCCGCCATTTTCCCCTGCCCATCCCTTGAAGCTTATACCTATAGGGTCATCGTCATTCCTGCTGAACCACGTCCCTATGCCGGTCTGCGCCTCAGCTTTTCTATCCCTGGCAAACTCGCCAGAGTCGGATTTGCTTGAGACGTCGACTAGCCTGTATAGCTCGATCTCCCCTATTTCAGGCGCTGAGAACTCCTGATGCCGGTATAAAATAGAGTCAGCGTCTATCCTGATCTTGAGCTTATCGGATACGACAGACATCCTTATGGCGACTTCTTCTTTTGTGTTCTTCCTGACCCTCTCAACGATCTGCCAGTTGTCCCCTTCGCCCGTAGACGCCAGAACCTTAAAGGTCTCCAGGCCTCTGTTATGGATCACCATCCTGTGTATGGCCCTCTTTTCCGGCAAGGTGATCTCCACCTCAGCGTATGGGAAGACGGCGTTCGTCTCTTTGTGGACTATAGGCCTGCCGACTGTGCTTATGTCGCCGTCTATCATCTCCGGCACAGTGCATCGAACGCCAGTATCCTGCGCGAAGTTCTCGCTCCATTCCTGTTCCCACAGACCGTGCGCCGATAGAGTAAAGCCGTTAGCCACGGCAAGCAAGACAAACGCTGTCAAGAATCCTTTCTGCATTTTGCGCCTCCATCCGTCTACAACCCATCTACAACGCTAAAACGCTGAGTTGTCATCTGGGCCCATACAGCTCAATCTCCCGTATCTCCGGCAGTTCAGCCCCGCGTTTGGCGGGATCGCGCCAGTCGAATATTGAGATTTTGGACTTCCCCTCCACCTCGATTTTGATGGCGTCAGTCACTACCGATCTGACGATAACGACTTTCTCCAAAGCGTTATTATCAAACCCCTTAATCAAGCTCCACGCGTTTTCGTCATATATACTCAGCTCATCGCCCTCTTTTTTGACAGTGTATATTTTGTTTCTGTCAGTTATCCGCCACGCGCTGCCCCTTTCCTCAATCGAAACGGCCGCGTCTTGTGAAAGCGGGGCTTTGTTGGCTTCAAACTCCTGACGCAGGCTATCTGGGATATGGCCGCTGTCCAGATCGTCCTGAAAGCTCCAATCAACGCCAAACAGCACCCGGCTGTCATTTGATAGGACGCTGAAATCGGTCAGGTCATTGCTGTAGATCACGATCTTGCTTATAGGCTTCGGTTCTGGCAAAGCGACTGAAGCCGCGTAGGTCTCTCGCATCAAAAAGAACCGCGAATTCAGCACGTAAGATATTTCCCTCTCTTTGAAGAGCCATTCCTGAACCTCTTGCGCGTTGGTCAGGTTTCCTGAGCGCAGCTCTTCCGCCAGCGCATCCTGGGTATACGTCCACAGCGGACCCGAAGATAGACGAAAGCTATGTATAAACCTGTGAAGCGCTTCCTCGTAATCAAGAAGGGCACACTTACCCGCTGTGTTCAGGTTTCCATCGGCCATTTCCGGCGATGTGCATTTAACCCCATCAGCGAGGGCATAATTTTCACTCAGTTCGTTGCCGCCTTCCTGGGGAATCATGACTCCACAGCCGGCCATGACAAATGCGGCAAGCATAGCTATAAGCCCTCTCAATACTTTCTGCATTCTCCGCTCCTCCTTTATGATATACTGCAAAAAAGGCTATATCTTTGCGATCTCATCGCTGTCCTCCAATCGCCTGTATACTTCCTCCCGTCTCCTATCCGTAATCTGGGCGTAGATTATGGTGTTCTGGATATTCTTATGTCCCAGGTGGTCCCGGACAAACTCTATGGCCTCGCCTGACTCAAGGAGATGGGTGGCGATGGAGTGCCGCAGGGAATGAACAGAGTATCCTGAATCAAGTCCTGCCTTCCGGGCATATACTTTGAAGAGTTGCTGGATACGCTGCCTCTTGAGGTTCCCCTGTCTTCCCGTGAAAAGACTATCACCCATTTCAGGCCTTATCTTGAGATATCTTTTGAGAAGCCTCTCGGCTTTTTTGAAAAGCGGCCTCTCCCCGCCTATCCCGCCTTTTATCCTGCGGATGAAAATCCTTTTCCTGCCATAATCAACATCGTCGAGCCTCAGGAGAGCCGCTTCGGAGACCCTGAGCCCGTAGAGATAGATAATCCCAAAGAGCGCCCTATCTCTTGGATTTTTGACGTAAAAGAAAAATCTCTCAAGCTCATCCTTTGAGAGATACTTTATCCTTGAGGACGCGGTTGAGTTGGCCATTTTAATCAAAATGTCTAACTGGGAACGCGGTAAGAATATAGACAGGATAAGGCTTTAACAGTTTTTGAGCTATTCAGGAGACTATTAGATAAAAGTCAAGGCTTTTTTTCATGAGACAGACTCCACCTGTCACTTTTTCATTAACTTTTTTTGCCTTTGGCAAAACTCTAGTAAAAAGAAATCATTGCTCTTTGAAAAAATGTAAGACAAATACTTAATGTAGGAAATACGCCTTCATGACAAAGTAAGAGTATGAGATTCCTTCTTATAGCGTCTACCATTAGCACAAACTGGTATTGGAGCTTGAATGATTTTCATTCAGACACAAGCTATTACGGTGTTTCTTGTAGACAAGAAGGGCAATTAGACTCCTGAAGAGGGTTCTTATCCCTAGGTAAAATGCGAATATCCCTTCTTGTCATAAAGTGCAAATCCTTTGAATGTAATAAGCAAGCTAGAAGCTTACTGGTTTATTCCATACTTTTCCTCCAGTTGACGTTGTATTCTGGTCAGGTAATTGTCCTGGGGTATGTCATCACCCAGATAGCCTGAAAGCTTTTCCTTCACCTTACTGAAGACTGAATTGTAATATTCTTTCTGGCTGGTTAACGGATTACCAGTTAAAGGATTATAAAGGGTTTCATTCTTCATCATGGCAAAAGCCAGCTTAATGAATCTGTTGGCTGTAGCTGTCCTGGCTTTTGGTTTTGCATCTTGATAACTGAAAAGCTTCTCTGAGTAATATCGTCGGAAATCAGGACAGTGGGCGTTGAGAGAAAGAGCTATCTGGTTGACAGTCATACGTAACAGTTTTTTCCCCTTGTGGGAAGTGGGTAGGTTAGCTTTATCCACTTCCCCAGACTGATACTTTCTGGGAGCTGTTCCAGCTAAAGAGATGACCTGATTGGCATAAGCGAAACGGTGGATATCCCCCACTTCAGCAGTGAAGTCGGAAGCATAAACCACAGATATTCCTGGGATAGACAACAGGTAAGTTCCAGGCGTCTGAACCAGAAACTTAACCATTTGTTTTTTATGTTCCTGTATTTCTGGCATCAATGCTTCCAGTACCTGGATATTGGATTTGAGAGCTTTTATATCTGATTCCATAGTTTCCAGGGGTCTGGCGGGAGTATCCTTAGCTGTGGCAATAATCTTTTGAGCTGTATCAATACCAAGCTTGGTGTTATGCTTCTTAAAGAAGTCAGCCAATCTCTTAGCACCCATCTTTATAGCCTGTTGTGGTGTTGGGTAGTGGAAAACGAATAGCAAAGAAGCTTTACCCCATTTGTCAGAGAAGATTTGTTTATCTGGGTCCCACAGCCCGGTGAAGGTCTTATCCACCAGCATGGTGATGATATTCTTAATTTTGGTTTCTTGCCATGTAAGCTGACGATGGGTTCTGGAAGCTCGTTGGAGATTGTAGTATGTGTTATCTGGCATATTGCTTCTGGTTCCTTTATTGGCAATGATGACTCTGGCGATGGCAGCCAGGTCAATAGCATCAGTTTTAGCATGAACGTTGTCCCTTTCGTTCTTTGAGTCAACGGGTCTGATGATGGCAATATCATAACCAGAATTCTTGAGATAAGCAACCAGATTTTCATGAAAGTGCCCGGTGGATTCCAGGGCAAGAAAGAGCCTCTTAGCTTCAGTCATTTTATAAGCCATTTGTAATTTATCTTTAAGGAAGTCAATGCCATGGATACTATATGGAAAGTCAAATTTATGGACTATGATATCTCCCAGGAAGTTGACTATCATAGCAGAATGATTGTATTTAGCTACATCAATGGGAGCATAAAGGATCTGAGTAGGCTTATAATTTGCCAGTATATCTCTATGATTGTTAAGATTGTTAGAAACAGGCTTAAAGATAGATTTAGACATTTTTGGACCTCCAGAAGTTATTGGCTCAGTTAAACAATAAAGGAAATAGATAAGAGTATAAAGTCATTCATAAAGCATATAATCATATATATAAAGTATATACATAAGACTGGAAAACTTATGTAAGTATAATATAAACACTGACTTTGATTTCAGGATTACCTTGGTTAATCTCTAAATCAGGTCATTAAGTAATGAAAGGAGTATGGTATATTAAAATGTGATTTTTCCCTCCTTTTTAGTATACCAGAGTGTTATATGACAGAAATTTTGTATCTGAATTTTGTGAAGAAAAATGCTGTAGATTGGCTTGATATAAAGGAAAGGAAACTGGGTGGTTAATTCGATGAGTTAGACATTTTGATTAAAATGTCTAACTGAGAGTAGTTTAGCATAAATCACTGGAAAAGAAAAGCGAAAACTGATATAAAACCTAGCAGTTTTCACATATACTTAGTCGTCACTCCCTGATAGAATAGGTCTCCGCTTCTACAGTCGTTCCGGTGTTAGCGGTTGAGTTGGGTATTAGGGAGTAACGAAGGAAGAACAATGATCTTTTTTGGATAGATACTCGACCCGCTTGATGACTGATTCCCTTGATGATCAAAAAAAGATCGATTTGAGATTTTTGCCGTTTATTGGTTATAAAAATCAGCTTTATATACCCAGCCAGTAGTTTAGCTTTACTAGGAAGATATTCTGCCCCTCATCGGAAAAGCTGTTCTTTAGATCATTCCATGGGTGAAACGCGGGATCACCGGATGACGCTCCTCGCGATTGAGACCATACCAGAAACAACGTGCTTCCCGGCTGATACTCCCAACGGAACACAAGGTTACTCCTCAGTGATCGGTATCTGAAATCTGGGTTCTCTTTTAGATTAGTGTATGGTATAAATTCATACGACGATGGCCGTGCGAGTTCCTTGAAGCTTTCATAGTCGCCGACCGCTATGAAAGGCTGCATATAGAACTGAAGGCTGAGTTCTGGGGTAAATATCAAACTCAGCCGGGTGGTGATGTCAAGAGTTCTGCTCCTCAACTCCCCGTAGACAAAGTGATCGCTTCTTCCATCCTCGTCATCGTCCACGTTTTTCACCCACTGCGCCTTGTTCAGCGACCAGCTATAGCCGGGAGCTATATGGAACTCGACGTTGGGCGCTGGTTTGATTCTTGTGTTTAGTCTGAATCCCCGGGAACCACGGTTTTCCTCTACGTCAATCCATCTCCACAACCCGAACTCAGGAACTATTCTGAGGCGATTGTCACCTGTGACCCAGGCACCCACTTCTGTAACGGCTGGAACTGCAATAAGCGGGCCGCCCCGGGTATCCACGTCGTCTATCCCCGCAAACCAGTATCGAACATCAATATGCCCTCCCCAGAAATTCTTCAGTTGATGAAAAAGGCTGAATCCTGCGTTCTTAGAAAGTGGAACCCAGTGCTCAGTTTGGTTGGCCCATTCGTGGCGGAAGTTCCAGGCTGCCGAACTGTCAACTACACAGGACATATAGCGGAAAGCCCCCCAAGGCCGTTCCCTTGTAAATGTCATCGAAAGCCACGGTGACAGCATATTAACCCGCCCAACATATCCAATGTCGTTGGAATTGAAGTCTGGAGAAATGATGGAAACTCCTGCGCCGCTTCTAAACCAGCCACTTGTCTTGTTGTATGAGAGATCAGCAAGGTAACCACTTTCCTCTTCAGCACCAGACCGGCTCGCTCCAATGGATCCAGCGAATTGATGGGCGTTCTCACCAAATCTCAGATCCCAGTCTATTGCTCCTGCATAAGCTGATTCAGCGTCTTTCCGATTGACAGCCGTTGTAATAACTCCTATTCTGGAGCTTCCCTTCAGCATATCCTGCTGTACCCGTCCAACAAAGTAGTTTGTCAGTGGCTCGATGAGATGTTCTCTCCGCTCCTGTCCTGTGATGAGATCAGTGACCACATCCTCAATAGTGGCATATTCCGGGGCGGTGACTGCTTCTAGGACACCGATCGAAGTCCCGGTCGCTGTTTTTCCTGTTAGTTTCACTGCACCGAGGATGGTTGTTGCGTCTGGTTGGTCGATCATCGTGACATCAGAAGGAGTTGAAAAATATCCTGGTGGTTTTCCAATACGACGGGAGTAAAAGAGATTGTTGCACTTGAATATGGAAGCTCCCTCCACAAAAAAGGGACGTCGCTCTTCAAAGAATGTCTCATACACGGAAAGATTCAGAACGGCTGGGTCCGCTTCTACCTGTCCGAAATCGGGGTTGATAGTAGCGTTGAAAGATAGGTTGGTGCTAAAATCATACCGCAGATCGAGGCCTGCAGTTGAGAGCAACTCGCGACCATCAGGATTGGCCAAACTGTCAGGCTCGAAGGTATATTGACCTAATGCAAACGGGAGAAACTCCAGGTGCTTTTCAGGATGGATGCCTGTGATGCCTTCTAGATGACCATAGCGGGAGACTCCGCCACTCTCGCTCTTGGGAACCATTACCCAATGGCTATACTCATGCTTCCTGCCAATGCGCCGGGATACATTTATCCCCCATGTGTATTTCTCTTTTGGGCTGAACCTCAACATGTGATAGGGGATTCTACACTCCACAGACCATCCCTTGTCATAGATGCGAGTTTCGGCTCTCCATGCTCCGTCCCAGGTGACATCCCACTCCACATCGTTATAGAGGACCCCGTCTGTCAGTGTCCCGGAAGCGCTGACAAGGAAAAAGTTGCCAGTCTGGTGATCGTGATGGGGGTCCAGATATATCTCAATCCAGTCACCTTCGCCTTCAGGAAGTCTGTCCCGCCGGTATAGTTGAGTAGCGATCTTCCCTGGCTCTTGATCATAGGCAATAATACATAAGTAAATCGCCTCGTCATCGTAGGCAACCTGGACAGTCGTCTGCTCAGTGCCCGGTTCTCCTTCATCAGGCTCACTCTGGGTGAACCCAGCGGTGATAGGAGCATGTTGCCATGCCTCGTCGTTCAGGATGCCATCAATCCTGGGAGGTGTGTCTGTTCGTATGGCTATCATAGTTTTCTCAGGATGGATTCTACCTATTTCTTCAGCACGAAGTTCATGCAATGTGCCAAACACACAGAGGATTAGCATTATCGAATACAATGCTATTTTGGAAAACCCCATTATGAAAGCAAATATGTGGAAGGCATACGGTTTCTTGATTTTCATGATCTTCATAGCCTTTAATGATGGGTTCTGAGTTGCAACATCGAACAGTTAAGCTATTAGACATTATCGGAAATAAGAATGTAGGATGGGTCAATGGCTTTCAAAACCTGTGATTTACAGCAAATGTATATAATTACCAAAAATTTCTCGTATCTTCAAATATAGA
>Ga0194110_10004760_pt1 | contig 16307 bp, 18 predicted proteins | sample TA2Kig1200mmetaG_FD_146192 | JGI IMG/M metagenome (GOLD analysis project Ga0194110, IMG submission 146192) | Freshwater microbial communities from Lake Tanganyika, Tanzania - TA2015032 Kigoma Deep Cast 1200m | ecosystem: Environmental > Aquatic > Freshwater > Lake | place: Tanzania: Lake... | reverse complement strand
GAAAGAGGTAAGGTAAGTGAGTCCTGATAGCGCCTGAAGAGTAGGCCCAAAAGCTACAAAATCTTTCCAGGGACCAGTACGCCCCATCCCTGACATGCTTACCATAATGAGATCAGGCCTTACCTCTTTGAGCTTCTCGTAATTTAATCCCAAGTTTGACATGACACGGGGTGAAAAATTCTCGATGAGAACATCACTGATCTTCGTTAATTTTAATACAATCTCCCTTGCCTCAGGATAACTCATGTCCAGGGTGATGTTCCGTTTATTTCGATTCCAGGTGTTGAAATATCCTGTAAGGTTAGACTCCGCGCCCTTCGAAGTCTTTTTAGATTGGACCTTGATGACTTCAGCTCCGAAATCGGCCAGGAGCCTTGTGGCATAGGGACCTGCCAGCATCCAAGTAAAATCTAATACCCTTAACCCCAAAAGTATTCCTTGCTTCATATTATTTCCTTAAATGGCACCTATAGAAGAAAGCCTCTGAAGTTCCTCTTTTGAAAGACCCAATTCAACCTGATAAATTTTAATATTGTCTTCACCTACTAAGGGTGCTTTTTCCCATCGATTAAATGAACTGGGGCTGAATTGATAGGGTATCCCAGGATATTTTAATGAAGTGCCGATTTCTGGATGATCCACATCGATGAAAAACCTCCGCGCCTTGAGTTGCGTGTTATTCAAAACCTCCATAGGAGAATAAATTGGTGCCCAAGGAAAACGCATGAGCTGTCCTAACTCAAAGAGCTCTTTCGTGGTATGAGTTTTAGTCCATCGCTCCAATACTTCGATAATGTGTTCGAATTGCCTAAGACGATATTTCTCCTCCTTGAACTTTTCGTCTTTTAAATCTTCAGCCATACCTTCACTATCCATCCATTCAATTAAAGTCTCCCATTGTTGAAAAGGGGTGATGAGAATGTGCCCATCTTTACAGGCCAGAATGGAAAAGGAATAATTCCAATATAGATTCCCCTGTCTTTTTGATATTATCTGTTCATAAAAGTAACGAACCATTATATGATCCAGGGTAGAAACTACTGCTTCCTGAAGTGAGATATCAATATGTTCTCCCTTTCCACTGAAATTTCTCTTTCTAAGGGCTAAAAGAATTCCAATAGCGGCAAAGAGTGAAGCCGTATAATAGGATTGTTCTCCAAAAGGTTTAAGGGGAGGAGTCGATAAAGAGCCGGATACATACATCTGACCCCCAAATGCGGATGCCACAATGTCACATGATTTATACTGACATCTGGGACCATCCTGTCCAAAACCGGTTACTGAAACTAAAATAAGTTTGGGATTTAACTCACTTAAAATCTCAAAACCTAAACCAAGCTCTTTAAGATACCCTGGAGGAAATGTCTCAACCACAACATCAGCTCTTTTTATTAGCCTGAAAAAGATTTCTCGGCCAGAACTATTCTCTATATTTAGAGTAATACCTAATTTGTTAGTGTTATTATAATAAAAGAATAAACTTCTCTCGGGATGGGGTAAATTTCCTAAAAACGGTCCAATCTTTCTTGATGAATCACCACCTGGTCTCTCTACCTTAATGACACGTGCGCCTAAATCAGACAAAAGTTTGGTACAAAAACTGGCCTTCTCGTCTGCCAAATCGAGAATTTGGATACCCTGGAGAAGACCGCCTTTTTCTCCTTTAATTTCCATTTTTTTCTCCACTTATCCTGTCAAGTAAAATGGCTTTATTCAATCGGGCTTTTTCATAATACGGATTGAACTGAATGGCCATATCATAATATCTTAAGGCTTGAATAAAGTCACTTTTTTCAAAAAATTCATTTCCCAAGCTATGATAAATATCAGCAACCAGTTCCTCATCCCACCATCTCACCCTCGATGGATCATCAAGATGTCCTTTATAATCAAACCCATCTGGTAAAATATTTTCAATATCGATTAGAGCTTCTTCGGTTTCGAGAACGGATAATACATGGGGACCTATTTCAAACGCATTTTCCAAATAAATTGCTCCTGCCTTTATATCCATTCTGCAAAGGAGACAGTTATAGAGAAGCGTTAAACCCAGACAGTTTCCGACTGTCTGGGTTTCCATGCTGAGCTGGGCATCAATGACGTCATTTAGCTTGAAGTGACCATGGAATGCATAACGCACGGGTTTTTCTATCCATAACCAGGTGAAGAGAGCTTTTGCCTTGCTCAATGAGTCAGAGGGGGGTATTGTTTGATGAAGGAACGATTCGAGCAAATAGGCGAGTTTGCTTATATACTCATCTAACTTGTTTTTTTCATTAATACCTGAAGCAATGAGAGCCTCTTTTTCCAAACTAAAAGCTCTCTCTTTAATAACAATTCTCCTATTTAGACTATTTTAGATAATAATCAATATGTTATCAATCCGATGAGGGTAAAGGTTTAGGTTCTTGGACCTCCATCTCATTATCACAGCATACCGGCTTACCTTCGCCGGCTTTTGTACAAAGTATTTCCGTCCCACAGACCTGACAACGATATCTCTTTCCAAGCTGGCTCATCTTCTATCTCCTTATTTTTTCAGTTCCATCGGTTGACCGCAACAGTGAAGTGTCCCATTACCACCACGGGTGACGATAAACTCCGCACCACATTTCTTACAGACATACCTTTTTCCGACCTGATTCGCCATCTCTATTTTACCTCCTCATTCCATTTGTACCCTCTTTGCTATATTGAAAAGTTAAACTCAAAGAAGTAAATTTTTTCTTATACTTAACCTCAGCCTCAACTTTAGTCAAGGCCTCCCATATTCCTCACGAAGTTTTTTCCTCAGAACCTTTCCCATGGGGTTGCGGGGCAAAGCTTCAATAAAAACTACTGACCGAGGCCGTTTAAACCCCGCCAACCTCGATCGGCAGTATCCTATGATCTCTTCCGGAGTAGCTGTCTCTCCTTTTCTCAAAACGACAATCGCTCGAGGCTCTTGTCCCCACTCTGGGTCAGCAACGCCAATTACCGAAGCCTCTTCAACTTTGGGATGGGAATGGAGCACATCCTCAACCTCTTCTGGCGAGATATTCTCCCCGCCTCGGATAATCATGTCATCAGCACGACCGGCCAAGTAAATGTAACCCTCCTCATCCATCCAGCCCATATCACCTGTACGTAACCAGCCATCAGGGGTTATCACCTGCTGCGTCTTTTGTTCATCACGCCAGTAACCTGTCATGATACGAGGACCTCTGGCTAAAATTTCACCCACCTCCAATGGTGGCAATGTATTCCCCTCTTCATTAACAATCTTCACTTCCACGTCCGGTAAGGGTTTTCCAATTGATGAAGTCAATCTCTTTAATTTTTTCTCCCGTTCCTCTTCTGTCCCTTCAATAATGTGATCTTCAGGGCCTAAGGTAGTGATGGTTGAGGCGGTCTCTGTTTGCCCAAAGGCATTTATAAACCTTACCCAAGGCATCACTCCGATTGCTTTGTTGATGACCTCAAAAGGCATAGGAGCAGCACCATAGGTGACAACCTTCAGGCTTGATAAATCGTATTTGCTAAAATCAGGATCATCGATAACCCTTTTTAGCATAGTCGGGACTAACATTGCTCGTGTGGCTCGCTCTCGCTCGATAGTTTCCAACCATTCTTTAACCTCAAACTGCCTCATCAAAACTAATGTCCGGCCCCCATAAATGGCAGCTAACATCGCCTGAATTCCAGCTACATGGTACAATGGAACGGTAAGCAGATTTCTTTCTTCAATCTCTGGACTAGCTGGATCGACATTATCCAAAACATAGGAGATAAATGCGCTATGCCTTAATGGAACACCTTTGGGACGGCCTGTGGTACCTGCTGTATACATCAGAATCGTGATGTCTTCGTCTTCAATTTCACAAAACAACTCATCTGAAGATCCGGAATTGATTAGATCCTCATAACAAGGTTTTTTCTTATTATTATCCACCAAAATACATTGTTTAACAGCAGGAAGCTCAGGTAACATCCCATCTACCATCTCCAAATACCTGTTCCCCACAAAAAGGACTTTAGCCTCGGCATGAGCGATCATATAACTCAACTCATCAGCCTTTGCCCTAAAATTTAAAGGGACAAAGATAGTCCCTAACTTAGCCGCAGCAAAATAGGTTTCAATATATTGATTGCAATTGACATGAAGCATCCCAATCCGATCGCCTTTCTCTATACCTAATTTTGTCAAAGCATTCGATAATTTATTGACCCTCTTACTCGTCTGAGCATATGTCAATCTCTTTTCTTCGAAAACAATACAATCCCTTTCAGGACAGATGGCATTGGCGATGCTTAAAAAATCTGTTGTATTCATCTTTTATCCCTTTCCTGCGTCAACCCCCTGAGTTCCGATGCAAGCCTTTTTTCCAAATCCAGACCTTCCACAAGGGTCAGATCCAATCCTCTCACCACTGCCTGTTTGGCATTCCTGACTGCCATTGGATTATAGGAGGCAATTTTTTTTCCCATTTCTTCAGCAGTCTGCAGAAGTTTGTCCCTGGGCACTACTTGATTAACTAAACCAATGTTATAAGCCTCTTCACTGTTAATCCATCGATTTATGAGTAACATTTCAATTGCCTTAGCTTGCCCAACTATCCGAGGAAGAGTCTGGGTTCCTCCAGCAGCAGGTATGATACCTAACCCAACTTCAGGTAATCCAAATTGAGCGTCTTCTGAAGCTATTCTAATGTCACAGCATAACGCTATCTCAATTCCTGAACCCAAAACATATCCATGAACGGCAGCAATGAGAGGCTGAGGGATGCTCAAAAAGAGACTCCAAACATCCCTAAAAAACCGCACCTGCCGGGCAGTGATGGGGGAGGGTGCGGTAAGAAACTCACTTAAATCTGCTCCGGCACAAAAAGCCTTTTCTCCTGCTCCCTTAAAAATTCCCACTCTTACCTCAGAGTCATCATGAATGGCTCTAAGAACTTCGTAAAGGTCATCTCGCATCTGGATGTTATAGACATTTAGAGCCTGAGGACGATTGAGCGTCACATAGGCTATGCTATCCTTCTTATCATAGATTAAGGTCTTAAAGCCGTTCATAGAAATTTTTATCTTCCCTCAAACTTAGGAGTTCTCTTCTCGCCAAATGCTTGAATTCCTTCTGTTCGATCCTTGGTCGTATGGATCAATAAATAGAGATCCGCCTCCAGGCGAAGCCCCTGCTCCAGAGTCATCTCCATCCCCTTATATACTACTTCTTTCGCATATCTCAACGCAATCGGACCCTTGGAGGCAATTTCGTGTGCCATCTTCATGGCAACCTCCATGAGTTCTCCTACTGGAACAACCCTATTAACCAATCCAATTCGTAAGGCCTCTTGAGCATCAATCATCTCTCCGGTGAGAATCATCTCTAGAGCTTTACCTCTCCCCACTAAGCGGGACAATCGCTGAGTCCCTCCATCCCAAGGGATAAAACCTGTCTCGATATGAGGCAATCCAAAATGAGATGTCTCTGTAACCACTCTTATGTCGCAGGCCAATGCCAACTCTAACCCTTGCCCAATGCCATCTCCATTGATCACTGCGATCACCGGTTGGTCAAGTTTCCAAATGGGTTCGGCTAAAGACCGAATCCTTGGAGCAGCCCCAATCGAATCGATCCCAATAGAAAAAGATTTCTCCCCGGCGCCAGTGAGGGCTACAACCCTTATTTCTTCGTCCCAGATAATCTCATTGCAAAGATCGGTCAATTCATCGGCAAGCTGGGCTACTCTTACTTGATCGCTTCCAGTATCAAATATATTTATCATCATCACATGGGCAATTTTTTTATAATTTAAGACTTGATAACGCATAGATCTTTCATTCCAATGAATAATATTTCGTGTTTGATATATACAGCGACATTAATCACAGGGAAGGTCATCATTCCTGCGAATGCAGAAATCCAGGAAAATACTGGATTCCCCCGTATCAAGTACGGGGCAGGCTTAGTCAAGCCCGGAATGACAGACCGCACAAGACTTATGTCGTCATGTATGATAAATTATACCTAAATCTGTGGAAAAGTAAAATCCTAAGGCTACCGATCACTGCATTGGGCTTTGATTCCATCTTGTTAGGTATTCTCAAAACAATGATGGTTTCCATGGGACTTGTTTTTTTAGAAATTTTTTTATATATCATATTTCAACGGATTTTGTTAATATTGGCCAAAAGAATTAGCAACTCATAACCTTGATTACCAAGAACGAAACGGAGCAAATAAGATTTCAGAGGCGATGGAATAAACATCGTATTTAAATTATGTCAGTTACATACATTCTTGAAACCATCATCAGCGGGATATTATTCGGTGGGATCTATTCCCTTCTCAGTGCAGGTTTTTGCCTGACCTGGGGCACGATGAAGGTTCTTAATATTTCCCATGCTGTCTTTGCCGTCCTGGGTGCCTATATGGCTTATTGGTTTTTTGTGAAAGGAAGCCTTGACCCTTTACTTTCCCTACCTCTCTTAGCCTTATTGCTCTTCTTTTTAGGCGGAATAGTCTATCGTCTCATCATTCGCCCAGTGACTAAGGCTAAGGATGTCATCATGGCGTCTATGGTCGTAACCTTTGGACTCGCAATTGTGATTGAGAACGTCATGTCCTATTTCTGGCGTCCAGACCCTCGAATCCTTAAGCCTCCTTATACAGGCGCATCCTTTTTCATCGGTGAGATAGCCATTTCTCAAGGGCCCCTTTTCGGGTTTGTTTTAGCCATTCTGGCTATTGGCCTTTTATATCTTTTTTTGTACCATACCTACACAGGGAAAGCTGTGCAGGCGACATGGCAGAATCCGGTAGGGGCGGCTTTAGTAGGGATCAATCCAGAGCGCGTCTCTTTAATTACCTTTGGACTCTCTATCGCCTCGGCTGGCGTGTCTGGTGTTGCGATGGCTTTCATTTATGCTTTTTATCCTTCTGTACAGATGGTATGGACCTTGTTTGTGTTTCTGGTGACGATTGTGGGAGGGGTGGGGAGTATTCTTGGGACAGCATTTGCTGGCTTAATGATCGGCTTTATCACTGGCGTGAGCGCTGCTTTTTTGCCTTTTGTCTGGGTGAATGTCATATTATTCGCTCTACTTTGGTTTATCCTTTTATTTAAACCTGAAGGACTTTTTGGAGCTTAGGAGAGGAGTCATATTGAATCTTGAGCAAGATAAAAAATTGGTAGACAATAGGACCCGGGTCCGGCGGTTGATGAGAACCTCGATAGTCGTTCTCATCATTCTTCTTTTCTTATTTCCGATTATCAGACCTCCGCTTTTCTTTCTTACCTTATTCTTCTCTGTCTTCATGTATGTGGCCCTTACTGAGAGCTGGAATCTGATGGGTGGCTATACGGGGTATGTCAGTCTTGGACATGTCACTTTCTTTAGCATCGGAGCCTATACGACGGCTCTATTTATGAATCGTTTCGGGGTCTCCCCTTTTGCTACGGCTATTTTGGGTGGAATTTTCGCTGCGGGTTTAGCTGGCTTAGTGGGTTATCCAGTGCTTAGGCTCAGGGGTGCTTACTTCGTCATTTCGACTCTCTTGCTAGCTGTTATCATGCAACTCATCTTTATGAATTGGGAATTCGTCGGTTCGAGCACCGGGCTTTGGTTCAAGCTGTTGCCTGTGAGTATGGAAACGAATAGGCTTATTTTCTATGAGGTGATGCTGGTACTGGCTACCCTGATTACCCTTCTGGTTCGGCGGGTGGAGAAATCTAAGCTGGGAGCTGGTTTGATCGCAATCAGGGAGGATGAGGATGTGGCAAAGACAATCGGGATTAATACACCCTGGCTCAAGATGCAGGCCTTTATCTTAGGGGCTTTCTTTGCTGGATGCGTGGGGGGCATATACGGGTATTATATGTCCTATATCCATCCAGATATTACCTTCAATATCAACACAAGTCTACTTATCCTTTTAATGGCCTTTTTTGGGGGGTGTCATACTTGGACAGGACCTCTCTTGGGAGCTGTCATTTTAAGTTTGGCTAACCAATTGATTGTCACTTTTATCGGGGCAGAGATCTCTCGAATCCTCTATGGTCTCCTCCTCGTCATTATCATTATATTTATGCCTGATGGAGTGATCGAATACATAAGAGCTTCTCAATTCTTTCAGAAGGAGAGGACTTCGTAGAAACATGTTGGAAGGCATAGGAGTAAGTAAGAAGTTTGGCGGACTTGCGGCGGTTTCGAATTTCGATTTCTCTGTGGTGGAAGGTCAAATTGTGGGTCTGATAGGGCCCAATGGATCGGGCAAGACCACACTATTCAATGTCATCACTGGATTTTATCCTCCGGATACTGGTAGGGTTATCTTTAAAGGGAGAGAGATCACCCATCATAAACCGTACCAGATTGCCAAGTTAGGTATTGCTCGGACTTTTCAGATCGTCCGACCCTTTCTTGAACTGAGCGTTCTTGATAATGTGGCGATAGCAGTTCTATATGGTCGGGAGAATATGGGTAGCATGGAAAAGGGTAGGGCAAGGGCATTAGAGCTTCTGAAGTTCGTAGGGTTAGAGTCGAAGAAGGATGTCCTTGCCCATCAGTTGGTAGCGGTGGAGAGGAAACGTCTGGAATTAGCTCGGGCATTAGCGATTAAGCCAGAATTTTTACTTCTGGATGAGACTTTCTCCGGGCTCAGTGATACTGAGATCCAAGAGGCCATCAGGTTGATCTACAGGATCCGGGATGATCTGGGAGTGACTATTTTTTTGATCGAGCATGTGATGAAGGCCGTGATGGGAACGTGTGAGAAGATTATTGTCATCCATTATGGGTTAAAACTTGCAGAAGGGAGACCTGAGGAGGTTTCTCAGAATCCCTTAGTCATCCAGGCATACTTGGGAAAGAGGCGTGCTTAAAGTAGAGAATATAAGTGTTGAACATGCAGGGGTCAGCGCATTAAGGAATGTTTTCCTGACCGTCAATGAGGGTGAGATTGTCACGGTCATTGGTGCTAATGGAGGTGGCAAGACAACCCTCCTCAGAACGATTTCAGGTCTGCTCGTCCCTTCCTCAGGGAGGATTGAATTTATTGGGGAAAGAATTGATGGGCTTCCTCCCCATGAGATATGCAAGAGAGGCTTGATCCAGATTCCTGAGGGAAGACAGCTTTTTCCGAAGATGAAAGTGATCCATAATTTGGAGATGGGGGCTTATCTTCCCGATGCGAGAAGAGGTGTGGCTCAATCGCTCAAGAGGGTTTATGAACTATTTCCGTTGTTTCGGGAGAGGGGAGGTCAAAGGGCCGGGCTTTTAAGCGGTGGGGAGCAGCAGATGTTAGCGATTGCCAGGGCATTGATGTCAAGGCCGAGATTGTTAATGTTGGATGAACCCTCTGAAGGGTTATCTCCACTGCTTACTGCAAATATATTCGATACTTTGAAAACTTTAAGGGATCAAGGTATTACCATTTTATTGATATCTCAGGAGGTGGAGCAGGCGCTTGAATTAAGCAGCCGAGGCTATATGTTGGAGAATGGAAAGATCACTTTAGAAGGAAGAAGTGAAGAGTTGTTGAATAACGATAAGGTCAGAGAGTCATACTTAGGAATGTAGTCTTAGCGATAGGGCTCTTCATTTTAACTGGCACAGGCTTCGTGGGAACCTTGAAGGGAGATTGTTTGTTTTTCTAATAAAAAGATGTTAAAGAATATTTCCATAATTAATGAAGTAAGTTTCATTGGTTAAAAGGAGAAGATTAAATAGATAGGGGAGTCAAAAAACGGTAACATATGAGAATTGGTATTGATTCAAATCTTATTCTTCCAGGGTTACAAGAAGGAAATGAGATTTCTCTGGATGGCCCTAGGGTTACCCTGAGGATGGTTTTGGAAGAGTTGGAGGCAAGGAGTTCAGGTCGAGTGAAATATATTAATCCTTCAACAGGTGCTGTTAATCCCATGGATTTTGTAATAGAGATAAATGGGTTTCCAAATCCAGGCTCGAGGGAAGATTTGGAAATAAGTTTGAATGAAGGGGATATAGTCACCATAAAGGTTTCACCTCTTGGCGGAGGATAAAAAGGGGGTCAATTATGAATAAGACATTGGGTAGACTGAGGAGGTTGCCAGAAATTGAATGTTTCTTTCCGAAGACGATGGGTGAGGCCCTTTCTTTGCTTAAAAAATATAACGGCCAAGCAAGGGTATTTGCAGGAGGGACGGATCTACTTCCCAAGATGAAGCGCCGTGAGCTTGTCCCTAAATACTTGATTGACTTGAACGGGATCCATGATCTTAGTTTCATTAAATATGAAAAAGAGAAGGGGTTAAGGATTGGAGCAGCAACGACACTTAGTGAGATTCTCGAATCCTCAATTGTCCAAAAACGTTATCCGATCCTGGTGGAAACGGTATCACAGATGGCCTCCATCCAGGTTCGGAATACTGGGACGATAGGAGGGAATCTTTGTAACGCTGTTCCTTCTGCTGATACCGCTCCACCGTTAATCGTTTTGGGAGCTCAATTGAAGATTGTCGGTCCCAATCCGAGAAGAGAGAGGAGGGTTTTGGTAGAAGACTTTTTTAAAGGGCCTGATCGAACTATCTTAGGTTCCACTGAATTGGTAAGTGAAATACAGATACCGCCTCCCGTTACCGGATCATGCGGAGCCTATCTGAAACATACTCTTAGAAGAGAGATGGATCTGGCCATGGTGGGGGTGGCTGTATGGTTGGTCCTCAATTCAAAGAAAAATATCTGCAAAGATACAAGGATTGCACTGGGAGCCGTTTCACCCATTCCAATGCGGGCAAAAAAAGCAGAGGCCATTTTAAGAGGGAAAACTTTAGATGACGATCTGATTGAAAGTGCAGCAAGGATGGCATCGGAGGAATCAAAACCCATCGATGATATAAGAAGTTCTGCTGAGTATCGGAGGGAAATGGTAAAGGTTTTGACGAAGCGAGCGGTCCAGAAATCTTTGGAGAGGATATAAAGGAGAATAATAGATGAAACCAGCCGTCATTGTTGTGGATATGCTCAAAGACGCCTTCAAAAGGAGAGATCTCCCATCCACCGAGGAATATGTGAGAATTGTTCCTAAGATCAAGGGACTTCTTGACAGAGCAAGGGAATTAAACATTCCGATCATTTTTGCCTGCGATAGTTTCCTGGAAAATGATTTTATTTTCGGGGGAAAAAAACAATATAACATTAGAGGATCTGAAGGGGCGGAGGTGGTTGAGGATTTAAAGCCAAATAAAGGAGATCACCTTCTTCCGAAAAGGCGTTTTAGCGCTTTCTTTAAAACCGACCTGGATCAGACCCTTCGATTGCTCGGGGCAGATACAGTCGTCATTACCGGAATCAACACCCACGTCTGTGTCTTTGCAACCGCCATGGACTCGGTCTGTAACGATTTTTACACCATTCTATTGGAAGACTGCTCCGCCTCTCGGAATGTAGAAGCCCATCGATTGTGCATTGAACTTTTAAGACAGAGTAATTTATCCCCCCTATTAAGGGTCATGTCATCAGAAGAATTTTTAAAAGAGGCAGCGGGCAGGAATTCTTAAGTTTAAGAAGAAAGTTGGAGGATGAGGAGAATGAAACAGTGGATGAGATTGAATGTCAATGGGGTTATTTATGAGGAAGAAATTGATCACCGGAGAACCCTTCTTGAGGTGCTCCGCGAACATTTAGGTCTACTGGGTACCCATAAGGGTTGTGATGAAGGGCAGTGCGGGGCGTGCACGGTTCTTATCGATGGGAAAGCAGTCAATTCTTGCCTTGTATTGGCTGCAAGCGTCCAAGGGAAAAAGATTACTACGATAGAAGGATTGTCTCAGGGAGAAAGGCTCGATCCGATACAAGAGGCATTTGTTGAGGTAGGAGCCATACAATGTGGTTTTTGTACTCCGGGAATGATCATGGTTTCAAAAGCCTTCTTGAATAAGAATCCCAATCCGACAGAGGAAGAAGCCAAAAGGGCCATCTCTGGAAATTTATGTCGGTGTACAGGGTATTTTAAAATCATAGAGGCGATCATGAAGGCTTCGGAGAAGATGAGGAAGGAGGCATAGAAGATGAAAGAAGAATTGTCAGTGGTTGGGAAAGGGGTACCGAGGGTCGATGCGATATTGAAAGCCACAGGAAAGGCTATCTTTGGCGCTGACTTTTCTTTGCCTGGAATGCTTTATGGAAAGATTTTAAGGAGCACCCTTCCCCATGCAAAGATTTTGAATATCGAAACAAAGAAGGCCCTGAAACTTCCAGGGGTGAGGGCCATCGTCACGGGTAAAGATTTTCCATGGGGTCTAAAATATGGATTCACCGCTATCACCCGTGATCAGACCCCACTGGCTCAGGATAAAGTGCGATACATTGGAGACGAAGTGGTAGCGGTTGCTGCCATCGATGAAGACATTGCAGAAGAAGCGTTAGACCTTATCAAAGTGGAATATGAAGAGCTTCCTGCGGTTTTTGATCCCTTCGAAGCGATGAAAGAAGGAGCCCCACAGATCCATGATCACGTTAAGAACAACATTAGTGCAGAGACCCATTTATCATTTGGTGACGTGGAAAAAGGATTTCGGGAATCAGATCATATCAGAGAGGACGAATTCAGGACTCAAGCGATCAAACATGGTTTCTTGGAACCTCATGCATCGGTAGGCTTATGGGACCCTTCAGGGAAAGCAACCCTTTGGGGGAATAAACAGAGTCCTTATATCGTTTACAGGAAGCTCGCCATGGCTCTCGGTCTTCCACCCAGCAAGATGAGGGTCATCCAGACCTATGTGGGAGCTGGTTTTGGTTCTGCTCGGTCAGATCCCTTTGCCCTTGATTTCTGTGCCCTCATGTTATCCAAGAAGACGGGAAAACCAGTGAAATTTGTCTATACCATGGAAGATGTCCTAGTCATGGGAGAGATGCGACATCCATTCACTCTGAGAACAAAGATCGGAATGACGAAGGATGGGTATCTGAAGGCCATCCAGGTTTATGCAGTAGCTGATGGAGGGGCTTATTCTACCATTGGACCGGTCAGTATTGCTCTGCCGGCATTCTTTCTCGATATCCCCTATCGGGTTCCCAGCGTCAAATATGATGGTTATCGTGTGTTTACGAATAAGGGATTTTGTGGTTCATTGAGAGGCCACTGTATTGCCCAACTGAGATGGGCATTGGGACAGCAGTTGGATATGATGTGTAATGACTTAGGATTGGACATCGCCGAGATGAGTTTAAAAAATGCACTCCATCCAGGGGATGAGACTCCAGGGGGCTATAAAATTACGAGTTGCGCATTTAAAGAATGTGTTGAAAAGGCGGTGGAGGCCTCTGGATGGAAAGGAAAGAAAGGGAAGCTCCCGCCCTTTCGTGGTATTGGGATGGGGACTTCAGCCTTTATTACAGGGGCGAAGTTAAGTGGTCATAACTCTGCTGCTTGTGTTGTCAAGATGAACGAAGATGGAACAGCCTCTGTACTCACAGGTGCAACAGATATAGGCCAGGGTTCGTCAACGATCATTTCGCAGGTCGTTGCAGAGGTTTTGGGTATTCCCATGGAGGACATCACCATTAATTCTGGGGTCGATACCGACTTTACACCTATCGATCCAGGGTCCTATGGGTCTCGAGTCAGTTTCTATTCTGGCAATGCAGCAAAGATTGCCGCTGAAGATGCAAAGAGACAACTCGCTGAGGTGGCAAGTAAAGTGATGGGAATGCCGCAAGAGAATATAGTATTTAAGGATCGAAAGGTCTTTTCTAAGGACAGTCCTGATAAGAGTTGGAAGATTGATACATTGATTAGATATGCTCAGCATAGCATGGGTAGAGAGAGTAAGTCGATCATCGGAAGGGGCAATTATGATTCTGGAATCGATTTCATCAATTTTAAGACAGGGAAAGGAAATCTCTCAGCCACCTATACTTTCGCCGCAGATGTCGTTGAAGTCGAGGTCGATCCCGAAACAGGAAAGATCACCATCTTGAATGCTGTGGGCGCCCACGATATTGGCAAGGCTTTGAACCCAATACTCTGTGCAGGTCAACTCGACGGAGCCTGGATCCAAGCAGAGGGTCAAATCCTTTTTGAAGAACTAAAAAGGGATAAGAAGGATGGGCATGTGCTTAATCCATCCTTTATGGATTATAAGATGCCTACATCCATGGATATCCCTAAGAAAAACAGACACATTTTTATAGAAAGCATCGATCCGGATGGTCCTTTTGGAGCTAAGGAGGTGGGGGAGGGGGCATCTGTGGCCATCTTTCCAGCGCTCGGGAATGCGATCTATAATGCGATCGGGGTGAGGATGCCAGACCTTCCCATCACTCCGGAAAAGATCTTGAAAGCGATTAAAGAAAAGAAGTAGGGAAAATAACCGACCTGAACCTAAGAGGCTGGGGAGGAAAGGGAAAAAGTAGATAATGCTCTTTGAGCCCTTTGAATTTTCTGGAATGAGATTAAAGAACAGGATCGTTTCTGTGCCAGTGGTGAGTAATTTAGCCACTGAGGATGGGTTTGTTACAGATCATTTGATAGAGCGATATCGCAGAATTGCAGAAGGTGGGACCGGTTGGATCATCATTGAAGATGTCGTGGTACTCTCGAGGAAGAGCCCTTACAATTTGAGAATTTGGGATGATCAGTTCGTCCCTGGTTTGAAGAAGTTGACAGAAGAAGTCCACAAGGTGGGGAATGTAAAGATAGGGGTTCAGTTAGGCCATTTTTTGAAGATCTCTATGAAGGGATATCGGCAGAAGGTCGAGGAGCTCACCAAAGAAGAGATTAAACAGATTATTGAGGATCACATTCAGGCGGCGATCCGTGCTAAGAAAGCTGGCTTTGACTCGATTGAGTGGGATGCGGAGAGTTGTATGACGCTTTCTCAGTTTTTGAGTCGGTTAAACAGGCGGACGGATGAGTATGGAGGAAAGTTGGAGAACCGGCTTCGGATTGTGATGGAAATTTATGGGGGAACACGAAAGGTTTTGGGTAAGGGTTTTATCCTTGGAGCTCGGATTAATGGCGATGATTTAGTAATGGGTGGGAATACAATGCTTCATTCGGTAGAGATAGCCAAGAGGCTTGCTGGGGTGGGAATCGACTACCTTTCCATCTCTTGCGGTGGACAATGGGTAGATGCCTTGCCTCCGAAGCCGGGAGAGCCTCCTTCAGCCTATACAGGATACTCAGGACTTCGGTGTTGGCCTCGGGCCTGGGACCCGGATGGTGCAAATGTCTACCTTTCTGAAGGAATACGGAAGGCGTTGCGAAAAGGGGGATATTCTATTCCGGTAATTACGGCGGGAAAGATTCCGATGCCTGATCTCGCTGAAGAGATACTTCAAGAAGGGAAAGCAGACCTCATCGGATTGGGAAGACCACTTCTTTGCGATCCTGATTGGGTGAAAAAGGCAATTGAGAAAAGAGAAGATGATATCGTTCGCTGTATCTATTGTAATCACTGTGCCGAAGTGAACGATCGCTTCGAGATCACCAACTGCATTCAGTGGCCGGAGGGCTACATCAACGCCCCTTCGCCATTCTTGCCTAAACAAAAAAGGGAAGCAAAAGATTGACCTCTCTCCCCTCCACGGGGAGAGGGGAAGGGTGAGGGGTAAACCACTTTGGCTGATTTAAGATGGTTAAGTTCTGACATGATTCCCCACTAAAATTGAACATGACAGATAGTTAAAGACGGAAACCCCTCCAATTTCGAAAAGAAATCTTTAATGGTTGCTTCCTGAAATATTTTCTTCAATAATTTCTAAAAACGGTGTATATTTCAATTGAAAATTCGCAATGTGGATACTTCAAGCTCCTAATTTAGGAGTTTTGAACCAAAAGAGAACCTTTGGTGGCTTAAATTTTTAGAAAACATAGAATTAGCATAAAAGTTAATGTTAGGCACCAAAAGAACATTGTATGAAATTTACCCCGCCCCGCAGAAAGCCCCGTGATTTACCACGGGGATGAATGCTCCATATCCAAAGGGCCCAAAGCCCCGCGTTTTAACGCGGGGTCGGGGTTTACTAAATATTTTCTTTATATCAGACAAAGATCTGATCGTGCTAAAATAAAGACGGAATGGATTGAAGAGACGATTGAGAATCCGGACTTTATGGAGGTTCAATCGGATAAGAGGATCCGAAAGTGGAGAAAAATCAAGGAGGAGGGTAGGTTTCTCCGCGTTATCCTGCTTCCAGACGGAGAAACAGTTCATAATGCTTTTTTTGATAGGAGATTTAAAGTGCTGCGGTAATATGTCAAGTGAAAAATAAAAACAAAAATTCTCCCTGGCTAAAAGTCATTTTTTAAAAAACTGAAGTTAGCCAGTTTGCTCTTT
>Ga0194110_10004758_pt1 | contig 16309 bp, 11 predicted proteins | sample TA2Kig1200mmetaG_FD_146192 | JGI IMG/M metagenome (GOLD analysis project Ga0194110, IMG submission 146192) | Freshwater microbial communities from Lake Tanganyika, Tanzania - TA2015032 Kigoma Deep Cast 1200m | ecosystem: Environmental > Aquatic > Freshwater > Lake | place: Tanzania: Lake... | reverse complement strand
CGATGCGGTCGACGCCGATGTCCTCGATGACGGCGCGGATGTTGTCGATCGACCCGATCTGGTCGATGTCGCAGTGCATCGTCAGCAGGAAGCCCTCGGACTTCGCCCGGGCGAAGACGTCGGCGAACTTGGCCGGCGGGTTGTCCCGCTCGTCCGAGTCCAGCCCGACGCCGATGATCCACTCCTTGTAGGGCAGCGCCGCCTCGAGCGTGGCCATGGCGTCCTCGGCCGAGAAGTCGCGGAGGAAGCAGAGGATGAGCTCGGCCGAGACGCCCAGCTCCGACGAGGCGCGGACCGCCGCGCGGCGGTACCCGGTGATGACGGCCTCGAACGGCACGCCCCGGCTGGTGTGGGCCTGTGGATCGAAGAACATCTCGACGTGGACCACGCCCTGCTCCCGCGCCTTCTGCAGGTACGCCCATGCCAGGTCGTGGAAGTCCTCCGCGGTCTGCAGCACCTGCATCGCCGGGTAGTACACCGCGAGGAAGCTCGTCAGGTCGGTGAAGTCGTAGGTCGCCTTCACCTCCTCCACCGTCTTCTCCGCGAGCTGGATGCCGTTGCGTGCGGCGAGCGCGAACTTCAGCTCGGGCTCGAGCGTCCCCTCGAGGTGCAGGTGCAGTTCGGCCTTGGGCAGGCCGAAGGCGAAAGCGGTGATGTCGGTCATGGGGCTTCTTCCGGGCGAGGGCGGGCGCCACCCCGTCGGGCGGGCGGGGTGCGAGAGCGGTGCGAGAGGCGCGTCAGGTACGCGAGGCCATCCCCATGCGCGTCAGCACGACGGACTCGAGGATCTGGACGACGTTGTAGAACAGCAGCGCCGTGCCCGTGACGAGGACGACGGCCGTCCAGACGGCGGAGAACTGCGCGCCGGCGATGAAGCCGCCGAACGATCCGCCGATCCCGCCGCCGGTCGCGAGCCACTCGGCCAGCAGGGCCCCGGTGATGGCGCCGGGCACCGAGATGCGGACCGCCGCGAAGAACTCCGGCAGGGAGTTCGGCAGGGCGACCTTGCGCAGACGGGTCCAGGCGCCACCGCCGTAGACGGTGACGAGGTCGTTCATCTGCGGCGAGGCGGCCTTCAGGCCGAACACGATGTTGACCAGCGCCGGGAAGAGCACGACGATGCCGCCGATGACGGCGACGGTCGCGAAGTCGCGGCCGAAGATGAGGATGATCACGGGTGCCATCGCAACCAGCGGCACCGAGCGCAGCAGCATCGCGAGGGGCATGAGGGCGTGCTCGACGCCCTTGCTGAGCTGGAACACGAGGGCGACGACGAGGGCGACGAAGAGCCCCGCGCCGAAGCCGACGACGGAATGGCCGATGGTGGTCCCGAGCAGGCCGAAGAGCTGCGACCGGTTGGTCGCGGCGGCCGGCACGGTGAACAAGAAGTTCCACACGTCGAGCGGTCCCTTGCCGACGTACGGCGAGATGCCGAAGATTGTGAGGGCGCCCACCCAGAGGATCAGGACGGCCACGATCGTCAGGACGAAGGTGAGCAGGCTGCGACCCAGCGCCCGCAGGGTCGCCCGTCGCGCCTCGCGACGGATGTCGGCGGACAGATCGGATCGCGGGGCCGTCACCGCCGGCGCAGTGCCGGCCGTCTTGCCCTGCAGCACACCGGTCATCGGTTCGTTCCCTTCGCCCAGGGCGCGACGGCCCGCGAGACCAGGCCCAGCAGGCCGTAGCCGGCCAGGGCGACGGCGCCGGACACGAGGGCGATGTCCCACACGCGGGGCGCGTTGAGCGCCTGCTGCGCGGCGATCATCGCGGGACCCACGCCGACGGAGATCTTGCCGAAGAACTCGCCGAGCACGGCGCCGAGGAAGGCGGCGGGCACGGCGACCTGCAGCGCGTTGAGGATCGCGGGCAGCGCGGCGATCAGACGGACCTTGCGCAGCTGGGTCAGCCGGGAGCCGCCGTAGACGGTGATGACGTCCAGACTCGCCCGATCCGCGGCCTTCAGGCCGAGGAGGGCGCCGACGACGGTCGTGAAGAAGCAGCTGAGGGCGGCGAGGAAGACCGCCGTCGTCGACGGCTGGCCGGGCTGGGGGAGCGGCACGATGACGATCAGGAGCAGCCCCAGCGCGACGATCGGGATGCAGTACGTGATGATCGCGATCTGCATGACGACGCCCTCGAGGCGCGGGACGATGAGGACGAGCGCGGACAGCAGGAGGGCGAGGCCGTTGCCCCAGAGGTAGCCGAAGCCGGCCTCCGCGAGCGTCACGCTGAAGTTGCGGACGTAGAAGTCCCACCCCGTCGCGCCGAACTCGAGGACGACCTGCAGTGGCGTCGGGATGGCCTGCACACCGCCGGGACCGACGTTGGAGAACACCGTCGCGGCGAGGATCCACCACAGCAGGAGGATCGCGAGCCCGCCGATGAGGCCCGAGGCCCACGCCGGCAGGCGCACGTCCTCCCACTGGATGGTGCGGCTCTTGGCGGCGTCAGTGGTCATCGGCCGCGGCGCCTCCGACGCCGAAGAGCAGTTCGGAGGCCTGGTCGACGTAGGCGTGGAACTCGGGAGTCCGCATCATCTCGGGCGTCCGCGGGCGGGGGAGGTCGATGTGCATGACCTCCTTGATCCGCCCGGGACGGGGGCTCATGACCGCGACCTGATCGGAGAGGAAGATGGCCTCCGAGATGCCGTGCGTGACCAGCAGGGTCGTCGCCGGCTTCTCCGTCCAGATGCGCAGGAGCTCCAGGTTGAGCTTCTGCCGCGTCATGTCGTCGAGGGCGCCGAACGGCTCGTCGAACAACAGGACGGACGGCTTCATGATGAGCGAGCGCGCGATCGACACGCGCTGACGCATGCCGCCGGACAGCTGGGCGGGCTTCGCCTTCTCGAACCCCCTCAGCCCCACGAGGTCGATCATCTCGGCGACGTAGGCCTTGTCGACGGGAGTGCCGGCGACCTCGAACGGCAGCTGGATGTTCGACTGCACACTGCGCCACGGCAGCAGCGCGGAGTCCTGGAACGCGATGCCCAGCTCGTTGCCGCGACGCAGCTCCTTCGGGCTCTTCCCGTCGACACGGGTCGTCCCGCTCGTCGGGTCCTCGAGTCCGGCCAGGATGCGCAGGATCGTGGACTTGCCGCATCCGGACGGGCCGAGCAGGGCGAGGAACGTGCCCTGCTCGGTGTGGAGGTTCGCGTCTTGCAGCGCCACGACGCTCTTGCGTCCCACGCTGAAGACCTTGTTCAGGTCGGTGATCTGGAGGCCGGTGCCCAGGGTGTTGCCCTGGGCACCGGTCTGGAGAGCCGTATCGGTCACGATGGCTTCTTCCCGCGGAGTGTCAGCCCGCGTAGTTCTTCAGGTCGGGGTTCTCCTCGTAGACCTCCTGCAGGAGGCTGAGGTCGAACAGCTGCGACGCCTCGAGCGTGATGCCGGCGTCGGCGAGGCTCTCCAGCGTCGCCTGCTGCAGGTCGTCGCTGATGGTGAACAGGCCGTTCTCCTCGGTCTCGTCGGAGACGACGAGCTCGTTCTGGGCGATGGCGCCGGCGAGCGAGTTCTCGGGGTTCAGGTCGAGGTCGGCGCCGTACTCCTCGACGGCCAGGCGCGAGCCCTCCTCGGGGTCGTTCAGCGCGTCGGTCCAGCCGCGGATCTCGGCCGTCAGCAGCGCCTTGAGCTTCTCGCGGTCGTTGGCGATGGACTCGTCCGTCACGACGACGGCCTCGGCCATGAACGGCAGACCGTTGTCGGCGAAGGGCAGGTTGGTGGTCGCCAGGCCCTGGGCGGCGACGGTGACGGCCTCGTTCGTCAGGAACGCCATGAAGCCGTCGACCTCGCCGTTGACCAGCGGCGCCGGGTCGTACTGCACCGGAACGATGGTCATCTCGCTCGGGTCGATGTCGTTGGCGGCCAGGAAGGCGTTGAACAGCGAGGTGTTCGAGTCCTGGATGCCGATGCGCTTGCCCTTGAGGTCGTCGACCGTCGCGATGTTGCCGCCGTCCTCGAGCGAGAGGATGGTGAACGGGTTGCGCTGGAAGGTCGTGCCGATGATCTTGATCGGCGCACCCTCGGACGCGATGGCTGCTCCGGTGGAGACGGCGTCGGTGAGAGCCGCGTCGGCGCTGCCCGAGAGCAGCTCGGCGACACCGGTCGACGGGCCGGGCACCAGGTTGACGCCCGAGAAGCCGGCGTCGGTGAAGTAGCCCTTGGTGTCGGCGAAGTACTCGCCCGCGAACTCCTCGTTGAGGATCCAGCTGAGCTGGAGGGTGAGCTCGCCGTAGCCGTCCGCCGAGGACTCGGTGGAGTCGCCGGTCGAGGCGGCGCCGCCGCCGCAGGCGGTGAGGGTCAGAGCGGAGAGCGCGACCCCGGCGAGGGCCGCGACGACGCGCTGTGCGCGTCGAGAGGTGAGGAACGTCATCGCTGTGTCTCCAGAGAGCCGGTGGTGCTTCATCGGGTGGGGGCGGCACCAGGAGATCGATGCGCGCTGGTTCGAAACATACGAGATGTTGATTACACGAACACTGGCTCGGGTGTTTCGCGGCCGTTACACCGTGTCGGGCACCGCGACCGTGCGCGGCTCGGCGCGCGACGACCTCTCCTCCCCAGGCCCGAGCTGTGCGCCCGGGGGACATGGGGCCGCTTCCGTGTCGGCGACCCGGGTTACCGTGGACGGGTGACATTCCCCGGCGCCGCACCCGAGCCGTACGTCGACGCTCCCCCTGAGCCGTACGGCGTCTACGACGACCCCTATGCGGGAGCCGACTGGGACCCCGATCTGTTCGCCCCGCCCGAGGATCCCGACGCGCCGCCTCCCCCGATGGATGCCACGGCCTCCCCCTTCGCCCGCGCTGCGGTCGCGACCGGCACGGCGAAGACCCTGCCGTCGGCGCGCGACTTCACCGGGCGCGAGCCGCGCGACGTCCTGCGGGAGGTCTACGGGTACGACGCGTTCCGCGGCGATCAGGCCGACATCGTCCAGCACGTCGTCGACGGCGGCGACGCGGTCGTGCTCATGCCCACCGGTGGCGGCAAGAGCGTCACCTACCAGGTGCCCGCCCTCGTCCGTCCCGGCACGGGACTGGTCGTCAGCCCGCTCATCGCCCTCATGCACGACCAGGTCGACGCGCTCGTCGCGAACGGCGTCCGCGCCGCGTACCTGAACTCGACGCAGGCGCCGGCCGAGCGTCAGGCGGTGGAGCAGGCGTTCCTGTCGGGCGACCTCGACCTGCTCTACGTCGCTCCCGAGCGCCTGAACGGCGCGCAGACCCTCGGCCTGCTCTCGCGCGGACGCCTGAGCGTCATCGCGATCGACGAGGCGCACTGCGTGTCGCAGTGGGGCCACGACTTCCGGCCCGACTACCTCGCTCTGGGCGACCTCGCCGACCGCTTCCCCGACGTGCCCCGCATGGCCCTCACCGCCACGGCCACGCCGGCCACCGCCCAGGAGATCGTCGAGCGCCTCCGTCTGCGCGACGCCCGCGGCTTCGTCGCGAGCTTCGACCGACCCAACATCCAGTACCGCATCGACGCCAAGGTCGACCCGCGGCGTCAGCTGGTGTCGTTCATCAAGTCCCAGCCCGAGGGCTCGGCGGGCATCGTCTACGCTCTCAGCCGCAAGAGCGTCGAGCAGACGGCCGCCTACCTCTGCGCCCAGGGGCTCGACGCCCTGCCCTACCACGCTGGGCTTGACGCCTCCGTCCGCGCGGCCAACCAGTCGCGGTTCCTCCGCGACGACGGCGTGGTCATGGTCGCCACGATCGCGTTCGGCATGGGCATCGACAAGCCAGATGTCCGCTTCGTCGCCCACATCGACCTGCCCAAGTCCGTCGAGGGCTACTACCAGGAGACAGGCCGCGCCGGCCGCGACGGCGACCCGTCGACGGTGTGGATGGCCTACGGTCTCGGCGACGTGGTGCAGCAGCGCCGCATGATCGACCAGTCGCCCGGCGACCGCTCCTACAAGATGCGCCTCGGCCAGCACCTCGACGCCATGCTGGCCCTCTGCGAGACGGTGGGATGCCGCCGACAGAACCTCCTCGCGTACTTCGGGCAGCCCTCCGAGCCGTGCGGCAACTGCGACACGTGCCTCACCCCGCCCGAGACGTGGGACGGTCTCGTCGCCGCGCAGAAGCTGCTGTCGACGATCGTGCGCCTGCAGCGCGAGCGCAACCAGGCGTTCGGCGCGGGCCACCTCATCGACATCCTGCGCGGTGCGAAGACCGAGCGGATCTCGCAGCAGGGCCACGACCGTCTGACGACCTACGGACTCGGCGCCGATCTGTCGGACCAGGACTGGCGGAGCGTCATCCGTCAGCTCCTCGCCCGCGGCATCCTCGTCGCACGCGGCGAGTACGGGACCCTCGCGCTGAGCGAGGCGTCCGGCGGGGTCCTGCGCGGCGAGACGCCCGTGCCGCTGCGCCGCGATGCGCTCGGCCGCACCGGCGGCGGCGGGGGCGCCGGCCGGGCGCGCAAGTCCAGCGCCGACGACGTCGCCCCGGACGACCGCGACCTGTTCGAGGCGCTGCGTGCGTGGCGTGCGGAGCAGGCCCGCGAGCAGGGTGTTCCGGCGTACATCGTCTTCGGCGACGCGACCCTGCGGGCCATCGCCGCGGCGCGGCCGTCGGCGATGGGCGATCTCGACGGCATCACGGGCATCGGCGCGAAGAAGCGCGAGGCGTACGGCGACGGCATCCTCACGGTGGTCGGCCGGCACTGACCACGGCCGGCGCCAACTCAGCGGCGGGCGCCGACCCGTCGTGGCCGGTGGGCGATGTCGACAGCCCACAACAGCCCCGGATGACGTCCCCCGATGTCTTTGTGGGCAACGTGCACAATGTCCCCACCTCGTTGTGGGAGTCCTACCGTGGTGGCATCCCTTTGCATCGTCGAGAGGTGTTCTCATGACCGACGCCGCCGTCCGTCCCACCACGCCCGCCGCCAGCACGCGTACCCCCGTCGGCGGAGCGCCGACCGCCGCCCACTCCGCGGCCGAGGCGCACGAGTCCCGCATCGACGTGGACCGCGTCACCGACCTGCTGCTCGGCACGTGGGCCGACACGCGCCGCGAGGCGCGCGAGATGTTGAAGGACCCGGCGTTCTGGCGTGACGACCGCCTCGGCATGGACGACCACCGCGAGCGCACCCTCAGCCAGCTCCACCTGCTCGTGCAGAAGAAGGCGGTGCACCGGGCGTTCCCGAAGCGCTTCGGCGGCGAGGAGAACAACGGCGCGAACATCGCCGGGTTCGAGGAGCTCGTCGCGGCCGACCCCAGCCTGCAGATCAAGTCCGGCGTGCAGTGGGGGCTCTTCGGCTCCGCCGTCCTGCAGCTCGGCACCGCGGAGCACCACGACAAGTGGCTCCCGGGCATCATGAGCCTCGAGATTCCGGGCGCCTTCGCCATGACCGAGACCGGTCACGGCTCCGACGTCGCCGCGATCGGCACCACCGCCACCTACGACGCCGAGACCGAGGAGTTCGTCATCCACACCCCGTTCCGCGGGGCCTGGAAGGACTACCTCGGCAACGCCGCACTGCACGGCAAGGCGGCCACCGTCTTCGCGCAGCTCATCACCAACGGCGTGAACCACGGCGTGCACTGCTTCTACGTGCCGTTGCGCGACGACGAGGGGAACTTCCTCCCCGGGATCGGCGGCGAGGACGACGGCCTCAAGGGCGGCCTGAACGGCATCGACAACGGCCGGCTCCACTTCGACCACGTCCGCGTCCCCCGCACCAACCTGCTGAACCGCTACGGCGACGTCGCCGCGGACGGCACCTACTCGAGCGAGATCGCCAGCCCGGGCCGTCGTTTCTTCACGATGCTCGGCACGCTCGTGCAGGGTCGCGTCTCGCTCGACGGAGCCGCGGCCTGGGCCTCGGCCATCGGCCTCACCATCGCCGTCACCTACGGCAATCAGCGCCGCCAGTTCGACTCCGGCAGCGGCACGCCCGAGGTCACCCTCCTCGACTACGGCAAGCACCAGCGCCGGCTGCTTCCCCGCCTGGCCACGACGTACGCGGAGATCTTCGCGCACGACGAGTTCCTGCAGAAGTTCGACGGCGTCTTCAGCGGCGCGGCCGACACCGACGCGGACCGCGAGGACCTCGAGACCCTCGCGGCGGCGCTCAAGCCGCTGTCGACCTGGCACGCGCTCGACACCCTGCAGGAGGCCCGCGAGGCCTGCGGCGGTCAGGGCTTCCTGTTCGAGAACCGCCTTGTCGGCCTGCGCGCCGACCTCGACATCTTCGTGACCTTCGAGGGTGACAACAACGTGCTGCTGCAGCTCGTCGGCAAGCGCCTGCTCGCCGACTACGCCCGCCAGTTCAAGGGCAAGGACGCGAAGGCGCTCGCCGCGTTCGCCGTCGGTCAGACCGCGGGCAAGCTCTTCCACGGTGCCGGCATGCGCCAGCTGGGCCAGGCGGTCTCCGACTTCGGCTCGACGGCCCGTTCCGTCGAGCGCGGACTCCGCGCCGAGCAGCAGCACGAGCTCCTCGCCGGCCGCGTCCAGCAGATGATCGCCGACATCGCCGGTCGCCTCCGCCCCGCCGCCAAGCTCTCCCGCGAGGACGCCGCCGCGCTGTTCAACGAGAACCAGGCCGAGCTCATCGAGGCGGCCCGCGCGCACGGCGAGCTGCTGCAGTGGGAGGCCTTCACCGACGCCGTCAACCGCGTCACCGACCGCGACACCCTGCGGGTGCTGACGTGGGTCCGCGACCTCTTCGGCCTGCAGCTCATCGAGAAGCACCTCGCCTGGTACCTCATCCACGGACGCCTGTCGACGCAGCGCGCGGCGGCGGTCTCCAGCTACATCGACCGTCTCTGCACGCGGCTGCGTCCGCACGCGCAGGACCTCGTGGATGCCTTCGGCTACGGCCCCGAGCACATCCGTGCGTCGATCGCCTCCGGGGTCGAGGACGACCGGCAGAACGAAGCCGCCTCCTACTACGCGGAGCTGGCGGCATCCGGAACCGCCCCCGTCCCGGAGAAGAAGCCCGCGAAGTAAGCGCGCCCACGCCGTCAGGACAGGCGGTGCGTTCGGAACAGGCCGATGCCCAGCGCGTCGGCCTGTTCTCGGTGCACCGCCTGCTCCGTCGTCGGAGGAGAGGGGTGGCCCGTAGCCTGGGCGGATGAGCGACGTCCGCATCGGCTCCGACGGCACCGCCCGCTGCGCCTGGGCCGGCGACGACGCCGAGTACCAGCGCTACCACGACGAGGAGTGGGGCACGACGCTGCGCGGCGACCGCCCGCTGTTCGAGAAGATGAGCCTCGAGGGCTTCCAGGCCGGGCTCTCCTGGATCACCATCCTGCGGAAGCGCCCGCGGTTCCGCGAGGTCTTCGGCGGCTTCGAACCGGCGACGGTGGCCGCCTTCGGTCCCGATGACGTGGAGCGGATGCTCCAGGATGCCGGCATCATCCGCCACCGCGGAAAGATCGAGGCCGTGATCGCCAATGCCGCCATCGTCGCGGGCATGGCCGACGGTGAGCTCGACGGGCTGCTGTGGTCCTTCGCGCCCGCCGCGCACCGGTCGCCGGCGACCTTCGCCGAGATGCCGGCCGTCACCCCCGAGTCCACGGCGATGAGCACGGAGCTGCGGCGCCGCGGCTTCCGCTTCGTCGGTCCGACCACCATGTACGCGCTGATGCAGTCCTCGGGGATGGTCGACGACCACGTCACCGGGTGCTGGCGCGCCGCCGCCTGAGCCGCCGTGCCTCCCCCGGGGGAATGAATCCCGCGCCCACCCGTTAGACTGATCTACGGAGCTTTCGCTCCTCGCGTCGTCGAACGCACCGGCCCCCTCTGCGTGGGCCTTTGACCTTCACGGCGAACGGATGCGCCGCCCGGCGCCTTCGCCCTTGCAGCCGCAGCATCGCGGCATCCCGAACCGCCGCGTCCTCGCGCGCGGCAGGAGACTTCATGACGTCCCAGACCTTCACCGACCTCGGCGTGCCCGCGCCCCTGGTCGACGTGCTCACCGCGCAGGCCAAGCCCGCGCCGTTCCCGATCCAGGCCGACACCCTTCCCGACACGCTCGCCGGGCGCGATGTGCTCGGCCGCGGCAAGACCGGCTCCGGCAAGACCCTCGCGTTCTCGCTCCCCCTCGTCGCGCGTCTCGCGGCGAAGACCGACCGTCGTCGCGGTCGTCGTCCCCGCGCTCTCGTGCTGGCCCCGACCCGCGAGCTGGCGAACCAGATCGACGCGGTCATCCAGCCGCTCGCCGACGCCTTCTCGCTGACGACCACGACCGTCTACGGCGGCGTCAACCAGAAGCGTCAGGTCGATGCGCTGAACGCCGGCGTCGACATCCTCGTCGCGTGCCCCGGCCGCCTGGAGGACCTCATCGGCCAGGGCTTCGCGAGCCTCGACGACGTCGAGATCACCGTGCTGGACGAGGCCGACCACATGGCGGACCTGGGCTTCCTGCCCGGCGTCACCCGCCTGCTGGCCCGCACGCCCGCCGACGGTCAGCGCCTGCTCTTCTCGGCGACGCTCGACAACGGTGTGGACAAGCTCGTCAAGCGATTCCTGCGCAACGAGGTGCTCCACTCGGTCGACGAGGCGCACTCCCACGTCGCGGCGATGACGCACCACGTCTTCGTCCCCGTCGACGCGGATGCCAAGAAGGAGCTTGTTCAGACCCTGGCGTCGGGCACCGCCCGTCGCATCCTGTTCATGCGCACCAAGCACCAGGCGAAGAAGCTGGCCAAGTCGCTCACCGCTGCCGGCATCCCGTCCGTGGATCTGCACGGCAACCTGTCGCAGCCGCAGCGCGACCGCAACCTCGCCGCCTTCGGCGACGGCCGCGCCAAGGTGCTCGTCGCGACCGACGTCGCCGCCCGCGGCGTGCACGTCGACGGCGTCGAGTTGGTCGTCCACGTCGACCCGCCCGTCGAGCACAAGGCGTACCTGCACCGCTCCGGCCGTACCGCCCGCGCGGGCTCGGCCGGCGACGTGGTGACGATCATGCTGTCCGAGCAGCGCCGTGACACCCTCGACATCCTGCGCAAGGCCAAGATCTCGGCGACGCCGACCCCCGTGACCCCGACCTCGCCCGAGGTCGTCGCGCTCGTCGGTGAGGTCGCCCCCTACGTCAAGCCGGAGCCCGTCGTCGCCGTGCAGCAGGGCGGCGGCCGTTCGCAGGGCGCCAACGCCCAGCGCAAGCGCGCCGCCCGCGGCGAGGGCGCCTCGGACGCGTCCGCGCGCGGAACCGCGACCGAGGGCGGCGGCCGTCGCCGTCGCGGTGGTCGCGGCGGCGGTGCCGCGGGCGAGACGGCCGGTCAGCGTCCCGCCGCCACGGCGGCCGGCGGTCGCAGCGGCCAGCGGTCGGGTGCCGGTCGCGGACAGGGCGCGGGTGGCGCACAGCGCGCCGGCGCCGGCTCGACCCGGTCGCAGGGCTCGGGCCGCACGGCATCCGGGAGCCCCACCACCGGGATGGTCGTCGGCGCCGCACGGAACGCGCGCACGAACCGCCGCGCCCAGGGCTGACCCTTCCTCTCCTCGATGCCCCGCACCCTCCGGTGCGGGGCATCGTCGTCTCCGGCCGCGGGGCCGTGCTGCGGAGGTGAGAGGCGACACGCCGGTTCCGCCACGTCCCGCCGCGGCGTGTCGCCTGCCATCTCCGCACGACGGTCGCGGCCACGGCTGGTCGGACGTGGCTCCGACGGCCGGGCCCACGTCGCGAAGCGGCCGACCGCTGCGCGAACGGGCATCGCGGATGTCGGGGGCCTGGGCCACACTGGGGGCGGTCCACCCGAGGAGCCCGCATGGTCGATGAGAATCCCGCTGCCGACGCGCACGACGTCATCCGCGTCCGCGGCGCCCGCGAGAACAACCTGAAGAACGTCGACCTCGACGTGCCGAAACGGCGGCTGACGGTCTTCACGGGCGTCTCGGGCTCCGGCAAGTCGTCGCTCGTCTTCGGCACCATCGCCGCGGAGTCGCAGCGTCTCATCAACGAGACGTACCCGACGTTCGTGCAGCAGTTCATGGGACAGCTGTCCCGGCCGGACGTGGATGCGCTCGAGAACCTCAGCGCGACCATCCGCGTCGATCAGGAGCGGATGGCCGCCAACGCCCGGTCGACGGTTGGGACGGCCACCGACGTCCACGCGATGCTGCGGGTGCTCTTCAGCCGCATCGGCCAGCCGCACGTCGGCTCGTCCCAGGCGTTCTCGTTCAACGTCCCGTCCATCTCCGGCGCGGGCGCCGTCGTGATCAAGACCGGCGCGCGCAAGGGACAGAAGGAGCGCCGGTCGTTCGAGATCACCGGCGGCATGTGCCCCGACTGCGAAGGGCTCGGGCAGGTCAGCGACATCGACCTCGACCAGTTGTTCGATAAGTCGCTGTCGCTCAACGCGGGCGCGATCTCGGTGCCGGGGTACACCGCCGACGGGTGGATGGTCCGCGTCTTCAGCGAGTCCGGATTCTTCGACGGCGACAAGCCCATCCAGGACTTCACCGAGCAGGAACGTCACGACTTCCTCTACAAGGAGCAGACGAAGGTGCGGATCGCCAGCACCAACATGACCTACGAGGGTCTCGTCCCCAAGATCACCAAGAGCATGCTGCAGAAGGACCGCGACGCGCTGCAGCCGCACATCCGCGCCTTCGTCGACCGCGCGGTGACGTTCGTCGCCTGCCCCGCGTGCGCGGGCACCCGCCTGAACGAGGGCGCGCGCTCGTCGCGCATCGCGGGCGTGAACATCGCCGACGCGGCCGCCATGCAGATCACCGACCTCGCGGCGTGGGTGCGCACCATCGAGGACCCGTCCGTCGCCCCCCTCGTGCAGGGGTTGAGCCAGACTCTGGATGCCTTCGTCCACATCGGCCTCGGATACCTCTCCCTCGACCGGGCGAGCGGCACGCTGTCGGGCGGCGAGGCCCAGCGCACGAAGATGATCCGCCACCTCGGGTCGAGTCTCAGCGACATCACGTACGTCTTCGACGAGCCGACGGCGGGGCTGCACCCGCACGACATCCAGCGGATGAACGAGACGCTGGAGCAGCTGCGCGACAAGGGGAACACCGTCCTCGTCGTCGAGCACAAGCCCGAGGTGATCGAAATCGCCGATCACGTCGTGGACCTCGGCCCGCGCGCGGGCCGGGACGGCGGCACCGTGCAGTACGAGGGCGACGTGGCCGGACTGCGGAGGTCCGACACGCTCACGGGCCGCTTCCTCGATCACCGGGCGCAGCTCAAGCCCACGGTCCGGTCCGCGGCCGGCGCCATGCCCATCCGCGACGCGCGGCAGCACAACCTACGCGGGGTCGACGTCGACGTCCCGCGCGGCGTGCTCACCGTCGTGACGGGGGTCGCCGGCTCCGGCAAGTCGTCGCTGATCCACGGCAACCTCCCGGCCTTCGACGACGTCGTCGTGGTGGACCAGTCCGTCATCAAGGGATCCCGGCGCAGCAGCCCGGCGACCTACACGGGCATCCTCGACGCGGTCCGCTCCGCCTTCGCCAAGGCGAACGGCGTCAAGCCGGCGCTGTTCAGCGCGAATTCCGAGGGCGCGTGCGTCGCCTGCAAGGGCCTCGGCGTCATCGTGACGGAGCTCGGCTTCCAGTCCACCGTCGAGACCGTGTGCGAGCTGTGCGGGGGGACGGGCTTCGACGACGACGTGCTGGAGTACACGCTGAACGGCAGGAACATCTCCGAGGTGCTGGCGATGTCGGTGGCCGAGGCGGCAGACTTCCTGACCACCGGTCCTGCCGTCGCGGTGCTCGGCCGCCTGAAGGACGTCGGCCTCGGGTACATCACGCTCGGGCAGTCGCTGAACACGCTGTCCGGCGGCGAGCGACAGCGGCTCAAGCTGGCGATCTCGATGGCCAAGAGCGGCGCGGTCTACGTCCTGGACGAGCCGACCACCGGGCTGCACCTGGCGGACGTCGACAACCTGCTCGATCTGCTCGACCGCCTCGTCGACGCGGGCAACACGGTGGTCGTCATCGAGCACCACCAGGCGGTCATGGCGCACGCGGACTGGATCATCGACCTCGGCCCGGGCGCGGGGCACGACGGCGGCACCGTCGTATTCGAGGGGACGCCTGCCGACCTCGTGGCTGCGCGCTCGACGCTGACGGGGGAGCACCTGGCCCGCTACGTCGGCGCCTGACCGCGGGCCGGGGAGACGGGCCGGCGGTCCGCCGACCGGCGCGACCCCGTCTCAGTGGGGGATCGTCGCGTCGTGCAGGTGGCGGTCGCCGTGCGAGAGCACCTTCACCATCACCCCGCGCTGACGCAGCTCGGCCACGGCGCGCGTCTCGTCCTCACGGGTGAGCCCGAGCGCGTGCACGCTCGACACGACGAGCACGTCGCCGCGGGTGAGCGTGCCGAAGAAGCGGGCCAGTCGTGCGGCCCATCCCTCGAGCGTTTCGGGGGCGGGATGCCGGAACCCCTCGATCGGCACGCCGAACCGCGTCAGGTCGTCGCGCTGCTCCACGACGGACGGCATGCCGGGCCGCGAGACGACCAGGCCGACCAGACGGGAACCGGAGGGGCGCGCCCGCCAGAAGTCGCGGTCGCTCAGCAGCTCGGTGAAGCACTTCGGGCACTCGGCCGCCGCGTGGGGGAGAGGCACCGGACTGGTCCCGGCGTCGCCCGCGCGGGACGGCATCGTCGGGATCGATTCGCTCATGGAAACCTCCGCGTCCCATTCTGCCGCACGGTTCCTGAGCGCGCCCCCCTCGGGGGCCCGTGCGGGGGGAACCCGCACAGGGGATGGCGCGACGACAGGCCGATTCCCGCAGAAGACGCCTGCGTCCGGCGCATCGCCTGTTCCCGGCACCGCGGAACGGCCACCGCCGCAGACGAGGGGGAGGGATGCCCCGGGGTGGCATCCCTCCCCGTCCCTTCCTCAGTGGGCGGAGTAGCCGCCGTCGACGAGGTGGTAGCTGCCCGAGATGAACGACGCCGCGTCGCTCAGCAGGAACAGCGTCAGCGCCGCGACCTCCGCGTCGGTGCCGAGGCGTCCGGCGGCGTGCTCGTTCTCGAGGTGCGTGAGGGCCTCGGGCGAGAGGCTCGAGCGGACGAGCGGGGTGTCGATGAAGCCGGGGCCGACCGCGTTCGTGCGGACGCCCTTCGCGGTGTACTCGAGGGCCGCGACCTTGGTCAGCCCCACGAGCGCGTGCTTGCTGGCGACGTAGGCCGCGTTCTGCGCGATGCCCACGGATCCGAGGACGGATGCCATGTTGACCACGGCCCCGCCGCCGGCCTCGACGATCGCGGGGAGCTGGAAGCGCAGACCGTAGAAGACGCCGTCGAGGTCGACGGAGCGCACGCGGTCCCAGGCGGCGATGTCGTAGTCGCCGATGTTCTGAGGGGCGGCACCGATGCCGGCGTTGTTGACGGCGAGGTGCAGGGCGCCGTACATCTCCTGCGCGAAGCGGACGGCCGCCTCGGAGTCCTCCCACTTCGCCGTGTTCTGGGCGAAGGGCGCGGCGGTCCCGCCGGCGCTCGTGATCTGCTCGACCACTGCCGTGGCGGCCTCCAGGTTGATGTCGGTGACGACGACCGACGCCCCCTCCGCGGCGAGCTCCCGGGCGATCGCCGCTCCGATGCCGCTGCCGCCTCCGGTGACGAGGGCTGTCTTGTTGTCGAACCTGGCCATGTCGTTACTTCTCTCCCGCAGCCTCGTCCCCACGGCTCTCGCGGCGACATGCATGCGCGCGAATGGAACAACCGGTCGGCCGGCCCGGCTATTCCGTCAGATGCGGATCGAGAAGCCGCCGTCCGCCGACAACAGCTGACCGGTCACCCACCGGCCCTCCTCCGATAGCAGGAACGAGGTGAGTGCCGCGATGTCGCGGGGGGTGCCGAGACGCCCCGATGGTTGGTACGCGGTGAGATGGGCCCGGGTCTCGTCGTCCATCCACCCGGTGTCGATGGGCCCGGGGTTCACGACGTTCGCGGACAGCCCGCGGTCCGCGAACTCCCGCGCCGCGGAGATGACGATGCGGTCGAGGGCGCCTTTCGATGCGCCGTACGGCAGGTTCCCCGTCGTGTGGTCGCTGGTGAAGGCGACGACCGCACCCCCGGTGGCATCCATCTGCCGGACGAACCCGGCGATGAGCAGGAGGGAGGCGCGGGCGTTCACCGCCATGTGACGGTCGAAGCTCTCGGCCGTGGTGTCGAGGATCGACGCGTCGACACCGTGCGCGTGGCTCAGGACGAGGGCGGACAGGATGCCGCGCTCCCGCACGATCGTGTCCACGAGAACACCCGGCGCGTCGGGGTCGGACAGGTCGCACGGGTAGTCGGTGTCGACGAGATCGCTCGTCACGACGTCCCACCCGTCGGAGCGGAGGCGCGGGACGATCCCCGCCGCGATGCTGTCGGCGCGGGCAGCGCCGGTCACGAGG
>Ga0194110_10004753_pt1 | contig 16315 bp, 13 predicted proteins | sample TA2Kig1200mmetaG_FD_146192 | JGI IMG/M metagenome (GOLD analysis project Ga0194110, IMG submission 146192) | Freshwater microbial communities from Lake Tanganyika, Tanzania - TA2015032 Kigoma Deep Cast 1200m | ecosystem: Environmental > Aquatic > Freshwater > Lake | place: Tanzania: Lake... | reverse complement strand
ACGAGAACCGACAGGGCGAGTGCAGCGATGCGAGACGACCGCGGGAAGTCGAGAGTACGAGGAGGCGTGCGCATGGCGGACCTCCTTCCGAACCAGCCATGGCTCAGTGCCCGTCAGACCAACAAGCCGGACTGCGCACGCTCAATGGTACGAGACGCCCCCCCCCCCGGCGTCAAGTCCTGAATACCGCAACGCAAGGGCACAGACCGCCGAGCCAGGCGCTGCGGCGGGCCGAGCGGCACGGCGGCTCGGCCCGTTGCTCCGTGCAGACCCCCACCTCCTACCCCGCCAGCTCCCTTCCGAACGCCCGCGCCTTCTCCCTGAGCGCGGTGTTCGACTCGCGCACGCCTTCCTCGGAGTGCGCGTTGGGCACGAGGAGGCTCTTGAACGCGGGCGCGCCCACCCCCACGAACCCCGCGATGGCCTTCACGTTCTCCTCCGCGAGCTTAAGGCCCCACTCGGACCCGCCGCCCGCCGTCGCGACGAACGCCAGGCGCGCCTTCTCGAGCCCGGGGGCGAACCGGTACCCGCGCTCGTCGGACTTCACGAGGCAGAACATCCGGTCGACGACGTGCTTGAGCTGTGCCGAGAGGCCCCAGAAGTAGATGGGCGTCGCGAGCACGACCGCGTCCTGCTCCGGCATGCGCGCGATGACGTCGGTGGCCTCGTCGTCCACGGCGCAGCGGAACTCCTTCGCCCCCTTGCAGGCCATGCACGCTTGGCAGCCGTAGACCTCGTAGCGCAGCCGCGCGGCGTCCACGATCTCGACGTCCGCGCCGGCCTGGCGCGCACCCTCGGCAACCCAGTCCACCACGGTCCGTGTGTTCCCGCGCTCGTTCGGACTGCCGACCACCATCATGATCCGTCTGCCCATCGACGCCCCCCCCGCGCCACGGCCCGCCGACGCGGGCCTGCGCCCGTCTAACTGATCACGCCCTTCACGTACTCCCGCGTCATCTGCTCGCGCGGGTTCTCGAGCACCTCGCGCGCCGGCCCGTGCTCGACGAGCTCGCCCATGTACAGGAAGAGGACGTAGTCCGCCAGTCGGCGTGCCTGCCTCAGGATGTGCGTGACGAGCACGATGGTGTAGTCGTCCTTGAGCTCCAGGAAGCGCTGCTCGATGCGCTGGCTCGACCTCGGATCGAGCGCCGAGGTCGGCTCGTCGCCGAGGATGATCTCCGGCTCGACCGCGAGCCCGCGCGAGAGGCACAGGCGCTGCTGCTGTCCCACGGAGAGGTCCGACGCCGGCTCGTGCAGGCGGTCCTTCACCTCGTCCCACAGCCCGGACTCCCGGAGGTGCAACTCGACGATCCGGTCGAGGTCGCGCCGCCGCCAGACGCCGTGGATGCGCGGGCCGTACGCGACATTCTCGTAGATGGACATGGGCAACGGATACGGGCGCTGCGAGAGGAGCCCCATCCGGCGGCGGACCTCGGTCACGTCCACCCTCGGATCGAAGATGTCCTCGCCGTCCACGAGGACGTTGCCCGTGATCCTCACCCCCTCGACCGTCTCCACAAGCCGGTTGAACGTGCGGAGCAGCGTGCTCTTCCCGCATCCCGACGGCCCGATGATGGCCGTGATCCGCTTCTCGGGGATGTCCACGCTCACGTCCTTGAGCGCCTGCATCGCGCCGTAGAAGACGTTGAGGTTACGGACGCTGATGTGGGTCCTTCCGCTCATGCCGCCTCCTAGCCGACGGTGTGCCGGGCGACCCGGCGGCCGATGAGCCGCGCGACGACGCTCGTGATGAGGATGATGACGGTGAGCACGAGGGCCGACGCGTACGCCCGCTCCTGGACCTCGGGGACCGGCGTCCCGAGCTGGAAGAAGATGGCGAGCGGCAGCGTCGCCGCCGGTCCGAACAGCGAATGCGGCAGCGAGTCCGTGAACCCCGCGGTGAACATGACCGAGGCCGCGTCGCCGATGCCGCGCCCGAACGCGATGAGCACCGCCGTGAGGATCCCCGGGAGGGCCTGCCTCGCGAGCACCTTCCTCGCCGTCTCCAGCCTCGTCGCGCCCACCGAGTACGACGCGTCGAGCAGCTCCTTCGGCACCATGCGCACGACCTCGTCCATCGCGCGCGCCATGATGGGGAGCATCAGGAACGCCACGGCGATGATGCCGCCCAGGAGCGACGCCCGGAGCCCGAGGAAGAGCATCACGGCGAACCCGAACGCGCCGTACACGATGGACGGCACGCCCCAGAGGACGTCGAACGAGAACCTCGTCAGCTCCACGAAGCGCGACCCCTTCCTGGCGTAGGCGTTGAGGAAGAGGACGATCGGAAGCGCCACGACGAACGCGATGAGCGTGGCGCCGCCCGTCACGTAGAGCGAGCCCACGATCGCGTTCAGGATCCCGCCCTCCTTGCCGAGGTAGAAGCCGCCCTTCGGCGTCTGCGTGACCATCGCGAGGTTCATCGCGGGGAGCCCCTTGACGAGCACCGCCCCGAGGATGAGCACGAGGGTCGCCAGGATGACCATCGTGGCGACGGCCATGAGCGCCTTGAAGAAGGCCTCCTCGATCCTCGCGAACTTCACGATGCGCCACCCTCCCTCGCGGCCGCGCCGGTCACCGCGCGATCCCTCGCTCGATCCTGACGAGCACCGCCCGCGACGCCACGTTGAACACGAGCACGACCACGAGCAGCACGAGCGCCGCGAGCAGCAGCGCCGAGTCGTACAGCGGGATGGACATCATCTCGCCGTAGTTGTTCGCGATGAGCGCTGGCAGCGGGTACGCCGGGTCCAGGAGCGACGACGGGGCGCGCGCCACGTTCCCGGCCACCATGAGGACCGCCATCGTCTCGCCGAACGCGCGCGAGAGCCCGAGGACGCTCGCGGCGATCACCCCGGGCATGGCCTTCCGCATGACCACGTGCTTGACGGTCTGCCACTTCGTCGCGCCCACCGCGAGCGCGCCGTCGCGTGCCTCGCGCGGCACGGTGCGGAACACCTCGAGGCAGACGTGGACGATGACCGGCGCGATCATCGCGGCCAGCACGATGCCGGCCGCCAGAGCGGTGTAGCCGGTCGAGAAGGTGCCGAAGAGCGGCGCCACGCGGTTCTTGATGAGGGGGACGACGACGAGGACGCCGCACATGCCGAACACGACCGAGGGGATGCCGGCGAGGAGGTCGATGAGGGGCTTCGCCCACTCGCGAAGCGCGCGGCCGGCGTACTCCGAGAGGTAGATCGCCGCGAGGATGCAGGGCGGGACGGCGAGCGCGACCGCGATGCAGGTCACCCACAGCGTCCCCATGATGAACGGGTAGAACCCGAACTCGCCGCTCAGGGGTCTCCAGGAGCTCGAAAGCAGGACGTCGCCCAGGGACGTCGCATCGAGGATCGGTCTCGAGCGCAGCCACAGGCCGAGGACCATCGCCACGACGAGCGCGCTCGGCACGACGGCGAGCGCGAGCATCGCGCGCCTGGCGGTGCGGTCCATCCAAAGCCGTGAGGCCTGCATCAATCCTCCCTCCGCGCCGCAAAACCGCTGGACCTAGTCGCCGAGCATCTCGAGAGCGGCCTTGAGCTCCTCGTCGGCCAGGTTGACGTACCCGGCCTCGGGCACGAACCGCTGCCCCTCGGTGAGGGCCCAGCGAAGGAACTCGCGCACGACGGGGCGCTCGGGCCGGCCGCGGCAGACGAAGTAGAGGTCGCGCGCCGGCGGGGACGGGTACGCGCCGGCCGCGATGGCCCGCACCAGCGCATCGCGCGTGCGGCAGAAGTCTTCCTCCGGGTCGAGCGCGCCGTTCCCGTTGAGGTCGATCGGGAGCACGACGATCCCCGGGTTCGGCTGGTGCGTCCTCGCGTCGAACACGTAGTTCAGGTTGTTGTAGCCGATCCCCAGCTTGTCCTGCCGAACGGCCTCGGCGAGCCCGGGGTCACCGTACACGCCGACGCCTCGGAGATCCTCTTGCCTGGCGCCGAGGAAGGCCGCCCAGGTCTCCGCCGCGCCGCACGCGTCCGACCTCGTGTACACGTGGATCTCCCGCGCGTCCCCGGTCCCGAGCAGTGCGCCCCACGTCGAGACGGACCCGTCCAGCCAGACGCCGGCGAGCTCCTCGCGCGTGGCGCCTCGCGCGAGGATGTCGGTCAGCACGGGGTTCCCGTCGCTGACGGTCGGCACGACCGCGTCGATGGCCACCGGCACCCACCACGCGCCGCGCCGCTCCTCCTCCGGGTTGATCTCGCGCGAGACCATGCCGATGTCCACGGCCCCGGCCAGGCAGTCCGCCATCCCCTTGCCGGCGCCTCCCGCCGCGACGTCGATCCTCACGTCCGGATGCAGCGTCTGGTACTCCTCGGCCCACCGGACGGCCATGGGGTAGAGCGCCCACGCGCCCGACACGGTGATCGTCCCGGACGCGTCCCTCGCGCCGCACCCCGCGCCGCAGACGACGAGCCCCGCCGCCGCGGCCATCGCCAATGCTCCCGCCAGGACCGACATCATCCCACTCTCCTCCCAACGCGCCGTCGGGCGACCGCTCGCCCCGGGCGCTTCCCGGAGCGGACGCCCGCGCCCTCAAGGCCGCTCTTCCTGAGTCCGCCCTTCGTCCTCTCGCACACGTCCTCGAGCGTCACGGTCTCGAGGATCCCCGCGATGGCGTTGCGCACGTCGAGCATCACGCTGTAGAGGCCGCACCGCCTCTCCCTGCCGCACGCCCGGTACGCCATGGCGCTCACGCAGCTCAGGGGCGCGAGCGGCCCGTCGATCTCCCGCAGCACCTCGGCCAGCGCGATCTCGCCCGGCGCGCGCATGAGGCCGTAGCCGCCGGATGGTCCCCGGACGCTCTGCACGAGTCCCGCCTGCCTGAGCTGGAGCAGGATCTGCTGCAGGAACCCCTTCGGGATGCCGCCCCGGCGCGCGATCTCCTCGACGGTGACGGGCCCGTTGCCGTACCGGAAGGCGAGATCGACCATGGCCCGTAGGGCGTACTCGCCCTTCCTCGAGACCTTCACGGCGCCTCCGCATTCACGAGTAACTCTATTGACTCAGTAGATTATAGCACGAACCGTTCCAGCCGACAAGTCGCCGTGCCTCCGGGGCACGAAGCGGGGGCGGCCGGCCGCGATGATCGCGACCGGCCGCCCTCCACTCACCACCCGGGCACGTGCGGCCCCCGAGGGTCCTCGCCTCGCTACGGAAGCTCGATCGTCCGCACCTCCCCGAACACCGAGAGCGGCGTGTCGAACTGCGACTCGTCGCCCACGAAGATCACCGCCATGCCGTCGGGATGCAGGTACTCGGCCGCGACGCGCCGGACGTCCTCGATCGTCAGGCCGGCGATGGTTTCGACGTCGCGCTTCGGCGTGTCGAGAGGCATCCCCTCCCACCGGAGCCGCGCGAGCCGCTGCACCACCTGCGCCTTGGACTCGTACTCGAACGCCTGCGCGTTGAGGTAGGCGTCCTTGGCCGTCGCCAGCTCCTCCGCCGTGGGACCGTTCTCGGAGTACTCCCGGATGATGTCCATCATGAGCCGAGCGGCCCGGCCCGCGGCGTCGCTCTTGGTCTGCGAGGTCGCGAGGAAGGTCCCGTAGGTCCAGGGATCGTCCGAGTACCACGAGCTCGCGTGGTACGCTAGCCCCTCGTCGCTCCGCACGCGCTGCATGATGCGCGACGAGAAGCTCCCGCCGCCGAGGATCTGGTTCATGATGGCCACGGCAGGCCTGCTCGCGTCGCGCCGGTTGAGCCCGAGGTGCCCCATGCAGATCACGGCCTGGTTGATGTCCTTCCGCACGTAGTGCACCGACGGGACGAACGCCGGCTCGATCTCGGGCTCGGGCTCGATCGTGACGGTCGCAGGCTCCCAGCCTGCGAGCGCCCTCTCGAGCGCCGAGACGATCTCGCCCCGCGTGACGTCGCCCGAGACGGCGACGATGACGTTGTTGGGCCGGAAGAAGGTCCGGTGGAACGCGACGAGGTCGTCCCGCGTGATGGCGCTCACGCTCTCCTCGGTCGCGCGCCAGGCCATCGGATGGTCCCCGTAGACGATCCTGCGGAACTCCCGGAACGCGATCCCGCGGGGCTCGTCGTTCTCGCGCCGGATGTTCTCGATCATCACCGCGCGCCGAAGCTCGATCTTGTCCTCGGGGAACGACGGGCTCTTCAGAAGGTCGCCGAGGATGGTCATGACGAGGTCGAGGTCCTTCTTCAGGCAGTTCATCCGCACGGAGACGGCCTGGCCGCCGCCGGGCGACGCCGACGCGGCGCCCGCGCCGGTCGCGCCGCGCATCCCGCCGCGCCCGCCGGCGCCGAACTCGATCTGCGCGGCGACGAACTCAAGCTCCTCGTTGATCCTGTCGGCCGGCCACGCCTCCGTTCCTCCGTTCCTGATGGTCCAGGCTGCCAGGTCGGGAAGCCCGGTCTTCTCCCTGGGCGGGCGCGACACGCTGATCAGCATGGAGATCTCGACGACGGGGATCTCGTGGTCCTCGAGGAAGAACCCGGTCATCCCGTTCGAGAGCGAGAGCTCCTCGTACTCGGGCATCGTGACGGCGATCGTCGGGTACTTGAGGTCCCGCGGATGCCTGGGGGCCGCCTCGGGCGGCGCCGTCAGCACGGCCGACAGCAGCACTGCGGCCGCGATGGCGAGGGCGTTCTTCATGGACTGCTCCTTGGGTTCGAGTGGTGTCCCGGGCTGCCCCGGGCCGCTCTAGCTCCGTCCCTTCGCGGCCTTCATGCGCTCGAAGAGGGCCATGACGAGCTTCTCCCGGCCAGCCTCGTCGAGCGACTGGAACTGCACCATGAGCTCCCGCTGCTCGTCGGCCGGGAGCGTCCGCACCCAGGTCATGAGCTCCGCGAGGTCGAGCTTCTCCTCCCGCTCCCCTTCCGCGCCGGAGGCGTCCTCCATGAGCCACGCCACGGTCCGGTTCTCCTCAACAAGGTACTTCGCGGCGACGCGCGAGACGTCCTCGGGCGTGACGGCCTTCAGGCGCTCCAGGTCCGTGAGCACCGTGCGCCAGTCGCCGCGGACCGCCTCCGCGAAGCCGATGGCGAACGCGAGCCCGATGTTCGAGCCCAGGGCCCGCACGAGCTGCGCCTCGCGCTGGTTGCACACCCGCTCGAGTTCCCTCGCGGTCGGCGGCTCGCTCTTCAGCCGCTCGATCTCCGCGTGGATCGCCGCCTCAACGTCGGCAAGCGTGTGCGGCTCCTTCGGGTCCGCCGAGATGGAGAAGAGCGGATCGAGTCGCGACCCCGGACCCATCCACACGCTGGGCGCCTCTCGCGTCAGCCCCTGTGCTTCGTACACGCCCTTGTAGAAGCGGCTCGTCCGCCCGTCGGACAGGATCGCCGAGAGCATCTCGAGCGCGTAGCTGTCGGGGTGCGGGGCCGTGGGAACGTGGTAGCCTACGGCGAGCGTCGGCTTGGCGTCCCGCTTGAGCATGACGCGCCGCTCGCCGTTCTGCGGCGGATCGGTCGTGACGACCGGCGGCGACCCCGGCATCGGCTTCATGGAACCGAAGTACTTCTCCGCGAGCTTCTTCACCTCGCTGAAGCGCACGTCCCCGACGAGGAGCGCGACGGCGTTGTTCGGCCCGTAGTGCTGCCGGTAGTACGCCTCGAGGTCCCCGCGCGTGATGTACTGGAGGTCGGACATCCACCCGATCACGGGGTTCCGGTACGCGCTCGCCGTGAAGGCGGTCGACATGAACGCCTCGTACATCGCGCCCTGGGGCGAGTTCTCGCCCATGCGGCGCTCCTCCATCACGACGTCGCGCTCCGAGTAGAACTCCCGGAAGACCGGGTTCGCGAGACGGTCGGACTCCATGAGCATCCACAGCTCGAACCGGTTCGACGGCAGCGACACGATGTAGAAGGTCGCGTCGTTCGAGGTGCCCGCGTTCAGCATCCGCTGCCCGTTCGCGGTGTAGATGCTCGAGAACTCGTCCTTCACGATGAGGTCGCGGTGCGCGGCCATCGCGTCGTACAGCCGCATCTGTGCCGTCTTGAGGTCGAGGTAGAGACCGAAGTGATCGGTGTCGCCGTCCTTCACGAGCCCCGGGAGCGTCGCGAGGTCGGCCGGCGGGCCCTGCTTCCTCATTTGCTCGATGAGCAGTTCGAGCTCGAGCGCCTTGTTCGTGCCGACGGCCGCGCGGTCCTCATCGGAGAAGGACGCCACGATGCCGGTCGCGGCCTGATCGAAGCGCTCCAGCCGCCAGCGCCCGATCCGGAGCGCAAGGCGCTTCGCCTCCTCGGCCAGCGCGTCCTCCCGCTCGAGGAACTTCCGCTCCTTCTTGTAGTCGGCCGTGCCGATGGTCGTGGTCCCCTTGAACAGCATGTGCTCGAGCAGGTGGGAGATCCCGTAGATCCCCGGCCGCTCGTCCACGCTGCCCACGCGGAACGCGATGGCCCCGAAGAAGACCGGCGCCTCGTGCCGCTCGACGACCAGGAACTTCATCCCGTTCGCGAGGGTGAACTCCTGGACCTTGTCCTCGAGGGTCTGCGCCCGCGCGATGGACGCGAACGAGAGCGCGACGGCCGCGCAGGCCAGCGCGGCGAGAGCCCGTCTCATGAACCGCTCCTTTCACGATCGCCGCCTCCCCGGCGGCGCCTGACTCGTCATCTGCTCGGCTTCACCGGAAGCCGTCACCGGCCTTCCAGGCCCAGGCGGATCGGCCCGATCTCCTTCTCGACAGCGTCGAGGACCTTCCGGCTCACGACGAGGTCCGCGATCGTCGCGATGTCCGGCGCCACGGTGCGGTCCTGGTCCAGCGTCGGGACCGCCTCGCGGATCGTCCGGTGCGCGACCCGCGTGCCGCGCCCCGGGGTCTCGCCGAGGAGGTCGAACGCCTGCGCGGCGCACATCATCTCGATGGCGACGACGTTCACGACGTTCTCGTTGATCTCGCGGAGCTTGCGCGCCGCGATCGGCCCCATCGAGACCGTGTCCTCCTGGTCGGCCGCCATCGAGAAGTTGTCCACGACGGCCGGATGGGCCAGGATCTTGTTCTCGGAGCAGAGCGCGGTCGCGGTGTAGTGCGCGAGCATGTAGCCAGAATTCAACCCTTCGCTCTTCACGAGGAAGGCGGGAAGCCCGCCGTTCAGGTGCGGGTTCACGAGCCTGTTGATGTGCCGCTCGGAGAGCGACCCGATCTCGCTCATCGCGATCGCGAGGTAGTCGAGCGCCATCGCGATCTGCTGGCCGTGGAAGTTGCCGCACGAGAGCTGCTCGCCTTCGTCCGGGAAGAAGAGCGGGTTGTCCGTGACCGAGTTCATCTCGATCTCGATCTGCCGCATGACGTAGCGCAGCGCGTCGATCGAGGGTGAATAGACCTGCGGGATGCAGCGGACGCTGTAGGCGTCCTGGACCTTCCCGGAGCCGCGCGCGATGAGCTCGCTGCCTTCGAGGAGCCGCCGCATATTCTCCGCGACGACGATCTGACCGACGAAGGGCCGCAACCGATGGACGCGCTCGTCGAATGGAGCCATCGGCGTGCGCAGCGCGTCGCTCGACATCGCGCTCGCGATGATGGCGTGTCGGATGATGCGGTCGGCGTCGTACGCGCAGAGCGCGCCGCACCCCGTGAAGAACTGCGAGCCGTTGATGAGCGCGAGACCCTCCTTGAACGAGAGCGTCACGGGAGAGAGTCCCGCCCGATCCATCGCCTCGCGCCCGCTCACGAGGCAGCCATCCGCGAACGCCTGCCCCTCGCCCATGAGCACGCAGCCGATCTGCGCGAGCGAGGTGAGGTCGCCGCTCGTGCCGACGGAGCCCTTCTCGTTCACCGCGGGGACGACGTTCCGGTTGAGCATCTCGATGAGCGTCTCGAGGAGGATGGGACGCACCGCCGAGTAGCCGCGGGCGAGGACGTTGGCGCGCAGGAGCATCGCGGCGCGCACCTGGTCCTCGGCGAAGAAGCGCCCGACGCCCGCCGAGTGACTTCGGATGATGCGCCGCTGGAGCTCCTCGGTCTGCTCCCCGGAGACCGCGACGCGGGCCAGCTCCCCGATACCGGTCGTGACGCCGTAGATGAGCTCGCCCCGCGCCATGAGGTCCTCGGCGACGGCGCGGCACCGGGCGACGGCCTCCCGCGCCTCGGGAGCGAGCGCGACCGGCGCGCGGTTCCTTGCGACCTCGTGCACCTGGTCGATGGTGAGGCTCGTGCCGTTCAGCGTGATCGTCGGCGTCATCCGAGGCTCCCGACCGCGCCCTCCACGGCGTCGAGGATCTCGCCCGAGCGAACGAGCGACTTCATCCGCGTGTGGTCGGGGTAGAGCGGCCGATCCTCGTCGAGGTAGGCCACGTGCTTCCGGATGACGCGGTGCGCGGCGTCGGTGCCCGGGCCGCGCGCGAAGTCGCGAAGGTCGAGCGCCTGGGCCGCGGCCATGAACTCGATGCCGAGGACGCCGCACGCGTTGTCGAGGATCTGGTGGTTCTTGATGGACGTGTTCATGCCCATCGAGACGAAGTCCTCCTGGTCGGCTGCGGCTGGAATGGACTGGATGCTCGCCGGCATCGAGAGGATCCGTTGCTCGACGATCAGGCTGTCGGCCGTGTACTGGGAGAGCATCATGCCGGACATCATGCCGGCGCCCTTCGTGAGGAACGGCGGCAGCCCGACCGAGAGGGCCGGGTTGGTGAGGCGGTTCATGCGCCGCTCGGAGAGCACGCAGACCATGGTGAGCGCAGCGCCCACCATGTCCATGGGAAGGCAGACCGGCGAGCCCTGGAAGTTCGCGCCCGTGAGCGTGAGCTTGAACTCCGGCAGGAAGATGGGGTTGTCGCCGACGCCGTTGAGCTCCGTCTCGACCTGGGCCGCCGCCCACGCGAGCGCGTCGTGCGCCGCGCCGATGACCTGCGGCGACGAGCGCATGGAGTACGCGTCCTGCACCTTCTTCTTGAGGCGCCCCTCGGCGACGTCCCCACCTGCGAGGATCTGCTTGATGGCCTTCGCCGTCCGTACGGCGCCGGGGAACCCGCGGACCTCCTGCAACCTGACGTCGTAGGGCTTCATGTTCGCCATGAGCGCCTCGAGGCTCATCGCACAGGCGATCTCGGCGTGCTTGAGGAGGCGGTTCATGTCGTAGCAGTGGATGGCGGCCATCGCGGTGAGCAGGTTCGACCCGTTGATCGCGGCGAGGCCATCGCGGGCCTGAAGCCCGGGGACCGGAATGCCCGCGCGCTTCATCGCCTCGCGGCCGGGCAGCATCTCACCCCGGTAGTACGCTTCCCCCTCGCCCATGAGCAGGAGCGCGATCTGGCTCATCGGGGCGAGGTCCCCGGAGGCCCCGACCGAGCCCTTCTGGCACACAACGGGCGTGACGCCTCGGTTGAGCATCTCAACGAGGGTCAGTGTGATCTCTGGGCGAGACCCCGACATCCCGTGGCTGTGAACGTTGATCCGGCCCACCATCGCGCCGCGGACGTACTCGATCGGCGCCGGGTCACCGATCCCGGCCGCGTGGTTGTAGATCAGGTATCGTTGGAACTGCTCGACCTGTTCGTCGGTGAGCACGACCTCGGAGAACTCGCCGATGCCGGTGTTGACCCCGTACATGATCTCGTGAGCGACGATCTTCTCCTCGAGCATCGCTCGACAGACCTTGATCCGCTCGACGGCGTCCTGGGCGACCTCCACCTTCTCGCCGCCGCGCGCGATGCGGACGAGCTTCTCGACGGTGAGTCCCTGCCCGTTCAGCGTGATCGCCACGCCAGCCTCCTGGTCTGGAAGGTGTGTGTGGGGCGACCCGTGGATCGGGCCGCACAGAGAGAGTACCAGAGGGTGAACGGGTGGTCAATCGGAGGTCGGTCCGTGCTATGCTCGACGCCGAGTCCGGGAGGCCGAGTGCGCGTCACGGTGCCCTACGGAGACAGCGTGCAGACCGCCGTGGTCGCCGACCAGAGGTTGGCGGGCGTGGTCGGGTCCGTCGCGGCGAAGCCCCGCGACGAGGAGGCCGTCCTGGCCGCGGCGCTGGCCTCGCCGGTCGGCGCCCCGCCGCTCGACGAGCTCTTGCGAGGGGCTTCCGGCGTCCTCGTCGTCGTCAACGACGCGACGCGCCCGACGCCGACGGCCCGCATGCTCCGCGTCCTCGCGCCCCTCCTCGGCGGGCGCCCCGTCACGGTCGCCGTCGCGACCGGCGCGCACCGCCCGCCGACGGAGGCGGAGCTCCGCGTCATCCTCGGCGACCTGCCCGCCGCGCCGATCGCCCGCGTGCACGTTCACGATGCGCGGGACGCCGCGGCCCACGCGAGGCTCGGCACCACGTCGCGCGGCACACCCGTCGAGATCGACCGCGTCGCCCTCGCCGCGGAGCGGATGGTCGTCCTGAGCTCCGTGGAGCCGCACTACTTCGCGGGATACACGGGCGGTCGCAAGTCCGTCCTCCCGGGCATGGCGTCCTTCACCGCGATCGAGGCGAACCACGCGCATGCGATGTCCGACGAAGCGCGGCCGCTCAGGCTCGCCGGGAACCCGGTGCACGAGGACATGGCCGAGGCCGCGGACCTGGCGCTCGGCGGGCGCGTGTTCGCCGTCAACGTCGTGCTCGGCACGGGAGGGCGCATGCACGCGGCCGCCGCCGGCGGGCTGCGCGAGTCGCTCGACGCCATCGTCCCCGAGGCCGAGAGCACCCACGCCCCGACCGTGCCGCGCCGCGAGGCCGTCGTGGTCGCCGCGATGGCGCCGCCGCTCGACACCGACCTGTACCAAGCGCAAAAGGCGCTCGAGCACGGGCAGCTCGCGCTCGAGGACGGCGGCACGCTCATCCTCGTCTCGCCGTGTCATTGCGGGATCGGCGAGGACGCGTGGGCGCGCGCGTTGGCGGCGGCGAGGACGCCGGAGGAGGCCGAGGCGGCGGTGGCAGGGCCGTACCGCTTCGGGAACCACAAGGTCGCGCGCATCGCGCGCGCCGTCCGGAGGTTCCGGATCGTCGCCGTCACCGGCATCGCGCCGCGTGGCATCGAATCGCTCTTCATGACGCCCGCCCCCGACCTCCAGACCGCGCTCGACGACGCTCTCGCGCGGCGCCCCGGCGGACGCGTCCTCGTCATCCCCGACGCGGCGCACACCGTCCCGCGGGTCGCCGCCCGCTGATCCCCCGCACAACGCCGCGGCGGGGCCGCACCGCGACCCCGCCGCATGACCAGCCCGAGCCTACCGCGGCCGATCCCCTATCTCACGAGAACGACCTTGCGCGCCTCGCGCCACTCGCCGACGGTCGCCCGGCAGAAGTACACGCCCGAGGCCACGGGCGCGCCCCGGTCGTCTCTCCCGTCCCACGCGATCTCGTGCACGCCGGCGCTCAGCGGCCCGGCGCGCAGCGCGCGCACGACGCGGCCCGCGACGTCCACGACGTCCACGGACGCGTCCGCAGCCTCGGGAAGCGTGAGCGCGAGCGCCACGCCGCCCGCGGCGGGATTCGGCCTCACAGGGCCGAGCGCGAGGACGGCGGCCGCGTCGTCGGGCACGCCGCTCCCGCCCAGCACGAACGCCGACAGGTGGACGACGAGATCGGCCAGGTTCGTGCCGCCCGATACGTCCGCATCGTCCCTCGTCTTCAGTGTGAGCACCGCCGTGTAGAGCGCGTTCTCGTCGGCGCCGTCCGCGTCGAACGCGACGGCGTACGACGCCGGCGACGCTCCCGCCTCCTTCGTCACGAACCCGCCGACGATGGAGAAGCGCCCGTCGCCGCCGACGAGCACGTGGTCGTACACCTCAAGAAGCGCCTGCAGCGGCCCGTGGCCGAGGTTGTGCACGTCGAGGGCGAGTTCGCCGAACTCACCGGCCTCGTGCGAACCGAAGTCGAGCGTGTCGACGAGCACGGTCTCCGACGCGTCCAGCGACGGCACCGCGTGCTCGACGACGCTCCCCGAGAGCGACACGTTCCAGGCCGGGTGGTCGAGGTCGTTCGAGTTCACGACGAGCGTCCCCGACCGGCTGCCGGCGCTGCCCGCGTCCATGGAGATCGTGTGGTCGTTGCTCGCGCCGCCCGCCGCCAGGAAGGTGCCTCCGGGCGCGCTGAACCCCGAGGGCGCCGTCAGGCTGTACGACAGCTCGTCGGCGTCGCCGACCGCGCCGTTCCCGACTGCGAGCGTCCGCTCCGCCGTCGTTCCCACGATCCAGGCGCCGAAGTCGAGCTCGCTCGCCGCGGCGACCTTCGCCGGCGCCTGGAAGCTCGCGACGACGGGGATGTGGTCGCTCGCGTAGTACAGCGCGTCCGCGACGGCCTGACTCACGACGTAGTTCGGCGGCGCGTTGATGGCCGCGTTCAGATGGTAGCCGTCGTTGCCGAACGCGAAGTACGAGCTCGGCACGTACGAGAGGCCGTCGCCGTCATCGAAGGCGTACGAGACCAGGATCTGGTCGAACCGGTCGTCGAGGCCGCCGCCGGACCCGCCCCCGAACGAGACGTCGCGCGGCGACTGCGTGTGCGTGTGGCGGAAAGTGTAATTGTCGTGCCAGGTGCCCTGCTTGTTGATGGGGTCCTTGCAGCGGCCGTCGTTGTCGGCCTCGGACCGGATGAGGCGCACATAGCCCTGGTCGACGTTCGAGTACACGTTCAGGTCCCCGAGGACCATGAAGTGGCTGCCCGACGGCAGGCCGTTCAGGTAGTCGCGGATGACGTCGGTCTGCGTCCGTCGCGTTGTCTCGTCCGAAGGCGTGTCGCCGGCCTTGAGGTGCGTCGAGAGGATCCGGAACTGCGCGGCCGAAGAGGCGTACCCGGACGGTCGGAAGGTGTACTCGATGGTGTAGCGGACGGGCGTGAAGATCGGCACCGCCGAGATCGAGTCCACGACGCCGACCTTGAAGAAGCACGCGTTGTCCGTGTCGGGGCCGTTGTAGAAGAGCATGGCCTGGTACTTCCCCGGCACGGCGTAGTTGAGCACGTTGTTCAGGAAGTCGTTGACGCCGGACTGGCTCTTGATCTCCTGGACGGCGATGATGTCGGCGTCGAGCGAGTCCATCACCGTGCGGAAGGACGCCTGCCGTTCACCCGGGTCGTAGTCGAGGAGGTTGTAGCTCACGACGCGGAACCCCCAGGCGGGCTGCGCCGCGGCCAGGAGGACGACGACCCAGGCGGCCGCGGGCGCCACAATCGCGGGACCGCATCTTCGCGCGGACATGCAAGGGGCTCCTTCGGCGGCTCCTTCCAGGGGCGGCCGGCCGCCGTGCTCGGGCACACCGCTCCATCGATCGATTCTAGCACAGTCCTCGCAGGTTCGCAAGGCGCATGGCTGGAGCGGGGACTTGGGAGACCGCGACACCCCCGCTACGGACGGAGGGCCGCCGCGGCGAGCGCCGCTCCGCGCGCGGCCATCATCTCAGGCCGCGTCGGAACAAGCAGCGGAAGGCCAACCTCCGCCTGGAGCAGAGAGCGCACGCAGGCGTTGAGCGCCACGCCGCCGCAGAAGGCAAGCGGCGGCTCGGGTCCGACGCGGGCGAGCATCGAGAGCGAGCGCTTCACGACCGAGTGGTGGAGCGCCAGGGCGATGTCCCTCGCCTTCCTGCCCTGCGCCATCAGAGAGATGGCCTCGGTCTCCGCAAAGACGGTGCACATGCTGCTGATCGTCGCGCCAGGGCGCCCCTCGAGCGCGAACTCACCGAACTCCTCGACCGGCACCTGGAGCCCCGCGGCCATGAACTCGAGGAACTTCCCGGTGCCGGCCGCGCACCGGTCGTTCATCTCGAACCTGAGCACCCGCCCATCGTCCCCCACTGCGATGGCCTTTGTGTCCTGCCCGCCGATGTCGAGGATGGTCTTCGCCGCCGGCAGCGCCGCGGCCACGCCGAGCGCGCACGCCTTGATCTCCGTGATGATCCGGAGCCCCGGAGGGCCGACAAGGAGGCGCCTCCCGTACCCCGTCGCTACGATCGTGTCCCACCGGAGCCCGCGCATGAGGTCGGCGGCCTGCGACGCGGGGTCGAACGTCGTGGGGACCCGCCGCTCCTCGAGGACCCGGCCGTCCTCGAGGAGTGCGAGTTTGATGGCTCTGGAGCCGATGTCGATGCCGAGCGCTCTCACGGGTCAGCGCAGCCGCTCGAGGAACGCCTCAACGCGCGTCCGGAGCTGCTCGCCGTCCTCCTGTCCGTAGTCGGTCTCGATCCTGAGCGTCGGGATCCCGGCTGCCTCGAGGTTTGCGGCCACCGGATACGACTCCATCAGGTACGGCTGGCAGAAGTGGAGGCAGTAGTGGATGACGCCGTCCGCCCGGTACGCCGCGCGCATCTCCTTCACGTGAGCGAGCCTGTCGGGGTTGGGTGTGAACACCGCGCAGTCCACCTGGAGATAGCGGTCCACGATGTTGTCGAGCAGCGCGCCGACGTCCGCGCCGTCCTCCTTCACCAGGTTCCTCGCGCCCCGCTCG
>Ga0194110_10004741_pt1 | contig 16330 bp, 10 predicted proteins | sample TA2Kig1200mmetaG_FD_146192 | JGI IMG/M metagenome (GOLD analysis project Ga0194110, IMG submission 146192) | Freshwater microbial communities from Lake Tanganyika, Tanzania - TA2015032 Kigoma Deep Cast 1200m | ecosystem: Environmental > Aquatic > Freshwater > Lake | place: Tanzania: Lake... | reverse complement strand
CCCAGCCGACGGCCATGGTCGTTGACCATCCGTCGGCGATCATCGTGGGCCAGCCCGACATGCAGGTGACCGTGTCGGCATCGGGGCAGGGGGCCGTGGCGGGCGCGCGGGCCACCGTCTGGACGGACGACCACTCGGTGTACAGCACGGGCGTGACGAACGCCTCGGGCGTCGTGACGCTGCACCCGCACGCGCAGGGCCCGGGCACGATGCACATCAAGGTGTGGGCGCACGACCGTCTCGTGTACGACGCGGACATCACGGTCGCGCCCGCGACGGGCCCGTTCGTCGTGCTCGACCACTACGAACTCGACGACGACGCGGTCGGCGGGAGCGACGGGAACGGCGACGGCGTCGTGAACGCCGGCGAGACGATCGAGATCGTCCCGACGCTCAGAAACGTCGGAAGCGCGACGGCGACCGGGGTCGGGGCTCAGCTCTCGAGCGGGAGCCCGCACGTTGCCGTGATCGACGCGAACGGGGAGTACGGCGACATCGCGTCGCTCGGGACGGCGACCTGCCTCGGGAGCCACTCGTTCACCGTGTCCTCCGATGCGCCCAACGGCACGGTGCTGCAGTTCGAGCTGGCCATCACCGAGGGGTCGCGCGAGGCGGAGGCGGGGCGCGCCGTGCGGCGCGACATCGCCGTCATGGCGCAGGAGCGGGAGACGTGGTCGTCGAGCTTCAGTCTGGCGGTGGCGGCGCCGGTGCTGTCGTACGCGAGCCATCTGGCGGACGACCCGCAGTACTCGGGCAACGGCAACGGCTGCCTCGAGGCGGGGGAGACCATCCTCATCACCGTGTCGCTCCGGAACACCGGTGGCGCCGCAGCGACGGGCGTGGTGGCGACGCTGTCGTCCTCGGACCCGTACGTTCGGATCAACGAGGCAGAGCAGGGCGTCGCGACGATCGGCGCGGGCGCGACCGCGGCGCTGGGCGGCGTGTTCTCGGTCACGCTGCTTCCCGACTGCCCCGAGTTCCATCACGTTGACTTCGTGCTGGACGTCGCGGCCGACCGGGGCTACGCGGCGACGACCGCCTTCAGCATCATGAGCAGCGGCGGCGACTTCACGGACGACGTGGAGTCCGGCGAGGGCGAGTGGACGCACGGGCCGGTCACGGGCGGGTTCGTCGACGAGTGGCACATCGACACGTACCGGAGCCACACCCCGGGGCACAGCTGGAAGTTCGGCGGCGAGGGGTCCACCTACTACGCCGACTCGGCCGACGGCGCGCTCGTGATGCGTCCGATCTGCCTCGGCGCGGACGCGCAGCTCCGGTTCTGGGACTGGCTGGCCTCGGAGCAGGAGACGAGCATGTCCGCGTGGGACTGCTGCCTGGTCGAGATGACGACGGACGGCGGCGTGACGTGGGACGTGATCGAGCCGGTGGGCGGCTACAGCCACATCAAGAACTCGAACCCTGCCAACCCGCTCCCGCAGGGCACGCCGTGCTGGTCCGGCAACCACGGCTGGCGTCAGGAGACGTTCAACCTCTCGGCGTACGCCGGCGAGACGGTGCAGGTGCGGTTCCGGTTCGCGTCCGACGGCTACGTGACCTACGAGGGCTGGTACGTAGACGACATCGAACTGACCTCAGCCCCGACGGCTCTGGTGGCGGACGGCGCGGGGAGCTGGACGTTCAGGCTGTCGCAAAACGCGCCGAACCCGTTCAACCCGACGACGGTCATCCAGTACGAGTTGCCGCGTGCCGGGGACGTGGCGGTCGAGATCTACACGGCGTCCGGGCGGCTGGTGCGAACGCTGGGCGGCGGGAGGCAGGAGGCGGGGCCGGGGAGCGTCGTGTGGGACGGCACGAACGACGCGGGTCAGAAGGTGGCGAGCGGCGTGTACATGTACCGCCTCGTGGCGGACGGGATGGCGTCCGAGAAGACGATGGTGCTCCTGAAGTAGTCGCCTTGCGCGTCGGGGCGGGGGTGGTTATCGTGTTCACCGACCCCGCCCCGGCGCTCTCATGTCCGCGGGCCGGGTGAAGAGGCTCCGATACCACATGATCCGGAACGACCCCGAGCTTGCGTATCCCAATCACGTCTCCGAGGAGGTGGACCTCCTCGCCCGGGCGCTCGGCTCGGCGACGGAGGTCTTCCTGTTCGTGGACTACCGCGGGACGCTGGTCCCCGGCGACGGGACCGGCGGCCGCGCGCCCGCGCCGGCGCCCGAGGTCCGCTCGAAGCTCGAGCAGCTCGCGGGCGAGGACGCCTTCAACGTGTTCGTCGTGAGTCGCCGCTGCGTCTCGGAGCTGGACGACCTCTTGCGCGTGCCCGGGCTGGGGTTCGTCGGACAGGGCGGGTTCGAGATCCGCGGCGCGCGCGGCACGCCGTTCTTCCCGGTCAATCCCTGCGTGACGAGGCGGCTCTTCCGCGACCTGGAGGGGCACGCGAGGGACCACCTCGCGCGCTTCCCCGGCGTCGAGGTGGAGAACCTCGGCTGCACGCTGTCGGTGAGGCTGCCGCGTGACGCGCGCGCCGTCGCGCGGGAGGCGACACAGGAGTTCATCGCGCTCGTGAAGGAGGCGGACGCGCGGTGCCAGCTCGAGGTGCTCTACGATCGGTCGGGGGTGGGCGTGCGCCTGGCCGGCTGGCACAAGGGCCATGCGGTCAGGCACATCCTCGGGGACGCGGACCGCGAGGAGACGCTCGCCATCTACGTCGGAGACGACGTGACGGACGAGGACGCGTTCGCTGCGCTCACCGAGTGGTCCTGCCCCGACGGCGCGGACGGCGCGTGGGTCGTGCCGCCGATGGACGACGAGGACGAACTCGACGGCTGGCCCGGCTCGCTTCCCGTTCTCGTCGCCGAGCGTTCGCGCCCGTCTGCCGCCTCCCTCTTCGTGAGAAACCCCAAGGAGGTCTACGAGTTCCTGTCGTCGCTCGCCGCCGTGGCCTCGTCGATCCTCTAGGCTCTCCTGACGATCAGCACCGAGCATGCGGCCAGCCTTGCGACGGTCTCGCTCACCGAGCTGAGCGTCCAGGCCTCGTCCTTGCTGTGCCCGCGCGCGCCGACGACGATGAGGTCGGCGCCCTCGGACTCCGCCAGCGCGACGACAGCCTCCGCGGCATGGGGCTGCTCGAGAAGGCGCGTGTCGGCGGCGACGCCGTGCTCCTTCGCCACGGCGGCCGCGTGCGCGAGGATGTCCTCGGCGTCCTGGCGCATGCCGGCGCGGAGCTCGTCGCCGAGGTCGGCGCGGTAGCTCTCGGGGATGTAGAACGCGTGGCAGACGGTGAGCTTCGCGCCGCCGCACGCGGCGAGGCGCGCGGCCGCCGCGACGGCACTGTCGAAGTGGCCTGAGCCGTCAACGGCGACGAGGATCTTCCGGAACATCCCCGGCCTCCTTCGCGGGCCCGCCCGGCCCCGCCCAACGGATCCAGACGTCGCGCTGCGGGAACGGGATCCGGATGCCCTGCTCGTCGAACGCCTTCTTGACGCGCCGGCGGAACTCCCGCCCGACCGCCCACTGCTCCTGCGGCTTCGTCGTGAACGACACGCGGATCACGACCGACGACTCGCCGAAGTCCTGCACGCCGAGCACCTGCACCGGCTGGCTGATCTTCTCCCTGAACTCGGGCGCTGCCACCAGCTCGTCGCCGACCGACTTCAGGACCGCGATGACGCGGTCCACGTCCTCGCCGTAGGAGACGCCGAGGTCGAGGACGAACCTCGACCACTGCTTCGTCATGTTCGTCACGACCGCCATCGCGCCGTTCGGGATGACGTGGACGTTCCCGCGGACGTCGCGGAGCGTGGTGGAGCGAAGCGTGATGCGCTCGACGACGCCCGAGACGCCGGCGGTCTCGATGACGTCGCCCACGCGGAACTGGTTCTCGAGGAGGATGAAGACCCCGGCGAGGAAGTCCTTCACGAGCGACTGCGCGCCGAAGCCGACGGCGAGGCCGGCGATGCCGACGCCCGCGAGGATGGGGGCGATGTCGATCCCCAGTTCGCGCAGGACCATGAGCGCGGCGACGCCCCACGCGGCGACGCGGACGAGGTTCCGCACCACCTTCCCGATGGTCGCGGCGCGCTTCTCCCGCTCGGAGAGCGTCGTCGGGTCGTCGTCCTCGAACGCCCTCTCGATGCGGCGCGTGATGAACCCGGCCAGGCGCGTCACGACGAACGCGACAAGCAGGATCCCCGCGATGCGGATGCCGCTCGAGAAGACCCACTTCATGAACACGGTTGGGTTGAAGACCTGTCTCCAGTCGAACGCCACGATCCGCCTCCGCTACCCGATGACGAACCTCCCGTTCCTGTGGATGACCTTCCCGTCGGCGTAGATGAGCCCGCCGTCGTGCAGGTCGGTCACGATGTCCCAGTGGATGCCGGACTCGTTCACGCCGCCGGACTCGGGCAGCGACGCGCCGAGCGCCATGTGCACGGTGCCGCCGATCTTCTCGTCGAAGAGCGTGTTACGCGTGAACCGGTCGATGCCGTAGTTCGTGCCGATGGCGAGCTCGCCGATCCTGCGCGCGCCCGGGTCGGTGTCGAGCATGGTCTTCAGGAACTTCTCGCCCTTGGTCGCGGTCGCCTTGACGACCTTGCCCTTCTTGAAGGTCAGCTTGACGCCCGCGGCCTCGCGCCCCATGTAGAACGCGGGGAACGAGAACGCGATGGTGCCCTCCGCGGAGTCCTCGATGGGCCCGGTGAAGATCTCGCCGTCAGGCATGTTGGCCTTGCCGTCGCAGTTGATCCACTTCCGGCCGCCGGCCTTGAACGTGAGGTCCGTGTCCTTCGTGACGATGCGGAAGCTCTTCCGCTTGTTGAGGAACTTGACGATCTTCTCCTGCTTCGTGTGGACGGCGCGCCAGGCCGCCGTCGGGTTGGGAAGGTGCACCAGACACGCCCTGAGCACGAAGTCCTCGTACTCGTCGAGCGACATCTCCGCGTCCTGCGCCGACGCGTTGCAGGGGAACTGCGTCCCGACCCACTTGAGCTCGCCCTTCGCCTCGCGCTCGAGGAAGCGCTTGAAGAGCTTCCGCGTCGCGGCGCTCCGCGCGGCCTGCTTCTTCGGGTCCACGCCCGAGAGCGACTTCGTGTTGTCGTCCGCCCAGATGGAGACGACCTTGTCCACCTTCTCGGTCTCGAACTTGGCGACGGGGCTCACGAACTCGAGCTGGTGCTTCTGCGCGGTCTTGAAGAAGATCTCCGCGAGCACGGGCGGCTGGCACTTCACGATGCCGTGCGCGCCGGCCTTCAGCACTTCGCGATACACCTCGACGATGAGCGGCTCGGCGAGCGGCGCGCCCCCGATGGATACGAGGTCGCCCTTCTTCACGCCGAGCGAGTACTGCACGAGCACCTTCGCGAGCTTCTCGTAGCGCTGGTCCCTCACTTCGCCCCCTTGTGGATGAACTTCCCGCGTGCGTAGATGAGCCTGCCGTCGGCGAAGACCTCTCCGCCGTCGCGCATGTCCAAGATCATGTCCCAGTGGATGCTGGATCTGTTCCGGCCCCCCGACCTCGGGTAGGCCGCGCCGAGCGCCATGTGGATCGTGCCGCCGATCTTCTCGTCGAAGAGGAGGTTCTTCGTGAACCGCTGCACCGACTCGTTCGTGCCGAACGCGAACTCACCGAGACGGCGCGCGCCCTCGTCGGTGCCGAGCATGGCGTGGAGGTACTCCTCGCCCTTGGCGGCGGTCGCCTTCACGACGCGGCCCTTCTCGAACGTGAGCCGCACGCCGTGGACCTCGCGGCCCTCGCGGACCGCGGGGAAGGAGAACGCGACGGTGCCCTCGGTCGCGTCCTCGACGGGGCCGGTGTAGACCTCGCCGGACGGCATGTTGGTCTTCCCGTCGCTGTTGATCCAGGTGCGGCCGCGCACGCTCACGGTGAGGTCGGTGTCGCCCTTGACGACGCGGAGCGTCCGCGCGCGGCCGAGGAGCGCGCAGAGCCGCGCCTGGCGCCGGTGGAGGGCGCGCCACGCCGCGGCCGGGTCGTCGAGGTGGACGAGGCAGGCGCGGAACACGAAGTCCTCGTATTCGTCGAGCGACATGTCGGCGTCCTGCGCCGAGGCGCTGCACGGGTACTGCGTGAGGCACCAGCGCGCCTCGCCCTTCGCGGCGCGCTCCTGCAGGCGGCGCGAGAGGCCGCCCGAGGCCTTGCCGGCTGCGGCCTGCTTCCTGGGATCCGCGTTCGTGAGCGCCTTCGTGTTGTCGGCCGCGCGGATGGTGAGCACCTTGTCGAGGCGCTCCATCTCGAACGCGGCGACGGGGCTTACGAAGTCGAGCTGGGGCTTCTTCGCGAGCGCGTAGAACGCCTCCTGGACGCGGGGGAGGGCGAGGTTCACGCTCGCGTGCGCGCCGACGGCGAGCGCTTCGCGGTAGACCTCGGCGACGAGCGGCGTCGCGACGGGCGCTCCGCGGATGACGAAGAGGTCACCCCTGTGGACGTCGAGGCAGTACCGGACGAGGACGCGGGCGAGCTTGGTGAGGCGTGGGTCCTTCACAGGGTCTCCCGTTTGGACAGCCCCGCGGGGAGGTCCCCGAGGTCATGGGGCGGAGAACCATGCTACTTCACGGCGAGGAGTCGGGCCAGCGGTGAATGGGGGCGAGGGCGTCAGGTTCCGTGTGGAGAATCCGCTTGACAGGGTACGGGGGGGGGGGGGGGGGTACAATGAACACCGTGTTTCCCGTTTGCCCATCCCAGATGCGGTCGGAGCTGCGCTGATTGGCTCCTTGCCAAGAAGCGTGACATCCCGCAGTCCCGACCCCGCATCACAGCGAAGGAGGTCCCGCCATGCGCACACCTCCTCGTCCACTCCGCGTGATCGAAGTGGCCCGCGACACTGCATCCGCCGTCCTGCTGTCAGCTGTCGCTCTTGCTGTCATCCCATGCTGCGCGGTCGCGCAGGACTCCGTCCTCACGGAGGGTTGGGTGTCGCTTGATGCCGTGACCGAAGTGCCGGCCGCGCCTTCGATCGAGATCGCCTCCTCCAGCCTCGACCGGCTCGTCCTCACGGTGACGACGCCCGGGATGCTGAGCGAGCCCGTCGCCGAGGGCACCGCCGAGTACCGCAGATTGAAGTTCCCTGGGTACCACCACTCCGAGGATGTGGGACACCCGCTACTCCCGGCCGTCCGGCAGTTGATCGCGGTCCCGCGGGGCTGCGAGGTGGAGGTGTCGGTCTCGACGGGCGAGGCCGTGCACTACGAGGGGGCGCTCGTCTACCCCGTCCCTGCCACGGTCGTCCGGTACACGCCTGAAGGATGGGAGTACCTCGTGGAGGAGTTCTCGCTCGACGAGGAGGCGTACGTTCGGAGCGGGTACTACCCGAGTGAGATCGCGAGCGTGAGCGACGAGGGCAGCCTTCGCGGTCAGGGCGTGGCGCTTCTCGCGGTCTACCCCGCTCAGTACGACGCGGCGGCGATGGACCTCAGGGTGTACCCGTCACTGACGGTCACGCTGGAGTTCGTGGGCGGGGACGGCGGGCTGTCGGAGGGCACCGGGCCGTTCGGCAGGATCGCTCGTGAGGTGGTGCTGAACTACCAGGGGATGGAAGGCGGTCCGCGCCGCGGATCGGCGGGGCCGGGTGATGTCGATACGTGCATGACGGTTGTGCAGTGCGTGGCGAACCAGACCGACTTCCTGATGGTGGTGCATGACTCGCTGTTCGCGGTGCCTCCGGACACGAGCTGGGCGGGGATGCTCGCGCAGCACCGGGCCGGATGGAATGGTTGGAACGTGGCGATCGTGCCGAGCGCGGCGGTGGTGGCACGCTCGCAGGCGCAGGAGATGTCCGACACGGCCATCAAGGAGTTCATCCAGGCGGTGTACGACTCGTGCGTGGCGGAGCACATGGAAGACGGGAAGCTCGGCTACGTGCTGCTCGTGGGGGACGCCAAGGATGCGAGCAAGGGAGGCGAGCACTACCTGGCTGCCGGCGCATCAGGGGCCGCCAGGCTACTTCCATCCCCCGGTGCCGACCACGACGGATCACTGGTATGCATGCGTGGACGGTGAGGACGACTACGCAGATCTGATGATCGGTCGGCTCGCCGCGGACCACCAGTCCGAGCTCAAGTGGCAGGTGAAGAAGATCATCGCATACGAGGAGGACGCGTCGTCACAGGACTCGTGGCGCGACGAGGTTCTGCTGTCCTGCGGGTTTGCCTGGAAGGGGTGGTACCCGCCGGGGCAGAACAACCCGTGTGTGCTCAGGGACTCCACGTGGTTCGCAGCGAGCGTGCACGACGCATTCGGGCTCGCGCAGGAGCTGTTCTTCGACTTGCCAGCATCCGAGATTCACGCGCACGAGCAGGAAGGACAGAACTGCTGGTCGCAGAGGTGGGAAGGCACCAGGCCCCTGAATGTGCTCGCCGTGAACGAGGGGCGCCACTTCGTGGAGCTCTGCGTTCATGGTTGGCACCACGAGACACACACCTTCACGTGGAGGGACGCCGCCACACATCTCGACAACGCGGGGAAGCTCCCCTTCTGGATGAGCTACTCATGCCTCACAGGGCAGTTCGACTGGGTTCCGGCACCGGGGGACTCATTCACTGACTGCCTTGGTGAGTACCTCATGCACAAGGGCGACATGAACGGCGCCGTTGCCTACTTCGGTGCCACCGAGCTCGCGAAGAGGCCATGGATGTACTTGGGGACCTTCATGTGGGAGGCGTTCTTCGGCCACCACCTGCACAGCCTTGGCGAGGCCGTTGCATATGCCAAGCTCAAGGAGCTCTCGGTCGTCGGCGACCTGATCGAGATACTGATGTTCAACCTACTGGGAGACCCAGCCCTCAACGTGTTCCTGACGGATGTCGGCTACGGAGATAGACCCGACTACGTCGTCGCGCCTGCGGACCTGGGAGTCCTCCCCGCGTTTGCGTCAGCGTCCGAGGCTGCGCAGCTCCGAGCCGTCATTCACAACAAGAGCAACTGCAACCCTGACACGCTGGTGGCCGTCGAGTTCGCCCTCTGCGAGCGAGATGGCAGTGGATGCGCCGCTATCGACACGGTATGGGTACTGCCTGCAGCTTGGGACAGCGTCACGGCGAGCGCCTGGTGGACCGCTGGCGATGAGGACGATGCCGGGCACCGGATCCTGAGGGTCAGGGTGGATCCAGGCTCGCTGCAGGATGAGCTCTTCGAGGACAACAACGAGGCGGAGATCCACTTCGGAACGTACTTCCCCTCGCGGTCCGGGTTCCCGAGGCAGATGGGCAACCTCGTGGGTCTGTCGCCGGCGGTGACAGAGATCGACAACGACCTGACGAACGGTCCCGAGATCGTGGCGACAACGCGCGACGGCGGTAAGGTGGCCGTCTACTCCTGCGCGCGCGGGGATAGCCTGTGGAGCGTCACGCTGCCGGACTACCACGTCGTGCTCAGCTCCCCTGTCGTGGGCGATCTCGACTATGACGGCAGCCCTGAGGGCGTGGTATGCCACATCCACAGCGAGCCAGTGGTAAGAGCCTACCGCGCCGACGGGTCGGCCGATTGGTGCTACTCTGTTCCCAGCCTCGTCTCGGGTCCCGTCCTCGGCGACTTCGTCGCCGGGGACGGCTACCTGGAGACTGCCGTCGTGTGCTTCTTCGGTAGTGACCTCCAGGTGCTGTTCATCTCATGCACCGGGGACTCGGTGCGGGGGGTCGGCGTCTCAGGGGTGCTACCCCTGCCCTCTGACACATGGCCGTGTTGTATGGAGTTGAGCCCGTGTGCCCCAGACCTGGACGGCGACGGACGGGCAGATGTGGCAGCCTCGTTCAGTGGGCACACGTCCGGCGTCCCGCAGCTGACCGAGAAGTGCCTGATCGCCGCCGACGGGGACGGGCTCTGGAGCTGGCATGTGGGCATCGGGGGCACTGAGTCTCCGTGGGCGAACGTTCGCATCTGCAGCCCCGTCGTGGGCGAGGTCGTCGCCAGCTCGGCGGGCCTCGAGGTGCTCGTCGGCAAGGAGACGCTTGACTGCGTCGGGACCGCCGGCAACGAGGGGACGCTCCTCTGGAGGAGGCACGTGCGCGGGTATCTCTCCGGCGTGGCCCTTGCCGACCTCGATGACGACGACCTCCTTGAGATTGTGGCGGCCGCGCACGGTGTGCCCGGGGCCCCGGACTCCATCACGGGCCGTGTCTACGTGTTCGAGTCAACGGGAGCCCCGGTCGACTCGTTCGACCTCGACTACCGCTGCACGAGCCAGCCGGTCATCGCCGATCTGGACGGTGACGGCGACCCCGAGATCCTGATCTCGTCCTCGCGTCCGTGCGCGGTGCCCCCGTACCAGCTTCGCGACCTCTCGCATCTCGACATCTTGACGTTCACCGGCGGCGCCCTCGAGAGGTTCCTCGAGCGGCCGCTGTTCTTCTGGGGCCGGCTCGTCTCCACGCCGGCGGTCAAGGACACGGATGATGACGGGAGCCTCGAGATCTGGCTCGTCGACGGCGAGGGGAACGTGCATGGGTTCGAGTGCCCGTGGTCCGGCACGGCTTCACGCTGGTCGTGCTTCCAGCATGACGAGCGGCACACGGGGACCTACGAGACGCGAGTCTCGGGTACCTTGGGGTCGCCGGCCTCGTGGTGGGGCGACTACCTCATGACGGGTGACGTGACCGTGGCGCGGGGCGCGGAGCTCCTGATCCAGCCCGGCTGCACGGTGCGCGCGGCCCCGTTCTTCACGCAGCCCGGGGTCCGCTCGGGAGGCCCCCCGCAGGTGGGTTGGGGACTCAAGGTCCGCGGGCGGCTCGATGTGGGCGGCGATCCGGTGCGTCCCGCGCGCCTCATCTCGTCCCAGGCGTCGCCTGGGCCCGGTGACTGGCACGGCGTCCTGCTCGAGTCAGGCTCGAGCGCCCGCATCTCGGACGCGTTCATCGCGCACGCGTACGTCGGCGTCAGCGCCGCGGACTCGGTGGAGCTCGAGGTGCGAGGCTGCGAGCTCACGCAGCACGACCTCGCTGGGATCAAGTGCGTGGGGAACCCCGCGGGCCAGAGCGCGATCAGCATCAGCGGGAACCTCATCACCGAGACGGAGATCGGCATCCAGCTTCAGTCCTGCGCCGCGTCGGTGCGCGACAACACGATGGAGGAGTGCTCCTCCTACGGCATCAAGGTGAACACGGACTACGGCTCGGACATCCGGGCGAACCGGATCCGGGTTCCTGGGCCGAGCACCACGTTCTCGGGGATCTACGTGGACGGCTCGCAGTCGGACCTCGTCGTCGCGGAGAACGCGATCGGCGACAGCCTGCTGGGGATCCCCAACCGGGGGATCGAGTACCGGTCCTCGGGCACCAACGATGCCGGGATGATCAAGGACAACACGATCATGGCAGGCGCAGACACGAAGACCGCGGGGATGTACTTCTACAACGGCAAGCCCAAGGTGCGAGCGAACACGCTCGCGGGAAAGACGTTCAGCGCGGCGTTCCATGTGGGCACGTTGGGGCTCCCGCCGAGGAAGCTCCCGTACCTGGGCGAGGCGGTGAGCGGGAACTGCACCGCCTGCGGCGACACGACGCAGGGCGGCTGCAACCGCGTGGTTCCGGACATCCCTGCGGACTGGTACGTGTGGCATGCGTCGCTCTCGCCCGACACAGTCAGGGCGGAGTGCAACTACTGGTACCCGGGGCCGGACTCCTCGAAGTTCTACGGCAAGGTGGCCTGGCGGCCGTACCTCAGGAGCGACCCCGGCGGCGGGCGCGGCATGGCGGAGCAGGGTGGGGCGACTGAGCAGCCCGCTCAACTGGCACTGCTCCCCAACAGCCCGAACCCGTTCAACCCGGAGACCGTGTTCACGTTCGCCCTTCCGCAGGCCGGGCACGTGACCTTGGGAGTCTATGATCTTGCCGGGCGGCTCGTGCGGACGCTGGTTGACGGGCCGCTCAGTGAGGGGTGGCAGGCGGTGACCTGGGACGGCCGAGGCAACAGGGGCCAGCGCGTGGCCAGCGGGGTGTACTTCTGCCGGCTGGAGGTCGGAACTCGCTCGCTGTCAAGGAAAGTGGTAGTCTTGAAGTAGGAGGGCGGAGCCATGGCTGGCATCGGTTCTGCACGGTGGTGGTGGCTGCCGGCGTGCTGCCTCCTGGTTCTGGCGGCAAGTCAGCCCGCTGAGGCGGCCAGGCTGACGCTCACGGCTGAGGACGTCGGGTATATCGAGAGCGACGGTCCGAGACCGGAGGGACGCATGCTCGTGCGGTTCGCGATCCCTGGGGAGCTGAGGACGGGGTGCGTGGACCTCGCGGTTCTTGAGTTGAGGGCGCCGGTGTCGTCGGACGGGCACGCGAGCCGCGTGGCCCTCGAGGCGCACCCGCTGACGACGGAGTGGGACGGCGGCACGGTGAGCTGGGATGGCGCATGGACGACTCCCGGCGGCGACTACGACGCGTCCGTGCAGGCGGTCTGGTTCGCAAAGCCCGGCGAGGGCTCGGTCATACGGTTCGACGTGACAGACGTTGTGGCTGCATGGGCGTCCGACGCGCTTGCGAACTGCGGGATGATCGTGGCCATCGAGCCGGGCCAGCCGAGCTCGATCGGGCAGTTGCACGACGGGGGCGCGGCGACGGAAGCCCCGGTCCTGTGTGTGTGGTACACGCCGGGGGACGACGGCCGGTGAGACACGGAACGCTGGTCCGGAGATGACACACGACGCGGTGGCGTCGAGTGCCCGGACGGAGGTGATACGTATGGCACGCACCGCTATGGCGATGACAGTGGCGGCTGCTCTGATGGTCGCGGGATGTGGTGCCGCGACTGCGACGACCGTGTACTGGACACCAGCGCACGAGCTGGCTCCCCCGGGATGGCGCCTTGACTTCATGACATGGGGCGACCTCGATGGCGACGGCGATGACGATGTCTGCGCATTCGCTCAGTACTGGAATGACGGCGGATGCCCCGGGCCGCCCGTCTGGCGGGTCGCCTCCTGCGTGCTTCCCGGGCTGTGGGAGTACATCGAGCTCTCGAGCACGCTCGGCGACCTCGATGCCGATGGTGACCTCGACGTGATCAGGGGTTGCCGGGAGCCGGCACTCCTGATGTTCTGGAACATCGGGACGCCCCATGTACCTCAGTGGCAGTATGACCCGTCAGTGTTCGGGCCCGGAGGCGACACCGTGATGTGCCCGTGCCTAACGGATCTCGACGGGGACGGCGATCTGGACATCGTCATGGTCGGCGCCGGCGGCGGGGTGTGGTTCTGTGAGAACACCGGGACGCCGACTGCGCCGCAGTTCAGCTACGGCGGCTGCACGAGCATCCCCCTGGGGGTTCAGCCTCCCTTTGCGTTCATCACTGTCGGGGATCTCGATGGCGACGGGGATCTGGACATCATCACGATCACCACTGATGATACCCCATCGCGATGCTGGGAGAACATCGGCACACCGGAGGAGTGGCTGTTCGCCGAAAACCCCGCGATGCTCACCGGTGTGACCGAGCCTGCTCGCGGGTTCGGAATCGCACTGCCCGACATTGACTGCGATGGGGATCCTGACCTGCTGATCGTCGACGGACACGGGGGCGTGTACCTGTACATGAACGAGACCGTCACATCAGCAAGTCCAGCGACTTGGGGCACCATCAAAGCCCTGTACCGCTAGCCTGATGTCAGTACCTCGCCGCCACCGGCACGCGGCGACCCATCCCGAACGCCTTGCTCGTCACGCGCAGCCCCGGCGCGGCCTGGCGGCGCTTGTACTCGCTCGCGTTCATCGTGCGCACGACCCAGTCCACGGTCGCGCGGTCGAACCCGGCCTTCACGATGTCGCGCCGCGACCGCCCGTCCTCGATGTAGAGGTCGAGGATGGGGTCGAGCACCTCGTACGGCGGGAGCGAGTCCTGGTCCTTCTGGTCGGGCCTAAGCTCCGCCGACGGCGGCCGCTCGATGGTCCGGCTCGGGATGATCTCGCGCTCGCGGTTCACGTGGCGCGCAAGCTCGTAGACCATCGTCTTCGGCACGTCCGAGATGACCGAAAGCCCCCCGCTCATGTCGCCGTACAGCGTGCAGTAGCCGACGGCGTGCTCGCTCTTGTTGCCCGTCGAGAGCACGAGGTGGCCGTACTTGTTCGAGATGGCCATGAGGATGTTGCCGCGGACGCGCGCCTGGATGTTCTCCTCGGCGATGCCGAGGGTCGTCTCCATGAACAGGGGCCGCAGGGTCTCGAGGTACGCCTCGTAGATGCGCTCGATGGGCACGGTCTTAAGCTGCACGCCGAGGTTCGCGGCGAGCGCGGCGGCGTCCTCGATGCTTGCGGCGGACGTATAGGGCGATGGCATCGAAACACCCAGCACGTTCTTCGCGCCGAGCGCGGAGGCGGCCAGCGCGCAGACCACGGCCGAGTCCACGCCGCCGGAGAGCCCGATGACGGCCTTCTCGAACCCGCACTTCCTCACGTAGTCGCGAAGCCCCAGCACGAGCGCGTCGTACACCGACGCGGTCGGGTCGGCCGGCGCGAACGGGATCGGGCCTCCCGGCCGCGCGAGGTCCACGACCTCCACGCGCTCCTCGAACGCGGGGAGGTACGCGGCGAGGCTCCCGTCGGCCCGGACGACCATGCTCCGCCCGTCGAAGATGAGCTCGTCGTTCCCGCCGACCTGGTTCACGAACACGAACGGCACCCCGTGGCGCCTCGCGTGGCCGGCGAAGATGCCGTGCCGCACCTCGTCCTTCCCGACCGAGAACGGCGAGGCCGAGATGTTGACGAGCACGGTGGCGCCGAGGTGCGCCAGCTCGGCAACGGGGTCGGTGTCGTAGATCTTGCGCGGCCAGAGCGCGGGGTCGGCCCACGCGTCCTCGCACGTGGAGATGCCGAGCACCTCGCCGCCGAACCCGACGGCGTCCACGCGCTCGGCGGGGTCGAAGTAGCGCGTCTCGTCGAACACGTCATACGAGGGGAGAAGCGACTTCGGGCGGGCGGCCACGAGGTCGCCGTTCCGCACGAGGACGGCGGCGTTCGTGAGTCCCTTGCCCGAGCCGCGCCCGTTCCGGAGGACGGCGCCGGCGAGGATGCCGGTCGCCGGATGCGCCTTCGAGATGTCCGCGAGCCGCTGGAGCGCGTCCGTCGCCTGCTCGACGAACCAGCGCTGCTCGAGGAGGTCGCGCGGCGGGTAGCCCGTCAGGAAGAGCTCGGGGAACACGGCGAGGTCCGGGCGCTCATCCCGGAGCGAGGCGAGGGTTGTCTCGATTTTCCGGAGGTTCCCCTCGAAGTCGCCCACGGTCGGGTTGAGCTGAGCGAGCGCGATGCGCATGGGATCTCCCTGTCAGCGGGCCGTCGTGTCCGCCGCGGCCGCCGGTCGGCGCGCCGTCAGGCGGCCCTCTCGAGCGCGCGCTCGACGAGGTGCGCGACCAGCCTCTCGAACGGGAGGCCGGCGGCGCGCGCCGCGTCGGGGTAGAGGCTGGTCGGCGTCATGCCCGGGATGGTGTTCACCTCGAGCAGCACCGGCTCGCCGTCGGGCGGCGCCACGAAGTCCACGCGCGAGAGGTCGCGGCACCCGAGCGCGCGGTGCGCCTCCCGCGCGACCTCCTGCGCCCGCTCGTACTGCGCGGGCGGAAGCGGCGCGGGGATGACGTGCTCGCTTAGGCCCTGCGTGTAGCGATGCTCGAAGTCGTACCAGGTCCCCGCGGGCGTGCGGACCTCGACGACGGGGAGCGCCTCGGTGCCGCGGCGGTCGAGGATGGCGACCGTGATCTCGCGCCCGTCGATGCGCTCCTCGATGAGCGCCGCGTCGTCGAACTCGTGCGCCGCCCGCACCGCGGCCGCGAGCTCAGCGGTCGTGTTCGCGAACCGCACGCCGACGGCCGAGCCCTGGCTCGCCGGCTTGACCACCACGCGCGGCGCGAGCCGCACGAGGACGTCGTCGAGCGCGGCGGCCGTCGCGTCGCCGCGCCGGATCACGACGTCGCGCGCGAGCGGCAGCCCGGCGCGGGCGAAGAGCGCCTTCGCGACCACCTTGTTCATCGCGAACGCGCTCGCCTGCACGCCGCTTCCGACGTAGGGGAGGCCGAGCGTCTCGAGGAACCCCTGGAACGTGCCGTCCTCACCCGGCGGCCCGTGCAGGACGGGAAAGACCACGTCGGGCCTCGCCTCGCGGAGCGCATCGGCGATCGCGTTGTCGAACTCGAGCGTGACGACGTGCCGGTAGGTCGCGGCCAGCGCGTCGGCGACGCCGCGCCCCGACACGCGCGACACGCCGGCCTCAGCCGACGTGCCGCCACACACGACCGCGACGACGGCGTTCTCGCTTCGCGTCATGCGTCAGAGCCCCCTGATGAGGCCGCCGAGGAGCCCGCCGACGAGCCCGAGCACGCCGAAGTAGAGCGCGGCGATGAAGATGCCGCCGCCCACGACCGCGCCGAGAAGCCCCCCGCCCGCCGCGCCGGCC
>Ga0194110_10004721_pt1 | contig 16385 bp, 12 predicted proteins | sample TA2Kig1200mmetaG_FD_146192 | JGI IMG/M metagenome (GOLD analysis project Ga0194110, IMG submission 146192) | Freshwater microbial communities from Lake Tanganyika, Tanzania - TA2015032 Kigoma Deep Cast 1200m | ecosystem: Environmental > Aquatic > Freshwater > Lake | place: Tanzania: Lake... | reverse complement strand
AAAACTTGGAGTGTGCGGCGCATCCTCAGCCACGTAGCCTACAGCGAGTGGTGGTTCGCCCGCGTCACCGTCCCGCAGAGCCGCGACCCCCTGCTTCGCCTGGCCGCGGCCCAGCAAGAAGCTTTAACCCGCCTCTCCGCCCTGACCCCCGAGGAGCTGACCCGCACCACCGTGCACGAGGGCGAACCCTGGACGGCGCGCAAGGTCTTCCGCCGTTTCCTGGAGCACGAACGCGAGCACCTGGGGCAGGTGGAGGAGATTGTGGGCGCGTACCGGGGGAGATGAGTATTCTGTAGAGCAGTTATGTCTAGAGTTGCTTGGAGAAGTCAGGTGAGCGGCCAAGTTATCAATCAAGCGATCCATAGAAGAAGAGGGTAACAGATGCCAGGACGAACTATACTGTTGTGGGTAGAAGACAAAGCCAGGGAATTTGGTGGCTCTGTGCTAGCAGGGCTGTGGCTGTCTCTTAAGGCCTTGCCCTTGTTGCTTCTCTGGCTGCTCTTACCTGCAGGGGTATATCTGCTCTTTCTGGATTACCAGGCGGAAATCCCAGCTCGCGAGTTGCCAGATAGTACGATTGTGCAGGTGACTCAGCAGGTGAGAAGTACGGTAGACGGGGATCTTACGTTGGTGCTCGCACATCCGCGTAAGCTTCTTTTGGATAGCCAAGATAAACCGGTACAGCCCGTCGCTATCTGGTTGCTGCGTGCCATCCCTACCTCGATGGTATCCCCATCTTCAACATTCACAACCACTCCAAGTCTTTATCTTGTTACCCTGGCTATGTCTGGAGATTACCTGACTTTTGCAGACAAGAACGGAATTCCAGCTCTTCCCCGTATCACGTTAAGCCCTGCCATTACTGAGGTCGCACCATCCGTTCTTTACATGCGCCCTGCTGCTACGGCGGTTGGGCAATTGTCGGCGCAAGTAGAGATGACTGCTCTCCTGAGGAGCGCGGACGGTGTGGTTCTCAACGCCGCTGATCCGTTGAAAATGACCATCGGTTTGGAATCGGTAGAGCAATCCTACTGGCGACGGTGGTGGGCACTGGCTGGCCAGATAACATCAATATTGGCGGCTTTGGCGGCGGCACTACTGGGCTTTGCTGTTCAGCAATGGAAGCAGCGGGCAGACGAGGAACAGAAGGAAAGGCAAGCCCGCGACGTTGCTTTGGCTGAGGTGAACTCGCTTGCTGTCTTGCTAGAACATGCCGATTGGCCGGAGGCCAGGCGAAAGTACCAGGAGTGTTGTGATAGGACAAGAACGGAGGCCTGCTGGCGAGACCCACAGGTGCGCACGCGGCTCAGGGATGTCTGGCAAGAAAAAGCACTGCGGCAACTCCAAAATTGGCATGAGCTTTCAGCAGCCTATAAGAGTCCCGATAAAGGGACCTGGATGGGAATCATAGATCGCTTGGGGATTGAGACCACGAGTGGCGCGCTCCTATGGGGATACACGAACCTAAGGCAAGAAGATCAAGATACGGCTCTACGGATGCTGACTGACCTATGCCAGCCGAAATATATAGGAGGGATTGAGAATCACATCGCCAAGAACCTGGAAGGCCGACGCTTGCTGGGGGCGAGTGCCGTGCGCGAGAAACTGGAACAACTGCGTAAGGATAAGCAGCTACCCCCTGAGACCCGTGATACGTCCCAGAGACTCCTCATCATGGTCTTGGAACCGTCCCCCTGGCTGTCCCCCTGGAAGGCTGCCAGGCTACCTGATGAGGCTGGAGTGCGCACTGCTCTTCAGTTGCTTGGACTAAGGCACAATCCTTTCGGACCAGAACTGGCCGAACTAGATCCTCTCTTGCCAGACTACCGTGCTGGTCCACCTGAGCCAGCGTCATTGGCTCAAGCCCGGGGGCCACGTCCGGCGTTGATCTTTGGAGCACCCGGCTCAGGTAAAACGGCCACAGCGTTGCTGCTGGGGTATGATTGCTATCATTTCGAGACAACCGAGGAGGAAAGAGGAGCTTTTCCAGTCTATCACGTCCCAAGATTAGACGCTGTACCAGCTTTCCTGCACCACGCCCAACTGCACGCGATAGCCGGAACCATGTCGCAGGCTCTACTCCAGGCCTTGGCAGCCCACCCGTACGCCTTCCTAGATCATGAGCCGGCCAACAAGGCAGCCATGGTGCATCTGTTAGCTATCTACGTGGGTACATCTGGCGACCTAGCCCTGCAGTTGCAGCGGGCTGGCCTGGCTAGTGGGGGAGTAGGGGCACGGGTGCTGGGCGAGGTGGAGAAAATCGTCAATCAAGCCAAGCTTGAAGACTGGCCTGACGAGATGGTTCTTATAGACCTGCTCGGCAAGGCGCGGCCGCACGGGTTTTCGTGTACCTACCTTCTGGTGGACATAGCCAAGGAGCCTGCCGATGGCGAAGTGGCGGCCATTGCCGCACAGTTGCAGCCCTTACTTGACCTAGCCGTACCTCTAGCGCGAGTTGGCGTCTACTCGAAAGCATTCTTACCAGAGAAGCTGCAGAGCCACCTTCGGATCAACCCGCCATTTCAGCCCATGTCTCTGACTTGGCGTGAGCCAGACTTGAAGGCCCTGCTCGTCAGCAGGTTGCATTCTGTCGGTTGCTCAAGTCTGGATCTATGGTGTGACTCAGAGGCAAAGGCATGGTCGCTAGATGAGCGACTTATACAGGCGGCCAAAGAGTCTCCGCGTGAGTTGATTCGGTACGGTAATCGGTTATTGGCCTGCGTAGCTGCCCATCCCGACAGGCCGCTGCTCACTGCCGCTGACATCGTCCGTGCGCTCAAGAGTACATAACATGAGAAGAAACGAGACAACAGCTCTTTTATCTTACGATAAAGATAGATTCGTGGACCGTGAGTACGAGATAGAACTCGTCCTGAGCAAGGCCCCCGCCCTTCTGCGTGGCGAGTTGTTGCACAATCGCACAGTGGCCTTCTACGGCCCGCGTGGCTCGGGCAAGAGTTGGCTGCTCGCAGAACTGAGCCGTCGTTTGCGCGCCCCTGAGCTTGCATCCCTGGTATTGCTGCCAATGGACCTGCGCTCTTATGCTGGCGAGCACCCTATCTTTGCTGTGGAGAAGCTCCTACATTGGGCCACCGAGCAAATTGGCATCGCGTCCGGCATGACGCCGACGGGCGAGCACAGATTAGGCAGTCTGGGTGAGCAAAGCTACTGGCTGTGCGGAGATATTAAGCGGACCAAGCGTCCTGTAGCGATCCTGGTGGACGACATAGACGCAGTATCCCCGGACTTCCTGCGGGAGCTGGAGAGTTACTTCCTGGCTCCCCTGGTCAAGTTGCCGGGGATTCTTATCGTCCTGGCCGGGCGCACCCGTGACCCCAGGCCGGGAGAGGGCTACACCTGGAAGTCGCCGGAACTCAAGCTGTACTCGGTAGAGTGTGACTTGGGACCATTCGATGAGCAGTATACCAAGGACCAACTGGCAAGACAACGCCCAGAGGCTGCGCCAGCGGCCGTAGAGATCAGGGAGGCCGGCGGTGGTTATCCCTTGAGCAACTGGATCCTGGGTGGGCAGGTCGCCGGCCAGCCCCCTGCCTGGCAGGACAAAGCGGCTGCACTGAAGGCCTGTGCCGACGCATTGCTGGGGAACGTGGAGGCGACGTTGCAACCGTACTTTTGGGCCCTTTGCGTCTTGCGAGCCTTTGATGAGGAGCGCATGCCCCCGCTGCTGGCAGCTTATCTTGGTCCTACCCCGGCGGCTCGGTGGTCCTATGGGGAATGCCGCCGTCTCCGAGAGGAGATGTATCGTACCAGGCTGATCCGATGGATAGCTGAGAAAGGGGGCTTTGCGATGGACGAGGCTGTGCGCACAGCCCTGGAGAATGCCTTGCAGGAGAATGATCGTGAGATGTGGCAACGGCTGCACTGTGCCGCTTATGAATTGTATGCCCAGTGGGTCAGACACTACCCGAAGGCCGCTGCCCGCTGGCAGCCCGAAGCTGATTATCATACCAAGCGGTGTACATCACATGCCACATGAAAGTTCATCAGGCAGTGCCGGGTTGGGAAAGGCCACCATGAAGCCGGAGAGCCTTTCACAGAAGACTAAGATAGCTAGCCCTCTGGGCTTGGCTGCTTTTGAGCGTCTGCGGGCAGAAGAGGAGCCTTGGCTCGCCGAGGCTTTCGAGCCGCCACCAGATTTTGAACTCATGGCTGGCAATCGCTCCATCATTGTCTTCGGTGAGGCAGGATGTGGCAAGACGGCACTGCGGCAGGCTTTGGCGCGCCGCGCCGCTCCACCGGGAGGCCAACCCCAGAGACTGCTAGTAGACTGGTGCCCTGGCCCGTTGGCACCCAAAGCTCCCGAAGATTCACAAGCAACCCAGGCTTACCTGGATGAGGTGCTGGATGCTACTGCGCTCGCCTTGCTTAAACATGTTGCTCTCTACCCTGCTGAATGTTCGAGGGCCCAGAATTGGGTACAAGATACCTTGATCTGGTTCGTCCGCCGTTACTTACGCAGTGACCTGGATCTGCGGATCGCTGAATTGGTCGCCGAAGGCAGTGACAACACTCGGTCGCTCCTAAGCCAATGGGCAACTCGCCCGGCACCTGAAGCTTTGCATAAAGATGCAGAGCCCAAACTTGTCATCGCCGAGCTCGTAAAAGTACTGCAAGCTATAGGACTGGAAGGGGTATGGGTAATTACTGACGGTCTAGAGACCTGGGCCGAGGTAGCCTCGGAACGACTAGGTGCAGGGCTAAAGGCATTCCTCTCCGCCTTATCGTTGTTCGAGCACGCCCAATTTTCTTATAAGCTTCTATTACCCGCGCCTCTTGATCCCTATCTGCGACTGGCTGGAGTCTTGGTCCGACGAAGGGCGGATGTGCATCGCCTACAATGGTCTGTAGAAAGCCTAGTCCGCCTTGTCGAGCGACGCCTAAGACTAGCCACCGGTGGTCGGGTCGCTCATCTATCTGATCTTTGTAAGGCCTCTGGGCTCACGCTGTGGCTGCAAAGAGCGGGAGGCTCTACACCTGTTGGTTGGCTGGATACCATGCGACCTCTAGTTGCTTGCTATCTTGCAAAAGCACAACAAGGTGATGTCAACTCAATCAGTGAAGCAGAGTGGAAGGATATAAGGCAGCGTCATTCGCCACGACTGTCTGTAGACGAGGCCACCGGGCGCGTAACCGTTGGTTGGCGTGAGGTAGAGATTCCCCCAGGAACCTATGGTCTGCTATGTTATCTCTACAAACATCCAGGTAAGATCTGCTCCAAGAGCGAACTTTACTATCTGGCCTATCGCCAACTTGAGTCCATGCCGCGTGCAACATCTGATGAAGCATGGGAGCCACGTAAATATTACGAAGGCCTGATTGATACTATTATATGGCGGTTGCGCCAAGCTGTGGAACCAGACCCGGATGATCCACTTATAGTTGTAACAGTGAAGGGCCGAGGCATCCGCTTGGATAACGTTTGGTGAGATAGCTGTGAGATTGCAGTAATACATATGTGTGAGCGATGCTATAACACATTGTGGTACAATAAAGGCTGCCTATGGTCAGTGATACAAGTGCGCCTATACTCTCCATAAGCGAAACAATATGCGGCTACAGAGTATGGGCGACGAAGGTGATGACGCAAATAGATGCAGGTGCTAACAAAGAGGCCACTGAGATGATCCTGCAGACTTGGATCGCCTCAGTCGGGCTACGTTTTCATCCCTTTCGTCCTCTGGATGCTGGCAGTGATCCCCGATTGCCTACTTATCTGGTGGGCCATAAGGCTTTTGAGGCAATCTGGGGGGACTGGCCAGCTTTTGTCTTCGCGCCTGCCGGTGGTGGGAAGACGGCCTTTCGCGTCCGGTTGGCCCGTGCTTGCCGTGTTGGTCAAGATGGGCGGCGTGTGCTTCCGGTAATCTACCAGGTGCCCAGTCCTGCCAAATTGGGCGGAGGGCTGCCTACCCTGGAAGCACACGTAGGTGCTTTGACTCAGCCTTTCGCCTCTGAGATTCTTTTGGCGTTGGCGTATCAGCCAGACCGCTTTCATGCATTGCCCATTGGCGAGCAACGGGCAGTCCGCCAGGTTCTCGATTGGAATTTGCCCGGCTCCTTGAATCATTTCTTGGATCAACTCGATACATTTGCAGATTTATCTCCCCTTGTGGAAGCCTTCGACCCTACCGCCGAAGGCCTGCCTGCCTCCCCGGCTCCTGCCGACATCCACAAATTCTGCTCTGCCTTGCGGCAATTACCCACCGCGCCACCAGAGCGTCCCCCGATTCAAGAGCGTCTGCAGTCTTTGCTTGAATTTGTCCTGGGGCCACTCCGCTTCCAGGCTGTCTACCTTCTGGTAGACGGTGTGGATGCTCATGCGGAAACAGTGAGCGAACCCAAAGCAGCCTTGCTTCTGCTCAGACCACTGCTGGAGCAGATTCACCCTTGGGCCCAAAGGCGGCTATTTCTAAAGTGCTTCCTGCCAGTGGAATTGCAACCGTTAATCAGGTCGGTAAAACCAAATATCTTGACAAAGGATGTAAAAGCTGTTACAATAATTTGGAGCCATGAGACACTCGTCCAAATTCTACGCGAGCGCCTTCGTGTTGCCAGTGAGGGAATGTTTGATAGCTTTGATGCCATCTGTATCCCCGCACTACGCGATGTGGAAGCTGATTTGGTACGCACAGCCAAACCGCTTCCTCGTGAAGTGCTGGTGTTGGCCCAACGATTGTTCTGGGAACACGTCCGGCATGCTGGGCCTGCGGGGCGATTGGAGCCCGTAGACCTGGATCATGCCCTTGCCTGGTATGCCACCACCCCGGTGTTGTAAACTGAGCTTGTGCGTGGCGTGGGTACAACTGCCAATATGTAGGCTATAGCCATAATGAAAAGACCACTCTGCTTCTTGCTGGAGGTAGCGTGCCGCCGGACTGGCTGAGGAGGTATGGATGGGCAACGAAGCCGCCCCCGGTTTGCCTTATGAGGAGAAGAGGTTTGTTGATCGCCAGGACGAGGTAGAACTCGTCCTAGGTAAGGCGCGTGCCATTCAGCGTGGCGAGTTGTTGCACCAACGCACTGTAGCCTTCTACGGCCCGAGTGGTTCCGGCAAATCCTGGTTGCTTGGTGAACTAAACCGACGTTTGCATGATAAGGAATTTGCCTCCTTCGTGGTTCTGTTGGCTGCTTTGCATCCCTACACAGGCGAACAGCCTGTCTTGGCTGTGGAGAAACTCCTCTATTGGGCAGCTGAGCAAATTGGCAAAACATGTGGAATCACGCCCACGGGACAACACGCGAATGCTAGCCTGAGTGAGCGAAGCAACTGGCTCTGCGAAGATATCAAGCGGGCACAGCGCAAAGTCGCTCTCCTGGTAGATGATGTGGACGAAGTATCCCCGGACTTCCTGCGGGAACTGGAAAGCTACTTCCTGGCTCCACTGGTCAAGTTGCCGGGGATTCTTGTTGTCCTGGCCGGGCGCACCCGTGACCCCAGACCAGGAGAGGGCTACACCTGGAAGTCGCCGGAACTCAAGCTGTACTCGGTAGAGTGTGACCTGGGACCATTCGATGAGCAGTATACCAAGGACCAACTGGCAAGACAACGCCCAGAGGCTGTGCCGATAGCCGCGGAGATCAGGGAAGCCGGCGGCGGTTATCCCCTGAGCAATTGGGTCCTGGGTGGGCAGGTCGCCGGCCAGCCCCCTGCCTGGAAGGACAAAGCGGCTGCACTGAAGGACTGTGCCGACGCATTGCTGGGGAACGTGGAGGCGACGTTGCAACCGTACTTTTGGGCCCTTTGCGTCTTGCGAGCCTTTGATGAGGAGCGCATGCCCCCGCTGCTGGCAACCTATTTTGGTCATGCCCCGACCTCGTGGTCTTATGCAGAATGCCGTCGTCTCCGTGAAGAGATGGTGCGCACCAGGCTGGCCCGGTGGATGGCTGAGAGAGGGGGCTTTGCCATGGACGAGGCTGTGCGCACAGCCCTGGAGAATGCCTTGCAGGAGAATGATCGTGAGATGTGGCAACGGCTGCACCGTGCCGCCTATGAATTGTATGCCCAGTGGGTCAAGGACTACCCGAGGGCCGCTGCCCGCTGGCAGCCCGAGGCCGATTACCACGCACAATGTTATGCCTAGCCCATGAAGGTCTGACCGGCCAGGCAAGAAGGAGGAAGTGATGAATGAAATAATGGCAACCGAGTACACCGGTGCCAGAGCTCCAGAGTTCGTGGACCGCCAGGAGATCCTGAGCCGCATCCGGCAGGCTATCCAGGATAAAAACACGTCCCACGTGTTCTACATCACAGCTTTCGGTGGGATGGGCAAGACGCGTCTGGCGCGGGAAGTGCTACTTAGATGTCGCCACGACCGCGAGTGGGCCGTGCATGGAATGCGGCTTCTGGCTGCCGAAGATGTGGTAGACCTCTATCACGTCCAGACCCATAGCTTGGAAGGCCTGGCGCGTGCTATCCGCGCCGTCTTGCGCCCCGGGCCCGGGTACTTCTCCAGCTACGAGCGGAAGCTATCCCGCTTTGAACGGGACAAGTACAACCTAGCTGGCATGCTGCGTGAACTTTCCACCATACGCGATGAGGTGGCCAAGTCGTTCCTAGACGACCTAAACCGGCTGGCCGAAACCCACCGGGTTGTCCTGGCTTTGGACACGGCGGAAAAGTTGCTCTACGAAACAGACGAGGTACAACGAGTGCTGGGACTGGCAGAGGAGGGCATTGCCGTCCTGCCCTGGCTATTGCACGGTTTCTTACCTCACCTGAAAAACACCGTGGTAATTATCACCGGCCGGCCTCAGCCAAAGCGTTTGCGAGACGACCTGAGGCAAACCTTGCCTGACCGCTTGACTGAGCACGAACTGGCCGAATTCGCCAAAGACGACGCCCTGGCTTACTTTGAGGCCGTCGCCCAGGCGGCCCGCCGTAGTGGCCAAATAGAGGCTGCCGAGCGTATAGAGAGTATACCGACTGACACTCGCGAAGTGATCTGGCTCTACACCGGCGGCCGGCCTATCCTGCTCTCCCTGGTGATTGATTACTTGGTGGTGGCTGATCAGTTGCTCCTGGAGGTCAAGGTGCCCCTGGAAGAGGCTAAGGGCAAGACCGAAGAAGAGCGCAAGGCAATTCAGGAGAGGATTGAAGCCGACTTGGTACGCGCCCTGCAGGAGACAGGCCGCCGGGCCGACGAGGCTATTCGCAACCTGGCTTGGGCACGCAAGGGGATGGACGCTGAACTCCTGGCCTGCGTGGCTGATATACCTGTGGACGACGCTAGGGCTATTCTAAGAGAATTGCGCGATCTCTCCTTCATCAAAGTGCGCCCAGTCGATGAGCGCGTCTTTCTGCACGATGAGATGTACGATCTGCTCCAGCGCCACGTGCTGGCTCACCTGCCAGAAGCACGCCGCCACCAGGTCTACGAGGCAATCTTGAAGTACTACGAAGAGAAAATTCGGGAGGCGCGAGCTGAGGTGAAGCTCCTACAGCGGCCAGGGCACGAAAAGGAAGAGGTAGGGCGGAAGCGTGAGCCCGTGCCAATTGGCCGTCCCACACCCCCCGCCGACCTGCGAGCCCTGGCTGACGCCACGGCACGGCTTTATACTTTGATGGCGGAAGAGGTTTACTATCGTCTGCGCCTTGATCCAGAGAAAGGCTTTAAGACTTATTATCGTTACACCGAGGAGGGGTTCTGGGCAAATGAAGAGAGCCTGGACATGCAATTGCGCAACGAGATGCTGGAGTACCTGGCTGAACACGAAGGCGAGGAGCAATTCGACAGTCTACGCCGCAGCGACGTGGAATTGGACGCCGCCATGCGTTGGATCGACCGGAACCTACGACGGGTAAGGTATGAGCAGGCACTACAGGTGACGGATCGCCTGCGCCAGAGGTACGCCGAACTGCTGGCCGAGGAGGGCCCATTGACCAATGCGCAACTGAATTGGCTGGAAGGAGAAGGGCTTACTCGCCTTAGCGCGGAGCTTGCCCGCGCGGAGTCGTTGTTATCTTCGGCCATAGGCACCTTACAAACTCTCCAACCAGAGGATGATTTCCAGGATTGGCGCCGCGATGTCTCTGTAGCGCGTTCTCTCAATACTTTGGGTTATCTCTACCGAGTTCTGGGTCGCTTCCGGGAAGCCATTGAGGCATACAAAAATGCATTACCCATCTGGCGCCGACACGGGCTGGAGGCGGAACACGCCAACACTCTAAACAACCTGAGTTGGGCCTGCGCCGAGGTGGGTGATTTCCAGGCAGCCTTCCGCTACTGCCGCGATGGTCTGGACCTACGCCAGGATCTGGGCCCCCGGGCCCCTGTGGCCTTCAGCCTGAATACTTGGGGCAAGATCCTCACCCGCGCCGATGACCCGCATCGCGCTCGCGTGAGTTGCGAGCGCGCCCTAGCCCTTTTCCGTGATCTGGAACAGCCGCGTGGGGTGGGATTGGCCTGCACCGCCCTGACCGAGGCCCTGCGGCGCATGAGCACCAGCACGCCGGAGCTTTACACACCGGAGCAAAGCGCCGATCTGCTGCACCAGGCTGAGGAGTACGGCAAGGAAGCTGTGGAGATCTTCACCGACGCGGTGCGAGAGCGTGCCCAGTTGGTGGACGCCTTGATCGAACTGGGATGTGTCTACCGGGAGTGGGCCCGCATTCGGCGGCAGTATGAGGCCCCAGACCACCACGATCAGCGGGCGCTGGAGCGCCTGGGAGATGAGGCTTTAAGTCGTGCCATTCGGGAAGGCGAGACGGAACCTGGTCTCCTGCACCGCGTGGTGGATGCCCAGGTCAACCTGGCCTGGCTGTACTACTACAGGGACAACGATGCCCGGGCAAGAAAGGAACTGGGGGAAGTTTTTCGGCGCGTTCCGGGGCAATATTTAATTACCCCAGCGCAGGGACTACCACCGCGTGACCTGCCATTGACCTTCTACTGGGTGCAATTGGGCAAGGCCTACTTGCTCTATGGGCAGATGGCCATGCGGGAGTTCCGAGAAGACAAGGCTTTGGAACGCTTACAAGAGGCAGCGCGCAACTATACGCTCTCCTTAGCCTACGATGAACTCTACGCCGCTGACTTTCGTGATCTGCGACGGGGAATGGAACGCATCTACGATGGTCTAAAAGACCTTAACGTGAAGGAAGAGTTCCCGGCAGTGTACCGCGCCGTAGACGAAACGGCTAGAGAGTACCGGTTACCGACACCCACGCGGATGCACAAATTCTTGCAGGAGTCATTTGGCCCTATTGGTACGTCAGCCGTGGGTGCAGCGTGACCTGGCTCATCCGACCGTTCCTCTCGGCTGACCGCGATGGACTTATCCAGACAATTGATGCCGTGTGTGCCGAGGGCCGCTGGATGAGCACCACACGCTACGAACCCACTCCGGCGTGGACCCACGCCTTGGAGGAACCCACCTGTCTACGCCACTTGCTCCTGGTCGTGATAGATAAACATGACGTTGTGGGGTGGTGTCGTACTTTTCCAGCGTCTTGCCAGGTAGATAGCACAGAGGCCAGCCTGGGCATTGGCTTATTGCTGGAGTATCGTAACCGCGGCATTGGCAGCCAGCTGGTGCAGCAATCTCTGATCTGGGCGGCCGGGCGGGGGTTGCAACGCGTGACGTTGACTACCCGTCTGGATAATAACCGCGCTATACACATTTTCACCTGTTGTGGGTTTGCCTTTACGGGGCAAACACGCGATGATACGGCAGAAATGGCCTGTGATCTGCCCGTTGCCCTAGGATGATTCTCTCCGCCAAGTATGCCTGATGGCGGCTGGAGCAATTGAACAGGCAAAGAGAGGTTTGCCATGAAGATGAGTATGGATTCTCCTGTTATCCTTTTCGACCATCTAAAGGCACGCGCTGAGCAAGATTGCGCTTGTGCTGACGAGATTGCTATCCCAAAGGTCTGGTATTTGTCCTCTTCTCTATCTCTTGAGACAGACTGCGCCTGTGCGCAGGATGGCATGTTGGTTTCGGGTGAAGTACTGGTGAAGGACGACTTCGCCTGGCAACACACCACGGGCCTTTATTGGGCTGACCTGCCCCAGAAGCATACCCTCGTCTTGAGTCCCCAGGCGAGTGCCGGCGCAGTAGTGCTCAACCCGGCCGCCCGACGCGTGCTGGAAGCCTTCACTGGCTGCTGCACAGTGAGCCAGGTTGTCGCTGCTATGCCTGAATTAGAACCCAGGGAGGTTGAGTTGGCTGTTTGGCAGATGACCAGACTAGGTTTATTGCAGCAACAAGGGCACTCCTCTCCTCCTCCTCAAGCTGCAGCAGGTACACTAACCGCTTGGTTACATATCACCAACGCCTGTAACCTGCGTTGTATCTACTGCTATGTCCAGAAAACCCAAGAGGAAATGGACGAGGCTACAGGCCATGCGGCGATAGAAGCCATTTTCCGTTCGGCCATGCGCCATGGTTTCCTAACGGTCAAGATCAAGTACGCTGGAGGCGAGCCCACCCTTAACTTTCCGCTGATTCGCATCCTACATGAGCAGGCGTGCAAACTGGCGCAGAGCACGGGCCTTAAACTCCAAGAGGTCGTATTGAGCAATGGTGTAGCTTTAACTGACGAGATGCTGGTATTCATGCAGCAGGAGGGAATGCGCCTGTCTATTTCCCTTGATGGCATTGGTCTAGCACATGACAAGCAGCGAGCCTTTGCCAACGGGCACAGTTCTTTTGAGCACGTGGTACGGAACATTGCTCTGGCTCTTGCCTGTGGTTTGCTGCCCCACCTCTCTATTACTGTGACGCGACAAAACGTTGCCGATGTAGCCAGGGTAGTAGAGTTCGCTCTGGGCCGAGACCTATTGTTCAATCTGAACTTCTATCGCGGGGAGGAGCGCGCCGGCGATGCTGATCTCATTGCGGCCATACGGGAAGCCTTCGCTGTTATTGAGGCCAAATTGCCACGCTACAGTCTGGCGACCTCCCTATTGGACCGGGCTGGTTTTGCCCAGCCTCACTCCTGGGCTTGCGGCGCTGGGCATAGCTACCTGGTGATCGATCAACACGGGCGCGTTGGCTGTTGCCAGATGGATATGGATCATCCGGTTGGTCATGTCTGGATGGATGACCCGCTGCTGGCAGTTCAATCTGCCGAGACAGGGTTTCGCAATGTCCCCGCTGATGCAAGAGAGAACTGTGCAGATTGTTCCTGGCGTTACTGGTGCGCTGGTGGCTGCCCCCTACTGACACATTGGTTGACCGGACGGAGCGATATCGGGTCGCCGTACTGTGACGTGTATCGCGCCCTATACCCAGATTTGCTGAGACTTGAGGGACTCAGAATAATGCACTGGCATTCATCTGGGGGAGCAGGGCAGGCCTGAATTTGAACTTATATGCGCGGCGCGTAGCCCACTCCTGTCTGCTAGTAATGGCGAGGGGAAAGCATAGCCTTTCTCCTCGCCTTATTTTTCGTCTGTAAAATGTGAGGTTGTAGTGAGATTCCAACAATACACTGGCAAGGCTCCACCCAGTTAGGATTAAGGAAGATGAACGGTTATTACCCATGGTTTATGGTAGAATGGAAAATGAAAGCGGGGCGCTGATGCCAAGTCACTGCGCCAGGTGGTTCACTGTATATCCTAACCTAACAACAGACCAAAAAGGAGACGCCGATGTGCAACCAAGTAATTACTACTGGCAACGGGAGTAACATCCCGTGGAGCTTCTTGAGTTGGTTAGCCAGAGCACTGCGACTCACTGGAGCCGAACACAAGGTCAAATCACGGCCCCCCTGACGCGCTATCGAAATGCCGTCCTAGCATAGTCTAGGGGCATCAGCTCGAGCCACTGTATGAGAGTGTGAGGCAAACACTCCATTAGCGGGGAATGCGCTCCCCAAAGCTCGAAGCTCGCTTCCTAGGCTTGGTCGGAAAATTGAATAAAACGGTCCCTCGGGCTGGCTCGGGCACTAACGGTAGCGGGCGAGCCAGCCCCAGCCTCCTGACGTCAGAAATAAGCTATTTGTCAGGCAGAAGTCAGAAAAATGGCAGGAATGTGTCAAGCATAGGGGCATAAGACGTGATATACTGTGTAAGGCGTCGAGAAGCCCCCTCTGGCACAGCAAGACGTAATACACAAGAGAGGAGGTGCTCCGATGAATATCCATCTACTGGTGAATATCCATCTACTGGTGAGCATCCTGGCTACGACATTGACCGGCATCTTGATTACCTACAGGCTAGCGCACTTGGTGGCAAACCTGATAGAGGTTCTGTTGCCTGTGCTAAGGGGCCTGGGGGTGTTGAATCTGATCTTTGGGTTGTTTCATAAGAACAAGATACAGGCACCACTGGTCAATGGCTAGCTGGAACACCCCAAGAGGAAGGCAAAATGCCCCTTGGTATATCAGCAAGGAGGTGAATGGTTATGGAGATCATCATTGCTTTGTTGGCGTGCCTCTTCGTGGCGTGGGTTCTCTTTGCGAGGGAACCTGAGCGCATGGGAACTGGTGGATGACAGGAGAGTACAAACTATGAGCCATCCAACTCGTTCCCCTAACACGCCCAACAAATCACCTGGCGGGCCTCGGACAGGCGGCTATTGAATAGCCTCTGTTTCGAGGCCCGCTTGGTGTTTCGTGCATTCTACAGCTCAAAAGGCCTTCCCATTTTGGCCAATTTGTGGTATTATACGATACGAGCATAAAGTCACAGGGTCGCTTTCAAGCTATTCTGCTGATGAGGAGGCTAAGCCGATGGGTATACGCAGGACGTTCTTACTCATTTTGCTCCCGCTGGCCATTCTCATAGTCATCTTACTAGCCTTTGTCCTCGACATGAAGTTAGGACTTCTGGCTTTCGCGGTGAGCTTTATCATCTCCACGCTACTCATACTTATCTTCTTCAGGGTAGTAGAAGTTAACGGTTATGAAAGGTTGATCGTCTCACGAGGTGGTGGATTCGTTGACACAGGTATACACGGGGGACGAGCTTTTCTTGTTCGTGGCTTTGAAAGGCCAATTCCGGTAGATTTACGGCAGCGAAGGGAAGATGTCACGGGGGATCGCTGCTTCACAAAGGAAGGAATAGGCGTTGACATCGACTATTTCTTCCTCTGGAGAGTCGTGGACCCTATGCGATTTCTACTTGGGCCTCAGGATGTACCAGGCACTTTAAACGGAATGGCTTCAGCAATCTTGAAAAACGAAGTGGGCAAAATGTCACTCGTAGAGGTCTTAATGCAGAGAGATAATATAAGCCGGAAATTGAAGGCGGATCTAGAAGCTTTCGACAAGGCGAATGCCTGGGGAATCCAATTCATCACTATAGAGTTGGGCAGCACAAAAATCCCCCCTGAAATAGAGAAGGCAATGGCCAGGATTATGGCAGCAGATAAGCAGAAGGAAGCAATCCTGATTGAGATGCAAGCGCGGGCTGAGGCCTTTGATAAATTACGGGACAAGGTTGGAGGCGATGCCCTCTTGATCCAGATGTTGAAGGACTTAGTTGAGGCCTTTGGTCGTAAGACATAAACATATAGTCTTATCCAATTAAGGAGGCCAGCGATGGGCAGTTTCTTCAGTTGGCTATGGTGGATGTTGCAGGCTATTTGGCATATTACACCCACCTGGGTAAAGTTGGGACTTGCACTTGTCATTCTATTTGTCATTCTATCACCTGTATGGTTTCCCATTGTCGTGACGCAAGTTCAGCCGCTCATAAATCCCCCTACCTTTGATTATTCCAGCGACCTCTACCTCTTCTCCATCAATGCCGCCTACCCGCAAGAACCGAACCCCAAGCTAGAACATCAGGAGACGTGCGGCGGAGTAGTAATCACTCAGTACCCAAGCGAGGGCGGATTTGCCCTGGATGCCGCCCGGAAACCCTGGCTCTACGTTTGGTATCACCTGCCCATGCCTACCTACTTGCCCCTGGACCAGTACCTGATGCCTTTCATGGATGAAGCCAGCCAGGACCTTTACCTGGATTGCACGCAAGTGGGCATACCACAAAGGACAGCTATCAACAACTACCCAGCCGCCGTGGTCATCATCCAGGGCATAGATCGCCAGACCGAGCAGGAGGTCAAGTGGTACCAGGCAGTAGTTAGCCATGCTGGCCGGGTGTACGCCATCCGCTTCGCCGCCCCGCTGGGCACCGGCGAAGAACCCTGGTCGTGGAAGCAAAGCTGGCCCGTTTTTGAGAAGCTGATCAACGGTATCTCGTTCCGCTGAGACGCGGATTCGTAACACGACTCAATAGAGTTGTGCAGAATAAGCCGGTAGCCACAGAACCACACCGAATAACACAGAATAGGGATTTACGTGCCGGTTCACGTGATTTTTCTGTGAATTTCTGTGTCTTTCTGTGGCTGCCCCCGCCAGCGCTATTTTGCAGCGAGTCTAATGATTGCCCCGGAGGCGCAACTTGGAACTCCTCCCG
>Ga0194110_10004699_pt1 | contig 16428 bp, 12 predicted proteins | sample TA2Kig1200mmetaG_FD_146192 | JGI IMG/M metagenome (GOLD analysis project Ga0194110, IMG submission 146192) | Freshwater microbial communities from Lake Tanganyika, Tanzania - TA2015032 Kigoma Deep Cast 1200m | ecosystem: Environmental > Aquatic > Freshwater > Lake | place: Tanzania: Lake... | reverse complement strand
CGTGATTGTTGCTTCGACCGGATCGGGATAGCTTTTCAGCGCATTGAAGGCATCGGCCGCGCGTTTTACATTGCCCACGAGATTCAACACGTTCAGCGCTTTGAATACATCCTTGATCAACGCCCCAGTCACCTGCGGGCCTTGTTTGACGATCAGATTGATCATGCTTGCGAGCGCTTCAGGCAATTTCGGTATGTCGCCCATGGCCAATCCAATGTTTGTCAGTATCTTGCCGACATCCTTCTCCTCTCTGAACATCTCGAGAAGCGCTGACAAACCGGAGGCGACTGCGCCGACCGGCCCCCACACGATGCTGAAGGAATCAGCCACCGCCGCAGGAGCTTCTCGCCACTCAGCCGGCGGCCTGGCGCCGACCAGGTGCATGACCAGGATGGCCATCTGCACGACCGTCATTTTGGTCAGGTTCTCTTCTCTGTGACTGAACTTCGCCCCGCGAACGACGAAGTAACCTCCCGGCTGGAAGTTCATCGAGGCCAGTTCGTAGGTGTGCTCCGGATACAAGGGCAGGAAATCGATATCTTCCCACACGGTACCGCTCGTCTTGCTCTGTTGAAACTCCAGATCATAAGCGATTAATGACTCAGCACGGATCGCAATCCTGGCATCCACCGAACCATCTGAACGCCGCCGTTGTCCGGTGATCTCGATGCTGAATGTTTTGGGCTCCGGCGTGTTGTAGACGACGTACAGATCGGTGTAGGGTTCGGGCAGCGGTTGAGATTGAGCCCGTGCCGGGACAGCCGCTGTCAGCAGCAACGCAGCGACCGTCAAACCCACAATCATTCTATGGGACCATGGAAAAACACGGCTCGATGTGGCAATCACCTTCATGCTCCTGCTTCACCTGGCAAATCAGCCCCCCCTCTCCGGCCCGCCCGGCCGCCAGCCCTCAGGCGTCCCCGCTGGACGGGCCTCCTTCTTACCTTCCAGAGTGTTGTGGTAGAGCTTAACCTCTGGCTTTTCGGCACTCGTCTCCGCGCGGACGTCGGCGCCCAACTCGGTGGTGGCCAGCGCGGGCTGGGAGTCGGCTGGGAGTTCGGGCTGTCCTGTCACATCCCCGCCCTGCATCGCCTTCTTTCCCGTTGGACTCAGCGGCTTAGTCGCGCCGGCCGATTCGGGGGCCGCATCAGTCGCTTCCTGAACATCCCTGGTGTTCGACGTATCGAATGACATGGCATACCTCCGATCGTATACCTACGCATCCAGCGCCGCGTGGATCCCTTGCTGCGTCCGGTCGGTCATGCCCTGGATCGCCTGGATCGCCTTCGCGCCGAGATACTGGGTCGGCGCGGGCTTCTCCGCGGCGGCATCCATCACCGACCAGATGTCTTTGATCGTGTTCGCCGCCAGCCTGGCGGCGCTGATGGGGGCTTCGACGGCCAGTTGCTCTATCGGCATCGCTCTGCTACTCCTGCAATTCAACCTGGATGCCGCCGACCCAACGCGCGGCGAGGTTGTAGATGAACGCGGCGATCACCGTGAAGATGCCTTGCAGGAACGCGCCAAGCGCGACGAGCAAGACGTAGGAGATTAGGATTCCGATGAAACTGCCGCCCAGCAAGGCCAGGTCACTATCCCGTCCGGCCAAACCACCCAGTAGGCTAGCGCCGAACAGCCCAGGGAGCACCATGAAGAGACAGCCGAAGAGACCGAGGAGTAGAGCGTAGATTACAAAGGTAACTTTGAAGACGGAGCCGATGGCGATGCGATGGATTGTTTTCAATGGACCAGTTGAGGTAGTAGTGATCGCCGTCGGCAGAACAACTGGCGCGACACCGTCTTGAGTTTCCCCGAGCCACCAACGGCTAGAGTGCGTATCTATTGGCTGTGGAGCGCCTGGGGGAGACGTCGCTTCTCCGCTCGGCGCCGATGAAGGCGTCCGCGCCTGTGGAGATACTGCCGTGGTTGCCGTTGATAGTTTTGCGCCACAGGCCATACAGAACGACCCAGGTCCAGCATCAGGTGCGCCACAATTCGGGCATTTCATGGGAAACTCCTTTCATGGCTGAGGTTATCCGTTTGTAGGCAATGCCTCAACCGCGCGCACGAACGCGCGGCGTATATGTTCGATGAACGGGAAGTCAATCGCCCAGCTTGATAGTGTGCTCCACGGCTTCGATGTCAGATATGTCGCGTGGCACGGGCGTTTCTCCGATATGCGTCTTGACAGAAATCCGAATTGCGCCTATGATAAGATATGCCAGCCACACAGAAACCAACCGTGCGCCGGCCTGCGGCCGCTGAAGCGTCCATCGTTGTCGTGGACAACAAAGGCCGCGAACGCGTTCAGCGTGTCGCGTATGTTGTCACCGACGTGCACGGCGAACCGGTATACGTCACAGCAGAGGGTCTGGCCTACGCACACGATTCGCTGGCGCGCAAATCGCGTTTTGACCTGATAGACGAGTTGGCACGCCTTCCTGACGTTCTGGCAGATCCTGACATCGTGGTCTACGACTACGCCAGCCCGGACGACACGTTGATTTACTACAAGCGCATCTATCTTCAGCCTGGGCATGAGTACGAGTTGGTTGCAGCAGTCATCAAGTTCCGGCAAGGTGTCAAGTTTCTATACAACTTTCATTCACAGGAAAGCGGCAAGGTCAAAGGCGCGCGCGATGCTGAGACGATCGCGGTGTGGTACATTGCTCCGGGCAAGCGGTCGCGCGAGTTTGGCTTGTAAGGTGAAGTATGGCTAGACGAGAACTACACCTCCTTTTTCAAGAACCCGGTATGGTGGAGGCTATCGCCGTGGACCCAACCCGCCAGCGAACCGACACAAGCATTCACAGCCGCGGGTACGGCGATACATCCATTCTCGACCTGATGGCAGATTATCGCGACGGCGAGGACCGCCCGTTTGCCTGGATTGCCTATAACCTCCACAAGACCTACCCAGCCGTCATCTGGGGGCTGCGATTGCTGCTGGCCGGTGAGCGATTCGACGTGCCGCAAGCCGGGCTGCGCGACGTGCCGCTGCACGAGGCGTTCAGTTGGGCCTACGCGCACTTTATCCTGGAAGATGAGCTCAAGGATAAAGCCTTGCCCTCCACCTCCACCGACGAGCGCCCCAGCCTGACCCGCCGCGTGCTCCAACATGCCCTGGCCGGCGTTTAGCGCCGGTTTCACTCCGTCACACTGAGCGTACCGCCTCTGTCATGGCTCCCCACGCCGCGTCAGCTGCCCCCTGGATCGCCCGGATCGCGTAGCTCATCATCCGCTTGCAGGCAACGCCTCGACCGCGCGCACGAACGCGCGGCGCATGTGCTCGGTGAACGGGAAGTCAATCTCGTGCGCCAGGTAACAATAGGCGGCTTCCTGGTGATCCGGTCGCCCGGCCTGAGCCGCCGCATCGCCGCAAACGGCCGCGACCTCCTGCCAGTTGGCGGGCCAGTGGGCCGGCTCGGGTCGTTCGTCGAAGGCGGTGAGCGCCGTCTGGAACCGTTGAGCCGTTTCCTTGCGTCGGGTTATCGGCTCGATAGCATCTCGATGTTCACACGGCTCGCCGCAGAATCGGCAGCCGTCGAACGGCAAGAGGGCCAGACGATTCGCCTCGTAGAACCTCGCCATGTGGCCTTTGACGGCTGCGTCAGGCAGGAAGTCGGCGAACCCGACGCCGCCCTTGTAGTCCGGCACGGTCATGAAGGTCGCTTTTTCCAGGCCGGTCATGAATACCGCTGCCTGGCCCACGCGCAGCTTGCCCATGAACTGTTCCTGCGCCTGGTCCATGATCATCGCGGCGGCCAGCGCCTCGCGATCCTGGCGGCCGGGGAGCATGTGGCCGATCTTGAGGTTGGTGTTGCGCACCGCGTCCGGGGCGAGTTTCTCCGGGCTTTGCTCGGCGATCAGCACTCCCTGGCCGTAGGCGCGCATTTCGACCAGGAAGTCGGTCATGGCCCGCACCGACTTGGCGCGCGTATCCGCCGCGACCTCGGTGTTGCCGACTGCGGCGACGTTCTCCAGGATGCGGTGGGCCTCCTCGATTAGCAGGAGATGCCGGAAGCCTGCGGATAGTTCGCCGGCGCGACGGGCCTGACCCTGGCGGTGCTCGCGCAACAGGATCAGCAGGAACATCATGGTCAGCGCCTTGACGTCGTCGCTGAGCGAGTCCAGCTCCAGCACGGCCGGCCGGTCGAACAGGAGCTCGAACGGCAACGAGCGCCGGCAGTTGAACATCCTGCCCTTGCTGCCGCGCAGCAGGCTGCCGATCCGTCCTTTGACCGCGGCCTGGATGTTGTCGTGCAGCTCCCCGCGATAGCCGCGGCCCTCGATCGCCTGCACGGCCTGGCGGCAGAAGTCGGCCATGGTGGGGAAGAGTTTCGGCTCCCCTTCGCCGCCGCGATCACTCAACCGCCAGCTGTGGCTCGTGTAAGCTGCCTCCAACGCCTCTTCGATGATGGATGGCAGCACGCCGAACTGGGGCATGGCCGCATTGATGGCAACGTTGAGCGCCTCGAGGTGCACCTCCAGCCGCACGCCGGGCAGCAGCTCGAAGGGATTGAGTCGGAAGGGCGCAGTGGTTTCGTCGCCCAGGGTGAAGACCAGCAGATCCTCGAACCCCGGCTGGCGGACCAGCCCGCGATACTCGGTCTTGGCCGGCTCGATTACCAGGAACGGGACGCCGCGCTCGTGCAGTTGGCTAAGCAGGTACAGGCAGGTGTTGGTCTTGCCGCTGCCTGGCAGCCCGGCGATCAGGCCGTGACGGGAGAGGTCTTTCAGCCGCAGTGTGACCGCGCCGCCGCGCTGGAAGCTGCCCAGGTTCAACTCGTCGGGCCTGGCGTTCGCCCGCCGGCCGCCCGGCTCGAAATCTGGCATCGGCTGGCGCACCTCGACGCCCGGCACGCCGCCGCGCACGGCGATGGGGAAGCGGAACAGCGCAGCCGCGCCGCGCGCGTCGGCCAGATAGCGGAGCCGGATCAGGTCGGGGCTTTCTTCGGCCTGGCTGCGGCCCCACGGCGTCAGGATCAGGTGATTCAACGTCCGCGCGGCGGCTTGAGCGTCGGCGTCAGTGCCTGCATAGACGATGTCAAAGCTGGAAATCAGTTCATCGTCTGCCCTGCCCATGGGCCGTGCGGTGAAAGCAGCGCCAAGGGATTGTGCAATGCTCATGGCCGCGAAACGGTCGCTGCTGGCGACCTGCGCTGCCATGACGAATGGCTGCGCCAGGCGACGCAATTGCGCCGCGTAAACACGCGCCACGGCCGCGGCCTGGGGATCGGCCCAGCGACCGCTGTATTCGATACTGTGCGCGCTGCGCTGCCAATCGGCGGCCGTCTGGGCGGTGGCGGCGGCGTTGACCAGGGCCCGATACTCGTTCTCGCCCAGGCTGGTCGGCTCCAGGTGCAGGTTGACGACGCATGGCGCACTGAGACGCAGCAGGGCCTCGCATGGCTGCAGAAAAGCGCCCGCCGGCTGCCAGTAGGGATAGACGACGTAGGCGTCGCCCTGCGCCCAGGGGAAGCTCACCACCTCCTCGCGCTGGCGCACCTCGACGATGGACGGATTGGGCACCGGCATGCGCAGGCCGGCCAGGTCGGCCGGCGTGGCGACCTGGCGCACCGTCAGGCCGAAAGTTTGGGCCAGACGCATCAGATCGGCGCCCAACTGCTCGGCCGCCATCGCCGCCGACTCGGGCCGGCTGAGGATGCGCGCCAGCAGCGCGACCTGGATGCCGGCCTGCTCCGGCCGGTAGATGAAGCGCAGGCTGAAGGCGGCGCTCTGCCATTTCCAGAGGTTAGCCACGAACTGCACCTGGCGCTCCAACAGCTCGGCCAAGCGCTCACTGTCGTTCTGGCCGACCAGCGTGTGGTCGGCCAGAAAATCCGGCAGATAGGGCAGTTGAAGCCCCAGCAGGGTGCGCTGCACGACGATCTCGCCGCTGCGCGGGGGCGCGCCAAAGCTGTGCAGCGGCGCCAGGTTGCGACCGCTGGTCTCACACCCTCGATCGGGGTAAGTCTGCGTTGCAGTCATGGGCAGGGTCAGATCAGACGGCGACGCATGCCGTACTCGGCTGCTTGAGGCATCAGCCGCTGCTCGATGCCTACCACATCCAGCGCTTCACGCACCGTCTGTTCGACTGACTTCTCCAGGGCGACGATGTCGTCGGTGTCGAATTCGTTCGGCGGCACGCGCAGCGCGGCCAGCAGGTCTTTTTCCGTCAGCCATTTGTAGGCGCTGAACAAGACTAACAGGCCCAACGCAAGATAGTCCAGCAGATAGATAGGGCCAAGACAACAAGTCAGGGTCATGAGGCTGTCGAGACCCGAGACCGAGCCTCCCAGCAGATTAAGGTTGACGCTGCTCAGGGCGTTGTTGTATATCGGTGGGTAGACGATGATGAAAAGCGCCATCAACGCAACGAGCAGGACGCGTATGCTGCTGATTGGCCCCTTGAAGTAAGTGACCTGCGAGACGTAGAGATCCTGCCCAAACCGTGCGATATAGAGTCCGGCGGTCGCCAGGCCGCGGCGGATGAGGAAGTAGGGACGGCTGTCCACGAGGATGCCCTGGCGCAGCAGGGTCATCCGCTGGACGGTGGCCCGCGGGATCTCTCGGCGCTCGAAGCGCGCGGTGGCTGCATCGCGTAAGGCGTCGGCGCGGTCGCCCTGGTCGTTGATCAGCCACGACACGTGCCGGCCGCGTGTGCCATAGCCCGCAAACGGCCCCCAAATGCTGACCGGCACAGTGCCCATGCTCCCCATCTGACCAACGGCGGGAGCCGAGACTGGCTGTGCAGGGCTGGGCATGGCTGCCGGCCGAACACCGGCGGCCGGGCCCGGTGGGCCGAGCGGCGCCGCGGCTGCGGGCGCAGACAGCGGTCTGGTTGCCGGTGGTGCAGTCGTGACCGGCGATGCCGGCAGCTTGAAGCCGCAGGACATGCAGAATAGCCCTGGGCCGGGGTCGGGGACGCCACACTTGGGACAGGCCATAGTCGTGACTCCTTTCTGATAGGTCGGATCCACTCAGAGACCCTAAAGGTCTCGCAGACCTTTAGGGTCTACCCGCCATCAGCGCGGCGGGATCTCCTTGCCACAACTCATACAGAAGCGCGCTCCGGCCTGGGTTGGCTGTCCGCAGTGGGGACAGAAACCGCTCGATGAGACGGGCGCAGGAACAGCCGCGCTACTTGTCCGCAGATAGCCGCGGCGATAGGCGAAATAGCCGCCGGCCGCCAGGATCAGCAGCACGATCAGGATCGCCACGATCAGCAGAGCGCTCGTTTGCCCCTTGGGAATCACGATAGCTTGCATGTTGCTGAGGGATTGTCCCAGCGGACAGCGTCATTGCCGATCTTCCTGCCGTTGCTGGATAGCACCTCGCCAGCGTGAAGCGTGATGGTTCCCAGCGCCATGCCGCTGGAGAGCGACTGCGGCGACATCTCGAATTTGACCGCCTTGCGTCCCTGGTAATCCACCCAGGTCAGGCGAAAGGTACCCTGGATAAGTTTGGACTGGAAGCCCTTTCCGCTCATCTCGAGCACGTAGACGGTATTGCCGGCCTGTTTGGCTTTGCCCTGGTACCATTTGGCCTGCGCTCCCTGCGCCTTAGCCTCCGCCGCCCACTGATCCAGTTGCGACTTCATGGCCGCCGGACCGCCGATCATCGCGATCGTCTCGGCCGGCGCCGTGATCGTCATCGTGGTGACATACCGCTCATCGGCATAGATGGTGAGATCGGTCTCCAGGATGGCGCCACATGCGCTGAGCAGGGCAGCCACGACAAACAGCGCCAAGACCGCTCCGATGCGGGTTGAGCCAGCCCTTTTGTGAAGGAATCGCGTCATCATCAATCTCCTGGCAGATAGATCATCATCAGACTAACGACTTACCACAGGACATGCAGAAACGCCCTCCACCGGGGTTAGGTTGACCGCAATGCGGGCAGAACACGGATGCAACATGCGTCGTGGCTGACGGCGGCGCCACCGGGGTCACTGCCGAACGCCTGCGGAACCACAGGAACGCGCCAGCCCCGAGAACGATGATAAGGCCACCGCCCAAGAGGATCGGCAGCAGGCCGGGGCCTCCGCTGGAGGAGCCACTTTGCGTCGAAACGGGCAGTGGCGTCGGCGGTGTCAGCACGATTACCTTGGCCTGCGGCCGCGGGGTAGGCGTATAGGTGGCCGTGGGCGTCGCGGTCGGGGTCGGCAAGGGCGTGCGCGTCGCAGTTGGAGTGAGCGTCGGCGTCGCGGTGGGTGTGGGTGGAATGGCCGGCAGCGTGAACCGCCACAGGTTGAGCGCGTCGTCGCTGATGTACAGGTGGCGGGGTGTCGCGCCATCAACCGCCAGGGTACGCACCTGGCGCGGCAAGGCTGACCCCAGGGGTACCCAATGCTGTCCGCGATTGGGGCTGACGTATGCCCTGTTCTGGAATACCGTGTACAGCACGCCAGGGTCGCGCCAATCGGGCCACACCTGGAGGTATCTGTCCGGTGAGAGGCTGATGCCCTGGTTGCTCCAGCGTTGACCGCCGTCGTCGCTGACCGCCACGCCTCTGTCGCCGTTGGTGTAGACTTGCCCGGGTTGAACGCCAGGCCACAGTTGTGCGTAGTTCCCCTGGGGCAAACCCGTCACGATTTGCCAGGTGGCGCCGCCGTCTTCCGATCGGTAGATGCCGGCATTCGTGGCCGCCAGAACGCGGCGCGCGTTGTCGGGCGCGATCCACAAGGCGTTGACTGCCACATTGTTGGGTAACTGCGACGACGCCCAGGCCGCGCCGCTGTTATCGCTGCGCAAGATCACCTGGCCGAGTGAGACCATTATTACGGCGTCATTGCCCGGCTGCGTGGCGATTGCGCGTGGCGCGCCTGTGGTAGGCATTCCGGTGGATTGCCAACTCTGCCCTGAGTCGGCGCTTACCAGCAGCGCGTTGCCGGCGCCGGCGAGCATACGATTCGGGTTGCCGGGGGTGAAGTATCTTACGCTCCATGTCAGGTTTTCAGGCCAGCCTGTCATTCGCGCCCACGTTTCTCCGCCATCCCCACTGCGCAAAGCCCCCTGAGGAAAGGCTCCGCCGCCATTCGCGAACAGGATGGCCGGATCGGCCGGATGGGCAGCAATGATTTGAGGACTGGGCTTTGGCGGCGGCGTCCAGTTGGCGCCGGCATCGAAACTCTTCAGCACTGTGCCATCGGCCAGCGCGTATAATACCGCGGGGCTTCTGGGATCCACGAACAGCGCAGCGACGTTGCGGAAATTGGGCGGTTGGAGGGCCTGCCAGCTTGCGCCGCGGTCGCGGCTGCGATGTAGTATGGCGCCGTTGGTCGTGTAGAGGGTGCCTCCGTCGCCAGTTGTCCACAACAAATTGCTAGAGTAGTAGTTGCGGTCAGCCGGCGTGACCGGCGCCCAATTCGCGCCGTGGTCTGAAGACGCCAGAAGCACGCCCCTGACCTGGGCATATAGAGCTCCGGCCGTCGCACCGTCCACCTGGAGTATCTCTAGGTCACCTTTGCCTTCGAGTCCTTTGCCGGTCCTGACCCAGCTTGCACCATCATCCTGGCTGTAGAAAAAACCTTGACCGGAACTCCACACGTAGAGGCGCTTTGGATCAGGCCGACCCAAAGCAAAGGCAGTTATCTGACCGGTCGCCGGCACTTTACCGCTGGCCCAGGAAACGCCGGCATCGTTGGAGCGAAAGAGGCCTGTTCCGGTGACGACCCACAACTGATTGGGATTGGTCGGGTTGACCGTCACGCTCGTTACGCCTTGCAACACACCGGGCGCGACCGGGGCCCAAGGCTGGCTGGCGCTGGTGCGTTTCAACAGTTGACCGTTGGCGACAGCATACATGATGGCCGGCGTCAACGGATCGAAGACCAGTTGTGTGATGCCAGCCTGACTTTCAGGCGCCACCGCCCACGCAGCGCCGCCGTCGCGACTGACCAACAACTGCGACGCCAACGCATACACGATGCCCGGGTTCTCTGGGTTGATCGCCAGGCTGCGGGGGCCTAGAGAGGCGATTGTGGTAGTCGTCCAGACGCCTTCATCGGCGCGGGCAGCATGAACCGGCAGAAGCGCCAGCAGACAAATCGTAATGAGCAGGCATCGGGCCAAGAGGCTGCGGAACATTGCTTCCTCCTTGAGACTGACAGGACTGTTGACGCTCAACGATAAAGATTGGCGGCCACGATGGTAGCGTTATCGGCCAGCAGGCGCCTGTTCTTGCCATCGTTATCCGCGACATAGATGCTCGACCGATTGCTGTCATCTACCTGGTACACGACCCGGCCGCCAGGCGCCAGCCATACGGATACAAAGCGGCCCTTCGTCTCATCAATCGACTGTGGTTGAGACTGGCCCAGTTTCATCGAGTGCAGCAACGTTTTGCCATCCTTGACGCCTGCGAAGGCAAGATAACCGGCCGGGCTGGACGCCACCTGGTCAACTCTCTGATACCCCTCGGCCAGGCGTTTGGATTCCTTGCCATCAACGGTTTCGGTATATAGCGTCATCAGACCATCACGCTCTTGCAGCGCGTAGAGGAATCGGTTACTGGCGAGCCACTGCATCAAGGTGCTTTGCGCTGCTCGGAAGACCGCTCGCTGGCTTTGGCCATGGCCATCGAAGAGCAGTAGACTGTCGCCGTCCGTTTCGTTCGTCCAGACCAAGAGGCGTTGACCGTCGGCCGAAAACGCCGCGCCCTTGACGCTCTTGACATTGCGTACCAGGCTCACGCGCTCGCTCCCATCGCTGCGCAGTAATTGCAGGTCTGAAGCGCCGCCGCCCGTCGCCATCACCAATATCCGGTCGCCCTGCGGATTGACGCCAATGACGGAAAGGTTTCCGCCACGGCCGGTGAGCAGGCGTTCGGGCAGACCGCCGTTCATGTTCCTGCGGTACAGCGTGTCATCGGCCGAAAAATACACGTGCTTGCCGTCACTGGTGAAAGGCGCCGCTGTTGCAGAAGAAGACACCAGGGCGCGAGACTGACGTCCGTCAATGCCAGTCATATAGTAGGCGCTGTTGCCGCCATAGCGCGCAGTGTAAGCCACAGACTGCCAGTCTGCGCTGGGTCGGGCTGAAGCTTCATCAGCGCCCTCGATCAACGTGGTCAGATTGCCCGCCGCCAGATCACCGATCTGGACGTTCCTGCCTCGCCGCGTCGAGGTCTGAACGATGAATCGTTGGCTGGAAGCGTCCACAAACACCTGGATGTTCTGCGCCTCCCGCAGGAATTCCAGCGGCTCGCCGTCATTCAGATTGAAGCGCAGAAGCGTCCACGCGCCGACCTCCCTGACGGCCAGCAAGCAATACTTACCGTCCGGGCTGACGTAAGCCTGGCTCCAGGTCCATCGTTGCCGGTATCGCGCGGATGAGCCATCCTGGTAGGCGCCGCGATCAACCGACAGTCCATTCAGGTCAAGGCTCGGCAAAGGTGCCAACTGCAGGGGTTTGGTAGCACCCGATAGGTCCAACGTCTGCAAGACCAGGCCGGCGCGTTCGCTCTGTGAAATGATGAGCTTGGGGGTGACGGCGATGCCAGTCTGTCGCGCTGTGAGGAGACGAACGATGACGGCGACGAGAGCCAGCACCGCGACAACTCCCAGGATATACAGCAAAAGCCGACGATTCAGCAGTCCTTGCGCTTTAGGGGAAGATTGTGTCCGCGACTGAGATGGTTCGAGCGACGACAGGCGTGTACCGCAGTTCATACAGAAAGCGATGCCTTCGGCGTTCTCTGTGCCGCAATTGCTGCAACGCATCGAGAGCCTCCTCTCACACCATACTGTTCACGCCAGGCGAGTACCGCAATCGGGGCAGAAGACGGCTTCCTGCGGCAAACTGGCCTGACAGTTGGAGCAAGCTTTCCCCGCCGGCCCTGCCGGAGCGATCGGCTCCGGTTCGGTCTGATCTTGAGTTGGTGACTGCATGTCCGAGCCACCAGGGACAGTCTCGGTCTCTGCCACAGAGGCGCCTTCCGCAACTGGCACTGGAGGCGCGGGCACGGTAATAGAGGGCGCGGGGCTGGTGGGCGCCATGGTGGCTGGAATCACAGACGCGACTACCTGTCCGACGCGCGTACCGCAGTCAGGACAGAACGACGCGCCGGTTGTCAGAATGGCTCCACAGTTGACACAACGGACCGGCGAAGGCTCGGCGACCTTCTTGGCGCCGCAGTTGGGACAGAAACCGGCATTCGCCGGTATCAAGACACCGCAGTTGCGGCAAGGCGTGCCGCCAGGGGCTGGCTTGGGGATGGAGGCGCCACAGTGGGGGCAAAAAGTGGCTATGGCGGGAACCGGCTTGCGGCAGCGCGGGCAGGGCTGGGTGGGCTGAGATGGCGTTGCGGTCAACTGTTCGGCCCGGATTTGCTCGATGGTCTTTTCGTGCTGCTTGATCTGGCCATCCAACGCGTCAATCCGTTGGCCGATCGCTGTCAGTTCTGGGTGATCAACTTCGCGCCTGCGATAAACAGTCAGAACTGTCTGTCCGAGCGCATCAAGTTGAGTCTTGACATCACGTCGCAATTGGTCAATGACGGCTTGCTCGCGTCGGATACGAATCAACTTGTCCGCTTCGAAAGCTGCCTTGTCGGCCTGCTGACGCACTGAATCCACTATGCTCACCATGGGATCCTCCTTGTCCTGATGACCCCGGCTAAGGGGCAGTCGCGTGGTCTATCTTCTGAAGTGACAGAAGGCGGCTTGATAGACACCTGTGAGCTATGGGGTTCTATGTTGTGGCGAGATGGAGCAGCCTCACTCGTGTCTCATGATGACAAGGGCCCCTGTCTCCAGACGGGCGGTGATCAGACGAGCTTGCCTTTGAAGGCAAGGCTGGATTCGAGGTCGTGAAGTCCGGAGCCTGAGCATTCAGGCACCGGGTGAAGAGTCGATCATAGGGATCGGTCAGATATGTTGCATCATGACGAAGCGACTCAAAGTGCTAGAGGCAGTATACATCAGCCTACACGATCGCGCAAAAAACATGGACGCGGTTCAAGGTTGTGCGTCGAGATGCTTGTCCGTGATCCTGAAACGCGGCCGGCCGATGGGCAATAGGAACTCGTTGCAGGTACTCATGAACCTCTGACCGCCCTCCTCACGGCTGGCCGGCCGCCAGGGCGAAGTCGAACTCGCCAATCCGCTTCCCCATGGCCGATTCGCCGAAGCGGTTGGCCGCGGTCACTATGTAGGTGAAATTGGCAGCCGGGTCGCCGGTCGCACCAAGATCACGGAAGACGGGTGTGTAGGTGATCGAATAGGGCGTGGTCGGGACGAAATACGGGGCGTTGACCGCACGGTACACCTGGTACAACTTCGCGCCGGGCACAGGCGGCCAGCTCAGGCTCACGTCCTGTCCCTCGCGGCCGGCCGTGAGCGCGGGCGCCGCCAGAGACCGGCCCACCGCAAAGTAGACTGTCTGCTGGCCTGTGGCCGCGGCGTCTCGGCCTACCCACGGCAGCAGGGTGCGTTGTCGCCGACCCGCGGCGTACCAGACGCTTCCCGATACGGCGGTGTTGATCGTGAACCACGCCTGCGCCGGCCCGACCACCTGCATCGGGATGGCCGCCAGCTTCGCGCCTGTCGCATCTAGCGCCCAGAGCTGCACGGCCGCGGGGTTCGTCACGGTCAGCGTGAGCGTTAAGCTGATCGGCTCGATCAGCGCGGGCGCAGCGCCCCAACGATCGTCCAGTGAGGTCTCGCCAGCGTTCCAGACCTGGCCGGTGTTCTCGACGCGCGTGAAGACGCCCAGCAGCATCGCCGTGGAGGTCGCCAGGGGCAGCCCGTCGCGGCTCTGCAGGGTGACGGCCGCGAACTGCGCCGTATTCGGCGAGACCGCCAGCGCCAGGTTGGCGAGCGCCACGCTGCGGCCGGCCATGAAGCCGACCGCGCCCTGCGCCTGCGGCCCATCGAAAGTGAAAACCCCGCGGGCCGGATCGCTGACATCCCACGTCAACTGTCCGCCCGCGCTGCGATAGATCGGGCCGGCCGGCGCCGGCAGAGATGGCGTGACCGGCGTCGCCGCGTCCAGATCAGCGATGCGCAGCCGGCCGCCGAACAAGGCTGCGTCCGCCGCGCCCTTAGCTTGGCGCAAGAAATCGCCCAGGCCGCCGCTCCAGCCATAGGCCGCGCTGTCGTACCGCTCGGCACGAGTGAAAGACAGATCGGTCTGCGCCGGCGCCGGGGCGATCGCCCCACCCAAGAAAAGGCGCGCGGCCACCGGCATCATGGCCGTCGCCAGCGGGTTGCCCGCCAGATCGAAGAAGTTCATCACCCGCGTGGCGTCGTAGTCGTTCTGATCGCTCGCATAGTCGAACTGAAACACCCCATCCCAATCCTGGAAAGCCCCGACCGTGGCGAAGAAGATCGGCGCTTCGACCGCGTAGCGGTTGGGGAAAGGTTGGTTGAACTCGGTGACCGTGAACGGCTTGCCCTTGACCGCGGCGACCGCGGTGTCGAACAGGCCGGCGAAGGGGGAGTTCACCCACGCCTGGTTGCTGATGATCCAGCCCGTGGGAGACCAGGCCGGGACGCCGAGCCACCAGGGATGATCCCAGTAGTAGTGGTTGTCCACGAAGTCCAAATCCGCCATCGCAGAGATGTCGGTCAGATTGTCGCTGGCGGTGCCGGTGTTGAGGGGAAAGCCTGACGCAAGACGCTCGGCTTCCAACCCGAGAATCGTAGCCTGTCGCGTCGGACTCGAGGCTTTAGCCGGTTGCTCCCGCTCGCGCACGAGACCGCCTGAAGGCTCGAGTCCAGAGAAGACTGATCGAATGACGCTGCGCATCTCCGTGAAGTAGGCGCGTTGCACATCGTCGTAGAAGTGCAGGGTGTCGCGCAGACGCTGCGGGGTGAAAGCCTCTAGCTCGGTTCGGCGGATGCGACGGACGTTGCCCGCCTCCAGGCTCTCGCCGGGGAGCAGGCCAACCGGGTTGTAGGGGGTCAGGCTGACCGCATCGAACCAGATGACCAGGACCGCCTGGCCGATGTCGAAGCCGACCTGGGCATCGGCGTCATCGGCTGTGGCCCGAAAAATGAACTCGAAGGTCTGCCAGGCGGTGGTCAGTTCGGCTGTACCCCACAAGCCCAGCCCACCCCAGGGGGCATGGTTCTGCTTGACGTTGGCGCCGATGGCCCCCGCGGCGCTCGCCCGCGCATCGAAGCGCAGGCGGTAGCGCTGCCCCGTCTGCACCGCCAACCCGCCCTGGCCGAGTTGGACGTGCCAATCTATGCCATCCACCTGCGTCACATCCACGCGCAGCGAGTGCGTGCCCGATGTCGCGGTCGTGGCGTCCACCGTCCAGGTCGCGCGCGCGGCCTCATGAAGGCTCGTGTCCCACGCCGTCTGCCCGGCCTCGAAGCTGCCGTTGGCCAGCAGCTCCGTCTCGGGCGCCGCGCTCGCGGGCGCCCAGGCCGCCGCGAGTGCGGCCGTGCTGCCGTAGCGATCCTCCAGCCAGCCCTGCCAGCCGCGGAACGCGTCCACCTCCTGAAAGCTGAACTGGTCGAACCAGTACACGCCGGTGGTCGCGCCCAGGTCGAACGAGACCCGCGCCTGGCCGAAGACCGTCTCGGTCGCAGTGAATTCGACCGTGCGTGTCACCCAACTCGTCGTGAGGTTGAGCGCCGCAGACCAGCCGAGCGCATCCCAGGGGGCGGCATCCCGCATCACTGCGGCATAGACGGTCCCCGGCGCATCCCCGCGCGCCGCAAAGCTCAAGCGATAGGCGCGACCCTCTTGCAACGCAAGGCCCGCCTGGATCAACTGCACGTGCCAGGGGACGCCGTCGCTCTGTGTCACCGCTACCCGCAGCGCCTGACCGCCAGCCAGGCCGCCGGCCGCGGTTTCGGCGGCAGCCTGGCTGGCGCCGGCGACCCAGAGATGCCAGTCATCGAAACCGGCCTCGAAGCCGGGGTTGCGCAGCCGGTTGATCCGCGGCCCCGCGGCCGACAGCCGCGACCAGCCGTCGAGCTCCTGGCTGTAGAAGGCCGGAAAGCTGCGCGGGTCCGCGGGGTCGAAATTGAGGGCGTCGCCGGCAAACGACCGTCCGAAGGAATCTTCGTTGGTGGTCTCCACCGTGAAGATGGCCGGGTCGTCCCGGTAGGCCAGGCCGGTGTACGGATTGACGTGAGCGAGCAGTTGCCCCACGTAACGCTGCTGGAGCGCGATCATCACCGGGTCGAAGAGGGTGGCGCCCTGGTTGTAAGGGCTGTGGGTTTGGTCAAACCGATCCGCATCGGTCACGCCGTCGTTGAGCGTGAACTGGCGGCTGACGTGCAGGTTGAGGTCCACGTAGATGGCGTGGCGCCGGAGCTGATAGATCAGATAGTCGAGCCGACCCAACTGCACCGGGTCAAGCGCCAGGGTATCCTGCCAGGGGTCGAGCCAGATGCCCGCGGGCCGGCCACTGTGATCCATGTGGTGCAGGCGGACCGCGTTGAAACCGAGTTTGGCGAGCCGGCTG
>Ga0194110_10004690_pt1 | contig 16459 bp, 12 predicted proteins | sample TA2Kig1200mmetaG_FD_146192 | JGI IMG/M metagenome (GOLD analysis project Ga0194110, IMG submission 146192) | Freshwater microbial communities from Lake Tanganyika, Tanzania - TA2015032 Kigoma Deep Cast 1200m | ecosystem: Environmental > Aquatic > Freshwater > Lake | place: Tanzania: Lake... | reverse complement strand
GTGGAAAAACTCGGACTGAGTACCCGGGCTTACACGAAGATATTAAAAGTTGCCAGGACAATCGCAGATCTGGAAGAAGACGAAAGGATACGCCCGAGCCATGTTGCCGAGGCAATCCAGTACAGATACAGAAACCTTGATAGAAGTATGATTTAATGGTAAGAGACGACGGTGTTTCGATGATAAAAAAAGGGGGGAGCACATGGAAATTAAAATTGTCACGGTCTCACCGGAGAAGATGAAGCCAAAACCTGTGGACGAGTCAAAACTCGGGTTTGGGAAAATATTCACCGATCATATTTTCACGGTGAAGTATCATGACGAGAGGGGATGGTATGATCCCTTGATAGAACCCTACAGGTCTTTATCTCTGGAACCTACCGCCCTGTGCCTTCACTATGGCCAGGAAATATTCGAGGGAATGAAGGCGTACCGGGGCAGCAATAATGACATATTCCTCTTTCGGCCCATGGAAAATATCAAAAGGATGAACACGTCGGCGGAGAGACTCTGCATGCCCCGGATCGATCCGCAGTTGTTTCTGGAGGCCCTGAAAAAACTCGTCTTTATTGAGAAAGACTGGGTTCCCCGTTCGAAAGGAGCTTCTCTTTATATCCGGCCGGTGATGATTGCCACGGAAGCGGCTTTGGGACTGCATCATTCCAGTGAATACCTTTTCTTCATTGTTGTGGGTCCTGTTGGTGCTTACTATCCCCAGGGCTTCAGTCCGACCAATATCTATGTTGTCGAGGAATATGTTCGGGCGGTTCGCGGGGGTATAGGGTACTGTAAGGCGGGTGGTAATTATGCCGCGAGCCTTCTGGCGAGCAAACAGGCCATTGAGAAAGGATACACGCAGGTGTTGTGGCTCGATGCCATCGAGAGAAAGTACGTGGAAGAAGTGGGAACGAGCAATATTTTCTTTCTCATCGGGGATGAACTGATTACCCCACCTCTTACAGGGAGCATTCTTCCCGGTGTGACCAGGGATTCCATAATCCAGATGGCGAAGAGCTGGGGTGTGCCTGTCTCGGAAAGGTTGATCTCGATAGATGAGGTTCTGGAAGCCTCCGCTCGAGGGACATTGAAGGAGGTCTTTGCTTCCGGGACGGCGGCGATCGTCTCTCCGGTGGGGCAGATCGTGTACAGGGGCAAAACAATCGTTGTAAATGAGGGCAGAATAGGGAAATTAACGGAAGAGCTTTACAACGAAATTTTGCAGATCCAGTACGGTGAGAAGGACGATCCGTTCGGCTGGAGAATCAAGGTTACGGGTTGACGGTAATCATTCAGGTGAATATCTCTTCCTGATACGAATACTTGGGACTGGAATCCACAGACGTGTGGAAAAGACTGTGGATAAACGTGTTGATAACAATCGTAAGTATGCAATTGTGACAATTTAATACCAAATTGCATACTGTGGGGGCAATGAAAAACTTAATAATTATAGTACGTTAGAAAGTTCTTTTGAGTTTCCCGTTACTTAATCGGTCAACGAGGAAGAGGATAGGCTCTCCTTAGAAAAAATGTGCCATTTTTTCACGTTCCCGTCATGAACAATCAAGAAAAATTACGCGAGGGCTGGCGCGGTATTTCAAGGGCAACAGCAGGCATTATGATATGCCTGCTGTTTTTTCATGCTCTGCAGGTATGGGCACAGACGGTCTCTCTTGACGAGTTGGTTTCCAGAACGCAGGATCGGTACGAAAAGACGCAGGATCTGAAGGCAAAGTTCATGCAAGAGATACACATAAAATCCATGAATCGAGTGGAGAGAGAAGAAGGGATTGTCTATATAAAAAATCCGAAGCGCATGCTGTGGCACTATACCAGGCCGAAGGTGAAAAAATTGTTCATCACACCCCAGGGTGCCTGGTTATATATTCCCCAGGACCGCGTCGTGTATATGCAGAGTTTGGAGAACATGTACAGGTCGAAACTCGCCGTCAGGTTCCTTTCGGGGATAGAAAAACTCAGGGACGATTTTCATATAAGCTTTTCCAAGCCTGATCCGGTAGACAGCAGGGGAAACTACCTCATCACGCTTATCCCGAAGGAGTCGGATCCGGGTGTCAACACATTGTTTTTAACGATCGACAAAGAGAGTTACCAGGTAACGAAGTGCAGTTTTTCTGATCTGTACGGGAATGTCAACCGTATTCAATTCACAGAGATAACAATCAACAGCATGCTGTCAGAGAAGTTGTTCAATTTCAAGCCCCCGCCCGGCACCGAGGTATTCAAAATGCCGTAATGCAGAGCGCTATTTGCAAGTATGCCGTGCGTGAGGGTGAAAAATCTTTACATAAAGACAGACAATCAGAAAAACAATAAGGGGCCGGAGATTACAGAATATGCTCAGTACGTGTTGCCTCGAGAGATGCGGAATGTGTGTTGCGAACATTTTTGCAGATGAGTTTTTCTCTGCAGCAGGGGTGGTTGGTGCCTCTTGTCCCCGGGCGAGAAATTTCCGGAGGAGGTTGTGGTGCAAGTAAGACTTGATGAAACCACATGTGTTCGGAGCGAAGAATGGCTGAATCGGGAGTGGCTGGAAACGAACGGACGTGGCGGGTATGCCTCGAGTACCGTTCTGAACTGCAACACAAGGAGGTACCACGGGCTGCTCGTGGCGAACCTCAGGATGCCTCAGGGAAGGCATGTTCTCCTTTCGAGGCTTGAAGATTCCATTGTCGTGGGGGGGGATGAGGATTATCTTTCCTGCTGTCAATATCCCGGCGTATTTCTCCCCCGTGAGGGATCCTGTCTCAGAGAATTTCATCTGGGTTTCTGTCCCCAGTTTCGCTATGAAATGAAAGGTGTTCTCATCCGTAAAGCCGTGATGATGGTGTATGGAAAGGACAATGTCCTGGTCAGGTATGACATTGAACGATGTCCCCATTCGGCCACTTTGCGCGTGAAGCCGTTTATTGCCTACAGGAAATACGACACCCTCATCATGCAAAATGCGTTTCTTCGCAGAGAGATTCGTGCCATCAAAAACGGATTCACACTGCGTCCGTATGACGGCATGCCGGTCCTGTTCGTGCAGACAAGCGTGAAGGTGCCATTTGTTCCTGTTTCCGTATGGTATAATAATTTTGAGTACAGCCTGGATCGTGACAGGGGCTATGACTGGCACGAGGATTTGTTTCTTCCCGGTTATTTCGAGATTCCCGTGAAGCAGGGAACGACCGTAATCGTGTCTGCGTCTCTTGACATGTGCCGGGAACCGCTCAAAAAAGTATGGGATGCGGAAAGAAAAAGGCGCCTCCGGGAAGCTTCAAGAATCGATACGATCGCGGAGAAGTTCGAGAATGAAGAGGACAGGACTCATGTCCGCAACCTGATCAGAGCGGGTCAACAGTTTCTGATCAGAACACCATTGGAACGGCCGACGATTATCGCAGGTTACCACTGGTTCACCGACTGGGGGCGGGACACACTCATTTCTTTGCCCGGACTGGCTTTCTGCAGCGGGTTTTCCCAATTGGGGATCGATATCCTCACTGACCTCGGCAAACAGGAACAGGATGGCCTGCTCCCCAATTATTTTTCCGACGACGAAACCCAAAAGAGTTATAACACTGTGGATACTGCTCTTCTGTATTTCTGGGCAGTTCAGCAGATGATCAGGTATACCGGTAATATTGCCGTCGTCAGGGATGAGATGTGGCCGGTGATGAAAAAGATCCTGCGGCATTACATGTCCGGGACCAAGTTTGATATATACATGAATGCGAGCGGATTGCTTCATGCCGGGGGACAGGGTATGAATCTGACGTGGATGGATGCCGTTGTGGGCGGGAAACCTGTTATCCCGCGATGGGGGTACGCCGTCGAAATCAACGCCCTCTGGTTCAACGCTGTCTGTTTCGCCCATGAACTGGCGCAGAAATTTGGTGATCCGGAGTACTTTTATCACGACCTGATTCGTACAATAAAGAAATCGTTCGTGGACACGTTCTGGATCGAGAAAGAGGCATATCTCGGGGATGTCTTCTGCGATGGGAAACTGGATGTCTCCGTCCGCCCGAACCAGATTTTTGCCGTTTCACTCCACTACTCGCCGCTGGAACCCCATCAATGGAAAGGGGTGGTCGGGTCGGTGATGGAACACTTGCTTACCCCCGTCGGATTGAGAACCCTGTCTCCGGAAGACAAGGAATACAGGGGTCGTTATGAGGGAGATATGTTTTCACGGGATATGGCATACCATCAGGGTACGGTGTGGCCATGGTTACTGGCGCATTTTTCTGATGCGTATTTGAGAGTTGCGGAGGACAGGGAAGCCGCGAAGATGTTCCTTCAGGCGTATATACGCTCGTTCATCCGACATCACCTGACTGAGGCCGGCGTGGGTTGCATATCTGAAACTTTTGATGGTGATCCTCCCCATCGTCCGGAGGGGTGCATTTCTCAGGCCTGGAGCGTCGCCGGGTTGATAAGGATGTACTCACTGATCAGTGACATTCCCGGCGGGTGGTGATGAATGTGGCACACACAAAGCAGTGACAATGACGAACGCGTTCAAAGAGGTTTTTGGGTTTACATTCTCATTTTATTGTGTAAATAATAAAACGAGATATCACCACAATTGTTAATTGATCAGAAAGAGATTCGGCGTGAAGAATGTCCCTGTGATCATTCTGTAATTGTGTCCTGACACAGTTCCCGGGGGAGCCCGAGGGACTGCCCTCTCAGGATGATGGTGAGGAGGCCGTAAGTACTTGAGAATTCTCATGTTCGGATGGGAATTTCCACCCCATATGAGCGGTGGCCTCGGGACCGCGTGTTTTGGTATCACAAAGGCACTTTCAGGTCTTGGACATAGCGTAATCTTTGTCATTCCAAGAATGAATGCCGGGGATGAACCGTCACACGTGGAGTTGGTGTCCGCTTCAAAGGTTCCCGTTCCGAAACAACTTTTTTACGAAGGGATATTGAAACGCATTGATGTCAGGCATGTCGACTCCCTTCTCAGACCCTATATGACGCAGGGTCAATACGCATCACTCCTTCGTAAACAGTATTACCATCTTCCTGTTCGCAGGAGGTATGACAGGGGAAAAAAAGGATATGTGTTTCTGGATATTTCAGAAAAATACGGACCTGATCTGATTTCCGAAGTACTCAGGTACTCGAAGGTGGCGTGCGTTATTGGAAAGAGCCACACGTTTGATGTGATACACGCCCATGATTGGATGACCGTCTTTGCCGCGATGAATGCAAAAAAAGTGAGCGGGAAGCCCTTCGTTCTCCACATCCATTCCCTTGAGTTCGACAGGAGCGGTGAACACATAAACAGGAACATATATGACATCGAACGCTACGGGATGGAGTCAGCGGATCGTATTATCGCCGTCAGTCACTATACGAAGAACATTATCACGGCGAGATACGGCATATCTCCTGATAAGATATCCGTCGTTCATAATGCTGTTTCCCGTACCGAGGCGGTTAAGTCCTACCACATTGAGAGAGAACCGGACAGGAAGATAGTCCTCTTCCTGGGGAGAATTACTTTTCAGAAGGGTCCCGATTACTTTGTGGAAGCGGCTTCCCTGGTATTGAACGAGCTTCCCGAGGTGACGTTTGTCATGGCGGGGGCCGGGGACATGATGCCCCGCATGGTTGAACGGGTGGCCGAACTCGGGATCGGCAAAAATGTTCACTTCACGGGTTTCTTGCAGGGCTCGGAAGTTGAGCGGGTGTTCACTATGAGCGATCTGTATGTGATGCCCAGCGTCTCCGAGCCGTTTGGCATTTCTCCTCTTGAAGCGATGCTTTATGATGTACCCGTGATTATTTCCAGGCAATCGGGTGTATCCGAGATTCTCCGTCACGCGCTCAAGATTGATTTCTGGGATGTGAAGGAAATGGCGAACAAGATGATTGCCGTGTTGAAATACCCCGAGCTGGTCGAGGAAATGGTTGAGAGGTCGCGGGAGGAACTGAAGAATATCCACTGGGAGACTGCAGCACAGCAGATCGCGAAAGTGTACCGTCTTGCAGGTGTGTAAATGCCGAGCGTTTGTTTCTATTTTCAAATTCATCAGCCCCTCCGATTAAGACATTATACCTTTTTTGATATCCATAGCGATCATGAGTACGAACACAGGGAGCAGAATCGCGAGACGCTGCAGAGGGTGACGGAAAGGTGTTATCTGCCCGTCAACAGAATCATTCTCAATTTAATAAAAAAATATCGCGGAGATTTCCGTGTTGCCTTTTCCATCACGGGTTCCATCCTCGACCAGTTTGAGAAATATCGCCGGGACGCCATTGAGAGTTTTCAGCGGCTTGCGGATACGGGGTGCGTGGAATTCATCAATGAAACGTACTACCACTCGCTTGCATTCCTGTTTTCCCCACGGGAATTTAAAGAACAGGTGATTTCTCATCGGAATAAGGTCAAGACGCTCTTCGGCCAAAACCCGAAGACGTTCCGGCATACGGAACTTATCTACAACAACGATCTCGCCAGGATGGTGGAGAAAATGGGCTATGCGGCTGTTCTGGCGGAGGGAACGGAGAGAGTATTGGGATGGCGCTCTCCCAACTACGTTTACCGGCCGGCGGGGTGTCACAAATTGAAACTGCTTTTAAGAAATTACCGTTTGTCGGATGATATCTCCTTTCGTTTTTCTGACCAGAAGTGGTCGGAGTATCCGCTTACGGCCGATAAGTATGCCCGCTGGGTACATGATGCCGGCAAAACGGGAGATGTAATCAATCTTTTCATGGATTATGAAACCTTCGGCGAGCATTTGAAGGGGGATGCGGGAGTTTTCGATTTCCTTCGATCTCTCCCCGGCGAGATAATGAAACATCCCGATTTCCGGTTTCAGACGCCGGCTGAGGTGGCCGGAGAATACGAGCCCGTTGCCCGGTTGGACGTGCCTCATTTTGTGTCGTGGGCGGATGTGGAAAGGGATCTGAGTGCGTGGCTGGGAAATGCGCTGCAGAAAGATGCACTACACACCCTGTACGGCATGGAGTCAAAAGTCCGGCGTCGGAAAAAAGAGGAACTCCTTCGCACCTGGCGTATGCTCCAGACGTCCGATCATTTTTACTACATGTGTACCAAATGGTTTGCTGACGGAGATGTGCATGACTATTTCAATCCGTACTCATCTCCCTACGATGCGTATATCAACTATATGAACGTCTTAGATGATTTTTCAAGTTTTTTGGGAGGAAAAGGAACATAATTCATGAAAGAGCATCATAAAGGATATCTCTTTGAAGTGAGCTGGGAGGTCTGCAACAAGGTCGGTGGCATATACACCGTGGTAACGAGTAAACTGAGAGAAGCCTTGCGTATTTACGGAGATCGTTATTTTCTCCTGGGACCGGATCTTAAAACGAACCCTGATTTTGAAGAAACCGACGAGGAGTGCTGGATAAAGATCAGGGAAGCCACCGCCATTAAAGACATTCCCTGCCGGTTCGGCAGGTGGAAGATTCCGGGTGAGCCCAAGGTCATCCTTGTAAGTTTCGGGAAAAAGTATGACAAAGACCAGTTACTGTTCCGGATATGGGAAGATTATGGCGTCGATTCCATAGCGGGTGGCTGGGACTATGTCGAACCGGTCATGTTCAGCTATGCCTGCGGTGAGGTCATCGAGACAATTTACAACATCCTTATCAGGCCGGATGGTGAATCAGCCGTCGCCCAGTTTCACGAGTGGATGTGCGGAGCAGGCCTTCTCTTTTTGAAGAAGAGGGTTCCGGAAATCGGTACCGTGTTTACCACGCATGCCACAATTCTGGGGAGAACCCTCGCCGGGTCGGGCGTGGATATTTATACGAACATGGAGCATATCTCACCCCAGGTAGAAGCAGGTGCCCACAATATCAAGGCGAAATATTCAATGGAGGCGGCATCGGCGAGAGAAGCGGACTGTTTCACGACCGTCAGCGAAATCACCGCATCTGAAGCGAAAAATTTTCTGGGCAGATATCCGGATGTCGTCACACCGAACGGACTCGATGTGGACCATATTCCCGATTTGGCGAAGGATAAAGAATACACATTGAAATCGAGAGAGAAACTCCTTCGCGCGGCATCACGGTTCTTGAGGAAAGACCTTCCGGCAGACACAAAACTTTTACTTATTTCAGGTCGCTATGAGTTCCACAATAAGGGTATCGGTGTATTTTTGAATGCTCTCAGCCGTCTGGAGAAGGATATGAAGGAAGGAGAGGTCATCGTTGCGTATCTCTTCATTCTTGCGGGGCACACCGATTTGATTCCTTACCTCCAGAGCGATTATTCAGGGCCGGAACCGGGGAATCCCCCTATTGCGACTCATAGACTTCACAATGAAGCGGCCGATCCCATCCTGCAGACGTGCAGCAGATTGCGACTTATGAACACGCAGCAAAACAGGGTGCATGTCATATTTCTTCCGGCATACCTGAATGGACACGATGGTTTTCTCAACATGACCTATTACGAAGCGCTTTCCGGGTGCGATCTCGGTGTTTTCCCCTCTTATTACGAGCCGTGGGGATATACCCCTTTGGAAAGTGTTGCCTATGCGGTGCCCACCATAACGACCGACCAGGCAGGCTTCGGTCTCTGGGTTCAGGAAACGGTGAGCAAACCGGGGGGGATTATCCTTTTGCAGAGGAAGGGGAAAGATATCGGTACAATTGAGGAACATTTACATAACATCTTCAAACAGTTTCTTGCCTGGAGTGCCCAGGATATTCAGGAGAGGAGGACTTCTGCAAGGCGGGTGGCCCGTCAGGCAAACTGGAAGGATTTTTTCAAGCATTATCTGAAAGCGTACGAAAGAGCACTGGCCGTTGCCAGAGCCCGTGTACAGGCGCTTGTTTCAGTCGATTACAGGGCGGAAGGGAAATATGTCTTTGCGGGTACCGCATCGGCTCAGCCCCATTTCCGCGCCTTCACCGCCGTGGCGAATCTCCCGGAGAAAATCAACCGCCTGAGAGAACTGGCGTACAATTTATGGTGGACGTGGCACCCGAAAGCCCGGAGCCTGTTTATCGCACTCGATCCCAAGATATGGCCGGATATGGGGAATAATCCGGTCAAAATGCTGGAGACGGTCTCCTCGGAAAAACTGGTGGAAGCCTCGGAAAACCCCGGTTATATGGGTATGTACGTTCAGTTTATACAGCAATTCGACGAATACATGAGCGAAAGATCTCCCTGTAAGAGAGTTCAGATATCCCCGGCATTGAAATGGTCGTCTCCCGTTGCCTATTTCTCGACCGAGTATGGTCTCCACGAGTGTCTCCCCCTGTATTCAGGCGGGTTGGGCACTCTCTCCAGTGATCATCTGAAAACCGCCAGTGACCTCAATATCCCTATGGTCGGCATAGGGTTACTTTACAAATTCGGATTTTTCAAGCAGGTCATTGATAAAAGCGGTGTGCAGATCGCGGAATACCGGGAAAACGATTTCTCCGTGATGCCGGTGGAGATTGTCCGGGATGATGTGGGCAACGAGGTGCAGATATCCCTTGAGTTGCCGGGAAGAACGCTCTTTGCCAGTATATGGGAAATCAAGGTGGGGCATGTCTCTCTGTATCTCCTCAATACCGACGTTCCCAGAAATACCGTTCAGGACAGGAAAATTACGGACCGTCTCTATCCCGAAGATCAGAGGGTTCGAATCGAACAGGAGATTCTCCTGGGTATGGGTGGCGTCAAATTGTTGAAGAAATTTGGTATTAAACCTCGCGTGTACCATATCAATGAGGGACACTCGGCATTTCTTATTTTTGAGAGGATCACAGATCTCATGACGGAGGAAGGTCTCTCTCTCGATGAGGCAATCGAAGTGGTCCGGGGGAGTACCGTCTTCACCACACATACCCCTGTGGAAGCGGGAAATGAGAGATTTCCCAGCGACCTCATGGAACATTACTTCGCCGGATTTGTCAAAAGAACGGGTATGTCCTGGTCTCAGTTCTGGGATCTGGGGAGGAAAGAGAGTGGTGAGGATAAACCGTTCTTCATGAATATCCTGGCGCTGAAATGTTCGCATATGAGCAATGCCGTGAGCCGGGTGCATGAGGATATTTCCCACCGGTTGTGGCGAGATGTATGGAAAGGATTTAACACTGCCGACATACCGATACGTCACATTACCAACGGTGCTCATATCATGTCCTATATTGCGCCGAGGATGAAAACGGTCTTTGACACGTATCTGGGGAGTGAGTGGGAAGATAACATCACGGATTATGAGGTCTGGGAGAGGGTTCAGGATATCCCTGATTCGATACTGTGGGATACGCGGTATGAACTCAAGCAGAAAATGATAAATTTCCTGCGGGAATATCTCTCCAGGAACTGGATGAAATACGGATACTCGAAAACATGGCGGGAGCAGTTTTTTTCAAAGATAAATCCGGCGGCAATGATTATCGGATTCGCGCGGCGGTTCGCGCCGTACAAGCGCGCCGATTTACTCCTCACTGACCTTGATCGACTGGACAGGATGGTGAATCATCCGGTGCGTCCTGTATATATTATTTTTGCGGGGAAGGCCCATCCGAACGACGGGATGGGGAAATCCCTCCTTAAGAAGGTTTTTGACGTCTGCGTGGATGAACGGTTCAGGGGCAAGATATTTTTCATCGAGGATTACGACATCCATGTCGCTCGTCATCTGTTGCAGGGTGTGGATGTGTGGCTGAACACTCCCAGAAGGCCTTATGAAGCGAGTGGTACGAGCGGTGAAAAAGTCGTGGCGAACGGAATTCTCAATGTAAGTATTTCCGACGGCTGGTGGTGCGAGGGGTATGACGGGACAAACGGATGGACCATTGGACCGGTTGTGAGGAGATATGTTGAAGAGAGCACGGGTAGTGATGAAGAAGACGGCCAGTCTTTATACTCGCTCCTGGAGAATACGGTAATACCGACCTTCTATGACAGAGAAGTGTCGGGTCTGCCGGAAAAATGGATCGGTATGATCAAGCGTTCCATGCAGACAATTATACCCCAATTCAACACGGAGAGGATGCTCCTCCAGTATTACCATGAAATGTACCTGCCCACCGCACACAGGGAACATGATCTCTATACGGAATCCCATAAACTGGCCCGGGAGCTTGCCGACTGGAAGCGCAAGATACCCATGCGCTTTTCTTCACTCAGGCTTTTGGATATCAGTATCGAGGGTATTCAGGGAGATACCGTGTACGTGGATCAGCCATTGCAGGTGAGCGCGAGAATCGATCCGGGAAAGATGGAACAGGGGGAAATTCTCGTTGAACTGATTATCGGAAGGAAGGAAGGCCATGAGTTCGACGGGACTCCCGAATGCGTACCGTTGAAACTGTCGGGGAAGTCGCAGGAGGGCATTCTCACGTTTTCCGCACACTATATCATCAAGCAAAACGGCACCTACTGCTACGGTATCAGGGTGCTGCCTTTCCACGACCGACTTGCGTCCAAGCAGGAGACCGGCCTGATCCTCTGGGCGTAGTTTTCATTTGCCCGGATCGGAACCTGCAGGGTATTTTTGGTGTATCATGTCACCTGCGGCTGATAAACATCAGGATGACGGTGAGGATGATGCTGATGATGATGCTCGTAGCCAGGGGGAAATAGAAGGTGAAATTCTTGCCCTTGTAGTAGAAATCGCCGGGTAACTTTCCAAGCCACGGTATTTTCCCTCCCAAGAGGATGAGGACTCCTATGCCGGCGATCACCAGTCCGATGATGAGCAGAATCTTGCCAATACCGGGAAAATCAATCATGCAGCACCTCGATAGTTATGTATTATAACAAAGATCGGTGCAAATTCTAAATACAAATATCTAAATTCTAAACGGATTAAAACATCTGAATGTTTTTGACGTTTGGGTTTATTATTGTTTAGAATTCAATCTTTCGTGGGTAGGATTTCACCGCAGCTGGCTTATGACCACGTGAAGGGCGAATCCCGCTCGAAATCCGGTGAGAACGCCCGGTCGTCCACATCCTGTGTAAAGACCGTTTCGAAACCCATGTCCAAGGCGTCATTGATCACGGACTCATACTCCTTGCGGGTAACCCTCCTGCCAAGGAGCGGATGATCCTTCATAGGAGGTATCGGCGTGTACTGGGACATGATGCTGAGCGGCACGGAGGTTGAAAGGGTTTTCTTGATCAGTTTCAACACTTCAATGCTGTTTTGAATAAAGCCTGGAAGGACGAGGTGACGGATAATTATCCCACGCCTGGCAATATCGCCTTCCGTCTCAAGAGTGTCTCCAACCTGACTTACCATACTTTCGAGCCTGAATCCCTTTGCCCCCTCCGTTATGTCGACAGAGCACTTTCGGGGACACAGACGGCAGCTCTTCAGCATGCTTTTCAGACGACGCACTTTTCGCAGCCTGCGGGTGTCGTCGTTCACTTTCTTTCTCGCCTCAGTGTATTTCCAGTTTTTCCACGACGTTCCTGAGTTGTGTGCTCTCAACCAGTTCGATAAATTTTTCCCCTAAAGGTTTCACGCACTCAACTGTCCGCCACCAGTTTTTGATGCGGGTAGACTCATCGTCGATGAAAGTGGTGATATCATCCCGGTCAGGTACTTTTCCGCCCGGGAGTCCCGCAACAAAGGTATCTGAAGGATAGATCATCAGGACATTATCCAGGACGCTGGCCTGGGGATGACGGTAGGAAAGTTTCTTGTCCAGCCAGCCGGGTATGATTCGTTTCTGATGGTTGAAGAAAAGCACAATATCTTCACTCGATGAGGCATAGTTGTGGGTCAGATGGTAGTCAATCAGGCCTCCATCTCGATACACCCCCACGGGAGCGCCGTATATATCTCTGATGCCCGCGACAACCAGCGGAATGGCGCCGGAAGCCATGATGGCATGTTTAAAATTGACATTGCTCAGAGGTATAAACTTTCCGCGGTACTCAGGGCGCAAACAGAAGTGAGGAGGCTTCGCTCCGTTATAAAATACCACCCGTTCGGCAAAGTCGTGGATGTAGGTCCTGCTTATTGCGTTGGAGAGAAAGCATATCCAGAGGCCGATACGCTGGATCAACGCTATTTCGGAAGCGAGGAGGTGTCTTGTCCGGGCGGTAATAACTGCGAAACGATACTTTTTATTTGCCAGAGCAAAAGGAAGTGCATCATCTTCAATATAGGCATTTGTGATAGCCTTCAGGGAATCAAGTACGGTAGATGGAGTATCGTTTCTTTTGTAAGAGATTGAGATGTATTTTTCAATGAGAGTCCGGTAGCTCTTTTCCGCCTCGGGTTGCAACCATGCGGCTAACCTCCATGCCCCCGCCGATGCCCCCACAAGAAGAACCGGTTTGGCACGACCGAGGAGGTCGTTTGTGAGCAAGGCAAGATCGAAGCCGGTGGCTGCCAGCCAGCGGGGTCCCGTTGCCGGTGCAAAATAGGCCGTCACGCGGTCGAAGTCAAACCCTCCGTCCCTGATGATTTCATAGGCTCGATTACCCGCTCTGATGTGAATGCTTTCGGTTGTCATAGATTCCTGATGTGAGAGGTATGACCGTGTGGAGCTCTCACGTCCATGCCGGACATTTGCCAGAAATGAACTTGACACCTCCCCGGACGTTCGGTAAAGTAACCCGGCTTGCGCGGTTCATACCTATACGCGGCCGGTTTTGTCAATGTCTAATGTAAGAGAGAAATAATTTTTCTGAAAAAAAAGCGTATGAATATCAGGTCTCAGGTGATTGCAATCGCAAAACACGCAAAAAGAGCTGCCAATTCTCTCGCCCGCCTGTCGTCAGATGTGAAGAACAGAGTGCTCCAGGGGATGGCGGGGAAGATCGTAAGAGAAATGGATTCCCTCATTGAGGAAAACGCCAAGGATGTCGATGCTGCAAAAAGAGCAGGACTCTCCGCGGCGATGATCGACAGGCTCACCCTGAAGAAAAGCACGATCGAGGATATGGCGCAGGGGTTAAGAGAAGTTGCCGCACTTCCCGATCCGGTGGGAAAGGTAACCTCCATGTGGAGGAGACCGAACGGTCTTCTTGTCGGGAGAATGAGAATTCCGCTGGGAGTTATCGGTATCATTTACGAGTCCCGTCCGAATGTGACTGTCGACGCCGCGGCGCTGTGCCTTAAATCCGGAAACGCAACTATTCTCCGCGGGGGGTCTGAGGCAATCAACTCGAATCTCGCTATCGTGAGGATACTCCAGGCTGCGTTACGGGAGTGTGCTGTTTCCGAGGAAGCCATCCAGCTCATTCCCACGACGGACAGGAGCGCAGTCCGTGAGATGCTGCAGCTTGAGGAGTACATAGATCTCATTATTCCCAGGGGGGGAGAGGACCTGATCAGGGCTGTGGTGAGCGAGTCGAAAATTCCCGTGATCAAGCATTATAAAGGGGTCTGTCACGTATTTGTGGATGCGAGTGCCGAGCGTGACATGGCGGTAAACATCTGCATGAATGCGAAGACCCAGAGACCCGGGGTTTGCAATGCCATGGAAACCCTCCTGGTGCATCGTGATATTGCGGGGCAATTTCTTCCTTTTGTGGCACACAAACTCCAGGATGCCGGTGTGATCCTGAAGGGGTGTGAAAGGACGAAAGCGATTCTCCCGCATATCGAAAACGCAGAGGAAAGTGATTGGTACGAGGAATACCTTGATCTTATCTTGTCGGTGCGCGTGGTGAATGATATTGGCGAGGCGATTGCTCACATTGAACAGTATGGCTCCCTTCACACGGAATCAATTATCACCACCGACTACAGAAATGCCCAGAAGTTTCTCAATGAGGTAAACTCCTCCACGGTGCTGGTGAATGCATCGACACGGTTCAGTGACGGGTTTCAGTTAGGCCTCGGTGCGGAAATCGGAATAAGCACCACGAAACTGCACGCCTTCGGTCCCATGGGATTGGAAGAGCTGACGACGACTAAATTTATCATTTATGGGAACGGACAGGTGAGAACATGAAATGGGGATTGTTTGGGGGCACCTTTGATCCGATACATATCGGTCACCTGAGGTGTGCCGAGGAAGTACTTGAAATCTTTGATCTGAACAGAATTATCTTTATTCCCGCTTCAAGACCTCCCCATAAGATAGAGGCTGATATCACGTCTTTCTATCATCGCGAACAGATGATCATGTCGGCTATTGAAGGGAATCCGATCTTTTCTTTCTCCGATGTGGAAAACCGACGGGAAAACAAGTCATATTCTGTGGAAACGGTTGATTATATCCTGAAAAAATACATGGAGAACCTTGAGCTGTACTTCGTCCTCGGGCAGGATGCATTCCACGCCATACACACCTGGAAAGACTGGCAGCGCCTGCTTCTGTTATGTAATTTTGTCGTGATGACAAGGCCCGGGTACGTTGACAGAGGATTGGGAAGCATACTGCCGGGCGATTTTGCCGCCAGATTTACCTTTGATGACGGCGTGAAGGGTTTCAGGGGGCCAACGGACCACGTGATTTACTTCAGGGGAGTTACCTTTCTGGACATATCTTCCAGCGACATCAGGCGAAGGGTTAAGGAGGGAAAATCAATCAAGTACCTGGTTCCCGATCCGGTTCGCTACTATATTCACAAGAATTCCCTGTATAAAGAATCCTGAGACAATTAGACGATTCTCTGTATCACTTGAAGGATATCGGAAAGAAAGGCATGTTTCAATCAAGAAGGTATCTTTCAGCATTGCTGTGCATTCTTCTGGTTCTTTCTATTACCACATCGCCGGAGGCTGTTGAGAGGTTTCCGAAGCCGGCAGGAGCGGTCAACGATTTTGCACGGGTAATTTCTCCCGATGATAAAGCGCGGATGGAGGAACTTTCCCGGGAAGTTCTCGAAAAAACGAGAACATCAATCGTGATCGCGACGGTGCAGACTATCGGGGACAACGACGTGAATGACTATGTAAACCGTTTGTACCAGACCTGGGGTATCGGCAGAAAGGGTGAGGATAAGGGAGTACTTATTTTTCTCACTCTGAGGGAGAGGAAGGTCAGGATAGAGACAGGCTACGGTGTGGAAGGCATCCTTCCCGATGGGCTCGTGGGAGAGATTCTTGACAAGTACGCAATACCCCATTTCAGGCAGGGTAACTACGGAAAGGGACTTATGAATGCTGCCCACGCTGTGGCTTCCGTCGTGGCGAGAGATGCAAATGTGCAGCTCACCGGCAGTATTCCCGTGGAGCGTGAAAAAGTAAAGAAGACCGGACAAGGGGTGAATCTTCTTTATCTTATCGTTCTTTTCCTGGTGTTGATACTCCTCCTGGGTGCGCGGCAGGGGAGAGAAATCCTCCCGTGGCTATTCTTAATAGACTTGAGCAGAAGCGGCAGAAGTGGCGGATTCGGAGGCTTCGGGGGCGGTGGGTTCGGTGGCTTTGGTGGTGGTCTCAGTGGCGGCGGCGGAGCGAGCCGTGGATTTTAAAGGGGGGTGAAAGATGAACAGAGCGCCGAAGAAACCGGCGGATATATTCCCGGAAATCACCGA
>Ga0194110_10004687_pt1 | contig 16460 bp, 22 predicted proteins | sample TA2Kig1200mmetaG_FD_146192 | JGI IMG/M metagenome (GOLD analysis project Ga0194110, IMG submission 146192) | Freshwater microbial communities from Lake Tanganyika, Tanzania - TA2015032 Kigoma Deep Cast 1200m | ecosystem: Environmental > Aquatic > Freshwater > Lake | place: Tanzania: Lake... | reverse complement strand
CAGTCACCTCCTGGCCCTCGCGGATCACGGTGGCGGGATCTGGGGTGCAAACACAACGACCACGCTGTAGAGGCAGGCCACTGAGGTGCCCAGCGCGATCAGTACGTCCATGTTCAGGGCGCGCCGCTGCAGGGCGGCCCAGGCCCCCACATAGAAGCTCCAGCCCCCGAACACCTGCACCGGTGTCGCCAGCAGAAACAACCACACACCCCAGGTGAGCCAGGGCAACTGGGCTACCGGCGCCATGTTCAGCAAGCTCACGCCAGCCGCCAAGGCCAGCACGCCGGTCAGGGCGATGCCGACGCGACGCCGCATTCGACGCAGCTCCTGCTCCGGCGCCAGAAAGGTCTGCCGGCAGCCCTGGCTGCAGAAGTAAGAGGTGCGGCCGGCCCGCTGGGCCGAGAGAGCCGTGGCCGTGGGCACCACCATCCCGCAGATCGGATCCTTGGCCATCAGGCTGGGCGGAGCCATAGCAGGGGTTGGGCTGCCTGACATGGTCAGAACACCGCTGTCTGCACTGTGGCCATGGATCCTGAGACTGACGGAGAGCACTTCATGGACATCCCCATCCCCACAGGCACGGAGGTGCTGGAGCGCGAACGGCTCAGCCGCCGCCAAGGCTCCCAGCTCACCACGACCAACCTGGTGGGCCGCTGGCGGCTGCACCAGCTCTGGAGCAAAGCCCAAGCCTCGCCCAACCCCACGGCGGCCGCCCTGCTGCGAAGCCTGAAAGCCAGCCTCAGCATCGCTGCAGGAGCCACCGGTGACGAAGCGCTCACGGTGCGCAACAGCGTGCAGCTCGGCGCCCTGCAGCTGTGCTTCAGCGGCCACGGCCAGCTGCGCGGCACACGGCCGCTGCTGGAGTTCTGGTTCACTGCGCTCGAACTGAACTTCGGCCGCCAGACCCTCTGGCGGCAAGCCATCACACGCCTGCCGGAGCCGCGCCGGCGCCCCTTTTTCGCCCTGATTGCACGATCGGGCAATGCCGATTCGGGCTGGTTGCTAGCCCGCGGCCGGGGCGGCGGCCTCGCCCTCTGGATCCTCGACCCGGAGCCTTAAAGGACGGTTTTCAGCTCCCGCTGCAGCAGGGCGAAGAGATAGTCCGGCTCCCGGTATTGGCCGGGCAAGCAGTTGTGCAGGATCTCGAGGCGTTGCCAGCAGACGGTGCGACGCACCTTGGCAATCGACTTGCCTTCGCGGATCAGCAGGCGCAGGGCCTTGCAGTAGAGGGAGTAGTTGGCTTCGAGCTCACCGATGGTGAGGCCCGGAGCGGGCACGGAAGTGATCATCGAACGAACGGCCTTCGGGTCAGCGGAGAACCCTGGTGGGCACAATATTGACTCTGCGCCCAACGGCACTGTCCCCGATCCCCCGATAGGGGGACAATTCAGATCCAGAGACGCGTCAGATCTGAACCATTCCGCAGCGCATGCCCTTCAGCACCGCCTGCAGGCGGTTGTTGACATCGAGGGTTTTGAGCAGGCGCTTGGTGTAGGTCTTCGCCGTTTCCTCACTCACCACCAGTCGCTCCGCGATCTCGCGATCGGTGAGGCCGCTGGCCAGCAGATCCAGCACCTCGTATTCACGCTTGGTGAGCCGCGGGCAACTCAGATAGGGCAGGGTGCCGGAGCGGAGCGCGGGACTGCGATAGGAGTGGTGTCCCATCACCGCCAGCACCGCCGCCCCCGCCGCTCGGCACCCCGCACAAAGCAAGCGGTGCCGCAGCACACCACACAGCGATGCGCCGGCGGTAGATCGAGGCGAAACAGGTCATAGAAACTCGCCACGCCCATCACCGCACTGAGGGGACGCTCCATCGCCAGTGCCAGGCGCTGCAGCCCCGGCTGCGGCAGGTAGCCATGCACGGCGTGGAGACGCTCGCTCAGCGAATCGCCCAGGCCATGGGAGCTGGGGAGTTCAGGTGTCGTTGCCACCGAAATCGTCCTCGAATCCCTGGTCGGGATCGAACTCATTCCAGCCGGGGCTGGCGTCGTTGAACAGTCCGTAACGGGCCGACTCGTCGTCCATCAGGGTGTTGCCGGTGGGACGCGTGTCGCAGGTGATGCCGCCATCGGCGGTGGGCTGGCAGTTGTCAAACTCCACCCCAGCCAGCACCGGCGCCAACGGAAGCAGGACCGCAGCGAGGGCGAGTGCCGCAGCGGGAACCGGTTTCATAGCGCGAACCAAGGCCACCCGGGCGAAGGCAAGGATCATCGGCATGGCCTCAGCATGGTCCGATCGAGCGGATCGGGCACCGTCTGCTGGGATGATGACCCAGGTTTTGCGTCTGAGCGATGTACACCGACTGGACTGCCGTGATTCTGCTGCTGTTAACGGCGGCACCACTGGCCGTTGTGGTGGCCACCGCAGCCTTCTTCATCTGGCGACAGAAGAAGCAGAAACGCTGATCCCCTCAGCTGGCTGGCCTCGCAGCTCAGCGGGCACGACCTGACCCTGGCCGAGGCAATCGAGACAGGTGCGGTAGCGCTGATCGGCCAGCCGCAGGATGCCACTGCCGCCGCACTGCGGGCAGCGGCATGGGCGCAATTGGCTGGTTCGCTGCAGGAGCGCGTCGGGAAGGATCATCGGGGGTCCCCATCCGGGGACTTCGGGGTTAATCGCCAGTTTGGTCCGCTTTTCCCGACCTGATCCCGAAAGCTTCCTTAAGCCTGAGAGGGGCGTAGGGCCTGATCCAGCCGACCGGGGCTCAGCTCCTGCAGCAGCTCACCGGCACTCAACCGACTGCCCGGCGGCACCAGGCCGGCACTGGCCGCCAGCTCCCCCACCACCGCGGCGGCATCCCGGCCGCGCTGCCGATACCCGTCGAGGCCCTCGGCCCCCTCCCGCTTGCTGAGCCTCCGGCCCTCAGCGTCGCGCCAGAGCGGCACATGGCCGTAGCGCGGCGGGGCCGCACCGAGCGCCTCCATCACCGCTACTTGGGCGCCGGTGGCGCCCCAAAGATCGTCGCCGCGCACCACGTCACTGATGCCGAGGCTGAGCTCGTCCACCGCCGTGGCCAGGTGATAGGCGAGGAAGCCATCGGCCCGGCGCAGCACCACATCGCCGATGGCGGCCGCGCCATCCAACCCTCCAGGGGGCCCGTAGGCCTCGGGCCAGCGCAGCGCCCCGGCCGCCAACCGCAACCGCCAGCTGGGCAGCCGCCCCTGCTCAGGCCCCCAGCCACCACCCCGATCGCGGCAGAAGCCCGGATACACCGCCAGGGCGCCATGGGGGGCCGAAACATCCGCCAGCAAACGGCGACTGCAGCGGCAGGGATAGAGCAGGCCCTGGCGCCGCAGGGCCGACAGGGCCGTGGCGTACAAACCGCGCCGCTCGCTCTGACGCAGCACCTCACCATCCCAGCTCAGGCCCAGCCAGCGCAGATCCGCCAGGATTGCTGCCTCGGCGCAGGAGCGGTTGCGCGGGGTGTCGAGATCGTCGATGCGCAGCAGCCACTGCCCACCCCGCAGCCGGGCGTGCAGCCAGCTGAGCAGGGCTGTGCGCAGATTGCCGCGGTGCAGGGCGCCGGTAGGGGAGGGGGCGAAACGGCCCCGATAGCCCAGCTCCCGCCGGCGCACGCCGGCCTCCAGCAGGGCTTGGAGATGGCAGGGCAGGGCCGAGGCCGTCAGGGGTGAAGAGGTCACTCTCTCTATCTTCACGCGGCCTCCATCCGGCCACAAAAAAAGCGGCCCCGCAGGGCCGCTCCAACCAGACAATCTTGGGATCGATCGCGGACTGGGGTGGATCGCAGAGTGGGGCCGATCAGCCCTGAACCCGATCCTTGAACATCTTGCCGGCGGTGAAGGCAGGCACGCGCTTGGCAGGGATCTTGATCTTCTGGCCGGTCTTGGGGTTTAGGCCCTGGCGAGCGGAGCGCTCACGGGGTTCGAAGGAACCGAAGCCCAGGATGGACACCTTCTTGCCTTCCACCACCGAATCAATGATGGTTTCGATGGCGGCATCGACGACCTGGGAGACGTCGGTTTTGGTGAGCTCGGTGCGGGCAGCAACGAGGTTGACGAGATCAGCTTTGTTCATAAGACGGGGAAGCCTCGGGGGTGGCGGTCGGGTAGCGACAGAAGGTGGCGAGTCGGAAGACCCCGACCGGCCCTGAGTTGAGCGCGCCAATGGTATGGGGCTCTGGACGGCGCTGCAACACAAAAGTCCACCGCCGCAACGGTTTTCGTGACAATTCCCCCACACAGGGCGCAAAAATTGCCAATTCGCTACAAAAAACGCGTCCCGGCACGTCAAGCATCGAGCTGGGCCAGCAGCGCCGCACCGCCATGCACAAGCTTGTCGCCGCGCAGGGCGCCGAGCCCGGCACCGCTGGCGATCCAGTCGGGAGAACCAGCCGGCAACCAGGCCCGCAGGCGCGCCACGCTGGTGAGCTGACGCGGCCAATGGAAGGTGCGGGCCGTGCGCAGCGGTGCCAATGCCCCAGGGCCTGTAGGCACCAGCAAACGCCCACAGAACAGGCCATCGAGCTCCCCGGCTCGCACATGCAGCACGCAGGCACCGGGCGTGGGCCCCGGCGTCCAGAGCAGCCGCACTCCCGGCGACAGGAGGTGCTCATGGCCAAAGCTGGTGCACGCCTGCACCCCCGGCAGTAGGTAGGCCTCCTGCTCCTGCACCAGCACCGACCAGCCCAGGGCCTCCTGCAGGCGACGGCAGCGGCCATGGCCCTCGCGGCTGGTGAGCACAAGCGTGCCTGGGCCCACCTGCGCCGTGCGCTGCCGCAGCATCGCCAGGTTGGCCTCGGTGAATCCCGGCGCATCCACCAGCAGATCGGCGGAGCCGCCATAGGCCCCAGCCTCGAGCAACCAGCTGCTGCCGCCCTGGCTGTCGCGACTGGGGGCAAACAGCCACAGACCTGGACACACCAGCTGGGGCGGCCGGCCGGATTCGGGGGGCTGGGACAGCAGCGTCAACGGGGGCGGCAGCGAGGGATCGGGAAACGGAGACAGACACCAGGCCTGTCCGGAGGACCTGCCTAACGTTGGTGCATCCAGGCTTGGCCCCTTGACGGTCCAATTCAACAGTCCTGACCTCGCCCAGGCCCCCACGCAGCACCTGGGGATCCACATCGGCCATCCCTGGCCTCTGGGCGCCAGCCTGACGGCGCGGGGCGTGAATTTCTCGGTCGTCGCTCCCCTGGCCACCCGCATTGAACTGCTGCTGTTTGCCAGCGGGGAGGCGAGTGAACCGGAGCGGGTGGTGGAGCTCGACCAGCGGCACCGCTCAGCCGACCACTGGCACGTGGAGGTGGAGGGAATCGGGCTGGGCAGCTGTTATGGCTACCGGGTGTTTGGGCCGCTGCAACCCGGGGGCCATGGCTTCAACCCCTCGAAGGTGCTGCTCGATCCCTGTGCCCGAGCCATTGCCGGCTGGGACAGCTACCAACGCGGGGCCGCCGTCGGGGCCGCCCCCAACACCGCCCAGTGCCTCAAGGGGGTGGTGACCGAACGGGACCTCTTTGACTTCCAGCACGCCCCGCGGCCGCGCCACAGCTGGCAGAAGAGCGTGATTTACGAGCTGCACATAGGCGGCTTCACCCAGGGGCCGGGGTGCCCGGTGCCGGCGGAGCAGCAGGGCAGCCTGCTGGGCCTGATCCCCACCCTCCCCTACCTGCGCGAGCTGGGCATCACCACCATCGAGCTGCTGCCGGTGATGGCCTTCGATCCCCACGACGCCCCGGCCGGCCGCAACAACTACTGGGGCTACAGCCCCCTGAGCTGGATGGCCCCCCATCCCGACTACCTGGTCGGGGACGACCCACTGGCCGGCCGCGACCAGGTGCGCCAACTGGTGACGGCCTGCCACCGGGCTGGCATCGAGGTGCTGCTCGACGTGGTCTACAACCACACCACCGAGGGCAACCAAGACGGCCCCACCCTCAGCTGGCGCGGCTTCTGCGACCGCCTCTACTACCAGCAGAGCGCCAAGGGCGATTACCAGGACGTGAGCGGCTGCGGCAACACGATTGCCGCCAACCGGCCCCTCGTGCGCCGGTTGATCCTGGAATCACTGCGCTGCTGGGCCACCGAACTGGGGGTGGATGGCTTCCGTTTCGACCTCGGCATTGCCCTCAGCCGCGGCGACAACCTGGCTCCCCTGGAGCAGCCGCCACTGTTTGAAGACATGGAGGCCGACCCCGACCTCAGCGACCTCAAGCTGATCAGCGAGCCCTGGGATTGCGGCGGCCTGTACCGCCTGGCCGATTTCCCCGCCCGCCGGGTGGCCACCTGGAACGGCCGCTTCCGCGACGACCTGCGCCGCTTCTGGAAGGGTGATGAAAAAACCTGCTGGACCATGGCGCAACGGCTCTCCGGCAGCCCGGATCTGTTCAATCTCACGCCGGTACACCCCGGCCAGTGCATCACCTTCCTCACCGCCCACGACGGCTTCACCCTGGCCGATCTGGTGAGCTTCAACGGCAAACACAACCTGGCCAACGGCGAAGACAACCGCGACGGCGACAACCACAACAGCAGCTGGAATCACGGCGTCGAGGGTCCCAGCACCGACCACGCCATCACCGCCCTACGGGAACGCCAGCTGCGCAACCTGCTCACCAGCATGCTGCTGGCCCCCGGGGTGCCGATGCTGCTGATGGGGGATGAGGTGCGCCGCAGCCAGGGGGGCAACAACAACACCTGGTGCCAGAACAATCCCCTCGGCTGGATGCACTGGCAACCCGATGCCGGCGACCTGGCCCTGCGGGTGTTTCTGCAACGCCTGCTGAGGCTGCGGGCCCACCTGGCGGGGCTGTTCAACCCCGAGCTGCCCCTCGACGACAAACCGCAGCGGCGCAGTGGCGATCGCGGCCACCTCTGGCGCCAGTGGCACGGGATCGAACGCGACAAACCCGACTGGGCGAGCTGGTCGCACACCCTGGCCTGGAGCCTCAACGACAGCCACCAGGGCCCGCTGGTGTGGTGTGGCATGAACGCTTATAGCAAGGCCATGCAGTTCGAATTGCCCAGTTGCCGTGAGGGTTGGCTGCGGGTGATCGACACGGCCCTGCCACCGGGCGACGACCTGCCTGCCACGGCGGAACCCTGGCAACCCAGCGGAGCTCGACTGCAAAGCCGCAGCCTGATGGTGCTGGTGGCCGCGCCGCTGCTCCACGACACAACCCTCTGAAATGGCTGACTGGGCTTACAACCGGGAGTTCTCGTAATGCGGCCGTGAAGGGGTATCCGACTCAGGAAGGGGTATCCGACTCAGTTGGTGAGATCGGGCTGGAGCAGGGCACCCAAAACCCAGGCGCCAAGGAGAGCAATGGTGAGAGCAGCGATCATCGCGTCCTCTGTCCCAGATCGGTGGGACGGCTGAGGACATAGACCGTCATGCCGGTCAGCACAGCCACCAGGGCGACGAGGGAAGCGATTGCTGCGGTGTAGTCGGTGCTCATGGTGATCAGCCCAGGCCGAGTTGGGAGAGGATGCCCTGGCCGGTGAGCAGCTCGGTGCCGAGGCCGATCACGAAGCCGAGCATGGCCATGCGGCCATTCCAGGTTTCGGCGAAAGCAACAAAGCCGAAGCGGGAGGAAGAGTCAGCCATGGGGCGTTTCAATTTGTTACGCGGATTGTAACGGGCTGTGAACGGATCGGACTAGGGGTGGTTCCCGCATGGCCTCTCTTGCACCACTGCTAACCACTGCAACACTGCTAACAACGCAGCCACGGCACCGCTCCAACAACCGCGGAACGGGCGCGCGCCTGCCGCGAAGGACACCATCCTGCAGAAAAAAGCGGGCGGCGGGAATCGAACCCGCATCATCAGCTTGGAAGGCTGAGGTTTTACCACTAAACTACGCCCGCAGCAGTACAGATGTACTGGAGCAGCTGCTGATCGTTGGCCCGCCAGCGGGGGCTGCAACCTGCAGTTGCTGCATTATGACCTGCCCACCCAGCCCGAAATGGCCGCCTGTGACGCCTGATCTCACCGCGGCCGGCAACGAACCCCTGGGGACAGCTGCGCGACGCCGGCTGCTGTGGAGCTATGGCCTCGGCGACATCGGCACCGGCATGGCCGCCACCCAGCTGGGCTTCTATTTATTCGTGTTCTACACGGGTGTGGTGGGGCTGCCGGCCTGGATGGCCGGCCTGTTGCTGATGGTGCTGAAGGTGTGGGACGGCATCAACGACCCCCTGGTGGGCTGGCTCAGCGACCACACCAAACACCCCTGGGGCCCGCGCCTGCCCTGGATGGCCGGCAGCGCCATCCCGCTCGGCCTGGCCCTGGTGGCGATGTGGTGGGTGCCGCCGGGGGGGGACTGGCAGAAATTCACCGTGCTGGTGGCGATCCAGCTGGTGGCCATGGGCCTCTACACCTGCGTCAACCTGCCGTACTCCGCCCTCGCCTCCGAGCTCACCAGCTCCACCCAGCTGCGCACCCAGCTGAATGCGGGCCGCTTCACCGGCTCAATCCTGGCCGGCCTGGCGGGGCTGGTGCTGGGGGCCCTGCTGGTGGGCCAGGGCGCCTCGGGCTATCTGCGCATGGGCTGGGTGTCGGGGCTGACGCTCACGGTGTTCACCCTGCTCTGCTGCTGGGGCCTGGCGCCCTTCGCCCGCACCTGCCAACGCCCCACGGGCCAGCCCGAGCCGATCCGGCGCCAGCTGCGACGCCTCGCCGGCAACCCGCGCTTTCTGAAGGTGCTGGGGCTCTATCTCCTGCTCTGGTGTGCGCTGCAACTGATGCAGCCGGTGTCGCTGATTTTTCTAGCGGTGGTGATGCGCTTGCCCGAAAGCTGGAGCACCTGGATCCTGATCCCGTTTCAGCTCAGTGCCCTGGTGGGATTGCAGCTCTGGAGCCGGGTCGCAGGACGCCACGGCCGGGTGTGCGCCCTGCGCTGGGGCACCGGCCTGTGGATCGCTGGTTGCGTCGGAGCCACGCTGCTGGTGCCCCTCGATGCCACAGCAGCTCCTCTGGCCAGCCTCAGCAATGGCATCAGCCTGGGCTTGCTGCTGCTCACGATTGTGGTCACGGGCCTGGGGGCCTCCACCGCCTACCTGATTCCCTGGGCCCTGTTGCCCGACGCCGTCGATGCCGACCCCGACAAACCCGCGGGGCTGTACACGGCCTGGATGGTGGTGGTTCAGAAGCTGGGCATCGGCGTCGCCGTGTTTGCCCTCGGCAATGGGCTGAGCCTGAGCGGCTACGAAGCCGCCCAGGGGCTGATCCAACCGGCTTCGGCCCTCACCACCATTCGCCTCTGCATGGGCCTGATTCCGGCACTGCTGATCGTCGCCGGCCTGGTGGTGATGCGACGCTGGCCGGAGAAAGGCCTGCACCGCCAGCCATGAAGCGTCCCGACTGGCTGAAAGCGCCCCGCTGGCTCAGACGCTTCGGCGCCAGCCTGCTGATTGGCGGCCAAGCCGTGAGCGCCATGGCCAAGGGGCGCATCGGCTTCAACGACCTGATGCAGGAGCTGATGGAGGCCGGACCCGGCAGCTTCCTGATCGTGCTGATCACCGCCCTGGCCGCGGGCACCGTGTTCAACATCCAGGTGGCAGCAGAACTCTCCAAGCAGGGCGCCAGCGCCACGGTGGGCGGACTGCTGGCCCTTGGGCTGTCGCGGGAGATCGCACCGCTGCTCACCGCCACCCTGCTCACCGGCAAGGTGGCCACGGCCTATGCCGCCCAGATCGGCACCATGAAGGTGACCGAACAGATCGACGCGATCACCATGTTGCGCACCGACCCGGTGGAGTATCTGGTGGTGCCGCGGGTGCTGGCCATGGTGATCATGGCGCCGGTGCAATGCCTGCTGTTCTTCTGGGTGGGGATCTGGTCGGGCCAGGTGAGCAGCACGATGCTCTACAGCATCCCTCCAGCCGTCTTCTGGAACTCGGTGCGCACCTGGATGGAGCCCAGCGACCTGCCCTCGATGCTGCTCAAGGCGTTGGTGTTCGGCCTGCAGATCGCCGTGATCGCCTGTGGTTGGGGGCTCACCACCCGGGGGGGGCCCAAGGAAGTGGGCACCAGCACCACCGGCGCCGTGGTCATGATTCTGGTCACGGTGGCCTTAATGGATGCCCTACTCACCAAGCTGCTGTTCAGCTGATGACGCCCACTGACCCCCTCACCCCTGATCCCCGCGAACCTGATCCCCGCGATCCCGCTCCCCTTGATCCATCCGCGACCCCAGGCTCCAGCGGCATCGTGCTGGCGCCCCGCTTCGGGGTGCCCCTCGGAGTAATCGCCCTGGGGCTGGCCGCCCTCACCCTGCGGCCCTGGTGGAGCGGGGCGATCTGGCTGGGCGCCAGCGTGGCCGTGTTCGGCCTGTTCCTGCTGCTGCAAACCAGCCTGCTGCGTCTGGAATTCGGCAGCGACGCCCTGCTGGTGTGGCGCCAGCAGAGCCTGCTGCGCCGCTTCCCCTACGCCGCCTGGCTGGGCTGGACACTCTTCTGGCCAGGGCTGCCGGTGCTGTTTTATTTCCGTGAACAGCGCAGCATTCACCTGCTGCCGGTGCTGTTTGATGCCGCCACACTGCGTCAGCAACTGGAGCAGCACGTGAGCCTGCCCACTGCCATGGAGCCACCCGATTCCCCCAGCGATCTCTGACGACGCCGATGTCTGACGATCCCAGCCAGGCTTCCCCCAGCCCCGACCAGCCCAGCAACGACCAACCCATCAACGAGGCCTCCAGCCCTGAACCCGCCTGGCAGGCCCTGGCCCTCCAGGAGCTGCGTCAGCAGCGCGAGGCCCTGCAGGAGGAGATCCGCCAGCTGGAGGGCCGCCGCGGCCAGATCCAGAAGGAGATCGACTCCAGCTTCGCCGGCCAGGCCGATGCGGTGGCACGGCGGCTTAAGGGCTTCCAGGACTATCTGGTGGGCGCCCTCCAGGATTTGGCCGTGGCGGCAGAGCAGGTGGAGCTGGTGCCCCAGCAGGTGCTGGTGCAGCCCTCCCCCCTCGACCAGGCCAGCACAGCGGCTGCAGCCAGCAGCAGCGAGCCGCCGGCTGCTGTGGCGGCCGCAGGCCTGTTCAGCCAGGACGAAGCCCTGATCCGCCAACGTCTGGCGGGCTTTGGCGGCCAGCCCGACTTCTACGCCGATCCCTGGCAACTGCGCCGCACCCTCGACCCCAGCGGCGCCGCCCTGCTGGACGACTGGTTTCTGGGCCAGGGCGGCCGCGGCGCCCAGCCGAGCAGCGGAAGCCGCAGCCGCAATGCCCTGGTGGCCGCGGCGGCGATCGCCATCCTGGGCGAACTCTACGGCGAGCGTTTCCAGACCCTGGTGCTGGCCAGCCAGCCCGAGCGCCTGGGGGAATGGCGCCGCGGCCTGCAGGACTGCCTGGGCCTAGCGCGGGAAGACTTCGGCCCCACCAGCGGCATCGTGCTGTTCGAGCGGGCCGATGCCCTGGTGGAGCGCGCCGATCGCCTCGAGGAGCGCGGCGAGCTGCCCTTCATCGTGGTGGATGCGGGCGAGCAAGGGATCGCCATCCCGATCCTGCAGTTCCCCGTGTGGCTGGCCTTTGCCGCCGGCCCCGGCGAACTGATCACCGACGAGCCCTACTGACCCCCCTGCCATGCCCCTGATCACCCTGCCCGTGCTGCTCACCGGCTACCTGCTCGGCTCGATCCCCAGCGGCTACCTGGCGGGCCGCTGGCTGGCTGGCCTCGACATCCGCCGCGAGGGCTCCGGCTCCACCGGCGCCACCAACGTGCTGCGGGTGGTGGGCAAGGGGCCGGCGCTGGGCGTGTTTCTGGTGGACGTGCTCAAGGGCACCACCGCCGTGCTGCTGGCCAAAACCGTGCTCGACCCCTTCGGTGTCGGCGTGGTGCTGGCCGGACTGGCGGCCCTGGCCGGCCACATCTGGCCTGTGTGGCTGGGTTGGAAAGGGGGCAAGGCGGTGGCCACGGGCCTGGGCATGCTGCTGGGGCTCACCTGGCCGGTGGGCCTGGCCTGCTTCGGCATCTTTCTCGCCGTGCTGAGCGTCAGCCGCATCGTGTCGCTCTCCAGCGTGGTGGCGGCCCTGGCCCTGCCGCTGCTGATGCTGGGCTGGTTTGCCAACACAGGCCTGGGGCTGCGCTGGCCCTACCTGGCCCTGGCGCTGCTCACCACCGTGCTGGTGGTGTGGCGCCACCGCAGCAACATCCAACGGCTATTGGCCGGCACCGAGCCCCGACTGGGAGCAGCCAAGGGCTGATCGCGAAGCCAGCCGCGCCCTCAGGCCAGCGCGCGGCTGCGCTCGGCGGCGGCCAGCACCGCTTCGATCAGAGCGGACCGAAGCCCGGCCCGCTCCAGCTGGCGCAGGCCGGCAATGGTGGTACCGCCGGGGGAGCTCACCATGTCCTTGAGCTGGCCGGGATGGAGATCCCGCTCCAGCATCAAAGCGGCGCTGCCAGCCAGGGTGCGGTGGGCCAGCTCCTGGGCCAGCAGCCGCGGCAGCCCCGCCGCCACAGCGCCATCGGCCAGGGCCTCAGCCACCACCGCCACAAATGCGGGTCCGGAGGAGGTGAGGGCCAGAAAAGCATCGAGCTGGGCTTCGGGAAGCTCGTGCACCTCGCCCACCTGGGCAAACAACTGCTCCACCCAACGCCGCCGCTCCTCCGGCACAGCGTCGGCGAAGGCCAGGCCTGTCAGCCCTGCGCGCACCAGCGCCGGCGTGTTGGGCACAGCGCGCACGCACTGCCAAGCGGGAAACAGACACTGCAGCCGCTCCAGGGTGACCCCGGCCAGCACCGAGATCAGCAGGCCACCCGATGGGGCAGCCGAGCCTGCCGCGGCGGCCTGGGCAGCACCCCGGGCGGCAACCTCCAGCTGCTGGGGTTTGACCGCCAGCAGCACCACCGGTGCCGTCCAAGCGGCGGCCGCATCGGTGTCAACAACCAACTGATGGGCCTGGCGCAGGCTGGCGGCGGAGGCCTCACGGGCCACCACGGCCCGCACACCCTCGCGCTCCACCAGCCCAGCCTCCAGCAGTGGCCACAACAAAGCCTGGGCCATACGGCCCAGGCCCACCACGCCGAAGGTCACCACGCCGGAGCTTGGCGTCACGACGGCCCTAAATGGCGGCGTCCTGGCGTCCCCAAGCTGGGCTGGGGGCCGCCTCCTGCTGAGGCTCGCTGCTCTCCCGGCTCACGATCGTGGAGGAGGCGGTCTCTTCGCTGGCGGCCGTGGTCACGGTGACGCAGCTGGGGGCAAACAGGAAGATGCTCTCGCCCACGCGCTCCTGGTGGCCGTCGATGGCGAAGGTGCCACCCGCCACGAAATCCACGGCGCGCTGCGCCTGATCCGGCTCCATCATCGTGAGGTTGAGGATCACGGTTTTGCGCTCGCGCAGAGCCTGGATGGCTCGGGGCATCTCATCGAAGCTGCGCGGCTCCATCAGGGTCACCTCAGCGGCGGCCGTGGACAGGCCAGGCATACCGATCACGTTGGTGCCGGCAAAGGGATCGTCGGCCGTGAAATCGGAGCTCAAGGCCAGAGCACTGGCACGGCTGGTGAAACCGGGCTCGGGCAGCTCGCCACCGTCGTAATCGAGCTCGTCGTCGTAGTCGCCATCGAGGTAGTCGTCTCCTGAGACAACGGCACGCAGACGGGAGAACAACGACACGGAGCGAACCTCACAGGAAGCTTTCCACCTGAATAGCGTCCCACGCCAATGGCGGCAAGGGTTTCAGAGCAACATTCGTGTCGATTTCGGGATTCGCACCCCGTCAACGGGAGGCTCAGCCCAACGGGGCCGGCCGCGCTCCAAACAGGCCACTGCCGATGCGCACCCAGGTGCTGCCCGCCGCGGCCGCCTCGGGCCAGTCGCCGCTCATGCCCATCGAGCGCTCGGGCAGGCCCAGCTCGGTGGCCAGGGCCGTGCACTCGGCAAACAACCCACCCCGCTCAGCCGCCGTGAGGCCCAGAGGGGGGAGGGTCATCAGCCCCACCGGCCGCAGCGGCTCCAGAGCGCTGAGCTCGGGCCAGAGCTGACGCAGCTCGCCGGGCTCGAAGCCCGTTTTGGCCGGATCGGGGCGGAACTTCACCTGAAACAGCACCGCCGGAGCCCGCTGCTCTTCGGCGGCGATGCGGGCCAGGCGGCGGGCCAGCTCCAGGCTGTCGAGGGAGTGAATCGTGCCGAAGTGACGCACCACGCCGCGAGCCTTGTTGGCCTGCAGGCGACCGATGAAATGCCAGTCGAGGGGCTCGAGATCGGCCAGCTCAGCCTGCTTGGCCGCAGCCTCCTGCAGCCGGCTCTCGCCGAAGCTGCGCTGCCCGGCCAGCACCGCTTCGCGGATCCGGGCCGCCGGCTGGCCCTTGCTCACCGCCAACAGGCGGCAGCCCGGGGGCAACCCTGCCCGCAGTTCGGCCAATCGCTCAGGCAGCCCGCCGTCAGCCACCAGCTCAGATAAAAGTCTGGTCAAACAACTGACGCCAATGGGCATGGGCCTCGGGACCCTCGCGACGGGCCCTTGCCAGATTCTGTTCGGCGTAGTGGCGAGCATCCATCAGGGGAACCACCTCAAAGGTGGCGCCCCGAGGCTGCAGGGTGACGATGAAGAAAATGCGCTGGGCATACAGCGTGGCAAACAGATCACGGCCTTCGGACAGCGGCGCCACCCGATAAAGCATCCCAAAGGTGGGATGGTTGAGATAGCGCTCGGGACTCACAAATGCGCTGCTCGCCAATGCGCTGCTCACGAATGCGATCGGTCAGATGCCATTAAAGGGCACCGACTTTCCAGCGCAGCACGAGCACCAGCAGCAGCAATCCCGCCGCCGTGCCATTGAGGAGGCCCTGGCGCCGGCCCCCAACCAGCGGGCGATGCAACAGCTCAGGCGCCAACCAGCAGCCGCCGCGAGCCAGCAACGCCTCAGCCCCCTGCTCAGCCCGCAGCAGCACATTGGCCAGCAGCCGCTCGCCCACGGCCAGCACCAAGCCGAGGCTCCCTTTCCAGCCCAGGCGCTTGAGATTCACGGCCCGGGTTGCAACAGATCGCAATAGGTTCTGCAGCTCCTCCTGCACCAGCGGCAGGAACCGCAGGGCCAGCAGCAGGGTGAACCCGAGCCGCTCCACCGGCCAGCCCAACCGACCCAGGGGAGCCAGCAGCCAGCTGATCGCCCACACCAACTGCTCGGGCGCGGTGCTGAGCAGCAGCAGGTTGGCGCTGTGCACCAACGTGAACAGCAGGGTGGCGCCGTTGAGGCCGAGCTCGGCTGAGCGCCGGGTGATCACCAGGGGGCCCTGGCGCAGCAGCACCCAGCTGGCACCGGAGCGCTCCGGTGGTTGAGTCCCGGGCGGGCCAGGCTCCAGGCGCAGCTCCGCCGGCGGCCGCTGCAAAGGGGCCGGTGGCGCCGAGCCCGCCGGCAGCAACGCCGCCAGGCCGCCCACCAGCAGGGCCAAGGCCAACAGCAGCGGCACACTGCGGCGCCACAGGCGCCAGCTCAGCCCGCTGACGGCGGTGATCAACAGCAGCAGGCCCACCAGGCTGAGGCGCCAGAGCGGCCCCGCCAGGATCGGCGTCACCAGGAAGATCAGAGCCCAGCCCAGCTTCAGCCGGGGATCGAGCCGGCGCAGCCAACTGCCACCACCGGCCGCCTCCGCCGGATCCGGAGCGGCGAACTGGCCGATGGGGATCTGGCGCAGAACATCCACTCAGCCGCTACCCCTCACCGGCCACGATTCTGGGTACGGGCCAGCTCTTTCTCGGCGTCGCGCTGCTGCTTGCCGCGCCAGAACAGCTTGATCGGCGTGCCCTCGAAGCCCAAGCCCTCGCGAATCTGGCGCTCCACATAGCGGCGGTAGGTATCGCCAAACAGCTTGGGCTCGTTGACGAACAACGTGAAGCTGGGGGGCCGCACCGCCACCTGGGTGCCGTAGTAAAGGCGCCCCTGGCGGCCGCCGCGGCTGGTGGGCGGCGTGCGCCAGCTGAGGGCTTCGGTGAGCACCTCATTCACCACCGAGGTGGTGACACGACGACGGTGCTGCTCCACCGCCAGCAGGGCCAGCGGAAAGATCGCCTGCACCCGCTGGCCGCTGAGGGCCGAGGTGAACAACATCGGCGCCCAGTCGAGGAAATAGAGCTTGGCGCGGAGCTCCTTCTCCATCGCCGGCATGGTGTGGCTGTCCTTCTCGATGGCGTCCCACTTGTTCACCACCACCACGCAGGCGCGGCCGTCCTCCTCGATGCGGCCCGCCAGGCGCTGGTCCTGCTCGGTGACGCCATCGAGGGCATCGATCACCAGCACGCACACATCGGAGCGCTCGATCGCCTTGAAGCTGCGGTTGATGCCGAAGTATTCGGGGCCGTAGCTCACCGAGCGGCGACGGCGAATGCCCGCCGTATCAAGAAGTTTCCAGGTTTTGCCCTCCCGCTCGATCGTGGTGTCGATGGTGTCGCGGGTGGTGCCGCGGATCGGGCTGACAATCGCCCGGTTTTCGCCGCACACGGCATTGAGCAGGCTGGATTTGCCCACGTTGGGCCGGCCGATGATCGCCAGCTGGATCGGCTCCTCCTC
>Ga0194110_10004662_pt1 | contig 16508 bp, 14 predicted proteins | sample TA2Kig1200mmetaG_FD_146192 | JGI IMG/M metagenome (GOLD analysis project Ga0194110, IMG submission 146192) | Freshwater microbial communities from Lake Tanganyika, Tanzania - TA2015032 Kigoma Deep Cast 1200m | ecosystem: Environmental > Aquatic > Freshwater > Lake | place: Tanzania: Lake... | reverse complement strand
CGCCTCAGCCTCGCGGAAGCACGTCGTGGCCAGTGCGGTCTTCACAGCGCGACCCCGCCTTTGGCGGCCCAGAGCTGAACGTACAGATCCGCCACGCGCTCCCACGTCTGGCTCCGGGCGAACTCGGAAGCTCGTGCGGCCACCGCCTCTCCCTCGCCTGGCGACCGGACCAAGGCCGCGGCGCGCTCAGCCAGGTCTGCAGGCGAGGCGGCGATGACGTTGTGTCCGGCGCCCGGGAAGAGCCGCAGGTAGTCTTCCTTCAGCGGGTTGTCGTACAGCGCGAGCACAATGGCTCCCGCAGCCATCGCCTCAAGCATCCCGAGCAGGCCGCTCACGCAGGCGAACTGCGCGCGCGCCAGATACGAGCCGACGTCCCCAACCTGCCCGTGGAACGTCACGTCGAGACGATGCTCCCGCGCGAAGGCTTCCCCCTCTTCCCGCAGGCTCCCGCTCCCACATACCCCCAACGGCAGGTCGATACCGTGTTCCTCCTTCAACCGCCGCACGGCTTCCAGGTAGCCGAGGAAGCTGGTGTCAGGCTCCAGCCTACCCACGAACACCGCGCCCTCGCCCATCGCGGGCCGCTCCGTCGGGGCGTCCACGCCTCCGTGCGTGACATGGTCGCAGCGGAACCGGTACCACTTGGGGATGAACGCGCCCGCGCAGACGTTCCCGCGCGTCAGCCACAGGACGAACCGCCGCAGCACCTTCGCCTCGAAGGGAATCGGGTACCCCTCATACCCGTGGAAGGTGGCGAAGACGGGCAGCCTCGGTCGCGTGAGGCGAGACGGGAGATAGTACTTGAGGAACGGATAGGCGTCATGGGTGTGCACGAGGCTCGCCCACTCGACGAGTGGTGCGAGGTCCCGGCGGCCCGCGCGGCCCCGCAGGCTGAGCCGAGTCACCTCAACGCCGTCCACTTCCTCGCGCGCAGGCCACGCATCGTCCCATCGTGGAGTCGCGATCCTCACCTCCAGGCCGCGCTGCCTCAACTCGCGCACCACGAAGCGGACGTGTCTCTCTACCCCGCCCAAGCGTGGTAGATACGAGGACGTCAGCATTAGCACGCGCAAGTTACGTGGGCCTGGGGCTGTGCTGGGCATGCGCACCGGCTCGATCAGGATAGGCGGATTGCAGAGCCTTGCAGAAACACGGAAACAGTGGGGCGGGCATTCTTGCCGGCCAGCGGGGCGTGGCGGGCAAGAATGCCCGCCCCACTGTTTCCGTACCTACGAAAGGCCCAGTAGGAACCGCGCAGGCGACGCTTCCCCGGGCTGTCCGCGCGACCCTTCCCGGGGCGTAGGGAGGATTGCGCGAGCGACGGGGCGAAGCTCAACAACGAGTCTCGCAACATCAGCCGTGCACCAACCTGGCTGTCACGCGCACATGACACCCATCCCAGACCCGGAGCCGCTTCCGCGCGTCATTCGTCGTGGGGGCGCCTACAAGCCGGAGATCCGCATCGAGGTCATCGACGGCGCTCACGCGCTGGTCAAGGACTTCGCGGTCTGTGGTCGCTGGTTCCGGTGGGTGATCGGCCGCTGGCTGGTGGGAAGAGAGTGCCGGGTGCTCCGGGCGGTTGAGGGCATTCCGGGCGTGCCGCGGCTCGTCTCGCGTCTCAGCCCGTATGCGATCGCCGTCGAGCACGTCGGCCGGTCGATTGCGGTGATGGAGCCCGAGGAGCTGCCCCCCAACCTCTGGCCCGACCTCGAGCGGATCGTTGACGACCTGCACCGCCGCGGTATCGCCCACGCCGACCTCAAGACGCTGGAGAACATCCTCATCGACGAGAGCGGCGCCGTCCATATCGTGGACTTCAACTCCGCCGTCAGGCGCCGCGGGCCCCTCTTGGGCTTCGTCTTCCGGCACGTGAGCGCCGACGACCGACGCGCGATCATCAAGGCCAAGCTCGAGCTGCAGCCCGATCTCGTGACCCCCGAGGAGGAGGCCTTCCTGAACGAACGCTCCTGGATCGAGCACGCGTTTCGGCGTGCACGGCGCCCCATCAGGCGGTTCGCCAAGTGGCTGGGCGGGAAGCCCGCCGAGCCCGGCCCGGGCCGCCCGTCCGTGCAGCGTCGGAAGGAGCGGGAAGCCGCCCTTCGCCAAGAGCCCCCCGGCTGACGCCCCGCCTTCGCCACTAGCCGAGGTTGCCGGAACTGCGACCACGCAGAGTTGTTCGTAGCCGGTGACCTCGCACCCAACCTGCTTGCGCGGGCCCAGCCCCGCGGATTGCGGCCGATTCGCCCCCACGTGGTTGGTCGGCGGCAGGGACGAAGAACTGATGAAGCGACTGACGCACGCGAGCCGGTGGCTCGTACTCGCGACCCTCTGCGCGGAGCTGTCCTGCCCCACCATCCACGGCCAGGACGCCCAGTCGGCCCCCGCGACCGACCCCCGGGCGGACGAAGCCATCGCTGCGCCGCCGGCGTTCAGCAGGTGGTTCTCCCAGACATGCTGGGACGAGGCGTATGCCGTTGAGCGTGCGGCCGGCTACGACAAGCTGAAGGTCGCCGAGGCCATCGAGGCGTGGAAGATCTACGTCGCCCTGTACCCACAGGCCGGGATGGCGAACGAGGCGGCCTGGCACATCACGAGTCTCACCCCGCGCTACAACGACACCCCGAAGACGATCGCGGCCTATGAGAGCTACATCCGGGACTTTCCGGATGGCGATTACGCCCCGGATGCGCTCTGGAACCTGACCTACCAGTACGTCCGCATCCCGGACTGGGACGCCGTCCTCGCCAAGTACGACGAGTTCCTGCGGCGCTACCCGAAGAGCTCCTACGGTGATGTCGCCCTCAACGGCCTCGCCAGTCGCGCGAACACGCTCGAGAACTACGACCTCGCTCTGAACCTCTATAATCAGCTTCTGGAGCGCTACCCGACCAGCGACTACTGCGACGATGCCGTCAGCGCGATCGGCAACATCTACGTCGATCTCGTGAAGCCCGACGAGGCCACCCGGGCCTTCCTCCATCTCGCCAACGAGTACCCGTACAGCAGTCTCGTGGAGTCGGGGATCGAGCAGCTCATCGTGCTGTACTACCAGACCGGCGACCCGATGGCCGCGGTCGAGATGGGGCGCAAGTTCCTCGAGGCCTTTCCACACAGCTACTACACGAAGTACGTGCGCATGTACATGTACTACGCGGTTCGGCGCGCGAGGGTCGCGATCCCCGGCTTCGACCTCGAGATGCCCAACCTCTACAACGACGACGAGCTGGACGAGTACGACCTCTTCCGCAAGGAGCACGACGCGGCGTACGAGGCGGCGGCGAGCGCAGCGAAGATGCAGAACTACGCCGAAGCGGTCCGGCTCTACGACGAGTTCCTGGCGGAGTACCCCAACTCCGACAAGACGGATGATGCCCTCTATGCCATCGGCCAGGCCTTCGACTCGCTGGAGACCTACGCGGTCGCCGCTGGTAAGGCCAAGACCCCGGAGCAGCTCGGCCAGGTCGCGGCCGACTGGCAGTCCGTGACCGGAGGATTCGAGCAGGCGGTGGCGGGGGGCGACCACCCCGTGCGCAGCGCGATCGAGGCGTACATCGTCCTGTCCCAGTCGATGCCGGGCAGCAACTACCGCGATGATGCTCTATACCTTGTCGGGGCGGACTACGAGAAGCTGGAGGACTGGGTCTCGGCGTGCAAGGCTTACCTGGACCTCATTACCATCTACCCCGTCAGCGCGTACGCCAACAGCGCCGTGAGCCGGCTGGATGCGCTGTACCCGAAGCTCCCGCTGAACGGGGACCGCGCCGCGGTCATGGCGACCGTAATGAACGCGTACCCACAGCATAGCCTGGCCGATGACTACCTGTACAAGCTCGCCGTGCAGGCGCTGCTGGATGGCAACGTCTCCGGCGCCCGCGACCTGTTCGCCCGCTACACGGCCGACTACCCGAATCGCTCGCAGGCGGCCGACGCCCTCTTCTGGCAGGGCCGCTGCGAGCAGCTCCTCGGCAACCCCCTGCGCGCGCAGCGGCTGTATGCCCAGCTTGCCGCGAGCTTCCTGCAGAGCGGGCTGGCGGATGATGGCTACGTCGAGTACGGCTACATACGCCGAGGAGAGGATGCGAGGGTCGTGCAGGCGGGCGTGGAGGCGCTCAATCGTGCGGCTCAGGTTGTGGGCAAGCCCCTCGTGGGCTACGACGCGATCGCGCGCGACCACATCCTCCTGATGGCGCCCTCCGACAAGGTGATCGACGTCCGCGCCTACAACCTCCCGGACCACCTCGAGGAGGCCTACGGCCGTCTGGCGCAGTTCATGGGCGGCGCTCCGGCGGATGGCGCGCGCATCGAGATCGTCATCGACGACTCGGTCAACTCCCTCACACCGGGCAACCCGATCCGCATTCCGCCGAGACTTCTCGGGCCGCCTCCAGCCTGGCGCCACTGGTTCGAGGCCGTCGCGCTGGCCTTCGTGAACGACCCGGCCATCGCGCCCGTCACGAACGCCATTCCCGGCCTTGCGCCCGGCGCGGCCCGGTTCGCTTCGGTGCAGTTGGAGGACATGCTCTTCGCCGACCTTGGCGAGATGAACGTCGGCGCCACCAACCTGTCCAACCATCTGCGGGACCTCAACGCCACGAAGGACGCCGCAACTGCGGCGCTCAAGCAGCACGTCCAGAACAAGGGCACAGCCGACAAGATCGACGTGAGCATCGGTCTGGGGATGATGTGGGACGCCTCCGTGCGCCTGGCGGCGGTGCCCGGGGAGCTGATCGACTGGACGCCGCTGACGACGCTCTTCCCGGCGGCACGGAAGGTGCCCCCCGAGGTGGCGAAGCAGGCCGAGTCCCTGGAGCAGAAGGCCGCCCTGGCCGCCTACTGGATCAACACGGGGTTGGGGCAAGATCAGACGGCGGTGCTCAAGAGCTGGGGCTTTCCGCTGACACCGGAGGAACTGGCGAAGGTCAAGGCGGCGGTCGAAGCCGCAGCGCCGCCGGCCGAGGGTCAGCCTCCCAAGGCCGGTTGAGCCGGGAACGCGCCTACGTGCTCGCCGCCTGGATGAAGGCCGTCAGCTTCTTCTCATTCGGGGCGCGGCCGGACGCGATGATCGTGTTGTCCACGATCACCGTGGGTGACATGACAATCCCGTAGGCGGCAGCCTCCGGGTCGGTGGTCTTCAGGACCCGGACCTCAATCTCGGGGAACCGCTCGGTCACCCGCCCCAGAATCGCCTTGGCCTCCCGGCACTTGCTGCACTCCACCTCAGCCGTCACCAAGACGATGTTCACGACGCGCCTCCGCTCTTCCCGGCCTTCGCTGCCGAGGAGGGCGGGCCCGACTTGGGGGAACCATGGCCCGGGCTGCCGATCTTGGACGGCGGCAGTTTGTGGTTGGCCGGCGTACCGTACTCTTCCCGGAACACGACGTCCAGGGCGCTCAGGAACTCCCGGTCACCCCAGCGGTCGCCAATGTTGCTGGTGGTGTCCACTGTCCTCTTACTGCCGTCGTCGCCGCGAACCTCGAATTCCTGCTCCCCGTTGATGGCGACGCCGGAGCAGTGCATCCCGGATTCCGTCTGGAGTTCCCCGCCCTTCGCACTGTCGAAGTCGATGAACAGAACCTGGACCTTGCCCTTGTTGGCCTGCCACACGCGATAGGCGAAGTCCGCGGTCTCGTTACCGCAGCTCGAATGGCCGGGGAAGTAGACCTCGATCTTCACTTTGGCGGAGGGGTCACCCGCCCGGCCGATGCCGTCCTTGAGCTGCACCGGGAGGCTGCCCAGCGACGCCTGGGGCATCGCCGGCCCCTTGCTCTGTGCGGGGGGCGGGGGCGGCGGACCGGTCGGTGCCTGCCAGCCGGGGCCGGGGGCCAGCAGACAGACGGCAACCACAAGGCCCAAGGCGCCGGCTACGCCCAGCAGCTGCCATTTGCGGTTCGGTCGTCCCATTCTGCGCTCACCGTCCAGTCAGGCTCAGTGGAGCAGCCGTCCGAGAATCTCCCAGAGGGGGAACGGGTCGGGCCTCCCCGTGGTACACGGGCAGACATACTGGCCGATGTACACGCGGAAGACCTGCCCGATCACCGCCGCCAGTACCGTGATCATCACGACGTACACGAGCGTTTTCCTGGTGCCCACCGCCCGTCCGAGCAGGATCATGCCCGGGAGGCTCAGGCCCGGTCCGGTCAGCAGGACGATCAGCCCCAGATGGGCGGGCATGTCGTTCAGCTTCAGGAACGCCTTGACGAACGCGATCTCCGAGAGCATCGGGAAGTACATGATCGACCCGAAGGCTGACGCCAGAAAGGCCGATTGCCACCGATCCCCCCCCTGGCTGGTCAGTCCCAGGCTCTGCAGGGCCGTCAGCTTCACGTGTACCGCGAGATAGCCGATGACCAGAACGCTGACCAGCAGAATGGGAACGACCATCCTCACGAGCTTCCAGGTCTCGATCCCCCAGTCCTTCAGGGCCTCTCGGTCGAACCAGCGCCAGCACAGGAGGCCCGTGATGGCGGCCAGCCCAAGCATGACGGCGATCTTGACGGGCCAGGTCAGGATGGACACTTCCTGCTGCTTCATGCTCCCGATGACCATCAGCAGGAACAGCATGCCCAGCAGGCCCGCCACGTGGCGACCGGAGTGCGCCTGCACGGTCAGCGCCGCCGCCGCAGCCACCTCCTCCTGGCGTTTGGCCTCCTCGCGCCGGAACAGGAGCGTCAGAAGCAGGCCGGCCACGACGCCGATGACGGGCACTGCCAGCATTCGCCAGAGCCCCAGCCGCCAGCCGATGACCTGGTACACGAACACCAGGCTCACGAGGTTGACCGCCGGTCCGCAGTACAGGAACGTGATCGCCGGCCCGAGGCCCGCTCCGCGCCGGTAGATGCTAACGAACAGCGGCACGATGTTGCACGAGCAGACCGCCAGCACACATCCTGAGACCGCGGCGACGGCGTAGGCAACGGGCTTCCTCGCCGTCGCCCCGAAGTACCTCAGCAGCAACGGCGGCGGCACGAACACCGCGATGGCTCCGGCCATGATGAACGCCGGGAGCACAACCGTGAAGGCTTCCCAGTTGAGGATGCAGCAACTGAAGACATCGACAACCTCGATAAGGGTACCGTTCCCCGCCACGAGGCGGCGTCCACCTTCCTCCGGTATGGGCCGCCGCCCCCAAACCCCCTGCGTCGGCCGGCAAACCACTAACCACCAACGCTGCCCCCCCTGCGGGTTCCTCCCCGAAGGCGCCGCGCGCGGAAAACCCAGAACCTCGGGCTGCCTGCGTTGTCCAACCGAGGAGTCGAACCGATGGCTGAGCCGAGACCAACCGGCCCAGCCTGCGTGTGTGCACGCCTGCCCTCACCCAACCGAAGGAGTGCCGCCGGTGAAGGTTCCTGTCTGTGATCTGAAAGCCGGCTACGCGCCGATCCGCGACGAGGTGCTCAAGGCAATCGGCGAGTGCCTGGAGGGCATGCAGCTCTTCCTGGGGCCGAACGTGCAGGCGTTCGAGACCGAGTGGGCCGACTACTGCCGCGTCTCGCAGTGCGTCGGCCTCGCCAGTGGCACGGACGCGCTTGTCCTGCTGCTGAAGGCCTGCGGGGTCGGTCGAGGCGATGAGGTCATCACCTCACCCTTCACCTTCTTTGCCACCGTGGAGGCCATCGGCCACGTCGGCGCGACCCCCGTCTTCGTAGACATCGACCCGCAAACCTACTGTCTCAATCCATCGCTGCTCGAAGCCGCCGTGACCGCGCGCACCCGTGCCGTCATCCCCGTGCACTTGTACGGGCACCCGGCTGAGATGGACCCGATCAACGCGATCGCCCGCCGCCACGGACTGCGGGTCTTCGAGGATGCCGCCCAGGCGCACGGCGCCGAGTACGAGGGCCGAAGGACCGGCTCCCTGGCAGACGCCGCCGCCTTCAGCTTCTATTTCACCAAGAACCTGGGCACCTACGGGGAAGCCGGTGCAGTGACCACCGACGACGAGGGCATCGCCCAGGCCCTCCGCGAGCTGCGCAACCACGGGGAGACGTCGAAGTACGTCCACGACCGGATCGGGTACAACAACCGCCTGGACGAGATCCAGGCCGCCATCCTGCGCATCCGCCTGCCGCTGCTGGACGAGTACAACAGCCGCCGCCGTGAGATCGCGGCGCGCTACAACGAGGCGCTATCCGACACCAGCCTCATCTTGCCCTCCGAGGCTTCTTGGGCGAAGCACGTGTACCACCTGTACGTGGTCCGCAGCACGCGCCGCAACGCGCTGGCCGAGCACCTCACGGAGCGCGAGATCGGCTTCTCGCTGCACTACCGGTGCCCGTGTCACCTTCAGCCGGCGGTCACCGAACTGACCGGCAAGCCGCCTAGCCTCCCCGTCGCCGAGTCGGCAGCCGAGCAAGTGCTCGGTCTCCCCATGTACCCGCAACTCACCGACGAGCAACAGGACTACGTGATCGAGGCTGTTCGGGCGTTCGAGCAGGCCTGAGGCTCAGAACCGGCGGAAGCCTTCCTCGATGGGTTGCGTCTCGAGGCGGTCCTTCAGGGTGCCGGTTCTCACGGCATCGGCGAGGAGGGCGACAGACGCGTCCACGGCCTCCAGCGTCTGCTCGATGTCGTCATCGCCGTGGCTGTAGGTCACGAACAGCAGGCCCCCGCGCCGGATCAGCACGCCGCGCTTCGCCGTCTCCTGCAGGAAGAGGGACCACGCATCGGCGTTGAGTTCCGCCTCCGGGTAGCTGAACCGCGGGCACGCCATCGGCGCCAGGCCCGTGCAGTCAAACGGTACGCCGTGCCGCTTGCCGGCCTCGGCGAAGCCCTCCATCAGCTTCTCGCCATGCGCCCACAGGTGCGGGTGGACGGGCTTGTCCCGATACTCCTGCAGGCAGGCGCAGACGGCCGCGAGGCTGAGGCACTCGCCGCCGTACGTCACGCTGATCAGCAGCTCCGAAGCGATCTCCATGACCGCGCGCCTGCCGCACACCACCCCGAGCGGCATGCCGTTCGCCACGCCCTTCGCAAAGCACGCGAGATCAGGCGCCACACCGTAGTACTCCTGTGCGCCGCCCGGCGCGAGGCGGAAGCCCGTCACGATCTCATCGAAGGCGAGCAGCACCCCATACCGGTCGCACAACTCCCGCACGCCCGTCAGGTAAGCGGGATCGGGCGCCGTCCCGCTCACCGCGTCGAGGAACACGAGCGCAACCTGGTCGGCCTTCTCATGCAGGATGGACTCCAGCGCCGGGAGGTCGTCGTACGGGAAGCTCTGCACCGTCGAGCGCAGACACTCCGGCACGCCCCGCGCATTCGGAGTCGTGTGTTGGGCGGTCCACTGGTCGGCCCAGCCGCGATAGCCGCAGTTGAGGATCAGCTCCCGCCCCGTGTAAGCCCTCGCGATGCGCGTGGCCGCCGTCGTCACCTCCGCCCCGCCCTTCAGGAAGCGCACCATCTCCGCGCACGGGACCGTCTCGCAGATCATCTGCGCCGCCATGATCTCCAATGGGTGCAGCAGACCGAAGACGATCCCCTTCCGCAACTGCGCCGCAATGGCGTGATCGACCGCCGGGTAGCAGTAGCCGAGCACAATCGGCCCGAGCGCCATGATGTAGTCGATGTACTCGTTCCCATCCACATCCCACACGCGACAGCCCTTGGCGCGCTCGACGTAGATCGGGAACGCGCCCGGCGCATATCCCTGCGGCCGCTTCGACATCGTCTGCGACCCGCCGGGGATCAGCTCAACGGCCTTCGCGTACAGCTTCTCGGAGAGGTCCAGCCTCAGTGGTTGGCGCATCGGTCGCTCCCGCGCGTCCTCACAGATACACCGGCTGCCCGCTTCTCAGCGATTCGTGGATCGCCGCCGCGATCGCGACCGCCGCCCGCGCGTCCTGCGGCGAGATGACGGGCGCGCGGTCGTGCAGCACGCAGTCCGCGAAGTGCTCCAGTTGCGTGCGCAGCGCACCGGCCTGCTCACCGTGCAGCTGCGGACCGTAGAGGATGTCGGGCCGCGTGGCGCGATTAGGGCCGATGATTGTGCAGCCCTCGTCACCAACGGTGACGCGCACCATCCCCTTCGTGCCGATCACCTCCAACCTCGCATCCAGCGTGCAGGGGATGCCCTTTGGCATCACCCAGCACGTCTCCAGGCAGCCGACCGCGCCGTTCTGGTAGCGAAGCAGCGCCATGATGCTGTCTTCGGCGGCGATGTTGGCCAGGACCTTCGAGGCGGACTCGGCGTGCACCTTCGCCGCCTCGCTGCCCACGAACCAGCGCATGAGGTCCAGGTCATGGACCCCCAGGAAGAACGCGACCGACGTGCGCGGGCCGATCCGCCGGCCCGAGTCGATGATGTTGTTGCGCCGCCCGTAGACCTGGATGATGTCGCCGACCGCGCCGTCGTCGATGGCCTGCTTCGCGACCGCGTAGCGCGGGTCGAAGCGCACCACATGCCCGACCATCAGCTTGACGCCAGCCGATTCGCACGCCCCGATGATCGCGTCGCAGTCCTCCAGGTCCGTGGCCAGCGGCTTCTCCAGCAGGATGTGCTTCCCGGCCGCCGCCGCGACGAGGCATGGCTCGACATGCTTCTGGTCATCGGTGCAGATGCTGACGATGTCCACGTCCGGCCGGTTGATCGCCGCCTCGAGCGAAGCCGCGGCCTCGCAGCCCAGCTCCCCCGCGATGCTCTGCGTGCGCTCGCCGACGATGTCGTACACGGAGACCAGCCGCGTCGTCCCCAACTGGCTCCAGATGGCGGCATGACGCTCGCCCATCATGCCCAGGCCGATGACGGCCGCGCCGAGTCTATCTGCCACGTTTCCTCGCTCCCTTCGCCGCCAGCTTGCGGGGCTTGATGGGTGTGCCCGCGACGTACGACGCCACCAGATGCGCGCAGTTGACCAACGCCTCGGGGTGCGCGATCTCGCAGCCATGTGTGTTCTCGGTCGGGAAGCCGATCAGCGCCGACCGACCCGCCAGACCGTACTTCGCCGCCGCGCTCGCATCGCTCCCATACCCGCGAACCACCATCCGCTGGGGCTCGACGCCGAGCTTCGCACTCAACGCACAAAGTTGGTCGGCCAGCGGCTTGTCATAGATGAAGCTCGCGTCCATGTAGAAGACCACCGGTCGCGCGCCGACCTCCACGGGATACTCCGGCGCGACCGGCGCGACGTCCAGGGCGATCACGACGTCTCCCGGCAGGCTCCGCGCGGCAAACACGCCGCCCACGCAGCCCGGCTCCTCCGTGGAGGTGAAGCAGATGTACGTGTCCTGACGCGGCTTGCGGCGCCCCTCCTTGAGCAGCCTCGCCGCGAGCAGCAGCACAGCCACCGCGCCCTTGTCGTCCAGTGCGTACCCCGCCACGTACTCGCCGAGGAACGTCGGCGCCTTGCGTGCGCGGCTCAAGCACACACGGGTGCCGATGGCGATGCCCTTCTTCGCCAGCTCCTCGCGGCTGAGCTTGCAGTCGAGGCGCACCTTGTCCCACGAGAGCGGCTGACTCGTCTTGGCCGCGTGAACATCCGCCGACAGCGCGCTGACGTGCTTGCTGCCGATGCCCAGGATGCCGGTCACGACCTCGTCGCCCAACACGTCCAGCGGCCCCTCGCCATAGACCCACGGCAGCGACCCGCCGAGCGGCTCCAGCCGCATCTTGCCGTCGTCCTCGATCCGTGCGACCATGCACCCGATCTCGTCCTTGTGCGCCATCAAGCGTACCGGCGACCCGCTGCCGGCACCCTCGATCAGCCCGATCACGTTCCCCGCTTCGTCCTCCCACACGCGCGAGCACAGCGGCCCCAGCTCGGCAACGCACAGTTCGTTCATCTCCCCCTCGTGCCCCGAGGGGGAATGTGTCGTCAGCAGTCGGCTCAACAGATCGCCCAGCATGTCTCGCATCATCTGCTCCTACCAATCAAGCTCGACGGCTTCGCCCGTCTCCGCCGCCTCGACGACGGCGCACAGCGTCTTCGTGATCGCCAATCCGTCCTCGCCCGCGATGAGGGGCTCCCCGTCCTCAAGGACGCAGTCCACGAAGTGCTCGATGGCCAGCCGCACGAAGCCGGTCGGCTCCCCCATCACATCGCCCGCGAGATAGCCCGGCTGCTCGTACTTGCCGTCGGTCGCGCGCACGTGCACGGGTAGCAGCGGATCGACGTTCACGTAGCCCCTCGTGCAGATAAGCTGGAACTTCGAGTCCACGATCCACGGCAGCGTCTCCGGCAGAATCCAGCAGCTCTCGAAGTTGCCGACACACCCGTTCTGAAACTCGATGGTGGCCTGGTAGAAGTCGGGCGTGTCGATCCCCATCTCCCGCAGCACGCCGTAGCGCCGAACCGCCGTCACGCGCTTCGCCTCGCTCGCGAAGTACCATCGCGCGATGTCGAACCGGTGGCAGATCAGCCAGTGCGGCAGCCGCGTGTTCGCCGACCACGAGAGCATCTTCGTCGGCACATAGAGCGTGTTGTTCAGGCGTGCGTAGCAGTACAGCGGGTCGCCCAGCGTGCCCGCGTCGAGCGCCTCCTTCGTCTGGCTGAAGGCCAGCATCCAGCGGTTGCTCCAGTTCACCATCAGCTTCCGGCCCGCGGCCTTCTGCGCCGAAACGATGGCCTCCGCATCCGCAACCGTCGTCGCCATCGGCTTCTCGAGCAGCACATGCTTCCCCGCGCGGAAAGCCTTCTCCGCCGCATCCCTATGGAGGTGGTCCGGGAGCGCGATGGAGACCGCATCCACATCCTCGCGGGCGAACAACTCCTCGTAGCTCGAGCACACTGCGCCGACCGCGCACTTCGCTGCGACCTGCTGGGCGCGGTCCGCGTTTGCATCGCACACCGCCGCAACGCGCGCCCTCGGCGCCGCCTGGTAGCACTTCACATGCCCCTCCCCCTGGATGCCCACCCCAACCACGCCGACGTTGAGAACCTCCCGGGACACCGTCTGCGGCATCGGGTCGCACCTCCCCTTCCGAGTTGAGCACGGGGCCGTTCCCCCTCGCGAGCCACATCCCCTTGTGTGCTCGAAGGCCTTGACATCCGGGCCGGGTCTGCGCTCCCCTCCCGACGGTGCCGACGTGGCGGAATCGGTGGATTCCGGGACGCGATCCGCGCCTTCTTCACCTGGGCGTGTGAAGAGGGGTATGCGCCGGCGAACCCGGCGGCTCGCATTCGACGAGTCCGCGAGACCCGCAAGATCGTGCCGACCTTCAGCGAGGCGGACCTCCGGGCGCTCCTCGCTCAACCCGACGCCAGGACCTTCACCGGCCTCCGCGATCTCACGTTCATGCTCCTCCTGCTTGATACGGGCATCCGCCTCTCCGAGGCGACCGGGCTGCAGCTTGACGACGTGGACTTCACGGGCCTCACGCTGAAGGTCATGGGGAAGGGGTCGAAGGAACGGTTGGTCGGCTTCTCGTCCGCGTTCGCCGCCCGCCTGCAAACGTACCTCGCGCGGCGCTCTTCGGCGCTCAGGAGCGTCGGCCTCGCCGCCTGCCCGTGGTTGTTCGTGAACTACTACGGAGGCAAGGTGGGCAGCCGGGTCCTGCAGGAACGGCTGCGGCTGTACGGTGAGCGCGCGGGCCTCGCCCACGTCCGCGTGAGCCCCCACGTGTTTCGGTACACCCACGCCGTGCACTTCGTGCGCCACGGCGGAAGCCCGTTCCACCTGCAGAAGGCCTTGGGTCACAGTGACCTCTCCATGACGAGGCGGTACTGCGAACTGGCCGACACCGACTTCCTGAGCGCCCAACGTGAACTGAGTCCCGTCGCCATGCTCAACCTCGATCCGAGGAGGCATCCTCGCCTCCGGGAGTGCGGCGTGACATCCGCCGACCCCGCACCGGCGGAACCTCCCACGTCGCGAGCGGCGAGAAGGGCCGCATCTCGTCCTTCACATCCCGCGGCGCCTGCTCGCAGTAGCGACGGGTCATCCCGAGGTCGGAGTGGCCGAGGACGTGCATGAGTCTGAGGGAGTCGCCGCGTTGCCGGATGAGGTTGGGGCCGTAGGTGTGCCTCAGCGTGTGCCACGAGACCCTCACGCCCTCGATCCCCGCGCGCTCGCCCAACTGCTTCAGCCATCCCTGCGCCGTGCGGACGGCGAGCCGGTCGCCCCACTGGTTTGGGAACAGGCACGGGGAATCGGGTTGGTCGGTCCCTTCGAGCGCCTCCCTCCTGGCCCGCAGGTAGGGCCGCAGCTCGCGCATGAACTCCCGGCTCAGCCCCACCGGCCTCTGCTTGTTCTCCTTGCCGATCATGGTCACGACCCCTCGCGTGAGTTCCTCAGTCACGTGCACCGACAGGGCCTCGTGGATTCGGAGCCCCGTGTCGAGGACGAAGAGGAAGAGCACCCGATTCCGATGGCACGCGAACGAGGAGGTGTCAGTCTCCGCGAGGAGGCGTTGCACGTGCTCGGGGGTCAGCTCGGGGAGAAGCCGCTCGGGGAGCTTCTTCTTCTTGATGCCAGCGAAGGGGTTGTGGGAGACGTAGCCCTTGTCCACCATCCACGCGGAAGAGCGCCGGAGGTGCCCGAGGAGTTCGTTCCGCCGCTTCACGCGCACGGGTCCTCGGTCGGACAGACCGTGCTTCTCGGCGTACCGGAGGAAGGCGCGTGCATCAGCCTCGATCAGGCGCTCGACGCACCCATGCCTGAGGGTCTCACTCATCCAGCGTGCGAAGGGGTCGAGCGCAAACTGGTACTGGTCAACCGTGCCGGAGGCGCAGCCTTCGTCGCGCTTCTCGTCGAGGAACTCCTCGACTGCCTCGCCCCACGTCGGCGTCACGCCCGCACCATCGGGTACGAACCCGGTCGGGCCGCCACGAGGCGGCGCGCCATCCAGGGAGGACTGCGAGGCCTCAGCGTTGGGCGTCGGATTGAGGTCCGGTGCGTGTGTCATAGCGCACCGCCTTCCCCGCCTGCGGTCAGGTGACGCACGGTCGTAGCCGGGCGCCGCTCACTCCTGAGGACGCCGGCGGCTTCGAGACGACGAAGCACGCGGAAGGCGGTAGCACGGGAGCACCCGACCAGGGAGGCCAGGGCGTCTCCCGAGAGAGGCACTGAACTGCCCTCGCTGGACTCGCCTGCGAGGAGCGTGTAGACGCCGAGAAGGTCCGGCTCGTGGCTCAAACGGCGGAGGACGTTAGCGGGTACAGAAACAGAAGAAGCGGACATGGCAAGCCTCGGGTCCGAAGCGCCTGCCTATCTGGCAGGTGCGCTCCTGACACTCGGCCTGCGGTCCGCCCCGGAGGGGCTACACCACGGCTGCGCCGTCTTGGCGCAACGCGAAGGCATAGCACACAACCTGATGGACTGGACCTCCGCCCGCCCCCTGGGGCGCAACGGAAGCGCACAGCACGGCGCCGCAAGTCCGACACGACTACCCTCTCGGTGCGTTGACAGGGGGTCCCCACGAGGCACCGCTCGTGCCGCGCTGGTTGCGACTCCGCCCGCCGCAGTCTCCCCTGGGACTGAGCACGCGGTCTACGAGTCCGCCGGCTTGGCGGTTCGCAACGGCGCTTCGTCGGACGTAGGTGTCTCCCTACGCAGTTCTACCCTACGAGACGAGAGACCCGCGTGTCAAGGGGTTGAGACGAGCGCCTGGCTTGCGGCTCGGCGCTCTTCGAGGCGAACGCCTTCGAGGAGTCTGTGCGGTGCACTCCGTTGGCTGTGCTGAGGTGAACCGAGGCCCGGGAGCGTCGCCGGGTGCTTGCGAGGCTATCTGCCCGCCTCCAGCGCCCTGCCGCAACCGTGCGCGTTTCAGACGCCCACCCGCTAGACGCTGTTGTCGGTGGGGCCAAGGCTGACCATCGCAGGACCCTAGCTACATGGGTCATCGGCCATGGGTCGCGCTGGTCAGGCGGACACGTGAGTGGCGAGTTCGGCGGCGCGTTGGGAGTGTCCTTGGCGCCCCGTGCGGGGAATACTGACCCTTGACTTCACCTTGGTCATCTCGACATTTGGTGCATCCCGCGCCGTGAGCCCCTACGCCGCTCGGCCAGCCGATGTCGCTGCCAAGCCACCACATCGAGATGACGAATGTCTACCATATCAAAGTACACGTAATGAGCTCCTCGCCCCCGCCCCCCATCCATGCCCCCGTCGGCCTGCTCTGCCCCGGGCAGGCTCAAGACTGCCACGCCGGTGGAACCAGAACTGGGGCAACCAGAAGCAGACCAAGACTGATACTGAACCTGGACTCGTTTCAGGGGGAAAGGTCACCCTCGGAGCATGAACGGGTCGAAGTGGATCGTCCAACAACGCTCAACACACGTCGCCAGTACGCTTACCAGCTGACCAGCAACCCGCACGTCCCCGACAGGAGATGCCCGCTCATCTCCACTACCCACTCTTGCCCCCACGTAGCATTGCGTCAAGCCCCCGGAGAAGCCACCCCATCTCATGTAGGTCTCCGGCATCGATCTGGCGGGCAGGCGCGGACGGAACTCGAACTGCGCAGACAGGATCCTGCACATGTGGTGGCTGCTTCCAGGAGATTTGGCGGCCTGAGGGGGAGAGCTGGCGATGGGCTCGCGTTGCCTGCTGCGAGGCCGCTCGGTCGCGCACG
>Ga0194110_10004650_pt1 | contig 16529 bp, 17 predicted proteins | sample TA2Kig1200mmetaG_FD_146192 | JGI IMG/M metagenome (GOLD analysis project Ga0194110, IMG submission 146192) | Freshwater microbial communities from Lake Tanganyika, Tanzania - TA2015032 Kigoma Deep Cast 1200m | ecosystem: Environmental > Aquatic > Freshwater > Lake | place: Tanzania: Lake... | reverse complement strand
AGGTGGAGAGGTGCATTTCCAGAAAGGCATTCGTTGCCATCACCATCAGCCACACTGGCGGCAGCATCACCTTGTCCGTGCCCATCCATCGCAGGAACGCCGGGGTCAGGGGAATCGTCACGGCCGTGAGAATGGCAAAGGTGCCGATTTGCAGCCACAGACGCTCGCGGAAGACGTGCCGCATCCCCGCCACGTCCCCCCGGGTCCGTTGCTCGGCCAGCAGTGGCCACTTAACTTGGGTCCAAGCCATGGCAACGCTCTGGACGACGCCCATGATCTGAAGCGACAAGCCATACTCCGCGTTGGCGGTGAGGCCAAGCTTAGCGAGGCAAAGGAATGCCATGGCCTGACCGCCGAAGTAATTCCCCAGATTCAACAGGCCGACCCGGCTCGCATTGGGCCACAGGCGGGCGAGCAAATCCCGGCAGACCTCAGCCGGCGTCGGCGTGGCCGGCCCGGGACCGAGGGCTTCTAGACAGGCGCGCCGGGCCAGCGTGCGCTGCACCAGCACGGCGGCGAATCCCGCGAGGGGCACGCTCAACAGCCCCGCCCCCAGCCAGAGCAGCAGCGCGCTGCCTGCCAGTTTGAGGAAGTAGGCGATGAAATTATACCGCGCAAAGAGCACCATGCGGTTTAATCCCATGAGATAGGCGCTCCACCAACTCGCATAAACCTCCCAGATCGCCACCGTGAGCGTCACCGCCCATGCCAGCCAAGTCCACGCGGGCGCGCTCGTGTCCGCCACTCCCATGGCGACTAATGCTGACCCCAGCGGTCCGATCAACACCGCCGCCAGCAGCGCCAGCCGGCTATACAGCCGCTGCGCGGTGGCCAAGAGCTGCCTCATCAACACCGTATTGGGTGGGGCCGGTTCCGCCGGGGATAGCTCGACGCCAAACACCGGCAGATTCTTCCCTCCTGCCGCCGCATGGCTTACCGCCCTCCACACCGCGCCGCTGAATCCAAAATCCAGGATAGGTGCCAGCGCGCCGAGGCCCAACAGCACGTAATGCATGCCCAGATCAGCCGGGGAGAGGCGGAGCACCAGCAGTGGGAGCAAGAGAACTCCGGAGGCCAGCCGCAGGCCGTTCATCCCCCAGGACCAGATCACCGCGGACTGGGCCGCACGGGCCAGAAGCTGGCGCACGGTATCCATGACTCAAACAGCCCAGCCGGCCTGCAGCCGGCGGATCAGTTCCGTCCGCGTCGCGAGCAAGGCCACATAGTTAGGTCCAAGGAAGTGTTCCATTGCGGCGTCGTGCTCGCGGAAGTCCACGTAGTTCGCATACAGCTTGCCGATCACGTAGCCCTTCGGCTTCAGCAGATCGTAGAAGTCCCGGAGGTAGCGCCCGCCTTCGTGCTCGAACTGGATGGCCAGCACGCGCCCTAAACTGAGCATCTCGTTGAAGCCCGACAGCACTTCGAAATCCGCGCCCTCGGCGTCCACCTTGAGGAAGTCCACCCGCTCAAGCTTCAATTCCCGGCACACTTGGTCGCCCGAGCGCACCTCGGCGCGCTCCACCCGATGTGGCACATGGCTGTGCAGCGGCACACGCAGCCCGCTCAACACGCTGGCTTCGCCGGCATAGGCGAAGAAATTCACTTCGCCTGACGTCGCCGACAGGCCGAAGGAATGCACCGCTATTCCGCTCTGACCGGCGAAGCGGGCGGTGAGCTGGGTCGCGGTCGCGGGATTCAACTCGAATGCATGCACCACCGCCCCTGACCAGCGTCGGCGTGCCATGGCCGTCCAGTCGCCCACGTTTGCGCCCACGTCAAACAGGACGGGGGCGGAACCCTCCACGGCCTGCGCGAGCAGGGCGGATTCTCCGTTGCGTTCCACGTCATAGCCGGGGTGCTCCGAGGCGCGATGGAGGTTCTTGCACAGCCGCGCCAGCCGCGCCACGAACCGGTTGCGTCGGTGGTGATGGATGAAGAACCAAATGGATTCCTTGAAGCTCATGGAGCCGGCAGCCGGGCGGGCGACAACATCGGGCGACGATAGGCATCCGTCCCCCGCCACGGCAAGTCTTAGCGGATTCCTGCCGGCTCTTGGGCGATCGTTTCCTCCAGCAGGCGCAGCACCTCGCCCGCCACCGCGCGCGCGGTGAAACGTCTGCGCCACGTCGCGCTGATCTTGGCCGGGTCGCGCCGGCCTGCGCGCCAGGCCGCCAGCTCTTGTCCCACCGCCGCCGCCAGCCGGGCATCGGAACGGTCGGCGGCCAAGGTGCCGGACGCTTCGGAAGTGAACCAGTGCATCGAGGGGATCTCCGCTGGGCCAACGACTGCGCAGCCGCAGCAGAGGGCCTCAGCCGAGGCGATGTGAAAACTCTCGGTTCTGGAGGTGCAGAGCATGACCTGCGCCCGCTGCATTGCGGTCACCAAGTCCAAGTGCGGCACCGGCCCGGCGAGCGTGATGCGCGCCCGCACCGCATCTGGCAGCCGGGCCAGTTCGCGGCGCAGCAGTGCTTCCCCTTCGCCAAACAGATGCGCGCTGGCCGACGGTTCCGCAGACAATGCCGCACTCAGCACCCGTGCCAGTTTGGGCGCGTCCTTGAAGGGGCTTTTCCATCGGCCCGCCGCGAGAATGACCGGCTGCTTAACTCCGTCGGTGAGCGGCTGGAACGCATCCAGCACTGGATGCGGCAGCACGCGCAGCCGGGTGACGAGGTCGGCGCGGCCCAGGCGGCGGAGCAGCTCGCTGAACCGTTCACATGCCGCTGGCGATTCGATTGTGACGAGGTCTGCGTGCGCCAAGTGCGCGCACATGGGGCCGTCGTGGGCCGCCCGCACAGTGTAAAAGAGCAGCGTCTTGAAGGCGGCGGCGAGACGGGGCATCGGATGGCTGCGCTCGCGGTGGTAAAGGCTGAGAAAATCGAAGTATCGCTGGACATCGAGCCGGGGGCTTTTGTCGCCGTTCGAATCGAGCCGCACCACCAGGCGCAGCCCGGCCGCCTTGATCGCCCGGGCCACTGGTTCGAAGCGCGGTGCCCCCCAAGAGTTGAGCACCACGCCCGCCGCGTCCCAGCGTGACCACCATGCTGGATTCTTGAAGTCCTCCAGCCGTCCCAAGATGAGCGGCGCGTCCGGGGAGGCGGCGGGTTCGCCCAGCAGCACCAACCGCGCGTCTCGGCCCAGTTCGCGCAGGCCGAGGCAGAGCAGGCCCGCGTCACGCTCCCAAAAGAGCGGGTTTCGCTCATGCGCGAGGGGGATGGCCGTCAGCCATTTCGCCGCCCCGGCCATGTGCCCGTCCGCGTTCACTCGTGCGGCTGCTCAATAGCCCTTTGCAACACACTCTCCTCCGCGCGCCGCCGCGCCGGCAGGATGGCGCAGGCGTCCTTGCAGCCGAAGAGGCGGCTGAGGAGGTGGCGGTTGCGGCTGACCCACATGTAAATCCGCTCGGCCACCCAGATGACGCCGGGAATCCACAGCACCAGCGCCAGCGGAATCAGCAGCGGCATCCGCATCCCAACGAACCGCAGGCAGCGCGCGCCACGATGGATCTTGCTCTCCGTGGTGATGCAATGGATCGCCTCGAGCAATGCCTCGCGCGTGAGCGTGGGCGCGACGCGGGCCACCTCGGGATCTGCGATGGGCAGCAGCCGCAATGCGTCAAACCAATCCAGCCACGTCAGCAGCTTCATTTGGAAAGTGCAAAGCGGGCATTCGCCGTCGTAGAGGACAAGGTGGCGATCAGAAGCAGACACGACGATAGTAAAGGATAAACCCGGCGGATCGTCAAACGTGGTGCCGAACCATTGGCTGGTTTGTGTGAGTTCGCGCTTGGTTCACCGCTGGGGCGCGACTACAACCGCGCGTCATGTTACGTGTGTTTGACTGGCTCACGAATCTCTTCCCGTTGTGGGCCGTGTTGGGCGGCGGGCTGGCACTGGTGCAGCCGGAGCTGTTCACTTGGTTTAGCGGGCGGTTCATCGTGTGGGGTCTTGCAGCCATCATGCTTGGCATGGGTCTCACTTTAAGGGTGGAGGACTTTCAGCGCGTGCTCAGGATGCCTAAGGCCATTGCTGTCGGGTTTATCGCGCAATATTCCATCATGCCGTTCCTCGGTTGGGCCATTGCAAGCGTGTTGCCGCTGGAGAAGCACTTGGCTGTGGGGCTTATTCTTGTGGCGTGCTGTCCCGGAGGAACGGCGTCGAACGTCGTTACCTTTCTCGCACGGGCGGACGTGCCGTTGTCGGTGTTGATGACGATGTGTTCGACGCTGGCGGCCGTGATAATGACGCCGCTGCTGACCAAATGGCTGGCCGGTGCGCTGGTGCCGGTGGACGCTTGGGGATTGTTCTTGAGCACGGTTCAGGTGGTGCTTGCGCCAGTGCTGTTGGGCTTCGTGTTGCACCATCATGCGCCCCGGCTGGTGGCGTGGGTGCTACCGGTTGCACCGGTGGTGTCGGTGGGGCTCATCACGCTAATCGTGGCAAGCATTATTGGGCAGAGCGCGGGGCCCATCCGCGCGTCGGGTGGGGTGTTGTTGCTGGCGGTGTTCCTCCTGCACGCAGGCGGGTTCGGACTCGGTTACGGGTTTGCGAAGCTGTTTGGTTATGACCGGCCGGTTTGCCGCACGATGGCCATCGAGGTAGGGATGCAGAATTCTGGGCTAGGCGCCACGCTGGCAAAACTGCATTTCCCTGGCACGCTCGTACCGGTGCCGTGCGCGGTATCAAGCGTGTTCCATTCGGTCATTGGCAGCCTGCTGGCAGGTTGGTGGCGTTGGCGGGCGGAGCGGGAGGGAGAACGAGGGGCGTAGTGCGTGGCGGGTGGAAACATTGCTGGCGGCCGGCTTCTCTCGTCCCTCGCGCATGTGTTACGTTACGAACTTGCGCTCGTATAGCGGCGCAGTGCTATGCGCCAGAGCAGTTCTGATGCGGCACAGATGAGCGCAGCCAGCGCGAGTAGCAGTAGCATTTCCAGAGGTGAGCTAAGTTTGTCTACCAGCATCTTCACCGGCACGTTCGAGACCAACAGCATTGGCAGAACGAAGGTAAAGACTGCCTTAAAAAGCCCGCGGAACGCTTCGTCCGGGAGGCGCGCGATGTTGAAGAGATTATAATAGCCCCACACGATGCCCTGCGCGCGCACGGTCCAAAAGCTCGTCGCTGCGAGCATGAGCATCAAAGACGAGTGGATAAGTACGCCCACGAGCACAAACAGCAGAAAGCCCGCAACCTGCGTCAAGCCCGGCACATGGTTGAGCCGGTGTAGCGCATAGCCAATGACGCACAGTGCTCCGGCGGCGTTGACGAACCCGCCGAGGTCTACCTGCCGAAAGCTGACGAGGAACCGCGTGTTCACCGGCAGCAGCAGCATGAAGTCGAGCTTGCCGGTGCGGATATGCTCGGAGAGTGCGGCGAGATTGGTCAGAAAAATCGCGGTGAAGAGTTGCTGGATAAGGTGGCTGGCCCCAACGAGCGCCACAACTTGCCACTTGGTCCAGGAACCAATGTGTTCGGTGTGTAGGTAGAGCACGCTGATGAATGTGAGTTGAAGCGCGAACCACAGGCCCTCCACCACAATCCACATGAGGAAGTTTACCTTGAAGCCCAACTCACGGATGACGGAGTTGCGCCACAGCGCAGCATAAAGCGAGAGATAACGCGAAACGCGGTATGCGGAGTGCGGATCGTTTTCTTGGCACCCAGCCGATACGCCTTTCGTCATTTGTGCTCGGTCACTCATTTTAGCCTCCCACCGCTGAGTATTTGCGGATGCCTCGCCGCCACACACCTCGCGCCACGGCATACGCGGCTGCCACCCAGAGGAATTGTACCAGCACGCCCAGCCAAATTGCTTCGCCGGACACGCGGCCAAGCCACACGCTAACGGGGAAAAAAAGCATGTAAGGAAACGGCGTGTAATCCAACGCCCCGGCCACGGCGGGCGGCAGGAGGTCAAGCGGGAACAGGTGGCCGCCGGCCACGTATTCGAAGGCGAACGCGATAAAGATGAACGTGGCAACCTCCAGTACCCAGAACGCCAACAATGCCAGTGTGAAGCTGAATAGAAATTGCAGCATTGCGGTGAGCGCAAGCGACACGACGAAACCGGCGGCGCTCGCGGCATCGGGCGGGAGCACGAAATGGTCGCGCAGCAGCCAAATGAAGGCAGCGGTGGGAACTACGGCAAAGGCCGCATACACGAGGCGACCCGCGCTGAAGAGGCAGAACCGGTAGGCGAGGTAGTCGAGCGGTTTGAGCAGGAATTGGCTGATGTTGCCGTCCTTGATGTCGGCAGCGATCTGCCAGTCGTCTTCCGTCACGGCGGTAAGTGCGTCCACAATTGTGATGACGAGGTAGTAGGAGATCATCTGCGCCAGTTCGTAAGAGGCGACTTGCCCGCCAGGCTTGTCCGCGTAGATGGCCCGCCAGACCGAGATGATGGCCATGAGCGGGATGAGGCCTAAGGTGGCGCGAAACAGAAAGTTCAGCCGATACACCATCGTGTTTTGCAGCCCGAGGTTGAGCACGTGCCAGTATTTACCCATCACGCTTTTCCATTTTTTGTTTCGCTAACAAAGACAACCGTAATCCTTTTCCTGCCGGTCGGCACGCCGTCATTTGATCAAAGATAAAATCCGGGTGCGGAATCACGAACAAGGATTTCCCCGGCGCGGTGAGCACGGACTCGACGCCGCCGCGCTCCCGACCTAACTTAATGAAGTCAGTCTACTCATGCTTGTCCCGTCGTCAGCCGCCGCCGCCGCGCCCGCCAAACCGCCGGGCCCGGGTGTCATGCTGCCCGAATTACTCGCGCCGGCTGGCGATTGGGAATGCGCAAAAGCTGCCGTTGAAAACGGTGCGGACGCCATTTACTTCGGCTTAGATCGCTTCAACGCCCGGATGCGGGCGCGCAATTTTACCGGGGCCGATCTCCCCCGGCTTATGGAATTTCTTCACCGGCGCGGCGTGAAAGGTTACGTAACCTTTAACACGTTGGTCTTCAGCGACGAACTCGCTGCCGCCGAGGAATACCTGCGCGGTGTCATCGCTGCCGGCGTGGACGCAGCTATCGTGCAGGACGTGGGCATCGCGCGCCTCATCCGCCGCCTCTCGCCGGACTTTCCCATTCACGCCAGCACGCAGATGACTGTCACCAGTGCGGCCGGCGTGGCGTTTGTGCGTGAACTGGGTTGCAACCTCGTCGTTCTTGCGCGCGAATGTTCTATCAAGGAAATCGCAGCGATTCAGGAAGCGCAGCGCGTGAGAGGCGGCACTAGCCAGGTGACAAGCGGTGCGGCCGAAGCCCAACCGCCCGCTTTGCCACCTGTCACTAACCAACCATCACTTCCCCTCGAAGTTTTCGTTCACGGGGCTCTCTGCGTTGCTTACTCCGGTCAATGTCTCACCAGCGAGGCGCTTGGTGGACGTAGCGCAAATCGCGGCGAGTGCGCCCAAGCTTGCCGGATGCCATATGAACTCATAAGCGATGGCAAGAAAGTCGAGTTAGGCGGTCGCAGTTATCTCTTGTCCCCGCAGGATCTGGCTGGTCTCGAAGTCTTGCCCGAACTCGTCCGCGCCGGTGTTGCTTCGCTGAAAATCGAGGGTCGGCTAAAGTCGCCGGAATACGTGGCCAGCATCACGCGCATTTACCGGCAGAGGTTGGATGAATTGCGGAGCGGTCAAACAGGGGGAGTTAAGGACAGCAGCAAAGCCAGCCTCACTCCATCCGCTCGCTACGAACTAGAGATGGCCTTCTCCCGCGGTCTGCACACCGGCTGGTTCGCGGGCATCAACAATCAGCGCTTGGTTCACGCGCGTTTTGGCAAAAAGCGTGGCGCGTATATTGGCGAGGTGACGCGCGTGGCGGGCGACCACGTTCAGGTTCGCCTCGGCGGCCCGCTTAAGGCTGGCGACGGCGTGGTTTTCGATCCCGGCCACGGCCTCGACGATGAGGAAGGCGGCCGCATTTTCCAAATGCGGAACGTGGAACGCGGAACGCGGAGTGACGAAGCCGTGCTGACTTTTATGCCCGGTGCGGTGGACTTCGCACGCGTCCACGCAGGCGATGTGTTGTGGAAAACCAGCGATCCCGAGTTGGAGAAGCGCGTCCGCGCCACGTATGCCGGTGATGCTCCGAGACTTCAACGGCCCGTGAATTTTGAAGTCCACGGTCACGCCGGTGCCCCGCTCACGCTCCTCGCCCGCGACGAACTGGGCCACGTCGCTCAAGGACAATCTGCGGTCTTGTTGGCGCGCGCGGACAGGCAGCCGCTCACCCCGGAAAAGCTCCGCGATCAACTCGGCCGCCTCGGCGGTACGCCGTTCCAGCTCGGCGAACTGCGCAGCCAGCTCGAAGGTGAAGTCATCCTGCCGGTCAGTGAGCTTAACCGTCTCCGTCGCGAACTTGTGGCCGAAATCGAACGCCAACGCGCACAGCCCAAACGCTGGGCACTTACCGTCGCCAGCAGCCGGAGCCAGGAGGCTTCATCCGAAGACGGAACGCAGCGGATAGCGAGTAGCGAAGGAAGCCAGAGCTCCCTTGCATCGGCCGCCACAGAATTGGTGGTGCTCGTCCGCAATCTAGCACAACTGGACGCCACGCTGCGCTGCGGAGCCACAACGATTTACTGCGACTTTGAGGATCCCAAGCGCTACCGCGAGGCGGTCAAAATGACCCGTGCGGCGCGACAAGTCAGAAGTGACATCTCTGAGTGCATGTCGCCCCGCTTGTTTGTGGCTCCGCCGCGCGTCACCAAGTCCGGCGAGGAATGGATCTTAAATCAAGTCCGCTCCTGTGAGGCCGACGGCTATCTCGTCCGCAATTACGACCACCTGACCTTTTTTGCTGACTGCCGCCGCGTTGGTGATTTCTCGCTCAACGTCGCCAATCCGCTCGCGGCGGAATATTTCATGTCGCGCTTTGGCTTGGACCGGCTCACGGCGAGTTACGACCTGAACTTTGCGCAGCTAGAGGCACTGTTGCGCGGCGCGCCGCCGAAGTGGTTCGAGGTCACCATTCATCAGCACATGCCCATGTTTCACATGGAGCACTGCGTCTTTTGCGCATTTCTCTCCACAGGTAAGGATTTTCGTGACTGCGGCCGCCCGTGCGACCACCACGATGTACGCGTACGCGATCGCGTCGGTCAGGAGCATCCGCTCAAGGCGGACGCCGGCTGCCGCAATACGGTCTTCAACGCGCGCGCACAAACCGGGGCTGAATTTGTTGGGCGTTTGCAGACCCTAGGGGTGCGGCGCTTTCGCATCGAATTCGTGAACGAGTTGCCAGCGGAAGTCGCCACCACCATCGCCCGTTACCGGGCGTTGCTGCGCGGCGAACTGACCGGCGAGCAGCTATGGCGTGAGTTGAAACTACATCACCAGTTAGGCGTCACGCGTGGGCAGATGGAGGCGCGAAGCTCCGTTTGACACGCGTTCGCACCGCTACTAGCTTCGCAGTAATCTTTCAATGGACACCGTTAACCATGCCGATCCTGTCATCAGCCTCACGCTCAGCGCCGCCGAGCAGGTGCGGGCAATGCTCGCCAAGGAGCAAGACGGCGCGGGGAAGCGGCTCCGCGTGTACGTTGAGAAAGGCGGCTGCTCTGGGATGCAATACGGCATGGTATTCGACCAACAGCGCGACGGCGATTTTGCCGGGGAGTTCCATGGTGTAGGCGTGCTCACCGATCCTATCAGTGCTGCGGTGTTGCGCGGCTGCGTCATCGACTTTAAGGATGAGTTGACCGGGGGCGGGTTCAAAATTTCCAATCCCAACGCCCGCCAAAGCTGCGGCTGCGGCAAGTCGTTTGAAGCTTAGCGAGGTAAAACACCGGGCGAGGTTGAATTAAAGCCCAGCTGGGCTTTGCGGTAGTGCCTGTTTGTTTCGGGATCCCGCCCAGAGGTATCCTGCTTCCGTTTGCACCTGCCTCCGCCCGCGGTTGAGCGTTTTTTTTGAGCCTTGAACCGAATTCTTTGAAGCTCGAATCTTTCGCCATGAGCCAGCCTTTCCGCGTCGCGTTCGTCGGCGTTGACCATCCTCATGGCGCAGCGTGGCGCGAATCGCTGCTCCATCTCGCGGGCGAAGTTGTCATCACGGCCATTGTGCCGGGATTTGGAGGCGAGTTAGCCAGCTTGGAGGAAACCCTCGCTAGGGTGCCGCGCTTTGCCACCGTTGCGGAATTAATCGCCAAGGGCGGCAGCAGCTTTGATGGCGCGGTCATCTGCCTGCCCAACGAGCGAGTGCCCACTGCGCTGGAACAGCTGGCTGCCGCCGGCAAGCACATCCTTGCCGAAAAGCCTTGCGGCGTGAACGCTGCCGCTGCGCGGCCCGCACTGGAAAAGGTACAGCGGGCGGGGGTGGCGTTTCAGACCGGTTACTTGTGGCGTTACGACGAGGGCGCGCAGCGGCTCAAGGCGATGATTGCCGAGGGCCGGTTCGGGAAACTCATCAGCGTGGAGATGACCTTGGTGACGAGCGACGCAAACCGGCGCGGCCCCTCGCACTTCCTTTTTGACCCCCAGCAGAGCGGTGGCGGGTTCTTCAACTGGCTTGGTTGTCACTACCTTGACCTGCTGGCTTACGTCACCGGCCAGTCTGTAATCAGCGTGACTGCGCGCACTGGTGTCTTTGGCGAAACGCGGTTGGGCGTCGAGGATGGCGGCACGGCGATCTTCGATTTGTCTGGCGGCGGGCTGGCGACGCTCACGGGCGGTTACTGGCTGCCGCGCTGGGCGGGTGAATGGCGATGGGCCGTGCGCGGCAGCCGGCGCTGGGTGCATTGGGACCCGAACCGCACCGGCACGTCTGGTGTGCTAGAGATTCACGGCCCGCAGCCACAGTTCCACGCGATGGAAGAAGTCTTTTCCCTACCGCTGGACCAGACGCCCGGCTATGGCGGCGCACGCAGTCGCGAGTTGATTCGCGATTGGATCGCCGTTGCGCGCGGCCAGCGCGGGGAATGCCGCAATACGCCCGCTTCCACCTTGGCCGTCCTCAAGCTGATGGACACGGTGTTCCAGGCGAGCGCCGAGGGTCGGCGTATCCCTTTGGCGCGTCGGGCCGTGGGCAAAAATCAGTTCTTGCGCGGGCCGCGACGGCGTGCCTAGGATGTCACTCCTTTTTGATAAAGGAACCGTGGCGAAACGCTCCCTGCTGGGGCGGCGCAGCGGCGAAACGAAACGATTTTATGCCAGTCAGAATCCGTTTGAAGCGAGTCGGCGCGCGCAATTCGCCGGCGTTCCGCGTGGTCGTGGCCGATGGCCGCAGCCCGCGTGACGGCAAGTTCATCGAGGAGATCGGCACTTACCTGCCGGGCAAGAAGGACGATAACTTCAAGCTCAACCTCGAACGCGCCGATTACTGGGTCAGCAAGGGCGCGCAGCCCAGTGACACCGTGGCGAGCTTCATTAAGAAGGCCCGTCGCGCCGCTGCCGCCGCCAAGTAACCGCTATCATGCAGGCCTTTCTCGAATACGTCTTGAGGGGCCTCGTGGACCGGCCCGATGCAGTGACGGTTACCCCCGTCGAGCAGGCTGGCCAGACGCTTTATGAGTTGCGCCTGCACCCGACCGATGTAGGTAAAATCATCGGCAAGCAGGGCGCGACCATTCAAGCCATTCGCGCGCTGACGCAAGTGGGCGCCGCCAAGTGCGGGCAGCGTTGCACGGTAGAGATTATCGAAGACTGACCGGCCGGAGGGCCGAAGCGCGACCGGAACCGCGCGTCACCGAGCATGAAGATTGATGTGCTCACCTTGTTTCCGGGGATGTTCGCGGGGCCGCTGGACGAGAGCATTGTCCGGCGCGCGCGCGAGGCGGGCAAGCTGGACCTGCGCATCCGTAATTTGCGGGACTACACGCACGACCGGCACCGCACGGTGGACGACCGTCCTTTCGGCGGTGGACCGGGAATGCTGTTGAAGCCCGAACCGCTCTTTGAAGCTGTTGAGCAACTGAAGACCGCGACGACGCGGGTGATTCTGCTGGGCCCGGCTGGCCGGCCGTTCACCCAAGCCGTTGCCCGCGAACTGGCGAGGCAAGAGCATTTGCTCCTCATCTCGGGCAGTTACGAGGGTTACGACGAACGCGTCCGACAGGCGCTTGCGCATGACGAACTGTCCATCGGCGACTACGTCCTGACCAACGGGGCGCTGCCGGCAATGGTCATCGTGGACTGCGTGACGCGGCTGCTACCCGGCGTGTTGGGCGACGACGAAAGTGCGGCGGATGAATCTTTCAGCCACGGGCTGCTGGAGTATCCACACTACACGCGGCCGGCGGAGTTCCGAGGCATGAAGGTGCCCGACGTACTCCTTTCCGGCAATCATGCGGAGATAGAAAAATGGCGGCGTGAGCAAGCGCAACAGCGCACGCGCGAACGCCGCCCCGACTTGCTCGATGGTCAAAACTGAAACTGTAGTGGCGGTCAATGACCGCCGTCCGAACGAAACTAAAAACCGGTGGTAATTAACCCCCGACACCAATAAGACAATTTATGAACCAGGCACTACTCGATAAAATCCACGGCGAACAGCTCCGCAAGGACAACGCCAAGTTTAACGTTGGCGACACCGTTAAGGTCCACACCAAGGTCGTGGAGGGCGACAAAGAGCGCATCCAGATCTTCAGCGGCGTTGTCATCGGCAAGCGTGGCCGCGGTTTGGAGGAGTCCTTCACTGTCCGCCGCATCAGCTACGGCGAGGGCGTCGAGCGTGTCTTCCCGGTGAACTCCCCCCGCGTGGACAAGATTGAGGTTGAGCGCGAGGGTCGCGTGCGCCGCGCCAAACTCACCTACCTGCGAAAGCGCATCGGCAAAGGCGCGACCGCCGTGAAGGAAAAGGAGTCGGGTCTAGTCGCCGCGAAGTAAGCGCGCCGATTTATTCCAGCCAACGCCTCCAAGACTTCCTGCGCTTTGGGGTTGAACGGAAGCCTGCAAGGGTCCCGCTTAAGTCGCCGCGCGGCGCAACCGGTCGGCGATGCCCCGCCACTCCGGCGCGTCGGGCGGAGCCTCCGCCACGATGCAAGCTGCGCCCTGCTCATCGCAGCGATGTAGTTCACCGTAGAGCGCCCGCGCGTAGGCCTCCGCGTCGTGCGGGATCACTGATACCGCCCCGAAATCGTCGCCGAGAGGCACATGGGAATGCGCCAGCACCCACGCGTGCTTTGGGGGCAAGCCAAGCTGTGCAAGTTGCGCCTTCAACTCCGCTTCATCCCGCCAAGCCAGCACCAATAAGCGAGCTTGGGGTGAGTAATGCTTCGGCAACAACCCCGGGCTGCGCAGCGCGCCCTCCCTAACCACCGATCTTCCATCTTCGATCTCTCCACCTAGCGCGGCCGCGAGTGATTCGTGGTGCACCATTCCTGGCCGCAGCACGCGTGGCGGGTTTGTTGTCAAATCCACTACCGTGCTTTCAATGCCCACATTTGAGTCGCCGCCGTCCACGATGAGCTGCAGTTGGTCGCCAAGTTGCTTGCGGACGTGTTCGGCATTGGTGGGGGAAATCTGGTTGGACAAGTTCGCGCTCGGTGCGGCCAGTGGGAAGCCACACGCGCGAATAACCTCACGCATGAATGGATGCTGCGGCCAGCGCACGCCCACGGTATCGCCGCCGGCCGTGACCGAGTCGGGAATCCCCGCCGCACGAGGTAACACGAGGGTCAGCGGCCCCGGCCAGAATGCGCCCGCTAGAAGCTCCGCCGTCAAGGGCCACTCCCGTACGCATCGCCGCCCCATCTCCAGCCCGTCCACATGGACGATGACGGGATTTTGTGCTGGCCGGCCCTTGAGCGAAAAAATCTTCGCAACGGCCCGCGGGTCAAGCGCGTTAGCTGCGAGTCCATAGACCGTCTCTGTGGGCAATGCCACCACTTCGCCGGCGCGGAGCAATTCCGCCGTGCGCCGCACTGCCGTCGCGAAGAGCGCGGGCGTGTGCGTGGGCAGGATTTCGACTGGGGCGGAATCGCTCATGTGATTGCCGCCGTCAGCTTGCGAACTTGCTGACGGCGACGCAACGTCTCGTTGCAATGAGCAATCACCTGTTGGGCATCAACCCTCACACACAACCGCCGCCGTGGACGGCCGCCTGACGCCATCGCCACCGGCCGATGCATCAAAACAGCCTCGTATGCTGCCAGCCTTGATCCTCGCTGAGTCGTTGCTTAGCTTAAATCCATGAGCGTGATGCAGAAAATCTTTGTGGCGGTACGTAAGCTTCCCGCTACACAGGGAAAATTCTTCTTGGACCAAAGCAAACTTGCAGAGGCAGCGAAAGCCCAGCGGAACAAAGTGCGTCAAGCCATCACCGCCGGGCACGATCGCTTTCACCAGACCGTTTAGCTCCCATGCCGTGGGCTTTTCCAATCTGCTCTCGCATGACCTGCCGCCTCTTCGGCTCCCAAGTGCTTCTGCGTGGTCGCTCTTGGGGAGTCGCCTTTGTCACCTGCACGATGTTCAGCACCGCTTTTGCTCAAAGCCCAAGTTTCACCCACACCACACCCGGCGCACTCGCACCCGGCAAGATGGAGGAAGTAACTTTTCACGGAGCCAACCTGGTCGGCGCGACGAATCTTTGGACGGGCGTGCAAGCAAAGGTGCTTACCGCTGTCGCCACCAACGCGGGCGCGGCGCGGTTTCAAGTTTCCCTTCCTGCCGCTGCACCCGTTGGCATCCATGCGGTGCGCGTAGCCTCGGTGGGCGGCCTTTCCGCGCCGTTTTTGCTAATGGTGGATGACCTGCCCAGCGTGGCTGACGCTGGCCCGAACACCAGCCTCGCCAACGCGCAGCGCCTCGCATGGCCCGTGGCTGTGGATGGGGTAACGGTGTCGCTCGGCTACAAGTTCTACCGCCTCACAGTGAAGAAGGGTGACCGCCTTGCATTTGAAGTTTTCGCACAGCGGCTCGGCTCGAAGCTTGACCCGGTGCTGCGTTTGTTGGACCCACGCGGGCGCGAGTTGGCATTTTGCGATGACGAGTCCGGCCTCAATGGTGACTGTCGGTTTGCTTACAACTTTGCGGCGGCCGGTGATTACTTTCTCGAAGTGCGCGATATCAACTACGTTGGCGGCCCGGAATATCGCTTTCGCCTCCGCATAGGCGATTTTCCGCTCGTCAGCCTGCCGTTTCCGGCCGCTGTTCAGGCGGGCAAGTCTGCCACCTTCGACTTCGTTGGTCCGCAGGTAGACAAACTCAAGCCCATTGCCACTACCGCGCCCGCCGGAGCGACGCACCTGCCACTGACGGTGAAAACTCCTGGCGGGAAAAACACCGCTTTCGTTGCCGCCCGCGTAACTGCCTTGCCGGAGCTTTCTGAAACTGAGCTTAACCAAACCGCCGAGACCGCCACACCCTTCAATCCACCCGCCGGGTTGAATGGGCGCTTCCTCAAGCCCCAAGAACGCGACTTCTGGAGATTTGACGCAAAGAAGAACCAGCGCGTTCTCTTCACGGCGCAAACCCGCAGCCTCGGCTCCGCTAGTGAAGTAATTCTACAACTTCGCGATGCAAAGGGTGCTGCCATCGCCAATTCTTCACCGAACGACGCGGGCGAAGGCGCGGTTACAAATACAATACCCGCCGACGGCACTTACTTTCTCGTTGTGGATGAACTCATTCGTCGCGGAGGCCCGCAGCACGCATATCGTGTTGAAGTCGAATTAGTGTCGCCTGGCTTTACGCTGGCGACCGAAGTGGACAAAGTCGAAGCCGCGCCCGGTGGCAGTTTCACCCTCAAAGTAAACGTTACGCGCCGCGACTTCACCGGCCCCATCACTCTGACCGTCGCTGGGTTGGACGGCGTGTCCCTCCTCGAAGAAGTGATCAAGGAAAAAGCTGTCAACAGCACACTCAAGGTGACGCTACCCGACACCGCCGTGCCCGGATCGATCATTCCATTCCGCTTGATTGGCAAGGCAAAGGTTGGCGAGCGAGAGGTCGAGATAACAGCCCGTACCACCCCCGCGCTTAAGAAGCTGTTCCCGAACCTAGCCGTTTTACCGTGTGAGTTGGACGGCCTACTGGCGCTCGGTGTGAAAGCGAAGAAGTAGCGGAGTCAACCAAGCTCTGCAATTTTGGCACGTTAGCGATGCCTAGGATCGCTAATCGTGTTCACAGCGAATGTCGCTTTGCCGGCTCGGTGGGGCGGGTTATTATAACGTTGATGATGCGGTTTAAGTCAGAAATTGGTTTTGGTGTGCTCACGGCTCTCGGGTTAGCAGCGTGGACTTTACTGGCGTGGCAACTCGGTTGGCACGAGCGCGACTTCACTAATGCGCAGCACGGCAAAAAGGTTGCTTTAGTGCTGACGGTAGCGGGCATTTGGCTGGCGGTTCGGGCGCGGCGTGGGCGGCAGGACGGTTGGATCAACTTTGCCGAGGGGTTCGAGTCAGCGCTGGTGGCTTGTGCGGTGGCGGCGTTCCTCAACGGCGCGTTCACAGCGTTTTACAGTCGCTTGCTCAACCCCGGCTGGCTGCAGCGCGGTTGGGAATGGCAGAAGGCGGCGTTGATCGCGGGCGGGGCAAAGGAGCGGGATTTGCACCGGCCGGAAGCCATCGCGACGGCGTCGCAGGAGTTGCTTTT